>WNGB01015898.1_pt1 | contig 15816 bp, 15 predicted proteins | sample 5400681 | NCBI WGS metagenome assembly WNGB01 (sample SAMN13153367, study PRJNA577476) | soil metagenome | isolation source: 115 cm soil or saprolite under grassland replicate 2 | place: USA:California | collected 2016-06-15 | reverse complement strand
GAGGTTGTCGGGTTGTTGTTGGCGTCGCCGCTGTAGCTCACCTGCCACCGCCAGGTGCCGAGCGTGCTCGCGACGAACGACGTGTTGGTCGTGCTGTACGTCCCGTTGCCGTTCACGTTCACAGTCTGAGTGAACGCGGGAGTGCCGGCGCACGTGGCGTCGGCAGGGCTGAACAGGTCGAAGGTGATCGTGCCTGTCGCGTTGAAGGCGCCGCTGATCGTGGCGTCGTCATTGGGGATGAGGTTCGGCGCGGTGGTCATCGCCGGCTGCTTCTTGGTCACGACCAGGTGCTCGCTGGTGCAGACGCTCGTCGCACCGTCGTTGTTGGCGTCGCCGCTGTAGACGGCCTGCCAGTAGTAGTCACCAGCCGTGTTGAAGGTGATCGGGTCGGAGTCCGGCACCACCCCGTTGGTCACCGTCACCGTGCCGGCGCCCTGCGGGTTATCAGTGCAGGTGTCGTTCGTGTAGACGGTGTAGGTCACCGTCCCACCGGCGTCTGCCGTGGCGCCGGTCAGGGTCGCCGAGTCGTGCACGGTGCCGCCGACCTCGATGGTGGTCGCCGACAGCGTGGTTGCGATCGACGGCCCCTTCTTCGTCACGACGAGGTGTTCACTGGTGCAGATGCTGGTGGCCGGATCGTTGTTCGCGTCGCCGCTGTAGAAGGCCTGCCAGTAGAAGTCACCGGTCTGATGGAAGGTGATCGGGTTGGAGTCCGGCACCACCCCGTTGGTCACCGTCACCGTGCCGGCGCTCTGCGGGTTATCAGTGCAGGTGTCGTTCGTGTAGACGGTGTAGGTCACCGTCCCGCCGGCGTCCGCCGAGGCGCCGGTCAGGGTCGCCGAGTCGTGCACCGTGCCCCCGACCTCGATGGTGGTGGCCGACAGCGTGGTGGTGATCGACGGGTGCAGGTTGATGTGGTTGGTGTAGGTGCAGTCGACGACGCCGTCGGGCGCCATCGTGATGTTGACCGTGGCGCCGCTAATCGAGTAACTGGTGCCTGAATCCGTGGCCGTGCACACCAGGCTCTTCAGCGTCCAGCCGGCCGGGATGGTGGACTCGGTCACGCTGTAGTTGCCGGGCTGCACCTGAGTCGCGTCACTGTAGGTCCTCGACTGGCCGTTCGACAGCGAGAACGTGGCGGGGTCGAGGCCGCCGGTGGTGGTGTAGCCGAACGTGGCGTCACCGTTCTCGGTCACCTTGCGGATGATGATCTTGCCGCAGTTGGCGATGTTCACCGGCTGCGGCGCGACGAAGTCCTTGACCTCGGCCGGGAACGACGCCGACGACCGGCTCTTGAGGAACGCGCTGCCGAACGCCGTGCAGGTGCCGGGCGGGAAGACGCCGGCCGCGGTCAGGTTGATCGCCGCCTCACCGAAGGTCAGCGCCGGCAGGGACACGTTCGCGATCGGGTCGGTGACCGTGACCGTGTTGACCGCGCCCTCGGCGAAGCCGGCGGTGCTGAGGTTGACCCGGTTGCCCCAGCACGGCAGGGAGTTCGCGGAGAAGCACTGGCTGGTCGGGCCCGTGGTGACCCACTTGAGCAGGCCGAGCACCGGGTTGCCGCCGCCGTTGGTGAAGTCGAACGTGATGAGCAGGTCGCCGGCGCTCCTGTTGAGCGTCTTCGGCCCGGTCGTGGTGAGGTTCGGTTGTGCCAGCTTGTTGATCTCGAAGTCCATGTTGGCCGAGCCGAGGGCGTTCGACCGCTCCCAGGCCAGGTAGAGGAAGTTGCTGCCGCCGGTGAACTCGTTGGCGACGTAGAACCGCGTCAGGTCGCTCTTCTGCGGCGGGATCGACCCGGTCACCACGGACACGTTCGGGTCGTCTTCCTTGGTGCCCTGTCCGAACGCGTTGTCGCTGGTTCCACTGGGCAGATCGTCACCACGCACGCGTGCCGGCGCGTTCGCCCAGTCCGTGTTCCCGGCCGTATTGACGACGAGGTTGCCGTCGTTGCCTTCAAATGTGCTACCCGGCAGGTTCGCCTCGGCCATCGGCACCATGGCCAGCATGAGTGCCGAGCCGGCCAGAATGACCAGTGGTCGCCGTATGCGCTTCGAATGCGGCTTCATTCGCGGATTCACTTTATTGCCCTTCCGACGATGGATCACGCTAAGTACTACTTGTGGTCGTGTCCGAAAACGGTGGAGCAGGCAAGTCGCCGAAAGACCGCCTCGCAGCCATCGCTGCACGGTCGCGGGTCGCGTCGGCCAACCTCGGGCGATGGAGTACGCCCTGGTGCCCGACCATCAAGACGCGGCTTCGCCGCCCCGCTGTCGAGCAGGGCGTCGATCCCCGGTGCTCCCGCTCCGGTGTCTGCAGCCAAGCGGCCGAGGCGGGGGCTGACGATTGGGTGGGAGGCGGTTCGGCGGACCGCGCTCAACCGGCCCGAAGTCATCGGGCAGTCGTCTTGCACGCGACGAATCAGCCATGCGGCCCCCTGGCTCGAAGCGCGGCCAGCGTCAGAGTGCCACCCCTGGCTACACTTCGTTGCGGTTTGCACCAACCGCGTAAGCGCGCCCCCGACTCTGCGGTTACGAGGCGCCATGACGCTACACCGAGCTGAGGCACCTGACAAGTGCTTTACACAGGCCCGCACGCCGAGCTCGTCATAGTGCTCGACTTCGCAGGACCTGCGGTGGGGCGAGCTTGCTGGTCTTCGGGTCGGTGATCGAGTCTTCGTGACCGGTCGAGGTCTTCGGGTCCAGAGTAGAAAACCGGTCCTGACCTGCACGTTCTTGCTGTAGGGCGTGCGGGACTCGAACCCGCGACCCAGGGATTATGAGAGCCACGACCACCTTCGACATGGGTAAACCTGAGCATCTCCAAGCCTCAGGAGTTCGGGCGACGATCGACTCTGCCACCTCTGATCGACCCCAACCGACACGATTTCATGCCACGACTCATGCCATGCCGACCAGCCCGGGGCGGGGCTTGACCGGCTTGTCGCCGTCGAGATAAGCCGTGCGAGGGCGAGGCTCGGACGTACCACAGTCTGAGGAGTGTCAACCCGCACCATCGATTGGAAACCAGCTCCGAGGTGGGCCGATCTGCCGGGGCAGGCCGCGGGTGCCGGTCCGTTCCTTCGCCGCTGCCCCTCCGCGGGCTCGGATCGCTATCGGTGGGCCAGCTGGGTGTTCATCGAGGCGGTGTGTTCGGGGCACAAGACGGCGCCGTGCAGGCGGCCGCGCTGGATGTGGCAGCCACATCGCAGTGCCGATCCCGGCACCGGCTCGAACGGGCAGAACGTCGCCTGGCACAGGGTGATGCCACGGAACTCGTGCGGCGGCCGGTCCGGCGAGCTGGCCCAGGCCTGACCTGCCGGCACGATGGCGGGGTGCGTGTATGGCTGGACCTTGTCGACATAGAGCGTGACATCCAGTACGTCGATCAGGTCGCCGGGCCGGATGCACTTGGGGGCAGATGTGCTCGCCCCTGGCCCTACCGGCGCCCGCTCCACCCGTACACCTCGGCGTGGTCGCATCGATGCCCGGCGTGCATCCCGCCACCGCCGAGGGCGCGCCGCTCGACCCGCCGAATGGTTGCTGGCTCTGCACCCGCTGCCCGCGGGCCCAGGATTGCGTTGCTCAGTGGAGAAGCCGCCCTGCGTAAGCGACGGCCCGGCCATCACGTGGCGTGCCACTTCCCACTCGACGAGGTTGTCACGCCAGATCGAACGACCGCGGCGCGTCAACCTCCTGAGCTCGGCGGTGTCACTGGCCCGTAGACGACTATGAGCTCGCGGCGAGCCCGAGCTGGGTGAGCAACTCAAGCTGGTCGCTGTAGACATGCTCGGAGATGACCATGCCGTCGGCGAAGGTCAGCATCGATATCGAAGTGGTGCGGATCGTTCTGCCGGTTGCTGGGAGTTCGCCGTTGGGGGTTGGCATCGGTCCGGTGTGGGTTCCGGAGAAGATGACCTCGGTGGCGGCGGAGTCTTCGGCGAGGACCTGGGCTCCGAACTCCAGCCGCCCGTCGGGGAAGGCGTCCCAGAATGCTTGGGTGCTGGCGCGCACCTGCTCGCGTCCCCGCAGTGTTGTGCCTCCAGGGAGGACGAATTCGACGTCGGGGTGTTGATTGGCCAGGTAGGCGTTCATGTCGCGGTTGTTCACAGCGGTGATGTTGCGGCGCAGGATTTCGCGGGCCGTGGCTGTCTTGTCCGATGACATCGCATCTCCTTTAGTCAGTCGATGACCGCTCGGCCGGTGGTGTTGATCTCGCTGGCGGTGATCGTCCGGGCCCAGTCCGAGGCGGCGAACATGGCGATGTTGGCAACCTCGTCGTAGGTGGTTTGGTGGTGGAGAGCAGGCCCTGGGTGCCGGCGTGGGCCCTGGTTCGCTGTTGTTGGCGTCGCGTGGGTGCTGGGGTTGCTGATCACTCGCTTTGTAGCCGGGTGAGCCTGGTGAGAGCAGCCAGCTGACGCGTACGCCGGGCGGTCCGAATTCGGCGGCGAGCTGGCGAGAGAGTCCGGCGAGCGCGCTCCAGGCGACATGGGAGCCGCCGAGATGGGGGATGGGCTTCCCGGCCGCCGGCCATGACGAGGATGCCGCCACTGCCCCGGAGGATCATCTGCCGACCGACTGCGGTGGCGATATTGAAAATGCGCGGTGACGGCTTTGGTCTTGGGGCGGCGCAGGAAGTCCTCGAACTGCATGTCGAGCAGCGGCGTGCCCTGACGGTCGTCAGTGGACGTCACGTGAAGCAGACATCGATACCGCCGCTGGCAGCGGCAACGGTGGCGGCATGCCGTTCGAGCGCCGTCCGGTCAAGGACGTCGAGCTGCGTGACGTGCGGGTTGCCAGCGTCTCGCTGGATGCGCTGCGCGACCTCTTCCAGGGTCGCGGCAGTGCGTCCGGCCAGATGCCCCTCGTCGCCCTCGCGGGCGTACGCGTGGGCGACCGCCGAGCCGACTGCTCCGGCGGCGCCGTAGACGATCGCGGTCTTGTTGTCGAGCAGCATGGGTGCCGTCCATTCGTCGTTTGCCGGGAGGGATCTCACTGGTCGCGCCGGTGGGAATCTGCGGGGGCAGCGGCCTCGGGTGGGGGCGCGGTCGGGACGTCGCTGTGCTGGAGGGAGTCGATGGTGAGGCGGATCTGGCGGACATACTCGATGCACCCGTCGCACCCGTCGAGGTGCTGCTGGACCATGCCGTCGACGTCGGCCGGAAGAGCGCCGTCGAGGTAGTCGGTGACGAGCTCGACGAGCTCCTGACAGGCGACCCCGTCCGGCGGCGTCGCGAGGTCCGTCGTCGCGGGTGGGAGGGGCTGGCTACGGAACTCGGAGGCGATCAGTAGTAGCCCGATCAGCAGCGCGGCTGCGGTCAGCAGCCAGCCCGCCTGCCGCACGCCGTGGCTGCGGGAAAACCATCCGAGCGCCAGTGAAAAAGGCAAAAACAGCAGCCAGGACAAGGTGCCGACGCCCGACGATACGCCCGCTCGGAGACTGGACGGCACCCCGTCGTGCAGCAGCTTGCCAGCGCGGATGCCGAAGATCGCCAGCAGCAGCGCGAGCACGGTCTGCGCGGCGATCACGGCGGCAAGCGAACGAGTCCACGTCAGGGTGACTGCGGCTGCCGGCGCGAGCACCGCGAGCAGGCTCGCGGTCGCGCGGCGGTGCAGGTTAAGCCTGCTCGTGAGGTACCCGCCGACGCCGAGTGTGGACACCAGCGCCGCCCAGTAGGGGCCGAACAGCGCGGGCGAAGCGGCGAGGGCAACAAGCCACAACGGCCCGAACTCGAACACGGCCTGGGAGAGCAGACCGATGAGCGCAGCCAGCAGCACGACCTGCCGCACAGCCGGCTTGCGGATCATCGTCCGATAGGTGAGCGCGATATGGCTGCGCAACGCGACGGGTTCTGCGGCGCGGTTCAGGCGGGGCTCGTCGAAACGGAGGAATGCCACGATCGCGATCGCCGGCCGATCCAGGCCTCGTACTGGTCGCTCGAGCCGGTCTCCTCCAGCACGACGTCGTACACGATGCTATCGACAGTGCCAGAATTCAGCGCGAAGTAGACGCCGAGGATCATCGCCGCGGCGATGTAGGTCGGCACGTTCGCGCTCAGGCCGCCGAGCAGCGAGCTAGCGATCAGCGCAATGCTCGCGCAGACCATGATCCGATTCCGGCTCCAGCGGTCGGCCAGGATGCCGGACGGCACCTCGAGCAGCGGGACAACCGCAGCGTACGCGGCGGCCATCACGGCCACCGACCGGGCAGTGAACCCGAGCTGCGTCATGAACAGCTTCTCGATCGGGACCCACAAGACGATGCCCTGGAGCCCGACCGCCACCTGCAGCGGCACCAGCCGCCGCGTCAGCGTGCGCGGCGCCGGCGAGACCGCCACAGCCGTGCTCACCGGTCGCCATCCCCGACGAGACGGCCGGCGAGGCGTTCCCGCAGCCTTGCCCGGGCCCGGTTCAGGACCGCCCGCTGCTGCCGCGGGCTCAGGCCAAGCTGCGCACTGACGTCGACGGCGTCGCGACCAAGCGCATCGCGGGCGACGATCACCTCACGCCACGTGGCGGGCAGTTCCTCGATCGCGGCGGCGAGGGTGTCTCGCACGTCCGGGTCGGCAGGATCGGCCGTCGGCCACGGTTCGGGGAATCTACGCCAATGGTGCGGGAAAGGCTCGCCATCGCCCTGGAAGCGCGCCGCCGCAACGGTCGGCGTCCTCGCGAACCACCGCGCCGTCCAGCGCGCGAACCGGTTGCGTGGCTCCTCACCGCGCAGCGCGGTGGCCGCCGCAGCCCGCCCCAACCACCCCATCATCGCGAGACCAGCCGGGCAAGGCTGTCGAACGATCCCTCCCAGCCCTCGCGGTGCGACTCGCGAGACTGCTCGTCGGCCAACCCGCGGTTCGTCATCACCACCGTGGTCGTTCCGTCAGGATGCCCGCTGAAATCGACCTCGACGAGCTGAACGCCAGCGCCGACGTCAGGGCGGTCCCACATCCACGTGAACACCAACCGCGTCGGCGGCGTGATCTCGCGGTACTCGCCGCCACCGCCGAACGCCTCACCGTCCGGGCTGCGCATGACCAGCCGCAACCGGCCGCCGACACGCAGATCGACCTCGGCGACCGGCGTGTCCCAGTCCGCCCCCGGCGGATACCAGCGGCGCAGCAACTCCGTGCTCGTCCACGCCCCGAACACCGCCTCGATCGGGGCAGCGAACCTGCGCACGATACGGATCGCCGTCGCATCCTCGCCGTCGGAGTCGGTCACGGCTGCTCCCGTTCGCTGAGGATGTCATCGACCGCATCGAACATCCGCGTCCAGACAACGCGCTGCCGGTCGAACCAGTCGGCCGCCTCGACGAGCGTCGCAACCTTCAGATCAAGCTGGTGGGTACGGCCCTCCACCGTGCGCGCGACGACTCCGGCGCGTTCCAGCACCTTGAGATGCTTCGAGATCGTCGGCTTCGACACCCCGAGGCCACGAGACACCACACCGACCGTCGCCGAGCCGTGCGCCAGGCGCTCGACAATCTCGCGGCGAATCGGGTGGGCAACCGCCCTGAACGGATCGTTAGCCATTTGGGTAACTATAGCAGGCTGCCGCATCGCGACAGCCCTCGTGCGCCCGGACGCATGGCACCTGGGCCGAGATCGAAAAGCGTGAACTGCCGGACTCTTGCTGTGGACGCGCACATCCTCGCCCAGCTGCTGCGCGCGGATCTGCTGCCCGAGGCGTGGATCGCCCCACCGGCGGTGCGTCAGCTCCGGGCGGTGCTGCGGCATCGGATTCAGCTGGTCCGGTTGCGCACCCAGCTGCGCAACCGGGTCCACGCAGTGCTCGCCGACCACGGCCATGACCGGACGGAGCGCTGCTGCAGCGGCCCGGTCCGCGAGTGGCTGCTCCGGGCTGGACCTGCCGGCGGCGTCTCGTGAAGTGATCGGGGATTGCCTCACCGTGATCGACGCGGTGCAGGCCCGATCGAACAGACACCCCGCCAGTGACGGCCTACGTCACCGGGCCAGGACCTCGCACGCTCTTGACACGCCCCACCCCCATGGGTGCGGATATTGAGCGCGCTCGGAGGCGCGCTCGGAGGGATTCGAACCCCCAACCTCCTGATCCGTAGGCAGCACATACCCGGTGACAGGAGGGGTCACGAGCGTGCAGGAGTGTCAGCGACGAGGACTCCGGTGGACTCTGACATCACTGGTTAACGGTGGTTGATGCCCAAAGTGATGCCCACGTCTGGTTCCTCGCGACCGTTCTCGAGGTACAGCGTGCGGCCCTCGGGCCGAGCCCGGTCCGTCGAGCTCACCCGTCACTCAAGACGCGGGATCAGGACGCCGCCGACTTGAGCGGTGTCCATGGCTCGCGTTCATCTCGACACCGCACGGTGTGTAGATGCGCCAGGTGCGGAGTGCGCGGTGGCATGTCACGGCTCGTCTGACCGTTGGCGAGGGGCCGCCTTTCGGGTCGTCGGTGTGTTAGCGGTCAACCTTCTGCGATGGGTTGCGCAGCTCTTTCGGGCTGACGCCGTAGGCGGCTTTGAAGGCGCGGTTGAAGCCGCTGAGAAGCAGATTGTCGCCCTCGGCGGGATGCGGTGCCCAGTCCACGACCGGTGGCGACCTCCCCGATGCGCAAGCCAAGCTCTTCCAGAACCTCCCGCTCGCAAGCATGCCGCGGAGTCTCACCCACCTCGACATAACCACCCGGGATGTCCCAGTGATCCTTGTAGGTCGGTCGCACCAGCATGACTCGACCCCCGCCGTCGAGAAAGAGCGTGCCGGCGGCAACACGAGCGTGGGTGTGCGTGCGGTCGGCCGGGACAGTGTCCATATGCACCGACGCTAGCCGCTCCCTCTCGCACCCCGCCGCGGATGAGCACGGGGTGCTCCCGGGGGTTGCAAGTGCCAGCGACTGTGCGTCTTCGCTGCCCGCGCTGCTCTGGCACACGCGGGCCTAAGTGCAGCGCAGATTCCTACTTCTGAGAAAGGTTGGATACGAGGCAGGCCGACCGACTGTACGAGGCAGGCCGACCGACTGCGGACGTGACCAGCCACCGCGACCGAAAGCGCACCGCGGTCGCCGGCCCCTCCCGCACCTCGTCGAGGCCATGAGTCTGCCCCGCCGCGTGATGCCTCGCGTCGGTACGCCGTCATGCCGCCGGCGCGGACGTCGACGACCAAGCCCGGCGTGGCGTCGGATCGTCTGCTCGCTTCTGGCTGGATGTGTGCTGGTCGGACGTCGACAGGTGGGATGCAAGGGTGCCCGTCAGCCGCAAGTCGTCGGCGAGCGCCCGCGCTGGGGGATGCAACGCGGGTGGTCTGGGCGGTCGAGGACTCCGGATCCCTCGAGCACCTACCGCGCCTGTGCCAACCGGATGCGTGGACATGCGCGCTGTCGGCACCGCGTGCATAACCACCGGCTGCGACGGGTAACCGTACTCAGACTCGCCGACCCGTGTCACCCTGCCGGTCGCCTCACGGGCTGCCGGTCGGCGACACCACCGGCGAGGGGTGCGCCTGGCCGGCGAGGGGTGCGCCTGGCCGGATCCGGCTACCGGCCGTGGCCAGGGCCAGTGGTGCCTCGATGCGCCTTGCGGGGAGCGTGCGGGACTCGATAAGCCGCTGCGCGACCTCGCTCAGCTTGATGTTGTTGTCTTGGGAGTAGCGACGCAGCACCGCGAAGGCCTGATCGGCGTCGAGGTCGAAGCGTTCCATCAAGATCCCTTCGGCCTGGCCGATCAGCTTGCGCGCGTCGATCGCCTGCCGCAGGTTGACCTGCTGGCGGCTATCGGCGAGCGCGACCGCGGCGTGCCGGGCCAGCACGTGGGCGACCGCGCGGTCGTCGGCGTCGAACCGGCCGGGGTCGCGGGCGTACAGGTTGAGCGCCCCGAGCCTGTCGCCGGGCGTGCCGAGTTCGACGCTGAGCACGCTGCGGATGCCGAGGTCGGCGGCGAGGCGCTTGCTCCATGCCGGCCACCGCTGATCGGTGTGGGTGTCGGCGATCACGGCAGTGTCGGCCCGGTCGCGGCCGGCGTCCACGCACGGCCCCTCCCCGGTCTCCAGCTGCAGCCGATCGGCCCGCGCCGCGGCCGGGTCGGTATGGCCAGCGATCTCGATCTCGCGACCCCCGTGGTGCTCCAGCCTCACGCTGGCCACGTCCGCCGCCACCACCGCGCGCGCGTGGTGCACGACCAAGTCGACGGTTTGCGGTACACCGGGCTGCTCATGCAGCTCGACGGCCAGCCGCGCGAACTGGTCGGCATCCCCACCGCTGACCACCCGGTGCCCTTCCATACCCGACCCGGTGCCTCTCGGTGTGTCGACCACACCGCCGACCAGCCACGGATGACCGACAGCGGCGCAGTCACATCACGTGCATCTTGTCACGACTCGCAGCGTGCACGGCCTGCAGCCAAGCGCAGGTACCCAACTCCGGTCGAGCCGCGGCCCCGCCCAACCCGGCCAAGTCGCCAAGGAATCCGCGCTGCGCCATCAACCCCTACCCGGCCGCCAACACGCCACCCGTGACGGACCCCTCAACCTGAGTTGACGCTGTTGGGATGTGCGCTCACTGCTCCAGCGGCCACCCGAACCGGCGCAGTGCGCCGAGCACGTCAGGCGGGTCGAACTCGAGGGTGACCGCGCGCAGCACCTCGCCGTCGTGCCCGAGGAAGGTGAGCCGGGGCGGCTCGAAGATGTCGGGATCGTCGTCCCACCGGACCAGCGCCACGTCCTCGCGGCGGATCCGCCAGCCCCGGCGGCGCCAGCCGGACTCGTCTCGCACCTCCGCGCGGGTGATCACCAGGGCCTCGGGGCGTGCCAGGACCCCGATCGCGACGATGACGAGGGCGGCGGTGACCACCAGGGTCGTTGGGAGGTCCACCCAGCGCCTGACGACGAGCAGGGCAGCGGCCGCGCCCGCGACCACGGCGACCACACTCACGACCGAGGCGCGCGCGAACCAGGACAGCTCGATCCGCACCCGGTCGGGCTGCTCTGCGGGCCTCCTCGCGGACCTCCTCACACGATCCTCCCGACCCTGGTGCGGGTGACCAGCAGCCACCCGAGCGTGAAGCACCCGAACAGTCCGCCGGCCAGCACCACGAGCGCCTTGGGTTCGGCCGGGAGTCCGATCGGCCGCAGCGCGACGGCGAGCATGATCAGCACCGGCCCCTGGAGGACGAACGCCGCGAACGAGCTGCGGCGCAGCCGGTGCCAGGCCGGATGGTCGGCGCTGAGCCGTCGCTGGGCGAAGCCCAGGAGCCACAGCGAGCCGAAGACCACCAGCACCCCCTCGTAGGCCGCGAGCAGGAGCGCTTCGACCCGCAGGCCGCCGAGATACGGCCCGCTGTCGCCGGCCAGGTTGTCCACGCCGGCCACCACGGCGTAGAGCGGACCGGCAACGGCGCAGCCGAGGGTGATCCATCCGCTGGCGCGGACCAGGCGCCGGGGAACCTCGTGGGCGAGGCCGTGCCGCGCTCCGAGGACGCCCAGGCAGAACATGCCGAGCAGCTGCGGCCACTGCCATATGTGCAGGTCGAGGTACTGGGCGCCTCGGGCCGAGAACACCAGCCGCACCACGAAGGTGCAGCCGGTCACCATGGCGGCCGCACCGAGCATCCGGGCCACGGTGAACGGGCTCCTCCCCCGGTGCGGCCGGGGTCGGTGTACCGCGGCGAGGGCGACGTACCCGAGCGAGAACAGCAGCAGCACCTCCGCGAACCACAGGCCACCTGAGTCGACGAGACGGTCGCGGCCGGTGAGCAAGAACCCGTAGGAGACCGACCGGCCGGACGAGCGGTAGGCCACCCACATCGTCATCGGCCAGATCACCAAGGCACTCGCGAGGAACGGCAACCCCAGCCGCAAGCAGCGCTCCTCGACGAACCGCCGGTAGCCCTTCCGCTGCAACGAGGGCGGCGTGAACAGCCCCGCGATGAGGAAGAAGGTGCCCATCAAAAACAGCGCGGTCGGCCCCAGCAGCCCGGCCAGGACCAGCTCCACGGCGGGCTGCAGCGTCACCTCGCTGACCTCGTCGTAAGCCCAGCCGCCGATGCTCGAGTAGCCCAACAGCGCGTGCCCGCCGATGATCCAGGCGACCAGAACCGTACGCAAGGTGTCCAGCGGCGCCGACCGTCCCAGCCGGATCTCGTCGCGAACGCCGGTGGTCACGCCGTACCCCCCACGGCCCGCGACGAGCGACCCTCGGCGAGTACATGCAGCACCTCACCCAGAAGGTGACGCGGCTCGGTACCAATGCACACGGGCACCTGCAAAACGCTACCCCCGCGACCTCGGAGCAGAAGACCGGCCCGGATCAACCACGCCGTGCGGTCGCTGCCAAGACCGAACACGCCGCCGCGGCTCGGAGTCGGTCGTGCGGCACAATGATCCGGTCCTGGTGGTCGGTGTTGGCTGCGGTCCTCGGCGGGCTACTCCTGCTCTGGCTGGCGCTCATCGCTGCCCTGCGATTCGTAAGACTCGACGCCTTGCGGATCCGCGACGCCCTGCCGTTGCTGCCCGAGCTAGTCCGGCTCCTGCGCCGGCTGGCCAGCGACCCGGCCATGCCGTGGGGTGTCCGCGTACGGTTGTGGCTGCTACTGGCATACCTCGCGCTGCCGTTCCACCTCGTACCAGACTTCATCCTCCGTGATCGGTTAGGCCGACGACGCCGCAGGCCACCAGGGGCCCAGCCGCTCCCGCGACTCTGACGCCTCACTGGTTGGAGGCTCTGACGTGCCGCCGCTGAATGATCAGGCAGACTCGAGGTGGTGAGCCGGGGATTATGAGAGCCCTCCTCCCCTCATACTCCGGTCAACTGCAGGCGGCAGGAGTCGCGCCGACAACCCCACCAACCGACTCCGACAACCGCAGTTGACTGCATTTCGCGTCACGAATGGTGTCACGCCGGCCGTCCGGCCACGCGTGACCGCGGGCACTCTCATGCCCTCGGGCCCGATCGCGCGCCACACGTGCTGTCGCCGGCCGGAGGCACGCTTTTGGAGTGATGCGAGTACACGACCGCGCGACGACCTCATTACGAGTCCGTCCCGACAGGCGCTGCGAGCCGAGTGAGTCCAGGTCCTGAGCGGTGAACATGCTCGGTGTTCGGGTGTCGTTGACGGCTGTTTCGGGCCGTTCGGGGGCGGCTCGGGGCACCGCTGCCCCGCGTAGCCGGTCTTGAAGTCAGGCCGTTAGCCGCCTGGGCACGGCCCAGACGCTTCGGCGGAGTGCCCGTGGCCGCCCGTCGTGTCAAGCGGTCATCGAGGTGTTGAGGCAGCGGTAGAGCTCGCGGGCGATGTAGCGCTTGAGGCAGCGGCGGATTTCAGGATCGGTCTTGCCTTCTGCTCGGCGCCGGGCGACGTAGGCATGGGTGCGCGGGCAGGTGCGCCAGCGAGTCAGGAGGATGTCGTGGAGGGCGCGGTTGAGGAGCCGGTCGCCGCCGCGGTTGAGCCGGTGTCGGGCGATGCGGCCGCTGCTGGCGGGGATCGGGCTGGCGCCGGCGAGTGCGGCGTAGGCGGCATCGTCGCGGCGGCGGGCCCGGGTGGGACCAGGACACGATGGCCTGTGCTGCGCTGACCGGGCCTACGCCGTGTATGGCCAGCAGCTGCGACGCGAGGAGGGTGACCATGTCGGGCAGGTGCCGCTTGTTATCGGCGAGCTCACGGTCGACCCGGCGGATGGCGAGGGCGAGCCGACGTGCCTCAGCGCGGCGGATCGCGTGTTCGCGGGTCTCGTGCTGGTCACCGCGGCAGCGGGCGATGGCAGCGAGCCGGTCGGGCGTCAGCGCGCCGTGGGCCAGCGCTCGGTCGGTGTCGCTGCAGGTGAGCAGCAACGCGCGCAGGCGATTGATCGTCCGCGTCTTGGCTGTGGCGAGTTTGCGGCGAGCGCGAGCAAAATGCGTAGCGCCTCGCGGTCAACCACGCCGAGACCGCCGGCCGACTCTGATCGGTTCCCGCGGCCGAGCCGGCACAACGAAGATGTACATGTCGCCTCTTCAGGAATATCGTGTCGAAAGCCGGTATCTCCTCGGGCGAAACAGAGGATCCGATGACAAAGTTCTTGCGCTTCGTCGTCCCCTTGATCGTTGTTGCCTCAGTGCTGGCGGGTGCACGACCAGCGACGGCCGACCCGACGGGGCCACCCGTTCCCGGGGCAGGCCAGGATCAGCACAGCCAGAACATGAAGCTGTTGGCTTCGCTGCCGAGAACCGGCACCGTGAACTCCGATCTCGCGTTCTGGGGTAACATCGCCTACCAGGGCAACTACAACGGCTTCCGGGTCATCGACATATCCGAGCCGGACCAGCCGAGCGTGCTCGCCGATGTGGACTGCGGCTCCGGGCAGGGCGACGTCACGGTCTGGCAGAACATCTTGGTTCGCTCGGTCGACTATCCGATGACCGAACGTTCGTGCGTCGGCGAGCGATCACCCAACCCGACGCTATCCGGGCAGTTCGAGGGCGTGCAGATCTTCGACGTGTCGGATCCGCACAACCCGCAGCTGATGAAGCTGGTCGACACCGACTGCGGCTCGCACACCAACACCGTCATCCCCGATCCCGCCCACGGCCGTTTGCTGATCTACGTCCTGTCCTACTTCCTGCTGCCCGGACCGAACTGCGGCGACGACCGCGAAGCGAACCCGCTGCACGCCAAGTTCTCCATCGTCAGCGTCCCGCTGACACACCCGCAGGACGCGGCCGTCGTGGCCACGCCGCCCATCGACGCCGAACCGTTCGTGCTGGATGGGCTCGGCCCGACGATCGGCTGCCACGACGTCGGCGTGTTCATGCCGCTGCACCTGGCCGCTGTCGCCTGCCTCAGCGAGGCGCAGCTGTGGGACATCTCCGATCCGCTGCACCCGCGAACGATCGCACGCATCCAGGAACCGGACCCCGGCTTCGAGATCTGGCACTCCGCCACCTGGACCTGGGACGGGAAGTACATCGTCTTCGGCGACGAGTCAGAGTCGGGCTCCTGCCACGGCGACCAGACCGAGATGGACGGCCGCGTGTGGTTCTACCGCCTCAGTGACCTGCAGAACGGGACGACGACTCCGGTCGGCTCATTCCTCATCCCCCGCGATCAGGGCGACGAGTACTGCTCCGCGCACATGTTCAACGTCGTCCCCGTCAAAGACCGGTACGTGCTCGTCTCGTCGTGGTACGGCGGCGGCGTAGACGTCATCGACTTCACCGATCCGACCCACGCCACCGAGATCGGCTATTACGACGTCGAGTCGCCCAACCAAGGCTCACACTGGGCCGGCTACTGGTACAACGGCTTCATCTACGGCAGCGACATCCCCCACGGGTTCGACGCGTTCCTGTACAGCGGGCCGCAGCGCTCAGGCGCCCAACGACTCGGGCACCTCAACCCGCAGACCCAGGAGAGCTACCTCCGCTAACACCCGACAGGCCGGTGCGCTGCGTCAAGAAATTGCACACTTCGATCTTGAAGTTGGTTGGTCCAGCCAGTGCGCGTACTGTCCGCGGCAGATGAGCGCACTTCAAAACGGGCGATGCGAGTTTCCGGACCCACAGTCGTGGGTCCGGGAGTTTCCGATGTCTTGCGGAGACATCACCTGGCGCGCTCGGAGGGATTCGAACCCCCAACCTTCTGATCCGTAGGCAGCACATACCCATAGACAGCAGGGGACATGAGCGGAGCATGTCCCGGGTCGTGTGGAACTTGGGTGACGATCCACGGTGAACTCTAGGCGGCGGTTCCGACAGTTTCTGTCTGCTCGGTGGTGTCGGGGTGGGCGTGTCGGTGTAGGGCGGCGACGAGCTGTGAGCCGTCCCGGCGAGTCCGGAGGCTTCGTTAGGTGTCAACCGGCTTCGGCGAAGCGGGTTCGGTGAG
>WNGB01009807.1_pt1 | contig 15822 bp, 11 predicted proteins | sample 5400681 | NCBI WGS metagenome assembly WNGB01 (sample SAMN13153367, study PRJNA577476) | soil metagenome | isolation source: 115 cm soil or saprolite under grassland replicate 2 | place: USA:California | collected 2016-06-15 | reverse complement strand
CGTGCGCGCGGGAGACCTTAAGGTGGGGCAGGAGTTCTACAAGATCAAGTTCGAGGACGTGCTGATCTCGAGCGTGTCGTCGGCCGGTGCGGCGGGCGGATCGCTCCCTATGGAACAGGTCAGCTTCAGCTTCGGATCGTCGCTGATCACCGCGACTGACGATCGGGGCAATGTCAAGAGCGTGGCGAGCTGCGGCGCGGCGTCGTTCGACGGGCCGGTGCTCGAGAAGCGCTGACGCGTCAGCTGTCCCTGAGCGCCTCTGTCGGCTGCACGCGCAGCGCGCGGCGAGTGGGTGGACCGCAGGCCAGCATGCAGACGCCCATCATCGCCGCAACGTAAACGAGGATGGTGCCGGCTTCCCTTCCAGAGAAGCCGGCACTCAGCTTCGTCAGCAGGACGACAAGAAATCCCCACCGCGAGTTCAGTGAAATCGACAGCGGATCTCGCGTAGGCCGCCCACCAGCGTCAACCCCCGGTTACTTGATCAGCATCCGAAGGCCAAGCCTGAAGTCGAGCGACGCGCCGTCGAGCCAGCGGAAGGATCGCGCGTCGCGCTGCCTCGACGTTCTTTGCTTCACTTGACATGCAAGTGAAGATGCTACGACTTCACTTGGGTGTCGAGTGATCGCCGCTGGTACACGACCGAATCAGTGCGATGGACGCGATGGCCGGCTGCGCGCTGCGCGCTGGTGCTGATAGCCAGATGCGTGCCGCCTCGCGGCGCGAACGCGCGTCACGCGCCCATCCCCTGTGTCACGATGGTGGCATGCGTCAGTTCCTCCTCGCAGCCGTGCTTCTCCTTACGGCAGCAGCGCAGCCGCAAACGGAGCCGACCGTTCGGATCGGCCTCAATCAGAACGCGGCCACTGTGACGATCCGGTCGGCGAGCGGCTTCAGCGTCGAACAGCACACCACGCGATCTGCGACGTTCGCGTCTGTGCTCGCACTCGATCCCGGCGCCAGTGGCCCCGTCAACAAGTCCGGCCTCCAGTACCGGCTGACCGTGGAGCTCGATAACGACGTGATGCTCGTCCTGCCGGCGGGCACGCGCGCGCGTATCGAGCCGCCCGGCGCGCCGCTCGAGATCGAGAACCGCGCTTATCGCGGCGCGCTCGAAGTGTTCAGCAACGCCAGGCATACCTTGACGATCGTGAACGAGCTCCCGCTCGAGGACTACCTGCGCGGCGTCGTACCGAACGAACTCAACCCGACGGCGTTTGGACAGATCGAGGCGCTCAAAGCACAGGCGGTGGCCGCCCGCACCTATATCGAGCGAAACCTGGGCCAGTACAAGAACGAGGGGTACGACGTCTGCGCCACCGACGCGTGCCAGGTGTACCTCGGCGTGCAGACGGAAGATCCGTTGGCGACGCAGGCGATCGTCGACACGCGAGGCATCGTCGCTACGTATGATGGCAAGCCGATCAATGCGCTTTACAGTTCCACGTGTGGAGGCCGCACGGAAGACGCGGAGAACATCTTCAACGAGAAGGTGCCGTATCTGGTGTCGACGAGTTGTGAATACAAACATCCGAGGCCGCTGGCATTCGCCTCGTCACGATCCCTGGCGAACTGGAAAGATGCGGTACTCGCTGTGGCGCGCGTGTCGAACTTCACCGATGCCGAACGCTTCATGGGGCTGCGGGAGGCCGGCGAGCCACCCTCGAGAGATCCTGCCACTCTCGCGGCGTTCGTCCGGCAGACGTTCTACCCCGCCGTTCTCACGGCGTCAGATGTGTCGTTCGTCAACGAGCAGGGACTTCTGCCTGCGGCGGGCTCGGTGCCGATCGAGGAGCTGCTCTTCCGTGTGATCGACAAGAAGGGCGCGTTCGAATGGCAGCAAGGCGTCCTGGTCTCATGGGATGGTCAGAAGATGCGGCTGCTGGTGAACGGCCAGCCGAAAGAGTTCTCATTGAATCCGGACGTCTTCATCTATCAGCGCATCGGCGACGAGCGTCTCGCGATGCGGCAGGGCGCGTGGATCGGCGGCGAGCTCGTCGACTTCCGCGCCGAGGGCAACACGATCCCGATGCTGGTGTACCGGATCAACTTCGCGAATCCCGCAGCCGATCGCTATTCGCGACTCGCCCTCTGGCAGGTGCACAAGACGCGGCCGGAGCTGGATGCCGCGTTCAGAACGCTCGCTATCGGGGACTTCACGGACATGCGCGTCCTCGAGCGCGGACCATCGGAGCGTCCCGTCAGCACTGAAATCATCGGATCGGCCGGCCGCCGAACCGTGCCCGCGCTGCGGCTTCGCACGCTGCTCGGTCTCCGTGACAGCCTGTTCTCATTCGACATCGAACGCAATGCGGGCGGCACCCTCCTCGGCATGACGTTCTTTGGTCGCGGCTGGGGCCACGGCGTCGGCATGTGCCAGGTCGGCGCGTTCGGGATGGCGCTCGACGGGGCGACGTACGAAGAGATTCTGAAGAAGTACTACAAGGGGATTGAGCTGAGGAAGTTGTACTGAACTACCGGCGATGCGGCGAACGGCAAACGCATCATCGTCGGCCCGATTCACATTTTCAGAGTGGGAAGGGAACGGATCTGGAGGGTCGGCAGCGCCTCCGAGGAGTACGGTATGGTGAAGATCGCCATGCTCCCTCCCGATCGGCGCATATGCAATCGACAGGCAGCCTGACTGCGCGGCACTGGTACAAGCACGCCGTCATCTATGAGCTTCCGGTCAAATCGTTCTTTGACGCCAATAACGACGGCGTAGGCGATTTCGCCGGTCTCCTCCAGAAGCTCGACTACCTGCAGGAGCTGGGTGTGACCTGCCTGTGGCTCCTGCCGTTCTTCCCGTCGCCGCTGCGTGACGACGGCTACGACATCTCGGATTATCGCAACGTCCATCCGAGCTACGGGACGCTGGACGACTTCAAGCGCTTTCTGGACGCCGCTCACGAGCGGCGGCTGCGGGTGGTCATCGAGCTCGTGCTCAACCATACGTCCGACCAGCACGCGTGGTTTCAACGCGCGCGCACCGCTCCGCCCGGATCGCCCGAACGTGACTATTACGTGTGGAGCGACACCGATCAGAAATATCCCGGCGTTCGGATCATCTTCACTGACAGCGAGCGGTCGAACTGGACGTGGGATCCGGTGGCGAACGCCTATTACTGGCACCGGTTCTTTCACCATCAGCCGGATCTCAATTTCGACAATCCTGCCGTTCTCAGTGACGTGCTCGAGACGGTGGACTTCTGGCTCGCGATGGGCGTTGACGGATTCCGGCTCGATGCCGTGCCGTATCTCGTCGAACGCGAGGCCACGCGGTGCGAGAATCTTCCAGAGACTCATAACGTGATCCGGGCAATCCGGCGCCACATCGACGGACGCTGGCCGAATCGGATGCTCCTCGCCGAGGCCAATCTGCTGCCGGCGGACGTCTGCGCCTATTTCGGCAACGGCGACGAGTGCCACATGGCGTACCATTTTCCGCTCATGCCGCGAATCTTCATGGGCCTGCACCTGGAGGATCGCCAGCCTATCGTCGACATCATGCGGGCGACGCCGCCCATTCCCGATACGTGCCAATGGGCGTTGTTCCTGCGCAACCACGACGAGCTGACGCTCGAGATGGTCACCGACGAGGAGCGCGACTACATGCAGCTCGCGTACAGCGCCGACGCGCAGGGGCGCCGCAATCTCGGCATCCGCCGGCGGCTCGCACCGCTCGTGGGCAACAACCGGCGCCGTATCGAGCTGCTGAACAGCCTGGTCTTCTCATTTCCAGGGACGCCGATCATTTATTACGGCGACGAGATCGGCATGGGTGACAACACGTATCTGGGTGACCGTGACGGCGTACGCACGCCGATGCAGTGGACTAACGACAGGAACGCCGGATTCTCCCGCGCGGATCCGGCGCGGCTCTACAGTCCGGTCATCATGGATCCGGTCTATCACTATCAGGCGACGAATGTGGAAGCACAGGAGCGTGATGGATCGTCGCTGCTGCAGTGGATGAAGAACCTGATCGGGCTGCGGAAGCTGTTCGCAGCGTTCGGCCTCGGCACCCTGGAGTTTCTCGAGCCCGCGAACCGGAAGATCCTCGCCTACGTCCGGCGGCACGGCACCGATGTCATTCTGTGTGTCGCGAACCTGTCGCGCTCGATCCAGCCGGCGATGCTGGATCTGGAAGCATTCGTCGGTATGACGCCGGTCGAGATGCTCGGGTACACGGATTTTCCGGAAATCGGCAAGGAGCCGTATTTCATCACGCTTGCCCCTTATGGATTCTACTGGTTCGAGCTCCAGCGTCGCGACGTCTGAGGCAGCTCTCCCGGCGGCGGATGTCGTCATCGGCCTCATCAGCTACAACGACGCTGAAACGATCGCCACCGTGGCAGGCGCGCTTTGCGCCGAGATCCGCGAGTGTTTCGCCGGCAGCGCGAGCCGGATCGTCCTCGCCGACGCCGGATCGAAAGACGATTCGCTGGCGCGGGCGCGCGCCGCCGCCGGCGCCTGCGTGCTGCTCGAAGTACCGGGCGCGCAGGGGCCCGGCGACGGGCTCGAGGTGCCGTATCACGGCATCCCCGGCCGGGCGCGCCTGCTTCGCGGGATCCTGACCACCGCACGGGACGTGCGCGCTGGGGTGTGTGTGGCAGTTAATGCACGAGCGACGGCGATCGAACGGTCCTGGCTCCAGGCGCTCGTCGCGCCGGTTGTGCAGGACGCCTGCGATTTCGTGTCGCCGTACTACCTGCGGCACCCACACGACGGCACCCTGACGAAGGGAATCGTGTATCCGCTGTGCCGCGCCCTCTATGGCGTCCGCCTGCGCCAGCCCGCAGCGAGCGACTTTGCCTGCTCTCCCGCCGCCATCGACCGGCTGCTGGAGGAGGATATCTGGGTGAGTGAAGGCGCGCGGGTTGGCATCGATCTCTGGTTGACGACGGCCGCCATCTCGGCCGGCTTCACCGTCGGTGAGGCGATGCTCGGCGTCCATCCGCAGCGCACGCGGGACGAGGGGGCGCTCGACCTCGCGACCACATTGACGCAGGTGGTCGGCTCGCTGTTTGCCGATATCGAAAATCGCGTCGATGTGTGGCAGCGCGTACGCGGCTCGAAACCTGTCAGACAGGTCGGGGCGCCGACCATGACCGCTGTGGCCGACGCACCGGGGGTCGATCCCGAGCGGCTCATCGAGTCGTATCGCCTTGGATACCGGGAGCTCCGTGACATCTGGACCTGGGTCCTGCCACCGAAGACACTCGTCGAGCTGGGGCGGCTCATCGCCGTGGCGCCGGCGCAGTTCGTACTCGACGACGAGCTGTGGGCCAGGACAATCTACGACTTCGCGCTCGCCTATCGGCTGCGGGTGCTCGCCCGGGACCACCTGCTGCGCTCGCTCGTGCCGTTGTATCTGGGATGGCTCGCGTCGTTCGTGCAGCAGACCCGCGATCAGGCGCCGGATGCCGTGGAGCAGCGGGTCGAGCGGCTCTGTCTCGCGTTCGAGGCTCAGAAGCCGTATCTGATCGCGCGATGGCGATGGCCGGAACGCCTTCGCACGTGACCGGCGCGGGGATGGAGGTGAGGAATGTTGCACCAAATTGATCAGGCGATGAGACAGGCGGGAACGCGCACGCTCGAGAGCATCGCGAACTTTCTTCCGGGGCTGGCGGTGCTCCTCGCGGTGCTCATCGTGTCGGGCTTGCTCGCAGTATTCGTGCGCAAAGCGCTCCGCCGAGTGCTGCGCGGCATCGATGTCGACCGGCGCGCCGAGCAACTCGGCATCTCGATGCTGACCGCGTGGTCACCGTCGCGAAGCGCTGCAGACGTGATTGCCGGTGCGGCCTATTGGACGATACTCACGCTCGGGACGCTCATCGGCCTGATGGCGCTGGACGCCGTCGCGCTGACGCGCTTCGCGATCAGGATTTTCGAGTACCTGCCGCATTTGCTGGCGGCGCTCCTCATCCTGCTGGTCGGGGGGGTGCTGGCGCGCTTCCTCGCGCGATCGATCCTGATCGGCGCGGTCAACATGCAGATCCAGTCCGCGCGGCTCCTGAGCCTCACGGTCAAGTGGCTCGTGCTGATCACCGCGGCCGCCATGGCGCTCGATCACGTGGGAATCGGGGGCAGGATTCTCCAGCTGGCGTTCGGCATCATCTTCGGCGGGATCGTGCTGGCCATCGCACTCGCCGTCGGTCTCGGCGCGCGAGATGTCGTGAGCCGGGCGCTCGAGCGACAGCTGCGCGAGCCGGACCCCGAGGAGGACAAACTGCATCACGTCTGATGGCGTGTTCTTGGCCATCGGAGCCGATGTGCGGTGCGGGCACGTTCGCGCGACTGCCGTGCACATTCGGCACTGCGCGATGACTCGGCGGAAACCACCTCGATGGCCCGTAATTATTCTGAAGGTGCGCATCGCCTTACGGCGTGCGATCAGGTCCGAGCTCAGCAGGGGGCGCCGAACAGCCGGCAAACAAAATAGACTGTTCAGACATCACGAGATCGAATCGTGTTCCGCGCGCGTCCGCCTGACGCGCAGATTCAGGGGTGCCCGATGGCCGATGTGCAGGAATTGGAACTGCGGAAGACATCAGACGAGCCGTCGATCGAGGCACGGGTGGAGCGTCCTTTCTGGTTATGGCTGGTGGTCGCCGCCCTGGTCGTCGCCACCACCGCCGCTGCCTACATCGTCGTGGCCCGTATGCACCGCCCGGCGCCGGCGACGGCTGATCAGCGCCCCGAGCATCAGGCGCCGGTGCGGCCGCTCGGAGGAAACGCCGCACCCATCAACCTCCCGCCGCTCGATCAAAGCGATCCGATCGTGCGCGAACTGGTGAAGCAGATCTCGTCGCATCCGCGCATCGCGGCGTGGCTTGCGACCGACGGGCTGATCCGCACCCTCACCGTGGCGGTTGAGAACGTCGCCGACGGATCGACGCCCGCCCGCCGGTTTCACGTGTTGCGTCCTGCGTCGGCCTTCGAGACCGTCGCCCGCGGCGGGGACCTGCACATCGCTCCCCGCAGCTACGAGCGGTACGACGATCTGGCGGACGCGGCCGCCTCAATCGACGCGGCGGGTGCCGCGCGCCTTTACGCGACGCTCAAGCCGCGCATCGAAGAGGCGTACCGTGATCTCGGGTTCCCCGACACGCCGTTCGATCGCACCTTGGAACGGGCGATCGTATTGCTGCTCCGGACGCCTGCGTCCGATGGTGCCGCGCGACTGGAACCCAGGGGGATCGGGTACGGCTTCGTCGATCCCGGACTGGAAAGGCTGACCGCCGCTCAGAAGCAGCTGCTGCGAACGGGTCCTCGGAACGTCCGCATCATCCAGTCGTCCCTGCGCCAGTTTGCGCTCGCACTCGGGATCCCCGCCGAGCGGCTGCCGGTGCCGCCGTCGTAAACACAACATTCGGCGTCCATACCGACTCGTGGTCGGCATTCCATCGTTCGCGACTGCGGTCCTGTGGCCACGACATAAGCGGGACCGCAGTCGAAGGTGTGGAAGGAGGCTGGTGCAGAGCGGCGCCAACGCCAACCAGGACACTCAGCAGCACGGCGGAGCAGGCGATGCGAGCTATGACGTGCAACATGTGGCTTCTTCTGCGATTCAACGATACGGCTCGCGCGGGGGTCGTTCAAGACGGAACCCAACTATGGTTTCACTGGCCATCGGAAGGAGAAGGCGCCGGGTGGTCTCGATCTTGAATGGGCGCTCCTCTTCCCCATGGCCTCCGACGTTCCCCGCTCCTCAATCGCCGGCTCAGGGGCACCTGAAAGACCCGCTCGCCGCAGCGTTCTGAACTGGCTTCTTGCCACGTGGGGCGGCGGCATACTCGCCTCAGTTCTCTACCCGGTCGCGCGCTATCTGGCGCCCCCCGACATTCCGGAGGCGGCGACGCTTTCAGTCAGTGCCGGAAGTGCCAGAACCCTGCTGGCGAACTCGGGTCGCGTGGTGCCATTCGGATCCCAGCCGGCGATCGTCATCCGCACGCCGGAGGGCGAGCTCCGCGCGTTTGCGGCGACGTGTACGCATCTTGCCTGCACCGTGCAATACCGGCCCGACTTTCAGCGCATCTGGTGCGCCTGCCACAATGGGCAGTACGACTTGAACGGCCGCAATGTCGCGGGTCCGCCACCGCGGCCTCTCGAGGCGTACGACGTGAACGTGAAAGACGACGAGATCGTGATCGCACGGAGGTCATGATGCGTGGGCGTCTTCGCCCGTGGCTCGAGGAGCGATTACCGCTCGCCGATGTGATCGAAACGCTCCGCCACAAGACGGTACCGCACCACCGTTACTCGGTCTGGTACTACTTCGGCGGCATGACGCTCTTCCTGTTCGGGATTCAGGTCGGTACTGGCGCGCTCCTGCTTCTGTACTATCGGCCGAGCGCGGCCGAGGCCTACGAGAGCGTCCAGTTCATCATGACCCGCGTGCCGTTCGGCTGGCTGATTCGATCGATTCATGCCTGGTCGGCCAACCTGATGGTCGCCTGCGCCTTCGCGCATCTCTTCAGCGTGTTGTTCCTGCACGCCTATCGGCGGCCGCGCGAGCTCACATGGGTGAGCGGCATGATCCTGCTTCTGCTCACGCTCGCTTTCGGGTTTACGGGTTATCTGCTCCCTTGGAACGAGGTGTCCTTCTTCGCGACCCGAGTCGGGACGGATATCGCCGCCACCGTGCCCGCGGCCGGCGATTTCATCGTCCGGTTCATGCGCGGCGGGAAGGACGTGACGGGCGCGACATTGACGCGCTTGTTCGGGTTTCACGTCGCGATCCTCCCGGCCGTTGCCACGATCCTGATCGGCCTTCATCTGCTCCTCATCCAACGGCACGGTATGAGCCTGCCGCCCTCGGTAGAACAACGGGCCGCGAAGGACCCAGGCGCGATCCGCACGATGCCGTTCCTGCCGCACTTCCTCCTGCGGGATCTCTTTGCGTGGACGGCCGTGCTCGCTCTGCTCGCTGCTTTGTCGACCTTTTATCCCTGGGAGCTGGGGACGAAAGCGAACCTCTTCGCGCCCGCACCGGCCGGGATTCGTCCGGAGTGGTATTTCCTCTGGGGCTTCCAGACGCTGAAGTATCTGCCGCCAACTGTTGCCGGCATCAATGGAGAATTCCTGGCAGTCGCCGCGATGGGTGTCGGCGCAGCTGCTGCGCTCGTGCTGCCCTTTGTCGCTGGTCACACCCCTCGTTCACGTTGGATCATCGTGTGGCTGGGACTGTTCGCCCTGAGTTTCATGGCGGCGATGACGTGGCTGGCGCTGACTGGTTCCGCGCCATGAAGCCCTTCCTGACTGCCACCGGCATCGTCATCACATTCCTGTTCGGGTCGCGGCATGTGAAGGCGCAAGGCGGGATCGAGGCCGCGACGGGTGCGTTCAAGGACGACGTGCACGCGGCCGCGGGATTGACGTGCAACTCGTGCCATTCGAGGAGCGCCCAAGGGGGTGAACGCTACGCGGCAATACCGCGCACCGCCATCGCGCCCTTATGTGCGCGGTGCCACAGCGATGCAGCCTACATGAGGGGATTCGACCCGCGGGTACGGGTCGACCAGTTTGCTCAGTACGTGACGAGCACCCACGGCAAGCGGATGACCGCCGGTGAGGTGCGCGTCGCCACGTGCAGCGACTGCCATGCCGCGCACGGGATTAAGCGGGCTGGCGATCCCCGATCGCCGGTCGCGCCCGTCAACGTCGCGACAACGTGCGGTCGATGTCACGGGGATGCGACCCGCATGACACCGTTTGGACGGGATGCGGCTATTCCGCGCGACTGGTCGGCCAGCGTTCACGCAGTGGCGCTGCTGAAGCGCGGTGACACTTCGGCGCCAACCTGCAATTCGTGCCATGGCAGTCATGGCGCGATGCCGCCAGGCGTCGAGAACGTGGCGAACGTCTGTGCACAGTGCCACTTGCGGGAAGCAGAACTATTCAGGGCCAGTCCAAAGAAGCAGATCTTCGATGCGATCGGCCAGGCCGAATGCCTTGCGTGTCACAGCAACCACCGGATCGAATCGCCGGCCGACACCTGGATTGGACTGAAGGAAGGCGCGGTCTGCGCGCAGTGCCACGACGAGACGGTTGGCGGCGTGCAAACCATTCGCGACGTCCGACAGCAGCTCGATCGTCTGTCGGCTGCAGTCGCAGCGGCCGATGCCGTGCTGACCCGGGCGGAGCGGGCCGGCATGCTGGTGGACGAAGGTCGCCAGGCGCTGCGCGACGCGCGAGACCAGCGGCTCCAGTCGCGAGTGCTCGTCCATGCGTTTGCGATAAAACCTTTTGCCGAGATGGCGACGCAGGGTGTCACGGCTGCCCGCCGCGCCCAGGACACGGGCGATGCGGCGATGCGAGACGCTCAAGTCCGCCGGCGCGGTCTCGCGGTTGCGACGCTGCTCGTTCTCGCATTTCTCGTGACGCTCGGGCTGAAGATACGGCGCCTACCTGACGTACACCGCGAGTAGTTACCCCACACAACCCTTTGGGATGGACCTTCTCAGGAGGCAACGATGACGACCCGCGTATTGGTGCTGGTAATGATGTTTGCCAGCCAGGCGATGGCGCTGCAGTCGGAGCCCGCCGCTTTTGTGGCGTACTACTGGAAGGCGCGGCCCGGCAAGCTGACGGAGTACAACGAGTACATTACGAAGGTGGCAGTCCCGATCGACGAAAACGCTCGGCGGGCCGGCGTGTTCGAAGAGGTGCGGACGGTGGTGCCGACGCCCGGCCCGGATGGATCCTCGCCTGAATGGACGCACTTGCGCATCTTTCGTCTGAAGAACATGGCCGCCGTCGAGAAGCTCGGTGCCGGCCTCGACGCCGCGACAGCGCGTGTCGTCCCGGATGAAGAGCAGCGCAAAGCAAACGGCGCGCGGGCCGCGGAACTGCGCGACCTGATCCGCAGGGAGGTATGGACGGAGCTTCAGTAAACAGCCGGCACGGCTGTACTTGGCTTCACGGTTCGTCTGCAGGCTCTGTAGATAGGGCCGGTGTTCCGCGACGCTCACGCCCGGCGAAGGGGTGGCGTCCCTAAAGAGCGTGTAACAAAACTGCCGATACCTGATCCTCTTCGGCGAGGCAGTTTGAACGGTTATGGCCGCCGCGCTGCTTCCAAATCCGTTGTGGGATCTTGTCGAACCGTTCCTGCCCATACCACCCCGACGGCCAAAAGGTGGGCGCCCGCGCGTCTCGGATCGTGCACGTCTGACTGGCATCCTTATCGTGCCCTTACTGGCCATGCGCCGCACCGAGCATGGGAGTGGCCTGGGTGGGTGGCGATGGGTCGTGGAGCGCACATTTGCCTGGCTCAATCAGTTTCGCCGGCTCCGCGTGCGGTATGACAAGCGGGCCGATATCCACGAGGCGTTCCTCTCTCTCGGATGCGCCCTGCTCTGCTGGCGATCGCTACGAAGGCGCTGGGTGACCGGGTAGCCGTCGATCACCATCCCGCTGTTCGTCTGCGGCCCGAGGTCACTACAATGGGCGCCAGCAGTACATTTGGAGCTCCCTTGGCCCTTGCTTCCGGCGCTCGCCTTGGCCCCTACGAAATCGTCAGCCCGCTCGGTGTCGGCGGAATGGGCGAAGTGTATCGGGCAACGGACACGCGTCTCGAACGGGTGGTGGCCATCAAAGTTCTGCCGGACGGAGTCAGCGCGTCTGCGCAAACGCTGGAACGTTTCCAGCGGGAAGCGCGGGCGGCCTCAGCGCTCAACCACCCCAATATCTGCACCATTTACGATGTCGGCACCGATCCTCCGTTCATCGCGATGGAGCTGCTCGAAGGCGAGACGCTCCAGCAGCGGCTGACCAGCGGCCCGATGGAGGTGCCGGCGCTCATCGACATCGGCCTCGCCGTTGCCGACGCGCTGGATGCCGCGCACGGCAAGGGCATCGTGCATCGCGACATCAAGCCCGCCAACATCTTTCTGACGGCGCGCGGGCCGAAGATCTTGGATTTCGGTCTCGCGAAGGCGGCGGCCGCGCCCGCGTTCAGTACGTCGGAACATGCCACTCGCGCGGCCGAGGCGCTGGTGACTGATCCGGGCAACACGGTTGGGACGATCTCGTACATGTCGCCCGAACAAGTTCGCGCAACCCCGTTGGACGGACGCACTGATTTGTTCTCGTTCGGCGTGGTGCTCTATGAAATGGCGACGGGCACGCTGCCGTTTCGCGGCGACAGCCCGGGAACCATCTTCGAGGCGATTCTCAACCGTGCGCCGACCCCGGCCGTGCGCCTCAATCCCGACGTGCCCGCGGAATTGGAGCGCATCATCGATAAATGCCTGGAAAAAGATCCCAGCCTGCGCGCCCAGCACGCCTCCGAAATCCGCAGCGACCTGCGCCGACTGAAGCGCGACACCGACTCGGGCCGCGTGACCGCGGTCGCGCAGCCGCGACCTGCCACCACACGTGCGCCGCGCTGGACGGTCCCCGTGGTGGGCGTCGCGGCGGCGGTGATCCTCGCCGTCAGCTCGTTCTATTTCTATGCGCACCGCACCCCAAAGCTCACGGACAAGGACACGATCGTCCTCGCTGATTTCACCAACACGACCGGTGACCCGGTGTTCGACGACACGCTTCGTCAGGGATTGGCCGTGCAGCTGCAGCAATCGCCGTTCCTCAGTCTCGTTTCCGACGAGCGCATCCGGACGACGCTCGGACTGATGGGCCAGCGAGCAGACGTACGCCTGACTCCCCAGCTCGCTCAAGACCTCTGCGCGCGGACAGGCAGCGCGGCCGTTCTCGAAGGTTCGATTGCCAGCCTTGGGAGTCAGTACGTCCTCGGTCTGCGCGCCAAAGACTGCCGCACGGGAGACGCCCTCGATGTGGAGCAGGCGCAGGCAGCGCGAAAGGAGGATGTGCTCAACGTCCTCAGTCAAATTGCGACCACATTCAGAACGCGAGTCGGCGAATCGCTCGCGACCGTCGAAAAGCACTCGACGCCGCTTCCCGAGGCAACGACGCCGTCCCTGGACGCCTTGAAAGCGTTCAGCGGAGGCTGGAAGGTGTTCTCCTCAGGGACTGGACTTCCCGCCGCGGTGCCCCTCTTCAAGCGCGCCATCGAGATAGACCCTGAATTCGCGATGGCCCATGCGGCGTTGGGGATCGTGTACGGCTTTATCGGAGAGTCCGCTCTCTCCGCGGAGAGCAACAGCAAAGCGTACCAGTTACGGGATCGCGCCGGCGACGCAGAGAAGTTCTTCATCGCTGCCACGTACGATATGCAGGTGACCGGGAACCTGGAAAGAGCGCAACAGACCTGTGAGGCGTGGACACAGACGTATCCTCGCGAGATAGGTCCTCACGGGTTTCTCGCGTCGGCGATCTACCCAGTCTTCGGCGCATACGAAAAGGCGATCGAACACGCGATCGGGTATTACCAGCTCGCCTTCAACCTGACGTATCTCGATCGCGTTACGGAGGCGTCCGACACTCTTCAGCGAGCCGCCGATCGCAAACTGGACATCCCGCCGTTCCTGGTCCAGCGATACGACATCGCCTTTCTACGAGGTGACAAGGCAAGGATGGAACGCGAAGCGGCGCTGGCCGTGGGAAACCCCGAAGTGGAAGACTGGATCTCCGACCGCCAGGGCTTTGCCCTGGCATATGGCGGTCACCTGCAGCAGGCGACGAGGATCGCGAGACGTGCGGTGGATCTGGCTGAGAAAGTGACGCACCGCGAGAGCGCAGCTCTATACGAAGCCGGGTCCGCGATATGGGAAGCCCTGTTCGGCAACGCGCCCGAGGCCGGGCGCGGTGCGGCGGCAGCCCTGGAGCTTTCAACAAGCCGAGACGTCGAGTACGGCGCTGCGTTTGCCCTCGGCCTCTCGGGTGATTCGTCGCGGGCTCAAACACTCGCGAACGATCTGGAAAAGCGCTTCCCCGAGGATACATCGGTCCGATCGACGTACGTGCCAACGATTCGCGCGCTGCTCGCGCTGAACGAGGGCGAGCCTTCAAAGGTTATCGAGCTGCTGCACGCCACTGCGCCTTATGAGCTGGGCACGCCGCTGTGCAGCGCATTGGGGTTCTTCGGAATCCTCTATCCGGTCTATGTGCGTGGAGAGGCCTTTCTGGCTGCGCACAAAGGCGCCGAAGCTGCGGCCGAGTTTCAGAAAATCCTCGATCACCGCGGCATCGTCATCAGCGATCCGATAGGCGCGCTGGCGCACGTGCAACTGGGCAGAGCGTTCGCGTTATCGGGAGATCAGAGCAAGGCGAAGGCTGCCTACCAGGATTTCCTCACGCTCTGGAAAGACGCGGACCCCGACATCCCGATTCTCAGGCAAGCGAAGGCAGAATACGCGAAGCTGCAGTAGTTTTTGCATTTAGCTCCACGTGCATCCTCAAACTGGTTCGAGAAGTTGAAGGCGCGCCTCCAAACAAAAAAGCCAGCACGTACCAGCAAAGCGCGCCGTCGGGGTTTTGATACAGGCTCTAATGCCCGTCAGTTGGAACCAGATCGTCGGCTGGCTCCAGTAAATGGACGGCCTCCGTCGCGCAGCCTGAGCGCTTGCCGGTTGTCAGCTTCAGCTCGCTCATACGGATCTCGTTCGAGTGCCCGACACCGATAGTTCTTGCCCGCCGGCAGCATGCGACCTCAACTTCACGGTCGAATCTTCCAGAATTTAAAAGTTTCGTCCGCACTTGTCGACGCGAGATAACTACCATCTGGGCTGAACGCGATCGAACTTATGCCCTTCGCATGTCCGACAAGAGTGCGTTCCGCCCTGCGCTCACCGACGTTCCACAGTCGTATCGTGCGATCGTCACTTCCCGAGGCCAGCAGGTGTCCGTCTGGGCTGAAGGCGACAGCAGTCACGGCAGCGGTGTGTCCCTGGAACACATGCTGTTGCGAGCCTGTGGCGACATCAAAGAGGCGAACTTGATGGTCGTGCCCCGCCGACGCCAACAGACGTCCCTCGTGGCTGAACGCCACGTCGTAGATGGCACGGCCGAAATGTCCTAGCACTCGCACCTCACCGGTTTCGTGGTTCCAAGTGCGCACGGAACCGAACCAGTCTCCGAAGCCGACGAGGCGACTGCCAGCGTGGAAGGCGATGCTGGGCACGAAGCCAAACCCTTCGCTCACACCGCCCACGCTCCCGCGCTCGCGAAACGTCCGCACGTCCCAGACCTTGACCGAATGATCGCGGCTCCCCGTCGCGATGAGCGACCCGTCCGGACTAATCGCGAGAGCCATGACGCGGTCGCGATGGCCGGTAATCGTGTGCATCTGTCGGCCCGTGATTGGATCCCAGATTCGTGCGGTCCGATCTCTGGCCCCTGACACCAGCCAGCGACCATCCGGACTAAACGCAATCGTCAATACACGATCCGTGTGCCCACGCAGAACGCGAAGCTCGCGCCCGGAATGCGCGTCCCAAAGACGCACGGTATAGTCGCTGCCTGCGGTTGCGATGAACTGCCCGTCTGGGCTGAAGGCGACGCTTGAGAGTCTGGAGTGGCCGTAAACCGTGCGGAAGGAATCGTCCCGATCGGGGCGGTTGAACCAATTGCTCGAGCATACCGCGTTGATCGTCGCTAACATGACCATTCCGAGCACGACGAACGCCGCCGGAAAGCGCAACGCAGCTCTGATTGTCTCGCTGGCTATCGGTTTTTCGAGGCGAAGGGAAAGAATCGACCTCATCGACTGAACCCCGCACTTGACGCAACCATCACCGGAGCGGCCTAGGCGTCAGATCCCTCTGATACATCACAACGACGACAGCCAAAGCTGCGATCGAACTGATTGCAGCTGCGCCGATCACGAGCCCAAGCGTGGGATCACAAAAACAGGCCAGGGGCGTGTCAAGGCGCGACGTTCGAGGCTGTGCGAGCTGTCAG
>WNGB01007430.1_pt1 | contig 15822 bp, 12 predicted proteins | sample 5400681 | NCBI WGS metagenome assembly WNGB01 (sample SAMN13153367, study PRJNA577476) | soil metagenome | isolation source: 115 cm soil or saprolite under grassland replicate 2 | place: USA:California | collected 2016-06-15 | reverse complement strand
ATAACCAGGGTCGCATCCCCGACAGTGAACGGATTAAACGGATTCTGAATTGGCACACTGATGCCGGAGGGGGCAAACCCTACCTGAGTTCCCGGAATCTTAAATGGATCCGGCACAAACGGAACAGCCGCCAGGGATGCATCGAAGAACGACCTCGCAATTTTGAAATCGGAGAATATCGTCAGGTATTTGTCGCATATATCCCGGGTGAACGATCCGTAGAACACTTGACGGTCCGCCGGCGGAAGCGCTGGCGTGAAAGCCGCGAAGTTAAAGAACAGGTAGTTTCCATCCCCGGGCGCACCGGCTCCGGGGACCCGGTTGTACTGGTTTACAATGCCGGGTACCGTAAATGGATCGACGTAAAATGGAGAGGTCGAAGCGTTAGGAGCCGAATGCGGCGTCGGAGAGTTCGCGCTGAAAAACAACCTGGGAATCAAACGGGTGCCTTGCACGCGGCCAGGGAAGTTCCCACTGCGAACGTCGAATCCTCCGAATGGAACAAAATTCCCGTTGCTCGAAATGTCGCGGTCACGGCTGAAGAGGCCACCAGTGCGCTGATAGAAATCGGCGATCACCACGATGTCGGTCTTGTCATCGCCCGTGCCGGCTTTCAACCACGCTTCCCATTCACCCATATCATTGGACCCGCCCAGGTTTGTATTTCCGTAGGTGCCACCGATCTCCAAGCCACGGAACTTGTGGATCAGGAAGAAGTTGACCACACCAGCCACCGCATCGGCTCCGTACACAGCCGAGGCGCCATCCTTCAGGATATCGATATGATCGATCATCGAGAACGGGATCAGCTGGATGTCGTAGCCACCGAAAATTGCAGCCTGTGCGATTCGCTTGCCGTCTATCAGGATCAGCGTCTCTTTTGGCAAAATACCGCGCAGGTTGAGTTGCACGGTACCGTCACCGCCATTGGCGATATTCTGGTTAACCGTGCCGCCGGCTTCTTGCGGAATAAACGTGGTCAGGTCGGTTGCGTTGCGGATACCGAGCTTCTCGATGTCCTGCGGACGATACGTATCCACCGGGTTCGGGCCGGTTTCTTCCGCTGTGGGAATATTCGAACCGGTCACGATCACCCGCTCGACCTCAGCCGAGGGCGCCGGCGCGCCCGGCTGAGCCGGAACTGCCGGAGCAGGCAACTGAGCGGATGCGGTTGATGCAAAAATTAGAGGAAATCCCACGGCCGCCGCAAAGACGGCAGCAAGGAATCCGAGTTTATTTAGCACGTTTTTAGTCATTAGTTTCTCCATTGGTTTGGTTAGGTTTTGACACGCTTATTAAATCTCTACGGCGCTGACAAGCTTTTTTTTCACTTTTTTCAAAGTTTTTTTGAACGGCCTTCCGGCCCTACTTGTCGCGTCAATTCACCCGTTTAATGAACGCCTTAGGGGCTGGCAAGCTTTTTTTTGACTTTTTTCAAAGTTTTTTTGAGCGGCCGAAAACCAGAAATTCATGCCAATCGATACGAAGTTTCTGCCCCCGAATCAGGCGAATGACCGCGAATAAGAACAGGCAGAAAATCAGCGCCCGATTTTTGTCTGTTAAAGGGAAGCGATTGTTGCGCGGTGACTGCGCGATCTGCGCGACACTAGATTAGAGACAGATAATTTGGCGACGCTGCATCAATTGGCGGTAATTCGCGCGATTTGCAGACTGCTCAACCGTTTGGGCATCCGTGGCCATTCGCGCTCATTCGTGGTTGCCTGATCGCTCACTGCGGCGGATGAAATCCGAACTCGCTCCGCAATTTCTCCCACAGCCAATCGATGACACTATTCTTCTTGACCGCAGCGGCATTGCTGGCGGCGAGCGCTTCTGCTTTGTCCACCTCGCCGTTTAAACAGTAAAGGTAGGTAAGCAGATACGTGTCGTCGGGACTAAGCGAGCTGCGATCTTTCTTGTTCTCCAGCAGACGAATCGCTCCGTTGATGTCTCGTTGCGCAAGCGCTCCCGCAACCAGGTCTTGCATCATTTCCAGCGGAGGTGGCTGCGATTTTTTCGCCGCACGCTCCGCAATTGACAGCCGCAACCCGTCACTTCCCAGCACTTCCAGGACTGGCACCCGAAGGCGGGAATGACGCAGATAAAGATCCAGTTCGGCCCACTCGTTGCCTCCAATTGTTTCGGAAAGATATCTCATCTCGCGCACGGAAAAGAACGATTCGAGCGAATTGTTTAGCGTCTCCGGCCAAATGCGATTGATGATCGGGGACCAACTAAAACGGTGAACGGCAGACGATGCGTCCATATAAGTCGAAGTGAATTGGAAGTTTGCCTCCTCATTCCACACCCCGTCGCTCAGCCGCTTTGGATAATTGTCCCTTAAGGGCGCAACATCCCGCGTGATGCGATCGATCTCCTCGCCGTCCATCAAAAACAATGCGGCCAATTGTTGCGGAACTTCGACGCCGACCCGCCGCAAACCCTGGCCCGGCCCAGCAGGCTCGCTCCACAATCGCCGCAACTCTTCTTCGTTGACGCGGCGTCCCGCCCCTTTGATCCCCATCATGATCCACTGCTGATCGGCGCTGGCCCAAACCAAGGCGTTGGGAAACGCATTGTGAAACGCGCGAAGAATCGCCTTTGATTCCTCCACCTTCAGTTGATTGATGGGCAGCCAGAAGGTAGCGATTCCGTCCTCCTTCAGCCGGCTCTTCATCAATGAAAAAAATTCTTCTGTGTAAAGATTGACTGAACCGGCGACTTTCGGCGGAGGCGGTTCGCCCGTGATAATATCGTACTGTTGGGGGCTGGCCTGAAGGAAGAAACGTCCGTCTTGCACAATCGCACGTACGCGCGGATCGCGGAGCGGGTTGGAATAATTGATGCCGGAATAGAAATCGGCGAGACGGAAGACTTCTTTCGAGATATCGACGATATCCAAGCGCTTGATATTCGGGCCGTGGAGCAGCGCATCTGCGGTGACGCCGCACCCATAACAGATAAGCAATACATCATTCGCTTCCGGACGAAGAGCTAACGGAAGATACGCGAACAATCTCATGTAACGCTGATTGCGCGGATTCGTGGCCGACATCGAAAATCCGTTGGTCAACAGTCGGTAGTAATACGGTTCACCAAAAAAATCGCGGCGCAGCAACTGGTAGGTATCTGAGGTCCCCTCAGTCCTTTTGACAACATGTGCAAGCACATTGCCGTGTTCATCAATCTCGTAAGGACGACTCGCGTGTGCAAAGTGCGATTCAGCACGGTCATATGGAAACATTGCCAGGAGAAGGATCACCGCCGCACAAAGTGCGATGATAATCAAACCGATCGGCCGCCGGATCGACCAGCTTGATCGCTCGCTCACGAGAACGCTGAGCAAAGCGTAAACCACCGCGCAAAGCACGAGGCTCCATTGAAAGCCGATGCCGGGCAACAAGACCAAACTTGCAAAAAGTGGGCCGATCGCCGCCCCTGTCGTGTTGAAAAGAGTGGTGACTCCGGTGCTGTTCATCCGATCTTCCACTGTGGCCTGAACAGATGCAGCAATGGCTGGAAACAAGATTCCCGAGAAAAAAGCGACGGGGAACATCAACGCTATCGAGAGCAGCGCGATCTGGTGCCAGGACGCGAGACTAAAAGCGCCAGCCGGCGTTTTCACCATTTCGCCCGGGAAGAACCAATATGACAAAAGCGTTGCAATCGCCGCCAGCAGCAACAGAACGGAAAGAGATCCGCTGCGCACTGTAGTCGCGTCCTTGTGTGAAACGCGCGCGTCGCCCGTACTACGACGATTAAAACCATGAATCGCGCCGGCCAAAAGGCCCCCAAGCCCTATTCCTGCCAGCACAATTGCAAGCATCACCGCAAATGCCGTGGGCGATGAAACAACATACAAGCGTAGAAACCGGAACCATATGACCTCCAGGCAAAGAAGAACGCAGCCTGTCCCAAAGCTAGCGAAAAGCAGACGCCACGACAGCCGATAACTTGCATGTAAGCGTAGCGGAAACGTTGACTTGGGAATTGGCTCCCCGGTATCGCCGCCAATTCTTGCCACCAACAAGGCGGCCATTGCAGCGAGGCAAACCGTCAAGCCTGCAACCAAGCTTGTGCCTCGAAGGCCAAACGCCGCGACGAGATAACCTTCACCGAGCACAGCACCAGCCACGGCACCCAAAGTGTTCGAGCCATACAGAAAACCAATCGCGCGTCCAAAATTGGTTTGCCGCAACATCGGATCTTCGATCAACACCGGCAAGGTCAGGCCCATCGCCGTTGTCGGCATAAGTAGAACTAGGAAAGACACGACGAACCGCAGCCCGAGAAGCGTGGGCTGATAATTCCAGAGCATTTGCCACAGAGGTCGCAACAATTCGCCCAGCACCGGAAGACCAAAAACGATCGTGCAACCAAGCAGAGCGACGAGCACCTCCAGCAAGGCATAAAGATGAAGCGGCCGCCATCGTCGAATTCTCGATGACGCGGCGATCGCGTTCCCTAGCGCCAGGCCCGCCATGAAACTGGAAAGGATCAACGCCGCCGCCCAGACCGAGTTGCCAAATGCGAGACCGCTGAGCCGCAACCAAAGCGTTTCGAATAGGAGCGCACCAATCCCGGATAGAAACAGAATGGCAGAGAAAATAGTAACCGGCACGCTCCCGCGGGGCCTTGGCATCTGCACCCCAGACGAAACAAGCGACTCTGGGGCCGGCTGGGACCTATTCATCATCGCGCAAACGAGAGGCAATCCTCAAAACAATCGCGCCCGCGATCCCGGCCAGAAGCGACCCGGCGAGAATACCTGACTTTGCCGCGTTAACTGGCCCAGTCTCATCGAACGCAAGCATAGCGATAAACAGCGACATGGTAAAACCGATCCCTGCCAGGCAGGCGTAACCGAGCAGTGACGCCCACCCAACACCGCCGGGAAGCTGACCGATTCCGGATTTGGCCGCGCCAAATGCGGCCGCCGTGATGCCGAGCGGTTTTCCGATAACAAGCCCGAGCAGTACTCCAATAGCAACTTCGGCATGCCGGAACGGCCCACCGATCCTGACGCCGGCGTTGGCGAATGCGAACAACGGCATCACGACAAACGCAGAGAAGTTGTGAAGCACGTTTTCGAGACGCAAAATCGGCGCGGTCACAGCTTTGCTCGCATACTCCATCGCGAAGACGGCTTCCTGCTGTCCCTTGCTGGTCAGGACAAGAGAATCACCGCTCTCGGTGCGATCGAATCTAGCCAAAAGATCCCGCGTTTTGCGCGAGAATTCCACCGCATTGATCCGCGTATGAGTGGGAATCGTAAAGGCCAGTGCCACGCCGGCAACCGTGGCGTGCACACCGGATTCGTGCACGAAATACCAAAGAGCAATTCCTCCCAGCAGATATGGCCACAAGCGGCGGACCCCCATGGCATTTAATCCGATCAAGACACTGACGATCAAGGCTGCTACAATGAGCGCGTTCCATGCTAGCGCGTGCGAATAGAAAATTGCGATAACGAGAACTGCTCCCATATCGTCAACAATCGCGAGCGCGGCGAGAAATACCCTTGCGCCGGCCGGTGCATGGGGAGCAATCAAAGCGAGGGCTCCAAGAGCAAAAGCGATATCTGTCGCCATCGGGATGCCCCAGCCCCGCGCGTTCTGCCCGCTCATGTTGCACATCCAATAAACCGTAGCCGGGACAACCATGCCGCCGATCGCGCCCGCAATTGGAAGAGCGGCTTTTCTTACCGACGCCAGTTCGCCGACGATTAACTCACGTTTAATCTCAAGGCCGACTAACAAAAAAAACACCGCCATCAGCCCATCGTTGATCCACTGATGCAGCGTCAGCGACAGCGAGTGTTCTGTGATTCCAAATGTTAATCGGATCTGCCAAAGACGTTCGTACGCTTCGGCCAGCGGTGAATTGGCCAGCACGAGTGCAGCTATTCCGAACAGCAGCAGGACTGACCCACCAGCCGTCTCCGTCCGGAAAAAACGCTGAAATATGGTTGGCTGGATTGTTCTAACCACGAATGGTTTCGCCAATGTAAATCGTTAAATCGTAAATCCGATGTAACCGTGTAACTATCTAACGAATCACGCTGTACACCTTATCATCATGTTCACCGGTTTGATTGAAGAAGTCGGCAGTGTAATCGCGGTCGGTGCAAGCAAAAACGGCAATCAATTGAAAATTGCCGCGCCGCGCGTCGCGAAAAAGATACGGCGCGGCGATAGTTTGTCCGTTAATGGTTGTTGCCTCACACTAAGCGCGCACCGCGGCGAGGAGTTGGTTTTCGATCTCTTGGACGAGACGATCGCTCGCACAAATCTGAAAAACCTGCAGCCAAAGCAACCTGTAAATCTTGAGCGCGCCGTTGCCGGGACGGAGCGTTTTGGAGGACATTTTGTTCAAGGACACATCGATTGTGTCTCACCCGTCATCGCCCATCAAGAAAGCGGCGCAGATTTTCGATTGGAAATCAAGTTACCAAAGGCGTTCGCCCAATATGTCGCCTGCAAGGGCTCGATTGCAGTGAATGGGATCAGTCTTACCGTCGCCGAAGTTCTCTCGAAAAGGTTCGTCGTGTGGATTGTTCCTTACACGAAAACGCATACTAATTTGGAGCGGGTTCAAGTGGGCGATCCGATGAATCTCGAGTTCGATATTCTCGCCAAGTACGTTGAAAGAATGCTGGCTTCGCAGCGTTAAATCGTTAAAACGTTGAACTGTTGAATCGTGAACTCGATGTAAACATTTAACGAATCACGGTCGATTCGTGTCGATTCGTGCTTGAACCTTCTCTAACCGCTCGTAGTTCCGGGAAGCATCGCCGCCGGCGAACCCGGGTGGTGGGCGTCATCACGTCGCCCGCTGAGCTCGATTTCGCTGTTCGAATGGACGAGCCACCAGATATGTTTGAAATCCGGCTGGATCGCCTTGTGCGCGTGATCGACCGGCTGGACAACAAAATCTCCAGGTTACGCGCGCCGCTCGTCATCACCGCGCGACATCCGATGGAAGGGGGCGCGAATCGATTATCGCCGTTGCAACGACACAATCTGCTCGCTCGATTCTTATCCCGGGCCCGTTATATCGATGTCGAACTGCGCTCCGTACCTGTTTTCGTTTCGCTGCTTCGGCTGGCCCGAAGACAAAACGTGCGGCGCATCATTTCAGTTCATCACCTGAAGGGCACACCGTCTCCCAGTCGGTTGCGAGCTCAAGCGCGCGCGGCAAAAACGTATGGCGCGGACTTTTTCAAAGTGGCGACACGCACCGACACTCCGGCGCAACTGACGCGCTTGATCGATTTTGCCGCGGCCAGGGACGTTGACATTGCGGTGAGCGCGATGGGAATTGGCAAGCTGGGCTCAGTTTCGCGCGTACTTCTCGCCTGCTGTGGATCGGCCCTCGTGTATGTGTCACTCGGCCGAAGCGACATCGAGGGCCAGGTGTCGCTTGATCAGCTTCGCGCGTTCGGAATGGCTCCGCCACGTTGAATCGTTAAAGCGTTAAAATCGGCCACGTTTTAACGACAAATTACGCTCCACCCGCTTGCTCTTTCTCTAACGCACATATCGTACAAAAAAAGAAGGTGCCATGTCCTCATCTGTAACCCTTCCAAAACAAGTGCCAGTTATGCCGTTGCCTGGCGCCCTGCTTTTTCCGCATGCGCTGCTCCCGCTTCATATCTTTGAGCCGCGTTATCGCGCGATGTTACGGCACGCCCTCGCCCATCACCGCATGTTTTGCGTTGCACTGCTCAAACCGGATTGCGTGGAATGGAATTCGACGGCCGACTTTTTTCAAATCGCAACGGTTGGTCTCATTCGCGCATGCGTCGAACGAACCGACGGTACATCGAACCTGATTCTGCAGGGATTAGAGCGTGTCAGATTTAACGCTTTCCAGCAGGAAGCGCCATTCCCGATTGCAACGATTGAGTCGCTCGAATCCGACGCCGCCACGTCAGTGGAAACCGAAGCGCTCGCTGCGAAAGTGCTGGAACTTTATTCGAACCTCAAAGGGGATGGACCGCGGCAGCTTCCCCCTAAAGTAGACCGGTATCTTTCCGATTTGAGCGACCCTGAATTGCTTGCGGATCTCGTTGCTGCAACATTTGTGAGCGACCCTCTCCGTCGTCAACACGTCCTCGAAGAACTCTCTATTAATAAACGGCTGCGGCTGGTGATTCAGTATCTTCGGGAAGAAAACGGAAGCGCGGCAGCGTAGGTAGGGGCGATTGACCTCAATCCCCCCGCTCCACGGCGCGATCACCCGCGTCGCGGTCGGTTCGGGTGAACCGCCCCTACCTTGGCAATCCGCGCGTGTTCTTCCATCAAATAGCGGTCCGTCATTCCCGCGATGTAATCGCATACAGTGCGATGCAATCCCTCTGTCTCAATTCGTTTCGCGGCCGTCTCACCCAGTTCGTCAGGATCGGCCAGGTACGCCTGGAAAACGTGCCGCAGCATTTCGCATGCGCGCCGATTTACGTCGGAAACACGCGGATTATAATAAACGTTCCGGTACAGGAATTTTCGCAAATCGCGATTCGCTTGAAACAAATCATCGCTATAACGAATCAGGGGCGCTGGCTGCTGACGCGCTTCGTCTGCTCTCTGGACGCCAGCACCTGCAATGGATTTTGCGCTGGTTGAGACCAAATCGCGCACTTCCGTGTCGATAATGTCGCGAATGATTAGCTTGTGCAGTTCCGGCTCTCGAGCGTCAGGGTAGCGTGCCAGCACAGTCCGCAAGCTTTGCCGCCAGACCTCGTTTTTTTCCAGTTGCGCCGCGTCGAGAATTTCAAAATCGACCGCATCATCCAGGTCATGGCTGTAATAGGTGATTTCGTCAGCCAGGTCTGCCACCTGCGCCTCCAGCGATGGGCAACGGTAGCTTTGCAAAGTAGTAGGTGCCTGCGGTCCCGTCGCGTCTTCCATCTCATGAAATGCTCCGTGTTTCCGCAGGCCCTCGCGCACTTCGAATGTCAGGTTCAGACCCGGAAAATTTGGATAAGGGTCCTCAAGGAGCTCGACTACTCGCACACTCTGACGGTTGTGATCGAAGCCGCCATGGTCGCGCATGCATTCAGCCAGCATCTCTTCACCCGAATGTCCAAAAGGCGCGTGTCCCAAATCGTGCGCGAGCGCGATCGCTTCGGCGAGATCTTCATTCAAGCGTAATGCGCGAGCAATCGTACGGCTAATGGACGCTACCTCAATGGAATGAGTCAGGCGGGTGCGCAGGTGATCCCCGGTGCCATTCAAAAAGACCTGGGTCTTATATTCCATCCGACGAAACGCGCGCGAATGAATGATCCGCGCCCGGTCACGTTGGAACTCAGTGCGAAACGCATGGCCCGGCTCCGAATTTTGCCGGCCGCGCGAGTCGCCGGACTTTTCCGCAAACGGCGCAAGCACAGCGCGCTCACTGGCTTCCATTTCCTCGCGTGTTTTGAAGAAAGGCGCCAGGCGATGCGTTTGAGGTTCAGGAGAATGCTTGGTCACAATTGATTCCCAATCTTATTTGTCGATCTTAGCTTTCGAAACCTCAAATCCGATATGGCCAAGAAAACTCGTCGCAAGAAACAAGTCACACCCGAACGTTTGATGGAACTGAGCTTCGCTTACGCGCCGCCGTTGATCATCAGCGCGGGCGTGAGTAATCAGGTTTTCGATTCGTTGGAAGGCGGCGCGAAAACGTCAGAGCAGGTTGCAGAAAAAACCGGGGCATCAGCGCGGGCCCTGCGGATTCTAATGAATGCACTCGTTGGTTTAGATCTTCTGAAGAAAGATCGGCAAGGAAAGTATTCGCTTACACAGGAAAGCGCCGCCTTTCTTGTTAGCAGCAAGCTGGGCACGCACGCAGGGTTTTTTGGAACCATTGCGCCGCAGATCATCGCACGATGGCTACGATTATCCGACATCGTCCGCGAAGGTCGTCCGGCCGTTGCGGTGAATCAGGAACTTGAAGGCACGGAATTTTTCAGTCAGCTCGTGGAACGAATCATTCCGATGAGCTATCCGCCTGCGCAAAAGCTCGGCGATCATTTGAAGTTAGCGAAAACAAAGAACGACATTCGCGTGCTTGATCTTGCCGCAGGTTCGGGCATTTGGGGCATTGCTCTCGCCCAAAAATCACCCCGGGTGCGGGTGACCGCAGTCGATTGGGCAGGAATGATCCCGACGACAAAACGAATTACACAAAAGTTCGGCGTCAGCGATCGCGTGAACTACATCGAAGGCGATATACTGCAGGCGAATTTCGGCAGCGACTACGACATCGCGACTCTCGGCCACATTTTGCACAGCGAAGGCGAAGATCGCAGCCGCAAGTTGCTCAAGAAAACTTTTCGCGCCCTCAAATCCGGCGGCACCATCGTAATTGCAGAATGGCTGGTGAATGACGAGCGCACCAAACCGCTACCGTCGCTGATGTTTGCCGTGCAAATGCTGGTCAACACCGAAAAAGGCGACACGTTTAGCTTCAACGAAATTAAAAACTGGCTGGAAGAGGCAGGTTTCAAAAAAGTGCGAAAGGTAGAAGCGCCCGGGCCTTCACCACTAATTCTGGCAACAAAACCGTAGCCGTCGATTCGATTGGATTGGCCGTTCCGCTCGAATGGGCTTCTCATCTGCGCCCGAACCTGTTCTCATAGTATTCGATGAAAGAGGTAAAAACGAAAGCGGGCAGCAAGACCAAGGCGCGGTCGAGTCGAAAAAATATTGAGGGACTCAGCCCTTACAGCAAACCAGCGCTTCGCAGCGAAGCGTTTGCGAGAGCGCTCACCGATGCAAAGTCGTGCGTCGACGAGCGTGAGAGGCTGCAAATTCTTTTCAACGAAGCAGCGAGAAAGGCGGCGGCCGTGCCCAAAGACTCCTTTAAAGAGTATTGGCCTTATCTGCAGACAATGCTGCGTTTGGTCCGTGCGCACCATCGCGGGGAATACGATCAGGTTACGAGTGATGCGCTGTTATGGATCGTTGCGGCTCTCAACTATCTGGTCGATCCATTCGATCTAATTCCCGACAAGACACCGTTCCTCGGCTTCATTGACGACGCAGCCGTTGTCGAATTCGTGGTCGATAGAACCCGGCAAACGCTCGACGATTTTATGACTTGGGAAACAGGACCGCGATAGCCACTGGGATCTAGACACCGCGCGCGGCCGGCCGTGCTAAGACTGGAGCTCGCGCGCTCCCGCAGGAAATTCAAACCAGCAATAATGCTGGGTTTTCCAGCAGGTGCCGTAGCTCTTTCAGATATTCGGCGCCGAGGGCGCCGTCGATCACCCGGTGATCGCAACTCATCGTAAGCGACATGCGATGGCCCGCGATGATCTGGTCGCAGTCGTCCATTACAGGGACTTTTGTGATCCTGCCAACGGCTAGAATGAAACCCTGCGGCGGATTAATGACCGCCGAGAAGCTGTCGATCCCCATGCCGCCAAGATTTGAAACTGTGAATGTGCCACCCTGAAATTCTTCCGGCTTCAGCCGTTTGTTGCGCGCGCGATATGCTAAATCTTTGGCCAGCTCGCTGATCTCGCGCAGCGATTTGTTTTGCGCGGCGCGAATAATTGGCGTGAGCAGCCCGTCTTCGATCGCGACTGCGATTCCAAGATCGATGTCGGCGTACTGCACTATTGCATCGCCATCAAACGAAGCGTTCACTCGCGGAACCTTGAGTGCGGCTTGTACGGCCGCCTTTAGAACAAAATCGTTTACTGTGATTTTCGCAGCTTCCGCGCCTTCGCCCGCCGACTTCAATTCCTCACGCGCCTCCATCAGCGGCGCGGCATTGATGTCGATATCGAGATAAAAATGTGGAACCGGGCCGAGACTTTCGACGAGTCGCTGCGCGATAATTCTGCGCATTCCGGATAGTTGAATGCGCGCGCTTTCGCCGGCTTTGACCGTCACGGGAACCTTAGGCGCTGGACTAGCGGGTTTTGATTTAGCTATAGCGCGCACGTCGGTCTCGGTCACGCGGCCTTCCGGTCCGGTCCCCTTCACAGTGGAAAGATCAACACCGAGCTCGGCCGCAATTCGGCGCGCGACCGGCGACGCTTTCACCCGCGCTTCCTCGGCTCTCTCGACTTTCGGCGCCGGCTTTTCAGGTTCAGCCTTTTTTTCTGCCTTCGGTGGCGCGGTCTTTTTCTCCTCCTTCTCTTCCGTCTTCGGCTTCTCTTCCTTCTTTTCTTCTTCTTTGGCTTTTGGCTCTTCCTCTTTTTCTTCCTTCTCCTCTTCTTTGGGCGCTTCCTCGCCTTCGCCACCGATAAACGCGATTCTATCTCCGACATTTACCTTCCCGCCTTCTTGGACATAAATCTCGGTGATGGTTCCGTCCTCGGGCGATTCCCATTCCATTGTCGCCTTGTCCGTCTCAATCTCCGCGAGCACTTCGCCGGCTGAAACCTGGTCGCCCTTCTTTTTTTTCCACGCGATGAGAGTGCCCTCCGTCATCGTGTCGCTCAATTTGGGCATCTGAATTTCTGGCATGGCGAAAAAGTTAAGAGGTTAAAAAGTAAAGGGTTTAAAAGAGTCGAAACGTTACAAAGGTGATCCTTTTAGCTTTGTAACTCTTTTAAACGTCATGCGTAGCAAACTTGTTTCACAGCGGCGACGAGTTTGTCCGCGTTTGGGAGCACGGCTTTCTCAAGACGTTCGTTGTAGGGCATTGGTACGTCTTCTTGTGATACGCGAATAATGGGCGCGTCGAGCGCATCAAAAATGTTTTTCTGAATCCTGTAGCAAACTTCGGCACCGACACCGCAGAACGGATGGTCCTGTTCGACGATCACCACGCGATGTGTTTTTGCGACAGAATCGAAAATTGCCTTCTCATCAAGTGGCTTGATCGAACGCAGATCGACAATCTCCGCGGAGATGTCTTCTTCCTCCAGCTGGTCTGCAACCTTGAGCGCCAGCGGGACAGTTTGCGCATAACAAATGATCGAGACATCGCTGCCTTCACGCTTCACTTCCGCTTTCCCGAGTGGGATGAGCAGCTCTTCATCCGGGGGTTCCACCATTCCCTTTGAGCTGTAGAGCAACTCCGCCTCGAGAACCAGAACAGGGTTATCGTCGCGCACGGCTGTTTTAAGCAATCCTTTTGCATCGCGCGGCGTGGCAGGCGTGCAAACTTTCAGGCCGGGGACGCTGGCGTAAAAATTCTCCGTTGCATGCGAATGCGTAGCGCCGAGTTGATGGGCCGGTCCGTTTGGTCCACGAAAGGTGATGGGAATATTAAATTGCCCGCCAGACATCGTGTACATATTCGGGGCGTTGTTCACGACCTGATCGAATGCCACGAGCGAAAAGCTGAACGTCATAAATTCAATGATCGGCCTCAGCCCGACCATTGCCGCGCCAACTCCCAGGCCGGCAAATCCATTCTCACTGATTGGAGTGTCGATGATTCGTCGCGGGCCAAAACGCTGAAGCAAACCATGGCTGACCTTATAGGCGCCCTGGTATTCCGCGACTTCCTCGCCCATCAGAAAAACATTCGGATCGCGCTCCAGTTCTTCCGAGAGCGCTTCATTGAGCGCCTGACGATATGTGATTTCTCTCACGGCGAATTCGTATTTGAAGATGGCGCGCCTGCGCGCGGCTCCGGTACTGGTTCCCCGGGCCGAGGGCGGCCCGGCTCCATCGCCCCATCGGCATACGTATAATCGTAAAGCGTGTCGAGCGGAGGCTGGGGACTTTTCTCGGCGAACTTGACGGCGGCTAGCGCCGTTTCTTTCGCCCGTTTGTCGAGCAGATCGAATTGTTCATTGGTCAATTTTCCCTCGCGTGTGAGCTGCGCGCGCAAACGCGTGATCGGATCATCGAGCCGATATTTTTCCAGTTCCTGTTTCGTCCGGTAACTTGCCGGGTCCGACATCGAGTGGCCTCGATAACGATAGGTCCGCATTTCCAGGAACGCCGGATGCGGTTCCTTCCGGATGGAATCTACAATCTCGGCAACCTTGTCGCGGACTTCGCGAAAGTTCATTCCATCGATGATTTCTCCGGGAATGTCGTAGCCTTCCGCGCGATCGACAATTTGCCCGAGCGAGGTTGATCGCTTCACGGAAGTACCCATGGCGAAAAGGTTGTTTTCACAAATGAAAACGATCGGCAATTTATAAAGAGCGGCCAGATTCAACGCTTCGTGGAAGGCTCCTTGATTGATCGCTCCATCACCGAAGAAGCAGAGCGTTACACGATCTTCGCCCCGGTACTTGATGGCAAAGGCCATTCCAACCGCCAGGGGAACGTGAGCGGCGACAATAGCGTGGCCGCCATACATGTGATTTTTTCGGTCGAAGAAATGCATTGAGCCGCCCAGGCCGCGCGAACAGCCTGTTTCTTTTCCAAAAAGCTCCGCCATACATGCGTCCGCGCTGGTGCCGCGAGCAAGAGCGTGGGCATGATCGCGGTAGGCGGTGATAATGTAGTCATCATCACGAATGGCAGCGATAGCGCCGGTCACAACTGCTTCCTGACCGATGTAAAGGTGACAAAAACCGCCGATCTTCTGCGCTTGATACTGTTGGCTGGCGCGTTCCTCGAAACGCCGAATCAACAGCATCAGCGAGAGCATCTCGACTTCGTCGCGCTGCTCCACCGGCTGCATGACGGCTTAAGCCGTGCGCGGAACCGCGGCTCGGGCGCGCGAGCCCTCCGCGCTTCGGCCAAGGTTGATACAAACAACAAAAAGCAGAGTGAAGAGAAGATCGCTGAGCAGCGAATTGCGGAAAAACATCCAGCTGGGTGTCGCGCTGAATTGAGGCAAGCCAACAGTCAGCGATTGAACAAGTCCGGCAAAATTCTTCGCATAACCGGGATCGTAGATCCACGACACGCAATTGGTGACGACGTAGAAGGTGAGCGATGCGGCGAGCGATGCAGGTAGGAGCGTTTTCCACGAAGCGCGGCTTTGCAGCAGCAACCCAAGACAACTGACAATTGCAAAGCCAATGTAGTGCGAGATTACGAACGGACTAACGAGTGAAAAGCCATAATGGGCGTCCAACACGACATCCGAGATCAGCAGCGCGATCATGGGGACAGTGAATTTGTACTTCCACGGGAAGTAAGCGGCGGCGCAGAGTGCAATGGCGGCCATGGGCGCGAAGTTCATCCACCCGATGGAATCGGCGTGTCCGAAGAACCCGGTCGCGATACGAAATGCGATCGCCGCAATGATGAGAAGGAGCGCAGGAATCATTTCGGAGAATCTATCCGTCCGGCAGGATATGCAAAGTGAGAAGATGGTGAAGCAATGGAGTGCTGGAGTACTGGCTCCAGAGCAAATTCATTACTCCATTACTCCACTATTCCATCATCTCTGGACGGCCAACGCCTTATTGAGTCGCGCCTTGCGGCGATTCGCAGCATTTTCGTGAATGATCCCGCGCTTGGCAGCTTTATCGATAGCGGAGATTAGTGTGCGGACTTGCTCCGGACTCGGCGTTTGCACGGAGCGCACTGTCTTCTGCATCGTTCGCAGATGCGTCACGACGCTGCGATTGCGTAGCGATCGTTTCACTGTCTGGCGAGCGCGTTTGGCGGCTGACTTGGTGTTTGCCATTGTAATCAAAAAAAATTATGAACCTGCACGCTCGCGAGCGCATTGCGATTGTCAACCCTGAAGGTTTTCCAAGCCTGCGTTCACGCGCGGCATGCAAGCGGCCCATCCGTCCAGGGCCGAAGCGCTACAATCGTTTGTTCAATTCGAGCTTCGCTTTTTGCCGCTGGGCAGCAATTGCCCCACCCGTTCTCATTTGTTCAACCGAGAGCGTAGTGCCGGAAGCTGGAGTGGAAATTGTCTGGTCCTGGCTCTGAGGTTTTGGGCTTGCTG
>WNGB01017357.1_pt1 | contig 15829 bp, 12 predicted proteins | sample 5400681 | NCBI WGS metagenome assembly WNGB01 (sample SAMN13153367, study PRJNA577476) | soil metagenome | isolation source: 115 cm soil or saprolite under grassland replicate 2 | place: USA:California | collected 2016-06-15 | reverse complement strand
AGAGCACGACGCCGGGAAAGCCCAGGATGTGGACGGGGTCGCCGATCTGGACGACCTTGGAATCGGCCAGCCGCAGCACCGGGTAGTTATCGCCCGGGATCCTGAGCAGGGCCAGATCGCGAGCCGACGGAGAGCCCGGCTCGGCGCTGACCGGCGGGGCGTACTTCTTGACCTCGGCCTTGACTCGCGTCCCGTTGGAAGCGAGCACGATGACCTGGGGCTGAAGCGTCACCTTCGCCGTGGGCAGCACGCGGTCGAGGAGCTTTCGCTTGAGCGCGTCCTCGGCCTCCGGGCGCTCACTCGGATTGATACCGGCGCGCTCCAGCGCCTTGGAGAGACATGCCATAGTCACCCCGCGTTGGGCCTGCTGGTTCACGAGCCAGCGGGGCGTCTCATGGGCGGGCTGGATCACGTGGCCGTTGGTCACCACCCACCCGCTGCCGTCGATGAACCATCCGGTGCCCGTCTCCCGGAACGCCGGCGGCTTCACGGTGATCGGGCCGGAGCCACAGTCGAGCGTCACCTCCGACCCCACCTCGGCGATCACGAGCACCACCGCGGGCTTGGCGCGCAGCATAGCCTCCTGGACGGAGATAGGGCTCTCGGCGCCAGCTGGCCACGGGGCGCCTCCCGCGAGGAGCAAGGCGAGCGCGACGGGACGAGCGAATCGAAGTATCATAGAGGCCGTTCGCGTCATTCTATACCATTTCAGGGCCGCGAGGGTCACCCATGAGCCGCCAGATCGGGGATATTCCCACACGCACCTTCGGCGCGGGCGAGGTCATCAGATCCGCAAGCTGATGGCCGGGGAAGAACGGCTCCTGAACGTGCTCAAGAAGGGGGAGCTTCTCGGCGAGCTCGGGCTCTTCCGCAACGCCCCCCGCTCGGCGACCGCCATCGCGGCCGAGCCGGTGACGCTCATGGTAATCCCGGCCAACCGCCTGGATCATCTGGTCCGGAGCAATCCCGCGCTGGCCGTGGCCATGATCCGCGACCTCGCCAACCGCATGCTCGCCGCCGAGGATCGGGCGCGGGAGGCCGAGGCCCGTGCCCTCGCGGCTGAGGAGCGGGCGCGGAAGGCTGAGGCCAGAGCGGCGGCAGAAGGACGCGACCTCTAATCGCAAGGGGCCTCGACGGCCCCCTCCGAGGCCTTCACCCGGGACGGGTTGCGCCGGCGGAGCCTGCGCTCGAACAGAGGTGAGTCCGACGCGCGCAGAGCTGAGTCGGACACGCGCGTAGCTGCCCGGGGGCGGCTCAGCGCGCGAGCCTGAACGTGTCGGCCGCGAGGCGGGCGATGTGACGGCCGATGGCGAGCGAGGCGGTCGCCGCCGGGGAGGGCGCGTTGACCACGTGAAGGGCGCCCTCGGTGACGCTGATCTTGAAGTCGTCCACGAGGGAGCCATCGGGACTCACCGCCTGCGCTCGGACCCCGGCGCCGCCGCGCTCGATGTCGGGCTCCTGGATCTCCGGCACCAGCTTCTGGAGCGAGCGCACGAACGCCGCCTTGCTCGCCGAGCGATAGAGCTCGTAGCTCCCCATCCGCCAGTACCGGCGGGCCATGCGCCAGAAGCCGGCGTAGGCGAGCGTGTCCAGCAGCTCCGCCGCCCGAACGGTCCCCAGGCTGTACCCCTCGCGGGCGAAGGCGAGGACCGCGTTGGGCCCCGCCTCCACGTCGCCGTGGACCGTGCGGGTGAAGTGGACGCCGAGGAACGGGAACTCGGGATCGGGGACCGGATAGATCAGGTTCCGCACAAGCGAGCGCCGCTCCCGGCGTAGCATGTAGTACTCGCCCCGGAAGGGGATGATCCGCACCTCAGGACGGATGCCCATCAGCTCGGCGACGCGATCCGAGTAGAGCCCAGCGCAGTTGATCACGTAGCGGGCCTGGACGGCCCCCCTGGGCGTCTCCAGCGTGAGCCCGTCGGGGCCGCGCCGGATCGCGGTGACGCGCGCCCCCGTCAGCATCTCGGCGCCGCGCTGCCCGGCGAGCGCCGCCATCTTCTCGGCCACCGCGACATAGTCCACGATGCCCGTCTCGGGGACGAGAAGCGCCCGCACCGCGCGGCAGTGGGGCTCGTACTCCGCGACTTCGGCGGCGGAGAGCACCTTGAGGCCCTTCAAGCCATTGGCGGCGCCGCGCTCGTAGATCGACTGAAGGCGGGGCAGCTCGCGCTCGTCGGTGGCCACGATGACCTTGCCGCACCCTTCCCAGCCGATGCCATGGGCGTCGCAGAACTCCTTCATGAGCCGCGCGCCCTCGACGCAGAGGCGCGCCTTCAGCGAGCCGGGCTTGTAGTAGACGCCGGAATGGATGACGCCGCTATTGTGGCCGGTCTGGTGGGAGGCCAGCCGCGGCTCCTTGTCGAGGATGACGAGACGCGTGCCCGGGTAGGCTTCCGTGAGGCCGAGGGCGGTGGCCAGCCCGACGATGCCGCCGCCGATGACGGCGATGTCCGGAGGTTGGGGCACGGCCTGCAGGATACCACGGCAGCGCGACGCCGCTACAGCAGCGTGAGGGTGATCGGGCAATGGTCGGAACCTTGCACGTGAGGCATGATGCCCGCGGCCTTCACCCGGTTCCGCAGCTCGTCGGAGACGAAGAAGTAGTCGATGCGCCAGCCGATATTGCGCGCCCGCGCCCCGCTCTTGAGGTCCCACCAGGTGTAGTGCCCCGGCTCCTGGTTGAACAGCCGGAAGGTGTCGTGGTAGCCGAGGGCGATCAGCTTCGATACCCACTCGCGCTCGACAGGCAGGAAGCCCGGCGCCCTCTCGTTCTCCCTCGGCCGCGCGAGATCGATCTCGGTGTGCGCCGTGTTGACGTCGCCGCAGACCACCACGCCCCTGCCGCGGCGGCGCAGGGCCTCCGTGAGCCTGAGGAACTCGTCGTAGAACGTGAGCTTGTGGGCGAGCCGCTCCGGCCCCATCCCGCTGTTGGGGAAGTAGGCGTTCAAGAGGTGGAACTCGGGGAATTCCGTGTGGACGATCCGCCCCTCACTGTCGAGCGCGGGCGAGCCGAACTCGATGCCGATGCCGATCGGCTCGGGCTGCGCGTAGGTGACGACGCCGCTATACCCTTTCTTCTCGGCCATGCTCCAGTAGGACCGGTAGCCGTGGGGCTGGCGCATCTCGTCGGTCAGCTGGCCCTCCTGGATCTTGGTCTCCTGCACGCAGAAGAGATCGGGGCGCTCCGCGGCCATGAAGTCCAGGAAGCCCTTCTTCCACGCGGCGCGCAGGCCGTTGACGTTCCACGAGATGAGCTTCATCGAATCATGTGGGCTAGGAGCGTGGGACTGACCTCCGTTCGAGCGCCGGCCTTGCTGGCGCAAGGATTCCCGGGGGGAGGCTTCGGAAGGGGGGCTTCGCCCCCCTTCCGAGTGTTCTACGCGGACTGCTGGATCGCGGAGAGCCGCCAGGGATTGGGGCCGACCGGGCGCACGAAGGTCCAGAACTCCTCGAACTTCACCGGCTCCGTCGGGTTGCCGTCGAGCACCTGCTTTCCCGCGTCATCCGTGGTGTAGTCCACGAGGCTCGCCAGGAAGTGCACGGTGACGTAGTCCTGCCCCCGCTCTTGCCAGGCCTCGGTGACCTCGGCGGCGCGCACGGCTACGTTCTCGAGTCGGTTGTCTCGGGCGTCAGGTGGTTGGTCGCGCGCCCCATGTCGCGGCCTGTCCACGCTGCCTGCACCTTGAAGAAGATGTCCGATGCCGTCTCGGCGAAGCGCCTCGAGTCGAACTCCGAATCCATCTGCCGGATATGGCCGACCCCGCGATCCAGATCGTCCGACGCCGCCGGCGCTTCCATCGTCGCGCCGGCGCCATAGGCGGATTGCCCACTGTCGCCGCCACGGGGGGCCCCCGCGCTCGCGTATCCCGGGGGCGCCGCAAGCCCCGGTTGGCGGCTGCGCATCACCCTGAACCCGAGGTAGACGAGCCCGCCGATGATCAGGATCTCCACGAGCCCGATCCCGCCCAAGCCATGGCCAAGGCCACCGAAGAGGAGACTGCCGATCAGCCCACCCATGAGCAGGCCACCGAGCATGCCGCCCCAGCCGGAGCGCTGAGGCGCCGGCTGCACCGGCGAGGCCGGGGACGCAGGCGCGCCCGGCGAGGTCGGGCTTGGCGACGAGGGCCTGACGGGGGCCGAGTAGCTGCGGCTGCCGCGGCTCCCGCCCGAACCACCCCCGCCCACCCGGGCCCAGGCTTCCGCCGTCCACAGGAGCGGGGCGAGCACCATCACGGACAACGCGATCACCGCCACGGTACGCCTCATGCCTGGCTCCTTTCTCATAGAGCACCCCCACGTGCGCAGTATAGCGCATGTCGAGGCGTCGTGCCGCCTCCGCGGCACTGCCGGCGCTGCGGGAGGAGAGGGCGCACCTCGGTAACCACGGCGAAGGACCAGGGAAGCTAGGGGGGTGTCGGAGAAAGAGCTCGTGCGAGGTGATCCAGGCTCGAGCGCCGGCTCTGCCGGCGCAAGCTTCCGGACTGCTCGCCTCGGACGGCGGGGCCCCAGCCCCGCGCCGTCCTGCGGCTCGCACTACGTCCTGGGGGGAGGCTTCGAAAGGGGGGCGAAGCCCCCCTCCGAGTTTCCTAGGGGAACGCCAGGGTGAAGATCGTCCCACGGCGACCGTCGCTCTCCACCGACAGACTGGCGCCGATCGCCTGCGCCGCGATCTTGCAGAACGGCAGGCCGACCCCGCTGTCCACGCGGATCCCCGCGTTCCGTAGGGCCGCGCCGCTGAAACGCTCGAAGACGAGCGGCTGGATGGCGGGCGGGATCCCGGCGCCGTGGTCGATCACGCTGACGCTGGCTCCGCCGGATTCCCCCGCCACACGCAGCACGACGCCCGTGCCGCGGGGGGTGTGACGGAAGGCGTTGCGCAGCAGATTGCCGAGGATGCGCAAGACGAGCGACGGGTCGGTGACGACGTGCACCGACGGCGGCCCCTCGATCGCGAGGCTCCGGTCGTCGCGGAGCGCGACCATGCGAAACGACGCCGCGGCGTGCTGCGCCAGCTCGACGAGGTCCACGGCCTCCGGGCGCACCTCGAGCCGGCCCGAGTCGGACCGGCCCACGTGCAGCACGTTCAGGATCATCTCCGATAGGTCGTCGCAGCGGCGGAGCGCCTCCTCGAGGGCCGCGCGCTCGCTCGCCGGGCGGTCGGTCCCCTCGGCGCGCAGGACCTGGAGGAACGCGATCACGCCGGCGAGCGGGTTCTGCAGGTCGTGCACGATCATGTCGGTGAGCTCGTGCGTCGCGGCCTGCAGTCGCACGAACTCGGCGTTCGCCCGCTCGAGCGCGACCGCGCGCTGTTCGAGCGCGTCGTGGGCGGAGAGGAAGTAGGCCTCGAGCGCCAGGCTCATGTCCAGGTGGATGACCTTCGTGAGCGACGCCATGGTCTCGAGGTATCGCTCGAGCGCGCCGCCGAACGCGCGCTGGAGCACGTCGCTGACGATCTGGAGGTACTTGTCGTACGCGCCCATGTACCACTCGGGCGCGAGCCCCACCTTGTGGTGGACGAGCCCCACGCGCAGCCGGTTCTCGAAGTACGCGAGCCCGTAGTCGCCCGCCGTGAGCTCGGCGAAGTAGCGGGCCTGGAGCTGCGCCAGCCGGTCGATCAGGCCTGGCGCCCTCAGCATGCCGCGCGTGTGGTCGTGGGCGAGCAGGTAGGCGTAGAACCGCTCGATGATCGGGCGCGCCTGTTCCTGGAGGAGGCCTCGCGGAGGCGCTGCTCGTCGGCGGGTAGGATCTCGAGATAGGCCTTCCGCCGCCGGACCTCTTCGTCGGTCAGCACGAACGAGCCGATCTTCAACACGATTCGAAGACGGGGCGCTGAGGCTCCGGGTTCCCGGTGCCGCGCCTGCTGGTCCGCGTGGGTCGCCGACATGAACGCCGTCCTCTGACCCGCGGCGGCCTCTCGCCCTCGGCGCCGCTCATCGCGCCCTCATCCCCTCGCCCCCCAACCCACACAGCGCCGATAAAGCCAGTTCCGCCCGGGCCCATACTGCCCCGGCTCCGGGGGCCTAGTCAAGGCACGCGTCCCTGCCCTCCCTGCCCCCTGCCCTCCCCCCGCGCACTCCGCACAATCTCCGACCCGCGGGCAATGCTATCAGACAACACCAGCGGCGGCACCGCTCAGCCGCTCGCTCCGACGGGGAGCGTGACCTGGAAGGTGCTCCCCGCTCCGGGCTGAGTCCATACTGCGACGTTTCCTCCGTGAGCCTCGATGAACTTCTTGGCGATGGACAATCCCAGGCCTGCGCTCCGCGCCTTCGTGGTGAAAAAGAGGTCGAAGATCCTGGAGATCTCCCGGGGAGGTATCCCCGCACCGGTATCATGCACCGTGGCGAACACCCGCAGGGAGCCCACGCTCCGCGCGAGTGTTCCAGTGGCCAGCGTGATGGCGCCACCACGTCCGGTCATGGCCTCAATGCCATTGTCGATCAGCTCGTGCACGGTGACGCGGGCCTCAGCCAGACGCCAAGCCATGGCCTGGAGGGCGCCGCGGAGGACCGTATTCAGGTCGAGGGGCAGACCCCGTGGTTCCGGCGAGCGCACGAACTGCAGCAATTCCTCGAGTCGGCCCGCGAGCCGGTCCACCTCGGCCATGATGTTCTCCAAACCGGACTCCCGCTCTGGCACAGCCATCTCCCCAACTCTCCCCTTTTCCTTTGTCTCCATCCATCGCATGATCTCCACTATTAGCAACCACGGTGCCAGGCCTAACGCCGACGAGCGATCAGCCGGCCCTCAACGCCAAGCGCCTGAAAGCACAGGTCGCGGGACGAGACCGGCTCGTGCCAGGAGTGAATGGGGGGTGCATCGGGCGCTGCCGTGGGGATTTGCCCTGGGAGATTTCACGCGGTGGGGGATTTGCGCTCGCGCGGATCACTTGGGATCGCACCTGCACGGGTCAGAAAATCAGGGCCAGGAGGAAGCAGACCACAAACAGGTGAGCGGGAGCGTACCCACGCAGCGTGCGTCAGCGAATAGGGTCATCTCTCCTTCGCAGCCTGCAGCTTCGCACCGAGGTCGGCCGGAGGGCCGCCCCCGCGGGCGACCTTCCGGCCTCGCTCGTTCGCTCCCCGCGCCGCCTCAGAAGGCCCGCCGCGGGGCTTGCAGCACCCCCGGCGCCGGAGGCCGGGGTGCTTGGGTTCACTCCCAGGGAAGCTTACGGCACGATATCCCACCCGAACATCATGGCGTGGTCTTCGTGGGCCAGGTTGTGGCAGTGACAGACATACGGGCCCAGGAAGGTTCTGAACCTCCGGTAGAACGTCACCGCCTCGCCCGGATCCAGCGCCACCACGTCTTCCTTCGAGTGATCATCCGGATGAGGGAATAGGCTGCCGACCCGCGAGAGGACCTGGTGCTGTTCCATGTGGATGTGGAGCGGATGGACCCAGCCACCGCCGCCGTTCTGCATGGTCCAGACCTCAGCGCTGTTCTGCTTCGGATCGGCCATTGAGGTCAGGGGGTCAAAGGGGAGGCCATTGATCAGCCACTCGAGCTCCCCGCCGAAGCCTCCGCTACGCTCCAACGTGAACGTCCGGTGGGTCAGGCCATCCAACACATTCTGCGGCGGCAGGGGTGGGAGGTCGCGGAGTTTCTTGGGCACGTAGTTGACGGTAACCGGATCGGGAATGACGCTCTGATCCTTCGCGGTGGTGTCCACAACGAACTTCAGGACCGGCACCTTGTATTTCGGGTCCTGGATGTCGTCCGGCTTGCGCCCGTCCGTCATCTTCAGGATGTTCGTGAGGTAGATCACGTCTCCTTTCCTGGTCGGACTCCCGTCCATGTACTTGCTGAAGTCGACGACGACCTCTCTGCGCTTCGCCGGCCAGAGCTGGAAGGAATCGCGGACGATCGTCGCGGGCAGAAGCCCGCCCTCGCTCGCGATCTGGGTGAAGCGCATGCACTGCTGCCCGTCCTCGATCCGATACTGCCCCTGCAGCTCGGTGTCGACGTATCCGAGGGACGCCGCTGACTTCGGGCCGCCGGTCGAGGTCATGAGCTGGAACTCATAGATCCGCGAGATCGAGGCGTCCAGGAAGCGGAAGCGATACTTCCGCCGCTTGACCTGGAGAACGGGGTACGCCGTGCCGTTCACCGTGAAGATGTCTCCCACGAAGCCATGGTTGGGGAAGTGCTTGAAGAAGGTCTTCCCCCACCACTCGGGGTGGGTTCCGGTGGGCCCGGTATGGCAGTCCTCGTGGAACGTGACACCATCATCCAGCGCGCAGTCGTAGAAGGCGAGCGGGATGTCATAGTCCACACTGAAGGTGCCATCCCGGTTGTTGTGCCGGATGCCGGGCAGGCGGCGCCCTTTGGTCTCGTCACCCGAGTCGATCCCGGGGTCGTAGATGGGGTAGAGACCGACCATGCCCTTGTAGACGTCGGCCCCGGTATGGTCCATGCGGTGGTCGTGGAACCAGAAGAAGGACTGCATCTCCCTGGCGTCGTTACCCGCAGGCCAGTTGAGATAGAGGTTATCGACCCACTTTCGCGGCGTGTAGCCGAAAGGCTTGTAGTGGGGATTGCCATCGCTCTCGGGCGCCGTGTGACCATTGTGCAGGTGGGTGAGGAACGCCCAGTCGGGGGCCCCGAAGTCCTGGCGATCGAGATTCAAGGGGTTCTCGTCCAGATGATTCTCGAAGCGAACGAGAACCGGTCGCCCATACTCGGCATTGATCCTGGGGCCCGGGAACGTCCCGTTGAAGCCGTAGATGGTGCTGGCCGGCAGACTCCTCTGACCACCAATGCCGTCCGGGGGGGTTACCGGTTGACCGTTTGTGTCGATGGGCTGCACCAGTGACGTGGTGAAAGCATGTTCTCTCACCTTCAAATCGATCTTGTAATAGATCGGGTCCCGCAGCCCCAGCGCGCTCGTCCAGACCTGATGCGTCCCGCCATCCGAGTCCTGCTGGCCGCTGCCCGGGCCCGGAGGAGCGAGGAGGCCGGTACGCGGGTCTCTCCACGTGCTCGGGTCGGACGGTGCATACACCGGCGGGATGGGAAGCGGATCCGTGAATGGACTGAGGATCAGCGGACTGGTCGGAAAGACTTCCTGGTAACACTGCGCACCGAAGGCCGGGCCGGGGCGGAGGCCTTTGGAGCCGACCAGTGCCGCGCCCCCTGATAGAAGCCCCAGCTTGAGCAATTCTCGCCTATTGAGTTGAAGCGGTTCTCGCGCTCTCATGTCTTCTCTCCTTTCTATATCGAGCGACCAGGCCGGGGGGCGGCGATGCCCCCCCGGCCCGGCGCCTCATTCATGGTTGGTGGGGATCCAGATTCAGGAACGTACCGATCGGCACGGCGAGACCATCGGCCCCCACGGCCGGCAGGTTCAGCATCGTGTCGGTGGCCGAGCCACGTCTCACCGTCGCTCCGTTCGGGACGGCCAGCGCGGGATGGTCGAAGGGCGCCTTTTCCCAGCGCACGCGCTCGTCGGTGAGCGAAAGCAGGAAGTCCACCAGCTTTCTCTGGTTGGCCTCAGCGATTGCGCCGGCTCCTGGATTCGACAAGCCGCCCGGATTCAGGATGGGATTTGGATTCAGCCCGAACAGGGGCTGGATATCCGCGTCGAACGTACTGAGGTTGGCGTCACGGAAGTTACCGCCCCGGCTGTAGAAGTCGATGACCTGCATCAGGGTGGCCTCGCCGCCGTTGTGCATGTACGGACCGGTCAGGCCGACGTTTCGCAGCGTGGGGACCTTGAACGAGCCCTTTGTGGCCGACCGCTGGTCCGAAGGGCACACCAACACGAAGGGAGGGTCGCAGGGCAATTGCGCTATCAGTGTTGGGTCCATGTAGCTTGGGAACGACACTGCATTCTTCACCATCAGCGCACGATCGGTGAAGGACAGCGGGATCGGCGTCGTGCCGTCAGGGAGTGTGAAGGGCGTATTCCCGCCCCGACCCAGGTCCTCGTGGATCGGCCTCACGCCGATGTCGTAGTAGCCGGAGTCGTAGAACGCGCCGTTGAGGTCCCCGATGAGCATGCGCTCGATGAGCCCCTCGGGCAGGCTGGCGCCGAAGTTCGTCGCGCCCACGTGCATGACTGACGCGTTGGTGAACGTGGAGGTGCCGTGGCAGTTGATGCAGTTGCCGCCAACTCCGCCCGGGTCATTGGCAGACAAGAAGATGTTCAGTCCTTCCTGGGCAGTCGCGCTCAGCGCGCTGGGGTCGCCGGCCTGGAAGCGGTCATAGGGGCTGTCGTCGGAGACCAGCGTGGCCTCGTACACCTGGACGGCCAGCCCGAAGAAGAGGGCGAAGTTCGCCTCCATCTGGGTGAACGTGTCGGCCCTGCCGGGGAGCAGCGGCTGGACGAGCTGGAGAGAGTTCCAGTACTGGTCGTTGAAGGCGGCCCGGACCATCTCCGCATACGTCGTGTGGAGGCCGGGCTTGAGCGTCATCTTGCCCCGGGTGATCGTGGAGTTCGCGAGCGGGGCCAGCACGCTGTCCTTCGGGTGCACGTCCTGCTTGCCCAGCGGCACGAGCCTGGGGTTGAGGAGCTTCTTGCCGATGTCCGGGAAGCTGCGCCCTGCGAAGGACATTTCGAACGGGCTTCCGGGGGGGCCGACGGCCTGGGAGGCCAGGCTCGAGAAGGGAATAATGACGCGCTGCTTTGCCAGGTTTCCGTTGGCGTCCGGCACCCACACGCCCGCATTCGGGTCGGCGTCGCCCAGAGGACTTGAGCCGTTGAAGATGCTGTCAGCGCGCCCATCCCAGAAGTTGTTGAAGTTGAAGACCGCGTTGATCACGGTGGGGGCATTGCGCGGCTCCACGCGGCGGACGTTGACGCCGTTGACGCTGAACCCTGTCGGGTCGGGCACGGAAGCACCCTGCTCGACCGCTCCGTTCACGGGCTGCCCGACGTACGTGGTGTTGTAGACCCCCGGGGAGGACACGACGTCGTTCCAGTCTCTGATCAGCGCCGTGGTCTGGTCGCCCGGGTCCGCGAACTGGGTGAACGGGAACTTCGTATTGTCGAGCGTTGCGTTGGGAGGAACCGACTGGAACGTGATGTCTCCCCCGTTCAGGCCGGGGCCCACCACGTTCTTGACCCGGTTGTCGGCGCCCGCGTGGAAGTGGCAACTCGCGCACGCTTGCACGGCGTCGCTACCGACCTGCATGTCCCAGAACAGGGCCTTGCCCAGCGCGATCGCAGCGGCCTTGTCCTTGACGAACGACGACAGGTTGTCGGGCTGCGGGACCGTAATCGTCTTCAGTGACGGCGGCGCCGCGGCATTCTGCGCCCAGAGCGGCCCCGGAGCGAACATCAGGGCCGCCACCAGCAGCGCGACCGCCCTCCGGGCGAACCCTCGGGGCACGAGCCGCGCGGAAGTTCGCTCCGCCGCTCCCCGCGCGGTCGTTCTTGTCTCTCGATCCTTGTATCGACCGTGTAGCATTTTGTTTTCCCCTTTTCAGACCCTCGCGGGCCTGGTCATGTCCAGGTTTGGCGGGCGAAGACGGGGCGCGAGTCGCGCCTCGCCTTCGCCCACCGGTCAGTCATCTCTGCCTAGGGGCAGGTGAGCCTGCCTCGTGCGTCCAGTGCCCCGCAGGTCACCGTCGCCGTTCCACCCTTGCTCGAGGTGATGGTCAGGCTGGCGGGCTGACTGGCTCCCTTGATTTCGACCCAGTCGAAGACTGTCGGGTTGGACGGTGTATTGCTGCCCGCGCCCCAGTCCGTGAACTGCCCGGCCGTGTTGACCTGCGAGAGCGACAGGAGGGCTGTCGGGTCGGAGGTTGTGGCCTGGACAGTGAGCTTGCCGAAGTCGCCCCTCGGACCCCGCTGGATGACGAAGGTCGCCACGACGAACTGGACGGTGTCGGTCGGCTGCAACACGGTGATGTTCACCGAATCGCTACCGGTCCCGAAGCTATCCGTTGCATCCAGCCGGAAGGTGAGCGTCGTGGGAGTTGCCGGCGCGGTGAAGCTTGCGGTCACCGTGCTGGTGTTCCCCACAGTCGTCACGGTGGTGGCGAGCGGCGTCAGCGTCCCGTCGGGGGCCACATTCACCCACGTAGCGGTGCGCGAAGTGCTATTGGCGTCCCAGTTCACGATACCGTTGAGCGTCACGGTAGTGCCCGTGGCCACGGCGCGGTCCGCGCCGGCGTTGACGATGGGGGTAGCGCCAAAGTTCGCGCAGTTCACCGCGGCCGGCGTGGGGATCCCGGGCCACGGACTGAGCTGACCCACGACCGGTGAGGTGGCACTGGTCCCAAACCCATCAAGCGGTCCGGAGCCCAGGGCGAGGAACGGGAAGTCCTGGAAGTTGCCCGGGATGAAAGGATCGCCGAGCCTGTGGTTCTCGGGGATGACGTACTCGAAGTTCGGCAGGAGGTACTGCCCCGGGGCGATCCCGTTGGCTACCAGCGGCTGTGGATCCAGCGGTTGCTGGGTGAGCGGATCCACAAACTGGGTCCGGCTCTTCATGACGTAATAGCGTGTGGGCGGCATGAACAGCCCACCGAGGACGCGGTGCACGAAGCGGCCGACCAGCGGCTGGGTGGCCGGGTCTGTCGTGGCGAGCAGCCGGAGCGACTCCTGGCCCGTGCAGGGGTTGATGTCCTGCGCGTAGATGTCCACGAGCCGGGTCGGGTCGGTGGTGAACCCCACGACGGTCAGGCGCGTGGAGGCCTCCTGGAGAAGGCCGGGGAGAGCTTGCCCGCCGGAGCCGATCAGGAATGCCTCGATGAACACATAGGCGGGCGGGACGCCCGGCTGGGTGAAGATGCCCAGGACGTCCTCCACCGTGTGGGCGGAGATATACGTGTTCGCCGGGGTGGTATCGGGGACCAGCGCTCCGGTAACGGGGTCAGTTACAGTGGCAAGGGGGTTGATCCTGTACACCGTGCCGACCCAAACGACCTGGTCGCCGACCATGATGGGAACTTGCTGCCGCGGGTCGGGGAGGGTCGGATCTGCATCAGCCGCAGCCGGCGTCGGCATGGTGAAGTTCTTCAGGGGGGCACCAGTCGCTAGGAAGGGATCGGTGCCAAAGGCTGACCCATTCAAAGGCCGGTTTTTCAGCGGGCACAGGGGGTCAATCGCCGGGGGCGCTACGCGGGGGATGCACACCGGGATGCCCGTGGAGGCATGGACGGTGACGTTCTCGTTGTCCCCGCTGAAGCGCGGATCGATGCTGTGCGCCTTGCCCCAGCGACCGTCCCGCACCTCCGCGCCGGTGATGGGGTCAGTGCCAACAACAAACCCCGGGTCATTGATCTGCAACAGGGCGCCGCTGCAGCCCGTGTTACCTGCCGCGCAGTTCGGGTCGTTCAGGATCCCGCCGACGCGGAACGAGCCGTTCGTATAGTCGATGAAGGTGACGATTCCCGAGCCGCCGTTCAGGACCTGCTGTTCGATGGGGAGGATCAACGCCGCGATGTACTTACCGTCGACGACGTTGCCGGTGACACTCACCGCAAACGAGGGGAAGGGCATGGGACTGTCCGCCAGCGCGAGCCCGATCTTGGAAACACCCGCGGCAACCGTAGCCGCGGTCGGGTTCGCGGGAACCGCGCCCGTGGCAGCGCCGATATACGAGCCGACCGGTGTCGAATTGGCAGGGTCGAAGAGGTCGCCCCAGGTGAATGTGGCGGCCGGCATCTGGAGGATGGTGTTGCAGGGGACGATCATCTTGATGCCGTTGACCGTGATCGTGCCGCCAGCAAGCCGTGCAGCTGGAGTGCCGGGGACAAGCGGAAGCGTGGCGTCCACTTGATTCCCGGCTGCGTCAACGGTCTTAGGTATGCAGATCGCGCCCGCGGTATCCAGGGTGGCTTCCTGGATGAACCCCGTGAAGCCGAACTGGGGCGTCGGTGGCGTCAATGCCCAGGCTCCGGTCGCCCAGAGCAGCCCCAAGCCAACAAGCAACGTGGTCAACATCAATCTCGATCTCATGAAGTTCCCCTTTCTCTGCGGTGGAATCGTTAGGCCTTTCTCTGGAACGGTTAAGGCAAGCAGTGGGCCAGGGATCAGGGCTTGATATAACTGCCTGAGATTTAAGGAAGAAAGCGTGAGGACGCGAAGTGGCGTTCAGGTCCCATGTAAAGGACTCTGACAATGAGAATGGAGGGTAGGTTTGGCGGGGGCAGGATTCTGGAGGACTTAGAGACGGACGGGGGATTCAGGAGGAGCTGGAAATCTTATGGGAAATTTAACACTCGGCGCCGGGCATCCGCTCCTCGCGCATTTCGGTTATCGTGAACACCGCCCACGCCAGCCGTGAAGCTCTACCGCGCGGGGTGGACCGAGACGCACTCCGGACAGTAATAGGTCTGCTGGGGCTCATCGTCAGTGGAGCCCCCGGACCGCTTGATCCAGACCTCGCCACCTTCCAGGGGTTCCCTGCAATTCTCGCAATAGCTGTTCCACTTGGCTCTGTGTTGAACCTCGAGTTCAATCTCTTCCATCCTGGCCCAGAACTCCCGAGCGCTCATGACGGCTCCTCTCCCTTCTTGGGTTTTTCCGGCGTGTTGACTCTGAGGACTCACAGTGTCCTATCCGGCACCAAGGATCAATTCGCAGAAATACACATTTTGCCATGGGCAGAATTACCCACGTCTCTTAGTTCGGGACCGTCACCCATCTGCTCGTTGTCTTGACAACATCCGTAGCCAGGCCCTCGAGGCCCGGTGGGGCAGGCCATGTGGTGGGTGCTTACTACGGAGCGGGGAGTCTTTGGATCGGGTTCGGCGGGCGCGGCCGCCCTCAGAGTCGGGCCCGAGAGCGGATGGCCTTCTCGATGGCGTCGATGATCCTGTGCGGGTCGTCTCCGACGCCCGGCTGCTGGTGGATGATTTCACCTTCCGGGTTCAGCACGGTCACCAGTTTCGTGTGGACGAAATCCGTCGCTCCTCCCTTGCCGTAGTTGAAACCCAAGGTGGCAGCCAATTCGCGAACATCGTTCGCATTTCCCCGCAGCAGCGTCCATCGCTCCTGATCCAGGCCCATCCTGTTCCTGTAGTCCTTCAGGACTTCGGGCGTGTCGCGCTCAGGATCGATGCTGACCAACACGAACCTGGTGTTGTCCTTCACATTTCCAGGCATCACGCGCTCCATGGCTTGGATTTGCTTCACCAACATGGGGCAGGCCGCCGGACAATGAGTGAACATCATGGCGAGGACCTGGAAGCTTCCACGAAACTCGACGAGCGGGATGGTCTTCTTTTCGTCCGTCGTCCACACCGAGCTCAACTGGTACAACGACTTCGGGCTGAGCTCTCCGCCCCCCGCCGGCAGAGCGGCTGGCGCGCTCTTGTTCAGGACCGGTCGAGGGTGCAGGAACGACACTCCCACCGCCAGGACGATCGTCCCCGCGATGACTCCGGCGAGGAGAAAGGACTCACAGTGTCCTATCCGGCACCAAGGATCAATTCGCAGAAATACACATTTTGCCATCGGCGGAATTGCCTACGTCTCTTAGTGAGCTCTTAGTGGAGTCGGAGCGGATGATCCGACATCCCGCGCAGCTCGGAAGGGCACACCAGGCTTATGGGAAGCGCGGACAGACCCAGACTAGGTCCCGTCAGCGGAATACCTCGATCTTGGACGTCTTTTCCTGTTCCGTTAGCCAGGCCTGAACGACCTCCTGCCGCTTCGCAGTCAGGAGGCGTCGCTCGATCTCCGGCCGGGCCTCGGTCACACTTTTCATTCGTCCGGGCTGCCGCTCCTCCAACCGGACGACGAGGAACTCGGCGTTTATCGGCACGGGCCCGCCGGTGTCGCCGGTCTTCAGGGCGCCGACGGCCTCTCGCAGCGGTTGCGCGAGACTCTCCGGACTGACCGGGCCCATGTCGAGATCGTGCGCGGCGCTGG
>WNGB01014824.1_pt1 | contig 15829 bp, 12 predicted proteins | sample 5400681 | NCBI WGS metagenome assembly WNGB01 (sample SAMN13153367, study PRJNA577476) | soil metagenome | isolation source: 115 cm soil or saprolite under grassland replicate 2 | place: USA:California | collected 2016-06-15 | reverse complement strand
TCGGCGGGTCGTTCTTCAACCCCGCCAAGGGCGGCATCTCGGTGCTGTGGCAGAACGTCTTCTGGTTCTACTCCCACCCGGCCGTCTACATCATGGTCCTGCCGGGCATGGGGATCGTCTCCGAGGTGCTGCCGGTCTTCTCCCGCAAGCCGCTGTTCGGCTACAAGGCGTTCGTGTTCGCCACCGCCGGCATCGGCGCGCTCGGCTTCAGCGTCTGGGCCCACCATATGTTCGCCACCGGCCAGGTGCTGCTGCCGTTCTTCAGCATCATGACCTTCCTGATCGCGGTGCCGACCGGGGTGAAGTTCTTCAACTGGATCTCCACCCTGGTGCGGGGCAAGATCACCCTCTCGACGGCGATGCTGTTCGCGGTCGGCTTCCTCACGATGTTCCTGATCGGCGGCGTCGACGGGGTGTTCCTGGCCTCCCCGCCGGTCGACTTCGCCCTCACCGACACCTACTGGGTGGTCTCCCACATCCACTACGTGCTGTTCGGCGGCAGCGTCTTCGCCGTCTACGCCGGCTTCTACTACTGGTTCCCGAAGTGGAGCGGCAAGAAGCTCAACGAGGGGCTCGGCAAGCTGCACTTCTGGCTGCAGTTCATCGGCTTCAACCTGACCTTCTTCCCGATGCACGTGCTCGGGCTGCTCGGCATGCCCCGCCGCATCCAGGACTACGCCGCCCTGCCCGACTGGGTCGGCATCAACCAGCTCGAGACCCTCGGTGCCCTGATCATCGCGCTGTCGACCGCGCCGTTCCTGGCCAATGTGGTGCTGACCCTGCGCCGCCGCGACCGGGACCCCGAGGACCCGTGGGAGGGCAACTCCCTGGAGTGGTACACCAGCTCGCCGCCGCCCGCGCACAACTTCGACAGCCTGCCCGAGATCCACTCCGAACGGCCGCTGTTCGACCTGCGGCACGCCGAGGAGGACGTCCCGGTCCACGCCGACACCCCCACCACAGGCACAGGAGCACGCTGATGGCAGTCGCAGACGCCGCGCTGCGGGAGGACGCCGAGCACGGCCACAAGCCCGGCGGGATCAGCTCGTCGCTGCTGGGGATGGTGCTGTTCATCGCCTCCGAGGTGATGTTCTTCGGCGGCCTGTTCGGCGCCTACTTCACCATCCGCAGCGCCGCCACCCAGTGGCCGCCTGAGGGCACCCCCCACCTGGAGACCTGGTACGCGGCCATCCTCACCGCCACCCTGGTCACCTCCAGCGTCACCATGCAGTTCGGGGTCTGGGCGATCCGCCGGAACGACCAGCGCCGCCTGCTGCTGTGGCTGGTCGTCACGCTGGTGCTCGGCTTCGGCTTCCTCGCCGGCCAGGCCAACGAGTACCGCCAGCTGATCGACGAGGGGATGACGCTGTCGAGCGGCGTGTTCGGCTCGACCTTCTTCACCCTCACCGGCTTCCACGGCGCCCACGTGGCCGGCGGCGCCGCGTTCATCCTGATCGTGCTGCTGCGCGCCCGCTCGGGCCAGTTCACCGCCCGCCACCACGACACCGTCGAGATGGCCTCCTACTACTGGCACTTCGTCGACGTCGTCTGGATCGGCCTGTTCAGCACCATCTACCTGCTCCGATGACCGGGGAAGGGAGCCGCGGGTGATCATCGCCGCCCGCCTGTTCATGGGCATGGGGCTGTTCGGCCTGGCCGCCGGCGCGGTCTACTACCTGACCGCCGACAACCCGGAGCTGGCCGGCGTCGGCATGCTCGGCGCGTTCTTCTTCGCCTGCCTGTTCATCGGCATCACCCTGTGGTCGGCCAGCCCCGCCAACCGCCGCCGGGCACCGGCCCCCGACACCGGCCTGCCCGGCTCCGCCAGCCAGCAGCGGGGCGCCGCCGACGAGCACGGCAACATCCACCACATGGCGCCCACCTACGCCCCGGTGATCTACGCGCTGTCTGCGACCGCCCTGCTCGGCGGGTTCATCTACCGCAAGCAGCTGGCCGCGCTCGGCCCCTGGGGGATCGGCCTCGGGCTGGCGCTGTTCCTGGGCGCCACCGTCATCTGGTACCGGGCGGTCGCCGTCGACACCAGGGCCCGGCTCGCCCCCGACGGCGGCCACGCCGCCGCGCACGGAGGGTCCGCCCATCCCGCCCTGCCGGCGGTGGACGAGGGGCCGCCCGGGCCCGCCAACTACTTCGAGCAGATCCGCGAGGCGCTGGAGCTCGGCGACCCGGACTGGGCCGCCGAGGCCTACGCGCCGGAGGCGGTCTACTACGAGCCGGCCAACCCGCCCCACGAGGGCCGCGAGGCGATCCGCACCTACCTCAACGACCTGCTCAAGGGGCACCGCAACCTGCGGGTCGAGGTGCAGCGGATGGGCGTCGACGGCGACAGCGCGATCGTGGAGTGGACCTGGTCGTTCCTGATCGGCGACCGGCGGGTCAGCGACCAGCCCGGCGCCTCCGTCATCCAGGTCGGCCCCGCCGGCATCCTCTACCACCGGGATTACCTCTAGGGGCGGGGAATGGCTGTCACCGGCGCCGGCAACCCGCAGCGGTCGGGGCGGCTGCTGATCGCGGCGGTGCTGCTGGCGGTCGCGGTGGTCCTGCCCGTCGGGGCGGCGCTGCTGGACCGCCGCACCGCGCCGTCCGAGCCGGCGCCAAGGGCCGCTTCGCGCGCGCCGGCCTCCGTCCAGACCTACCCGCCCGGCCGGGCGGCGCCGCCGCTGCGGCTGCGGACCCTCGACGGCCGGCCGCTCGACCTGGCCGCCCTGCGCGGCCGTCCCGTGCTGGTCAACTTCTGGGCCACCTGGTGCGAGCCGTGCGTGCGGGAGTTCCCCCTGCTGCGGGAGGCCGCGGCCGTCCACCGGTCGGAGCGGCTGGCGGTGGTGGGCGTGCTGGTCAAGGACCGGCCGGCCGCGGCGCGGGCGTTCATGCGCCGCCACGGCGGCGCCTGGCCGGTGGGGGTCGATCCCGAGGGCCTGGCCGCCGCCGGCTGGGGTGTCACGGTCGGGCTGCCCCACACCGTCTTCGTCCGACCCGACGGCACCCTCGCCTCCCACCAGCTCGGCGAGCTGACCCAGGCCAGCCTCCAGCGCCAGCTCGCCGCGATCACCCCCTGACCCGCCCGGGGGTGGGAGTGACCGCCGTCCCCGAGCGGGCTTCGCCCGGAACGACGGGCGTGGCATGATGCGTGGGGCCGACCCGGGGCGGCGGTGGCTCGCGTGGCATGATGCGTGGGGCCGACCCGGGGCGGCGGTGGCTCGCTTGGCGGCGGCTCCGCATGCCCCGGGTCGGCGTCTGTGCGGTGCAGCCGCGACGGTGCGCTGCAACCGCGGATGACCCGGGGCGCCTAGCGGCGCCGCCGGCCCTCTTCGAAGATGCGGTCGAACGCCTTGCGCGCCCGCGCTTCGGAGAGGTCGTAGAGATATAGGACCACGCCGGCGATCATCAGCAGGACCGCGGCGGCAGCGATCAGGGGCCCATACATGGCGGCGGCTCCCTTGCTCTGGGGGCTCTGTGGTGGGCTCGGCCGGAACATTGCACATGCCGCAAGCGGCGTCAACTACTCAGCCTCGCCCCACCTGCCTGGGCGGCTGGACGGTGGGGTCGGGCGGCCCCGGCGCGCGCGCGGCCGCCCAGATCGCCTCGAAGCGGCCGAGCCAGTAGCCGAACCAGTGGGTCGATTCGGCCCGGTGGATCTCGATGTGCATGCGGTCGCTGATGCTCTCGTCCCGGAACCCGTGGAACTCCACGATGATCCGGCCGCCCCGCTGCTGCGGGTTGACCACCACCAGGCTGAAGCCGGGGTTGAGCGGCAGCAGCCGGTACTCCACCCCACCGGTCGCGGCCAGCTTGTCGAGGCTGTCCAGGGACCGGGTGAGGTCATCGCCGAAGTCGGTGTTGTCGTCCAGCTGGGCTCGGACGGCCTCGATCGTCCCGGCGGCCGGGTCGTGGACGACGACCCGGAGCCGCCCGCCGCCCTGCACCCAGCGCCGGATGTCGCCCGCGTGGCGCCGCAGGACGTTGACCCCGCTGGGGGCGTACATCCACAGCTCGGTGGCGCCGTCCAGGAGCTGCTCGAAGGTGCCGTAGCTGTCGCGGTCGCGCAGCACCTCGGCCAGCGTCCCCTGCTGGCCCCTGGCGCGCTGGCTGGTGGTCGAGTAGACCAGGAACGCCAGGCAGGCGAGCGTGACCGCGTCGGACAGCCGTGGCGGCAGGTCGCCCACGATGCTGAAGATGGTGAGCGCCAACGCCAGGCCCGCGACCGCATACGCCTCCAGGTTGCGGGGCCCTCGCAGGTCGTCGGCGAGCCACTCCAGTGCCGTGCGGCGGCGGCCGCTCCGTGTCATAGCGAGACGATCTCCGGCGGCGGTTCGGCGTCGGTGGCCTCGGTGCCCTCCCGCAGGTACTTTACCCGCTCCTCGGGGGTGAGCTCTCTGGTGACGCGCTCGCGGGCGCGCGCGAGCAGGTCCTCGAGCGTCGGGTGGACGGTGAGCGGGTAGACGCGGGCGGCGCCGTCGTCGCCGCCGGTCGCCACCATCTGGCCGTCGGGGCTGATCGCGGCCGCGTTGACCGCACCCGCATGCCCGCGCAGCTCCATCAGCGGACGGCCGGTGTCGGCGTCCCAGACGCAGGCCGTGCGGTCCTCGCTGGCCGTGACCACCCGGGTGCCGTCTGGGTGGAAGGCCGCACCATAGACCTTGCCGGTGTGGCCACGAAGCTCCCTCAGGACCCTGGCGCCGGCGAAATCCCAGATGCGGGCGGTCCGGTCCTCGCTGGCGGTGATCAGCGAGCGCCCGTCGGGGCTGAACCCCACCGTCCAGAGCCGCTCGCTGTGGCGCATCGGGTCCGCCCGCAGCTTGCCGGTGTTGGCGTCCCAGAGCTTGGCGGTGGTGTCATGGCTGGCGGTGGCGATGTAGGCCCCGTCGGGGCTGTAGGCGACGCTCTTCACCGGGGCCTCGTGCCCCCGCAGGACGAGCAGCTCCTCGCCGGTCGCCGCGTCCCACACCCGTGCCGTCTGGTCACGGCTGCCCGTCGCCACCCTGGTGCCGTCGGGGCTGAAGGCCACCGAGGTGACCTCCCGCCGGTGGCCTTTCAGCCAGGTCAGGACGCCGCCGCTGCGGGCGTCGCGGACCGCGGCGCTGGCGTCCCAGCTCCCGGTCACGATGCGGCTCCCGTCCGGGCTGAAGTCGGCGCTGCTCACCTCCCGTTCATGGCCGGGCAGGTTCAGGATCGCCCTGCCGGAGCGCACGTCCCACAGCCGCGCCCGGTTGTCCCCGCCCGCGGTCACCAGCCTCCGGCTGTCCGGGCTGAAGGCGACGCTGGTCACGGCGCGGAGGTGTCCGGGCAGCGCGAGCGACGACTGACCGGTGTCGGCGTCCCAGTACCGTGCGGTCGCGTCCTGGCTGGTGGTGACGACGCGCGTGCCGTCCGGGCTGAAGCTGGCGAAGTTGACCCCGCGGGTGTGGCCCCGCAGCCGCGTGATGGGCCGACCGGTGTCGGCCTCCTGCACCCTGGCGGTGCCGTCGAGGCTGCCGGTCAGGACCCACCTGCCGTCCGGGCTGAACGAGGCGCTGTGCACGGAGTGGGTGTGGCCGCGCAGTTCCGTCAGGGACCTGCCGGTCTGGGCGTCCCACACCCGCGCGGTCCGGTCGAAGCTGGCGGTGACGACCCGAGAGCTGTCGGGATCGAACTCGGCGCTCCAGACCTCGTGGACGTGGCCCTCGAGGGTGGCCACCAGGCGGCCGGTGGCCAGCTCCCAGACCCGCGCCGTCCCGTCCTTGCTGGCGCTGGCGGCCAGGCGGCCGTCGGGACTGACCGAGACGCCCCAGACGACCGCGGCGTGGCCGCGCAGCGCGGCGTGGGCGCCTGTCCGTGCGTCCCAGAGGCGGACCTCCCCGTCGCTGCCGCCGGTGACGACCCGGGTGCCCTCCAGGGTGAACACGGCGTCGCGGATCCCGCTGCGGTGACCGGTGAGCACCCGCAGCGGCGCCCCGCTGCGTCCGTCCCACAGCCGGGCCGTGCGGTCGTCGCTGGCGGTCACGATCCGCGTGCCGCCGGCGTCGAACCTGGCGGCGCGCACGGCGCCGCGGTGGTCTCCGAGCACGGCCAGCTCCCTGCCGCTGGCGGCGTCCCACAGCCGGGCGGTCCGGTCCTGGCTGGCGGTGACGATCCGGTTGCCGTCGGGGCTGAAGGCGGCGCTCCAGACCCAGTCGCGGTGGCCCCAGAGCACCGCGAGTTGCTTGCCGCTGGCCGCCTCCCAGACCCGGGCGGTGGTGTCCTGGCTGGCGGTGACGATCCGGTTGCCGTCGGGGCTGAAGGCGGCACGGCCGACCTCGCCCCCGTGGCCGCTGAGCACCTGCCGGATGCGGCACTCCAGCAACGACTGCCGAAGCGCGTCCTGGGCCAGCGGCGTGGCATGGGTCCCGACCGCCTCGACGGCCAGGAGCACCGAGAGCTCCGGGTCGACGCTGAGCTGGGTGATGGCGACGGCCGCCAGCTCGTTGGAGAGCGCGAGCCGGCCCTGCTGCTCCTCCCGCTGCCGCTGCCGGCGTTCGCGTTCCGCCTCGGCCTGTTGCTCCTTGAGCTGCTGCTCCAGCTCCTGGCGGGCCCGCTCGCGGGTTTCCTGCTCGACGAAGCGGCTGCGCCAGTCGAGGATGGCCGGCGCGAGGATGTCGTGGAAGATCTCGTAGCAGAGGGCGCCGGCCTGCCGCTGCGGCGGAGGAACCTGCCGCAGGATGCGGGCGTCGGCCAGCTTGCGCAGGACGGTCGCGAGCTGGTCCTCGGGCGTGCCGGTGAAGTCGCTGAGGTCGGAGAGCAGGTGCGCGAACTTGGTGCCGGACGGGGTCACCAGGTACTGGAAGACGCCGGCGGCGATCCGTTGCTCGCCGTTCCCGAGCGCACCGATGGAGGCGTCAAGGTGGCTCCGGACGACGTGCTCGGCGCCGCCCAGCTCGTCCCGGAGGGTCGCCAGGCGGAGCCGGCGGGAGCCCATGCGCCGCTCCGCGTCCCAGAGTTGCCGCATCACCAGCTGCAGGTACGGCGTCTCGATGGCGCCCTGCAGCAGGTCGATGGTCGACTCGCGTCCGACCAGCCCCCGCCCCTGGGCGCCGAGCGCGACCCGGCCGAACTTGATCTCGTCCAGCAGCGCCTCGACCAGCTCCGGATCCACCTCGACCCTCGCGGCCGCCCGGCGCGACCGGTTGTAGGCCTCGACCGGCCCGGTGATGGCCCGTCTGGCCGAGGCCTGGTCGAGGTGCCTGATGCGGATGTAGTTGTCGAAGAGGTTCGGCAACCCCTTCTTGAACTGGTCGAGCCACGCCAGCGCGTCCTCGCGGATCGCCAGCAGGAAGTTGGCCCGGATCTGGCCGGAGTTGACGATCCGCGGGAACACCTCCGCGAAGGTGTCCGGGCCATCCTCCTCCGCCCGGTACAGGAAGTACTCCTCGAACTGGTCGAGGATGATCAGGACCGGCCCGGCGACCCGCCTGGCCCACACCCGCAGTGCCGCGCCGAGCTCCACGGGGTCGCGCCGCTTCAGCGCCGCCGGGTACAGCTCGGCCAACGCCTCCACGACGTGCTGGCGGATGGTGAGGAGCGGGTCGTCGCGCCAGTTGCTGACCACCGTGACGACCAGCTCGGGCCGACGATGCTGGTCGAGGTTGGCGCGGGCCTCCCGGCCGAGCTGGTGGGCGACGCCGGCCCGCAGCACCGAGCTCTTGCCGACCCCGGTGACGCCGTACAGGACGGTCAGCGGGTAGGCCAGCAGGTTCGCGCCGATGATCTCCTGCTCCGTCTCGCGGCCGAAGAAGTAGCCGGCGTCCTCCTCGCCGTAGGGCGACAGGCCCCTGAACGGGGCGGATGGCCTGCGCCTGGCCATCTCAGCGCCTCCCGCGCTTCGGCTTGGCGACGAGCGCCTCCTTCAGGCTGCCGATGTAGTCCTCCAGCGGGAGGTCCAGGATCATCACGTCCCGTTTCCTCCACAGGCCCTCGTCCACCGGGTCCGGGTTGAGCTGGATCGCCCAGGAGGTGGAGCGCAGCTCCTCCTCCCCCCAGATCCGGTTGAGGATCACCCGCAGGTTCCAGTCCCGCAGGCTGTAGCCGAGAAACAGGCAGTGGCTCCGTCGCAGCTTCTCGACCAGCGTGACCGGGACCAGCTTGGACACGTCGGTGCGGGCCAGGTAGTCGATGTAGTGGTCCTCGGTGATGACGTAGCTGTCGCGGTCCTGGTCGTCGCGGTCCACCGCGCCGTGGATCTTGAGGATGACGGTCCGCTTGTCGGTGTTCAGGTCGTGGTAGGTGTTCGGCTCCAGGATGGGCGTCGGTCTGCCGCCGTGCGGCCGGTGGGTGAACTTGCCGCGGTAGGGCCCTTTGGCGTCGTAGCTGACCAGGTCGAACGGCTCACGTGCTGCGTAGAAGGCGCGTTCGAGCACGTCGTCGTAGTTGGTGGTCACGATGAGCTGGTAGGGCCGGGCGGCTCGCTGGCGCCGCAGGATCTTGGGCAGGCCGGCCAGGAACCGGTGCAGCTCGGTGGGCGGGTAGTCGCCGTCCAGCAGGCGCCGCAGCTCGTCGTAGAGCGGGAAGGCGCCGACCGTCAGGGTCACGTACTGGGAGACCCGGAGCAGGTCGTCCTCGTTCCTGCCCTCGTAGTCGAACATCCGGGCAAGGTAGTTGGAGAGCTCCTTGCCGCTGGGCAGCCAGTCGAACTGGCCGGGACGCCAGGTCAGTTCCTCCGGCCGGCCGCACAGGTTCGCGCCCGCGCCGAGGAACGGCACCACCCGGCCGGCGCGCAGCTCGCTGATGACCGAGCGGCAGTGACGGCCAAGGGCCACATCGGAGAGCCTGCCCGGCATCTGCAACGCCCCTCTTGTCCCTGCTCCCGACGCCGGGCAGGGGAACTACGATCCTTGCCGACCAATGACGCCATATAGGTCGTTAGCGGAATGCGTGAAGCCTAACGCGGTGTGAGGACCGCCGGAAGGGCCAGGTCCCTTCCGCGAGGTTCCCAATCCGATCGGTATATGCTGGTGGCGCCGGTCGCCGGCACCCTGCCCTCGGGGTCAGGCGGGGACGCTGCGCCCCGGGTGCCTCCCGCTGGCGACCCGGTGCAAGCGACCTGTCGGTTCCGAATCGAGGGACATCAAGATGACCAAGCCGATCCAGGCACTGGATCGCGTGACCATTCGCTTTGCCGGCGATTCCGGCGACGGCATGCAGCTCACCGGCGACCGCTTCACCAGCGAGACCGCCGCCTTCGGCAACGACCTGTCGACCCTGCCGGACTTCCCGGCCGAGATCCGCGCCCCGGCCGGGTCGATCCCCGGGGTGTCGGGCTTCCAGCTGCACTTCGCCGACCACGACATCCTCACTCCGGGGGACGCGCCAGACGTGCTGGTGGCGATGAACCCTGCCGCCCTCAAGGCCAACATCGGCGACCTGCCGAAGGGCGCCACGCTGGTGCTCAACACCGACGCGTTCACGCCCCGCAACCTTGTCAAGGCCGGCTACGCCGGCAACCCGCTGGAGGACGGCTCGCTGGCCGATTACGCCATCCACGGGGTGGCGCTGACCTCGATGACCTTGGAGGCGCTGAAGGAGTTCGACATCTCCAAGAAGGAGGCCGAGCGGGCCAAGAACATGTTCGCCCTCGGCCTGATGTCGTGGCTGTACCACCGGCCCACCGAGGGCACCGTGGCCTTCCTGCAGCGCAAGTTCAAGGCCCGCCCGCTGATCGCCGAGGCCAACGTGACCGCCTTCAAGGCCGGCTACAACTTCGGCGAGACCACCGAGGTGTTCGCCGTCTCCTACCAGGTGAAGCCGGCCAAGCTGCGCCCCGGCACCTACCGCAACATCTCCGGGAACCTGGCGCTCGCCTACGGGCTGATCGCGGCCAGCCGGCTGTCGGGGCTGCCGCTGTTCCTCGGCGCCTACCCGATCACGCCGGCCTCCGACATCCTCCACGAGCTCTCCAAGCACAAGGCGTTCGGGGTCCGCACCTTCCAGGCCGAGGACGAGATCGCCGGGGTCGGGGCGGCGCTCGGGGCAGCCTTCGGCGGCGCCCTCGGGGTCACCACCTCCAGCGGCCCAGGCATCGCGCTGAAGGCCGAGACCATCGGCCTGGCGGTCTCCCTGGAGCTGCCCCTGCTGGTCATCGACATCCAGCGCAGCGGCCCGTCGACCGGCATGCCCACCAAGACCGAGCAGTCCGACCTGCTGCAGGTGATGTTCGGCCGCAACGGCGAGGCGCCGGTCCCGGTGGTGGCCGCCTGCACGCCGTCGGACTGCTTCCACGCCGCCATCGAGGCGGCCCGCATCGCCCTCAAGTACCGCACCCCGGTGGTGCTGCTGTCCGACGGCTACCTGGCCAACGGGTCGGAGCCATGGCTGATCCCCCAGGTGGCGTCGCTGCCCGACATCTCGGTCGGGTTCGCCACCGAGCCCAACCACGACGGCGACTTCTGGCCGTACCTGCGCGACGAGGCCACCCTTGCCAGGCCGTGGGCGCCGCCCGGGACCCCCGGGCTGGAGCACCGCATCGGCGGGCTGGAGAAGGCCGACGGCTCCGGCAACATCAGCTACGACCCCGAGAACCACGACCGCATGGTCCACCTGCGGGCCGCCAAGGTCGCCGGCGTCGCCGCCGACATCCCGCCGCTGGAGGTCGACGACCAGGACGGGGCGCCGCTGCTGGTGCTCGGCTGGGGCTCGACCTACGGGCCGATCGGGGCGGCGATCCGGCGGGTGCGCGCCGAGGGCGGCAAGGTCGCCCAGGCGCACCTGCGCCACCTCAACCCGCTGCCGGCCAACACCGGGAAGGTGCTGCGCGCCTACGACCGGGTGCTGATCCCGGAGATGAACCTGGGCCAGCTCCGCATGCTGGTGCGGTCGCAGTTCCTGGTGGACGCCATCGGTTACAACCGCGTGCGCGGGCTGCCGTTCAAGGCTGAGGAGCTGGCCGACGCGATCATCGGGCTGCTGGACGAAGGAGTGGGCAATTGACCATCGGCAACGGGCGGGGCAACGGCGCCGCCCCCGACCCGCTGACCGCCAAGGACTTCAAGAGCGACCAGGAGGTCCGCTGGTGCCCCGGGTGCGGGGACTACGCGATCCTGTCGGCGGTGCAGGGGTTCATGCCGTCGCTCGGCGTCCCGCGCGAGCGGATCGTGTTCGTGTCGGGCATCGGCTGCGCCGCGCGGTTCCCCTACTACATGAACACCTACGGGATGCACTCGATCCACGGGCGCGCGCCGGCGATCGCCACGGGGCTGTCGGTGACCCGCCCCGACCTGTCGGTGTGGGTGATCAGCGGCGACGGCGACGCGCTGTCGATCGGCGGCAACCACCTGATCCACGCGCTGCGCCGCAACGTGAACCTCAAGATCCTGCTGTTCAACAACCAGATCTACGGGCTGACCAAGGGGCAGTACTCCCCCACCAGCGAGCGCGGCAAGATCACCAAGTCGACCCCGCTGGGGTCGCTGGACCACCCGTTCAACCCGGTCAGCGTCGCGCTGGGCGCCGAGGCGACCTTCGTGGCCCGCTCGATCGACTCCGACCGCCGCCATCTCACCGAGGTGCTGCGCAAGGCGGCCGCCCACCGGGGCACCGCCTTCGTGGAGGTCTACCAGAACTGCAACATCTTCAACGACGGCGCCTTCGACGTGCTGAAGGAGCCGGACACCAGGGCCGACAACCAGATCCGGCTGGAGCACGGCCAGCCGATCCGCTTCGGTGCCAACGGCGAGAAGGGCGTGCGGCTGACCGGGGAGGCCCAGGTCGAGATCGTCGACGTCGACGACGTCGGGGTCGAGGGGCTGCTGGTCCACGACGAGCACCGCAAGGAGCCGAGCCTGGCGTTCATGCTGAGCCGGCTCGCCCACAGCACCCACAAACCCACCCCGATCGGGGTGTTCCGGGACGTCGACCGGCCGGTGTACGACGAGCTGATGGCCGAGCAGCTCGACGCGGCCGCCGCCAGGCAGGGCCGCGGCGACCTGGCCAAGCTGCTGTACGGCGGGGACACCTGGGAGCTCCGCTGAGCCTGGCGACCCGAGTGGACCTGGCCGCGCTGGCCGCCTCGGCCAGGGCGGCCGGCCGCATCGGCGTCGACACCGAGTTCATGTCCGAGGGCCGCTACCGCGCCCTGCTCTGCCTGGTCGGCGTGGTGGTTCCCGGCGCGAGGAACGACGGGCCGGACGGTCAGGCCCCGGTAGATCGGGTCGAGCTGGTCGATCCGCTGGAGGAGGGGCTGGACCCGGCGCCGCTGGCGGAGGTGCTCGCCGACCCCGGCGTCGAGGTGGTGCTGCACGCCGGCCGTCAGGACGTCGCCCTGCTGCGGCGGGTCTGGCGCACCGAGGTCCGCGGGGTGTTCGACACCCAGGTCGCGGCCGGCTTCGCCGGCTTCGGCGCCCAGACCGGCTACGGCGGCCTGCTCGGCGACGTGCTCGGTCTGCGCCTGGCCAAGTCGGCCAGCTTCACCCGCTGGGACGACCGGCCGCTCAGCCCCGAGCAGCTCGCCTACGCCCGCGACGACGTCGCCCACCTGCTGCGCCTGGCCGACACGCTGCAGGCGCGGCTGGCCGAGCGCGGCCGGCTGGAGTGGGCCAGGGAGGAGTGCCGCCGCCTCGAGGAGGCGAGCGACCAGCGGGACCCGTGGCTGGTCTGGCAGCGCCTGCCGCGGATCGCCCAGCTCAACCCCGCGGCCAGGGCGGTCGCCCGCGAGCTGGCCGCATGGCGGGAGCGGACCGCCGCCGCCGAGGACCGCCCCGTCGGCGCCGTCCTCGGCGACGCGCCGCTGGTCGAGGTGGCCAAGCGCCGCCCCGCAACCCCGCAGGCGCTGGAGCGCATCCGCGGGATCCAGCCCTCCACCCTGCGGCGGCGGGCCGACGCGATCCTCGCCGCGGTCACCCGCGGCCTCGCCGCCGACCCGCTGCCGGTGGAGCCGGTCGAGCGGCCCGACACGAACCCGGCCGACGTGCCCGCGATCGCTCTTTCCGAGGCGCTGGTCCGGGCGCGGGCGCTGGACGCCGGCCTGGCCTACGAGCTGGTCGCGGCGCGCAACGACCTCGCCCAGGTGGTCGCCGCGGCCCGCCGCGGCCAGCCGGAACCGCCGGTCCGCACCCTGCGTGGCTGGCGCCGGGACCTGGTCGGCGCCGAGCTGCTGGAGCTGCTGGCCGGCCGGCGTTCGCTGGCGGTGGACGGCTCCGGCCGCCTGGCGATCACCCGGATCTGACCTCCACCAGGCCGCGCATGCCGTAGGCGTAGTGGCCGGGCAGGTGGCAGGCGAACTCGAGGGTGCCGCCCGCCAGCCGCGCCGGGAAGGCGTAGGTGGTGGCCGCCTCCTGGCCGGCCGCGACCGACACCTCCCCTGGCACCTCCCCGTGATGGTGGCGTTCCCGGCCGCGCTCGTGGCGCCGCTGGACGGCGTCGTCGCCGAGGATGAACTCGTGGTCGATCGGGTCGGTGTTGCGAGCAGCGCGCCGGCCGCGGCCAGCGGCCCCCTCACCGCATCCCCCTGCTCCGGCGGGCCAGCAGCGTCAGGGCCGCCGCGCCGGCGAGGGGGACCGCCAGCCACGGCCAGACGGCGGCGCCGCCGGCGCCGCCGCCCGTCGCCGGGAGGGCTCCGGCCGAGGCGGCGGCCAGGCCGGCCGCGACCGGGTCCGGCCGGCCCCTGCCGCTCGAGTCCACGGCCAGGTCGTGGGTGAGCTCGCCGGCCGTGGTGTCGATCCGCAGATAGGTCAGCCACATGTCCGACGCCGGGATCCAGCCCATGCCCTTGTCGGCGCGCAGGTCGGCGAGCAGCCGCTCCGACGCCGGTTGGCTGCGCTCGAGCGCGACCCCGCGCCCGCCGCCGCCGGCCGGCGCCGGCAGCAGCGCCGGCCGCTGGTCGGTGAGCAGGTACAGGTCGGCCTGGACGGTGTCGGAGGGCCGGTGGCCGAGCCCCAGGATGCGCAGCGGCACCCACGCGTCCGCGGTCGGGATCGTCAGGTGGATCGGCGTGCCCTCGCCGAGCTGCTGGCCGCGGGCGCTGGCCGCCCGGGCGTCGAAGCTGGTGGCCATGAAGATCGGGCTGCGGGCGGCGTAGAAGTCGAGCGTCTCTGGGGCGTCGACCGACAGCCCGAAGCCGTGCTTGCGGGCCCAGTCGCCGACCGCCTTGCCGCCGCCGCGCAGGATGGTGACGTCGAGGGCGTCGACCCGGGTCTTCAGCAGCACCTCGGCGGGCGCGGCCCTCGCGTCCGCGAAGGCTGCCCCGGCGAGCGCCTCGACCTGCGGCTGGGTCTCGAGGACCAGCCGCTGCAGGGACCATTCGCCGCCCTTGCGCACGTCGCTGGGGACGCCTGGCAACGGCGTGATCGCGCCGAACCTGGCCCCCCCGCCGCTGTAGGTGAACGAGGTCAGGTAGTGCTCGACCCCGTCGTGGTAGCCGGCCAGGGTGGTGGTGCGGGCCAGCTGCACCGTGCCGCCGTCCCCGACCAGGCCCCCGCACGCCCAGGCCGGCTGGGCCGCGAGCAGGACCATCACCAGCAGGGCGAGCAGCCCCGCACTCGTACGCCTCGCCATCGCACACCCCCGCGCTCGGTCGGTTCGGATACGACTTGGACGGCCGGCAGCTGCGGGTGGTTCCCGGCAGAACTCGGCCGACGAGGGATTCGCCTCGCGAACCACCCGATGGTATAAACGCGCCCTACGTCGACTAATCCGGACGTCCCGCCTGCATGGCGCGGTTCGGGTCCGGAGCGTGGGGGGTGCGGGATGGGGAAGGATCGGCCGTTCGCCGGCCGGCGGCGGTTCCGGCGGCGCCGCCCGCCAGGCGACCTCGGCACCATCGCGGTGGTGGAGCGGGTGAAGACGCCGGCGTGCGTGGTCGACGGCAGCGGCCGCATCGTCGCCGCCAACCGGCCGCTGGAGGCGCTGCTGGGGACGGGAGTGGCCGGCGGGCTGCAGGGACGCACGCTCACCTCGCTGGCCTACCCGCCGGACGCGGAGCTGCCGCGCGAGGCGCTGACCGCCCTGTTCGGCGACGGGCTCGACCGCTACCAGGTCGACAGCCGCTGCGTCAGGATCCACACCCGCGAGCTGGTCTGGGGCACCTGGGACCTGTCGCTGGTCCGCGACGGACGCGGCAGGCCGGCGCTGGCGATCGCGATGGTGCGGGACCTGACGCAGATCCGCCGCTCCGAGCACGAGCGGCGCTTCTTCGAGTTCATGTTCAAGCTCATCGGCGAGGCCCAGGACAGCCACGCCGTGCTCGCCGCCGCGGTCCAGACCATCTGCCACTTCACCCGCTGCGCCATGGGCCAGGCGTGGCTGCCTGCCGGCCAGGTGCTGGTGTGCAGCCCCTCCTGGTATCACAGCGGCTACGGCTTCGAGAGGCTCCACGCCGCCAGCGAGGAGCTGCAGTACGAGCGCGGCGCCGGCCTCCCCGGCCTGGTCTGGGCCAGCGGCCAGCCGCAGCTGCTGCGCGACACCCGCGACCCGGCACGGTTCGACCGGGCCGTGCCGGCGCAACGGGCCGGCGTCCGCGAGGTCCTGGCGGTGCCGGTCGCAGCCTCCTCCGGGGTGGTCGCGGTGCTGGAGTTCTTCGTCACCCACGAGCGGGCGGGGGAACCGGGCCGGCTGGAGCGCATCGCCAAGGTGGCCGGCGAGCTCGGTCCGCTGGTCGAGCGGCGCCGCGCCGAGGAGGCGCTGCGCTCCTCCGAGGGACGGTTCCGGGCGGTGACCGACGCGGCGGTGGACGCGATCGTGTCGGCCGACAGCTACGGTCGGCTGCTGTCGTGGAACAGCGGGGCCGAGCGGATGTTCGGCTGGCGGGCGGAGGAGGTGGTCGGCCGGCCGCTGACGGTCATCATCCCCGAGCGGCTGCGTGGCCTGCACG
>WNGB01007428.1_pt1 | contig 15829 bp, 14 predicted proteins | sample 5400681 | NCBI WGS metagenome assembly WNGB01 (sample SAMN13153367, study PRJNA577476) | soil metagenome | isolation source: 115 cm soil or saprolite under grassland replicate 2 | place: USA:California | collected 2016-06-15 | reverse complement strand
AGGAAGTGGACCGGGTGGTCGTCGGCCGCCTGAGCGGGCTACGGCCGGGGATGACGGTTCGGCCGCGGCTCGTCCCCGTCGAGAGGGAGCGCGGGAAACAGGGTGATGAGGAGACAGGCAGGAAGGACTCCGCTCCGTTCTCCATGTCTCCTGCGACCGCCGGGCCTGGGATCCTCGTGGAAACCGTCTATCCGGGGGCCAATGCCGCAGTCGTCTCCGAGACGGTCCGCGCTCCGATCGAGCAGCAGGTCGGAGGCATCGAGAAGTTGCGGTTCATGCGCTCGCGCTGCTCCAGCGACGGCAAGTATGCCCTCGCCCTCACCTTCGAGCGTGGCGGCGACCTGCACAAAATGCACATGCTGACACAGAATCGCGTCAATCTCGCCGTGCCGCTCTTGCCCGATGTCGTGAAGCAGGCCGGCGTGAGCGTCAAGCAGGCAACCTCCGGCGTCCTGCTGATCGTCAACCTGTTCTCGCCTGACGCTCGCTACGATCAACTCTACCTGAGCAATTACGCCACTATTCAAATCAAGGATGAGCTGGCGCGTGTGTCCGGCGTGGGCGAGGTAACCCTGATCGGCCCCTCTGACTGTAGCATGCGGCTCTGGCTGGACCCGGACAGGCTGGCCGCCCGGAACCTGTCCGCCAGCGACGTCGTCCGGGCCTTGCGCGAGCAGAACGTGCAAGTGGGCGGGCAGAAACTGGGCCAACCACCTGTCCCCAAAGGCGAGGGCTTCCAGTACACCCTGAACACCCTCGGCCGCCTGACCGATCCGGACCAGTTCGCGGGCATCATCCTGAAAACCGATGGGGAGGGCCGTCTGGTCCGCCTGAAGGACGTCGCGGAGGTCGAACTCGGCGCAGGCCAGCGACGAAGCCAGGGATTGCTCGACGGCAAGCCCGTCGTTTCCCTGGTCATTCGGCCGACCGGGGAAGTCGGCGTGCAGAAGGTGGGCGCCGCCCTGAAGAAGCGGTTGGGCGGGTTGCGTTCGCGATTTCCCAACGGACTCGAGTTCGCCATCGCTTTCGACTTCACCGCCAATCACGAAGCCGCCGGCCAGGCAATGGCTGCCGAGTATTTGCTCCTCGACCTGGACTTCCCGAGGACTCTCGCCAACGAGCGCACGGACAGGGTGTTGAGCCATTGCGAAAAGCTCCTCCGCGAGGTGGCAGGGGTGGAGCATGTGCTGGCCCTTTCCGAGAATCCCTTCGATCTCTTCGGGAGCGGTCCCTGTCTGCTGGTCCGGTTGACCCCGGCGAAGCAAAGGGGCTTCAGCCGAGACAAGATCATCGAGACGATCCGTGGGCGTTTCGGGGCAATCGAGGAAGCGACAATGCGGATTCGCGATCTCTCGGAACCCGGCAGCTTTCCGCGTTGTGGCTACCCCATTGATGTCGCTCTGTACGGCCCCGAGCCCGACCGGGTTCGGGAGTGGGCCAAAACACTCGGCGAGCGGCTGGCCCAGAGCAAGAAACTGACCGACGTGTGGGTGAATCGCGACTCCGCCCCGCGCCCGCAACAGTTCGTGGACATCAATCGTGAAAAAGCAGCGATGCTGGGGGTGTCGCTGGAAGACGTCCTGACCACTCTCCAGGTCCACGCCGGGGGACGGGATGTCAGCGACTTCAACCGTTTCGGTCGCACCGGGCGCGTGGTCGTTCAGACGGCAGGCGGTTCTGGCGAATGGGCGAAGGATCTCCGCAAACTCAAGGTCCGGAATACGGCCAGCCAGATGATTCCCTTGAATGCGCTTGTGACGGTCCACGAGAGCGATGCGCCTCTGGTCCTGGACTTTCTGGAAGGGTGGCCGATGGTGGGCATTACCGCCAACCCTGCACCGGGCGTGTCGGTCGAGCAGGGGCGCAAGCTCTGCGAGGCGTTGGCGGACGAGGTGCGCAACGAACTGGGCCTCGCGGCGACGTATCGGCTGACCTGGCTGCAGGAAATACGCAGGCCGAAATAGTCCGGCCTGTTCCCCCCTTCGCCCGCACGATCAGGAGTTGTCCATGCACAGGCGTGACTGGCTCAGGCAAACGACCATCGGTGCAGGGGCGGCGAGCCTGCCGCTGCTGGCCGCTGTCGGGCAGGGGGCGCCGCTGCGCGCCGCCCAGCCCGCCGCGGGCCGCAATCTGCCCCCCTTGCGCATCCTCGACGTCAAAACGATCCTCACCGCCCCGGCGAACATTCGCCTTGTCGTCGTCAAGGTCCAGACCAGCGAGCCGGGACTCTACGGCCTCGGCTGCGCCACCTTCACGCAGCGGCCCCGGACCGTCGAGACGGCCATCGACCGCTACCTGAAACCGTTCCTGATCGGCAAAGATCCTTTGCAGATCGAGGATATCTATCAATCGGGCTGGGTCAGTTCGTACTGGCGCAACGGGCCGGTGCTGAACAACGCCCTGAGCGGCGTCGATATGGCGCTGTGGGACATCCTCGGCAAGCGCGCCGGCATGCCGGTCTACCAGTTGCTCGGCGGCAAGTGTCGCGATGCCGTCGATACCTACCGCCACGCCAGCGGCGCGAAGTTCGCCGATGTCGAGAAGGCGGCGCGCGGCTTCATGGAGCGGGGATATCGCCACGTGCGCGTGCAGGTGGCGGTGCCGGGCCTGGCGACCTACGGTGCCGGCGGCGCCGGTGGCGACCCCAAGGCGCCGCTGAATCGCCGTACCGAGATCTGGGAACCGGGGCCGTATGTCCGCATCGTGCCGCGTCTGTTCGAGTTTCTCCGCAAGCAGCTCGGCGACGAGGTCGAGTTGCTCCACGACGTTCACGAGCGCGTTCCGCCTATCCTCGCCATGAAGCTCGCGAAGGATCTGGAGCAATTTCGACTCTTTTTCCTCGAAGATCCCTTTAGCCCGGAGGACGTTGGCTATTTCGCCAACCTGCGCCAGCAGACAAGTACACCGATCGCGATGGGTGAACTCTTCAATAACCCCAACGAGTGGCTGTCGCTCGTGAGTGGGCGGCTGATCGACTTCATTCGCTGTCACCTGTCGCAGGTCGGCGGCCTGACGATGGGGCGGAAGATCGCGTCACTGTGCGAATTTTTCGGGGTGCTGACCTTTTCATTCTACACGGTTCAGGGTAGAATCGGAGTGTCGCCCGCAGCCCTCTCAAGGACACTCCGATGCGCAAACGAACCCCGCCGGCCGGCACTCGACAACCCATCGCTATCTCTTATCTCCGCTTCTCAACCCCAGAGCAACGCAAGGGCGACTCGCTGCGCCGGCAGACCGAGGGAACGGAGAAGTGGTGCGCGAAGAACGGTATTCCCCTCGACCGCGACCTGTCCTGCCTCGACACCGGCCGCAGTGCCTTCCACGGCAAGCACCTGTCCGACGACGCCGCGCTGGGCAAGTTCCTGGAGCTGGTCAAGGAAGGCAGGGTGCCGCGCGGCAGTTACCTCGTGATCGAAAACCTCGACCGCCTGTCCCGCGAAACCGAACGAACCGCCCTCCGCCTCTGGCTCGACATCCTCGACAGTGGCATCAACATCGTTCAGCTGCAGCCCGAAACCGTCTTCCGTCATGAGCGGTCGGACATGACGGATATCATTCGTGCGATTATCGAACTCTCCCGCGGCCACAGCGAAAGCCGGATAAAATCGGTGCGGACGCTGGCCAATTGGGAGAAGGCGTACCGACTCGCGCGGGAGGGGGTGAATCAGCCCCCGAGGCGGAAGGACGGGCGTGTGACAAGGTCAATTACCAGCCGGTTGCCGGGGTGGATTCAGGAAATAAATGGGCGACTTGAACTCATCCCCGAGCGTGCCCAGACAGTGCGGCGCATCTTCGAGATGGCACGGGCCGGCTACGGGGCGAACGCGATCGTCAGGAAGTTGGTCGCGGAGAAGGTGCCGGCATTCGGTGGTCGCCTGGAGGATGAGGAAGGCCACTACAAGGCAGCTGCCGGTGAGCGGTACGGGTGCGGCGAGTGGCGGACCTCCTACGTCCGGAATATCCTTTCTGACCGCCGCGCCCTCGGTGAGTTTCAACCCCGCGATGCTCACGAACGCCGCCGCGGCGATCCAATTCCCGACTACTACCCCGCCGTCGTCACCCCGGAAGAGTTCTACCCGGCACGGGCAGCAGTCACCCAGCGCAAGAACAAAGGTTCCGACAACGGTGTTGCCGTCAACCGGCAAGGGCGGATCGGCAAGGGCGTGGCCAACCTGTTCGGCGGCTTGCTCCGCAACGCCCGCGACGGCTCGACGTACTACGCCGCCAGCAGGAGCGAGAACGGCACGGTATCCAAGGTGCTGCTCAACAAGTCATCCATCGAAGGCCACTCGAAGGCGTACACGTTCCCCTACGGCGACTTTGAGCGAGCGCTCCTCTCGAAACTCCGGGAGATTGATCCGGCTGAGATTGTCAACCCTGTGCCGGAAACCTCGGTGTCGGTCCTGCAGGGCGAATTGAACTGGATCCGGGAACGGAGAGCGACCCTGGCTCTGGAGCTGCTCAAGGGGGAGGTGGCGGAGGTTGCCGACGCTCTACGGCAGCTGAAGGTACGCGAGGACGAACTGGTCGCCCAGCTGGACCACAACACCGAAATGACCATCGTGCCGCGGGCCGACTCATGGCGGGATATGCAATCGCTGGTGGACCTGCTCGACCAAACGCCAGAGGCCGACCGGGAAGACGTGCGGCTGCGGCTACGGGGCGCTCTCCGGCGGATCGTCAGCGGCGTCTGGGTTCTTGTGGTGCCGAGAGCGCTGGCTCGTCTGTGTGCCGTGTCAGTGTTCTTCGGTGACGGCGGCGTTCGCCATTACCTCATTCTGCGAAAACAGGCCGTGGTCAATCCATCGTCCCGAAAGCCCGGCGGTTGTTGGGTGGATGACTTCAAGGCCCTGGCTCTGGATTCCGCCGGCCTCGACCTACACCAGCGCGACCACGCCGCCGACCTGGAGCGCGTCCTCTTGGCACTCGACCTCGATGACCTGATGAAGGTGATGACGCCGCTGTAGCAGATCGGCGCAACGAGTCCTCACGCGAGCCGGGCAGAGAGGCCCGGCTCTTTTTGTTGCACTGCTCCTTTTTGCAGAAAGTCACAAGTTACTATCGTCATCGGGGCCAAAGTGCAGCGCAAGACGGCCTGATCTGCTAACCGGTTGACCTGCCGAAAGAGTTGATCCCGTCGAATCCCGTCCATCCTACCCATGTCGTCCGCTTGTTAGCTATCTTTGACCGCGTGTGACGAAAGGGCACGGTCCCGCCCCAAACCTTGGCCGGAGCGAGGCGGGAGCCGTGCTGCAACAGGACACGCCGCGGGGCGCGCCTGCGCAGTTCCATTCTGCGCCAAGGTGTCGCCGCGGTCAACGCGGAGATGCACCCATGTCTGAGCCAACGGCAGTAGCGCCCGTCACCTGGATCAACCGTAAGCGATTCCGTGAACTCGCCGGGTTGGACCAGAGGCAGTTGGGCAATCTCTTGCAGAGCCCGCCACCTGATTTTCCCTTACCGCGGCGGTTCAGTCGCAAGGCCACTGTCTGGAACCTGGCTGAAGTGGAAGCCTGGCTGCGAGCCGTGGACCTGCGCTCCGGCCGTCTGAAGGGCGGTGAAACCAGTGCCGCCTGAACCCACTGACCGCGACGAGGCCCGCGCTCGCTTGCTGGCGAAGGCAAAGCAGGCCGCGAAGTTGCCCGCGACTGTCGCCTGGCTGGAAAAAATCCTGGACGCTGGCGAGGCACAGGCCCCCGCCGACGCAGCCGCAACGGCGGCCGTTCGGGACTGGCTCACAGAATCCGGAGTTTTGGCATCTTAGAAGTGGGAACAGCCCCGGCGGCAAGAACCGGAGCTGTTCGGTAGCCCGTGCAACGATCAAACCAAGCGGGGCCTTGGTCATTATGAGCAGCACAACGGCACAGGACAAGCCCGTCAGCAACGGCGATGGTCGCCACCTTAGCGAGAAACACCGCCTCGACCTCGCAGCGTCGGACCTGTGGACTGAGACGATCCAGGCGGCCAAGTTGTACACGGAGATGGACGCGAGGCAGTTGGCGCAATTGCTGAAGTGGCGGAGCAGGAACGGGCAGACTCCACGGTACGAAAACGGTCCCGGGCTCGTTATCCCCTACTTCGACGCGGACGGCAAGTCGATGGGGTTCGCGCGGTTCAAACCCGACAAGCCCCGCACCGAAGGACAGAAATACGAAAGCCCGGTAGGCATCTCGCCACGACTCTACATCCCGCCCGGCTGCACACGCGCTGCCATCAAGGATCCGGAACAGTTCCTTGTCCTCACTGAAGGCGAAAAGAAATCGTTGGCTGTCGATCAGTGCGGTGTCCCCTGCGTGGCCCTGCCCGGGGTGAATTGCTGGGCGAAGCGCCGGCCCAGGGATGCCAGTGATCGCAGTTACGGACCGTATCACCTAATCCCCGACCTCGACGCCATCGACTGGAAAGGCCGAACCGTCTACGTCATCTTCGACAGCGACACGACCAGCAACGACAACGTACAGCGTGCGGCGTCTCTGCTGGCCCGGGAGTTGTCGAAGAAGGGCGCCAACGTCCTCACGGCTGCGCCCGATCCTGGACCGGCCGACGCGGAAGGTAAGCCTGGCAAGGTTGGGCTCGACGACCTGCTCATGGCGGGTGGCAAGGAAGCCCTGCAGGCCCTGCTGAAAAGAGCGAAGCCGCCGTTGCCCCCACCGGAGAGCCGGCCCGTTGTGGTTGTCGGCGTCGAGGAACATCTTGCCGTCGAGGCCGCCGTCAAGGCGCTGGCGAAAGGCGACCGACGGCTCTACCAGCGTGGCGGGGAGCTGGTGCGCATCACACGAGAGGTGAGACCGGCACAGAGCAAGCGCGTCCTGCCGTCCGGAGGCGCACGCATCGAGCCGGTTCCCCTGGCAGACATCCGCGTCCGCATTTCGCGTCATGCTTGTTGCAAGACAGCGGCCGGGAAGCGGGCCAGGCCGGCAAAATGGCTTGTGGGCGGCGTCGGCAGTCTGGGTATCTGGCCCGGCGTGCGCCCGCTTGAAGCTGTGACGGAATACCCTGTGCTGCGGGCCAACGGGACCATCCTTGACCGCCGCGGCTACGACCGCGAGACGGGACTGCTGTACCGGCCGGTGGGCGAGTTCCCGCCGGTTCCCGAGTCCCCAACCAAGGACGACGCGGCCAGGGCGTGCGCTGCCCTGCTGGACGTGGTTGCTGACTTTCCCTTCGCGCGTGCCGAACATCAGTCCGCCTACCTATCCGGCATCCTCACCCCGCTGGCACGCTTCGCCTTCGACGGCCCCGCGCCACTGCACAGCATTGATGCGAATACCCGTGGGGCCGGGAAGGGGTTGCTGGCTGACACGATTGCGCTGATCGTCTCGGGCCGGGGTTTTGCCCGGGCGACCTACACCCACGACAACAGGGAGATGTCGAAGACGATTACCGCTTTGGCGTTGTCGGGTGAGACGCTGACCCTGCTCGACAACCTTACGGGGGCGGTTGGCGGGTCGGCGCTCGATGCGGCCCTGACGTCAACCGAATGGCATGGGCGGATTCTCGGCAAGTCGGAACAACCGCGCGTGCCCTTGCGGGTGACTTGGTACGGCACCAGCAACAACTGCATTTTCTGCGGAGATACTCCACGCCGCGTCCTGCAAATCCGCCTGGAGACGTCGGAAGAGAAACCCGAGGAACGGACCGGCTTCCGCCATCCCCGGCTGCTCGAATGGGTCAGGCAGGAGCGCGGCCGGTTGCTGGTGGCCGCGCTGACCATCCTTGCGGCCTACTGCCGGGCTGGACGACCAGCATCGCCGGAACTGAAGCCGTGGGGATCGTTCGAGGGTTGGTCTGACCTCGTCCGGGGAGCGCTTGTCTGGGCAGGGCAACCCGACCCAGGAAACGCTCGCATGTCCGCCGTAGAAGGGGCGGATTGCGACGGCGAAGCGCTCAGGGGGCTACTGGATGCCTGGCGGGAACTGGATTCCGAAGGCACAGGATTGACGGTGTTGCAAGCGCTCAACCTGTTGCGCGACGAGGACAACAAAACCAGGTTCACCACGACACGGGAAGTCCTGGCGGATGTCTTTGATCTGACCCCTGGCAAGCTGCCGTCGAGCGGGCAACTCGGCTACAAACTGCGATCCTTCTGCGGACGAAACTGCGGCGGCTATTCCTTCGCGAAGAGTCCCACGCGCACGGGCGTTGCCCGTTGGCATGTGATCGGAGGCGTAGAAAACGGAAAAAGTGCTGGGGATGCAGGGCTTGCTGGGGATGTTTTGCACCCTACGCGCACAGGAGAACGGGAAACCACCTCATGCGATATACACCCGGCTGCCAAAACATCCCCAGCAAGCCCTGCATCCCCAGCAGATGACGAACCGGTAGACCCCGAGGCCGACGACCTGCTACGGCAGTTTGACGAGATGATCCCGCGGGACAAGAAGGGTTGAAAACGGTGCAAGGTTGGCCTGTTGTCAGCGGGCCAACCTTGCGGATTCCTGGAGCGAATTTGAGGTGAAGCCAATGCTATCCCAGCGTGAACGGCGCGGCAAGCGCCTGCCGAAGTTCGACCATCTCCGCCTGGTGAAGCGCGACCCGGCGGAGGTGCAGCGCTTTGCCACACACCTCCGCAACGCCCAGATCGGGGAGATGAAAGAACTTGCCATCGAGCACGAGCACGACGACAGCTGTTGCGACATCGAGCCGTGGAACGCAACCGCGCTGGCGATCTTCAAGGCGGCCAACCCACCGAACCGGATCGCCATGGTGAACTTGCCGCGGACGGGGGCGCAGGCGTTCGCCCCGCAGCAGCGAACGTAGGAGGCCCGAACCCATGAAGCGGTGCCAGCGCCGGGGTTGCTCTGTTCTCGTGCAGGCCAAGGACAACGGCCGACCGCGGCGGTACTGCTCGCCAGCGTGCAGGCAGGCGGCTTACCGCTCGCGGCGCCCCAGGCCCCAGAAGGCAAAGCATCGGCTGGCCGTGCACTTTTCTTCCCAGACGTGCGAGTGGACCACGCCGCCGGATTGCTTCGCCGCCCTGGACGCACGCCATGGGCCTTTCACTCTGGATCCATGCGCCACCCCGGAGAACGCCCTGTGTTCTCGCTTCTTTACCCTCGCCGACGACGGCCTTTCCCAGCCCTGGACGGGCCGTGTGTTCGCCAACCCGCCCTATGGGCGACCGCTCGGCAGCTGGATTCAGAAGGCGTGGGAATCCGTCACGTCAGGGGACGCCGAGATCGTCGTTTGCCTGGTGCCGGCGCGGACCGATACGGCGTGGTGGCACGAGTACGCCCTGCGCGGCGAGGTTGAGTGCCTGAAGGGGCGGCTGCATTTCGGTGGCGCCCAGAACGGCGCGCCGTTCCCCTCGGTAGTCATTGTGTTTCGTAACGCGCGTGTGAGCGCCGAACCGGCCACGGCGCGTTACGAAACCCTGCCGTTTCCCAAGGGTGAATCCGCGTGAGCGGATGAAGAGCCGTCGGGGGAAGAAAGAAGGACGCGGGCCCACGTTGGTTTCCGGTTAGCCCTGGCCGTACCAGCGGTTTTGGCCCGCGCCCGCAGGGCATGATAGTGATTGTTGGGTAGGATGCTCCCAGAAATGGACCGGGACGGGGCCAACAAGGCACCCGTCCTAGCCGCAATCGCAGGCGTGTAGTTTAACCGAGTTGAGACATCCAGATCAAGAGAGGATTCACGATGTTGATTGGAGACAAGAGAACCCTGCCGTTTGGTGGCCTGCACTGCTTCGCCGACGCGGCCGGCTCGAAGTTGCGCGACCGCGCAGAAAAGCACCTGAAGGCCCAGGGCTTCCCGATCACGAAACTCAAGGCATTGTCCGAGGCTGAAGTGACTGACCTCGCCCTGAAGCTGGGGATGCCTGAAAGCGGCGCAGGCGGTTTTGCGGACAACTCCCAGTCGCCGGCAGGGCGGCAGGCCGCCCTCGACTGGATCGACGCAAACGGTGGCGACAGCGCAAAACTCCAGACCCTCGACGATGCCACGCTGGCGTATCTTGTCGAGTGGGTTGCCGGGCTGGCCGGCGTCGCTCCACCCGCCGGCGTGCAGCAGTTTTCCGACCGCAATCGTTGCCCGCGCCCGGCGCCGCGGGCGCTCTCGGGCGAGCGTCAGGCCGATGACGATGCCAAGCGCCATGCCGCGAAGAGGAACGCCGAGAGGAAACGGACCTACGACCGCCAGGACCGCGAGCGCAACGGCAATCGCGGGGCCTGACCACTTCTACCCTCGCCCTGGAGAGATCACCATGAAGCCTACTTATGCGACAAACTTTGTCCCAAGAGAGAACGACCTCGTTCTCACCGCGCCATCGTCCACCGAGCCGCCGGTTGCCCGACCCGTGGCGCCGTTGCCTCGCCCTGAGCCAGAACCGCAGCCCGTCGCTACCGCGGCCCGCGCGGACACCCCTGACGCCGTGGCGCCAACCCTGAGTGTCCGCCTGGCCCATGCCAATCCCGTGCTTGTCCGCCTCGCCCAGAGCCAGCCCCTGCAGGGGCACATGGGCTGGCATACGTCCTGGCACGATAACGCCGGCTGCACCGATGCCGAGCGCGAGCTGCGCTGGATGGATATCCGCCTGGCCCTGTTGACCGCAGAGCGCGAAGCGTACAACGGCCCGTTGTTCGAGCGGTGGAACGAAGCGCACAACGCCGCGGCCGACAACCACGGCGCGGTACGCCGGCTGCAGGAGTCGGCGGCCGCCCAGCGTGCGGAGGTGACGAGGCTGGTTGCCGGCGGTGTCAATCCGTCAGCGGCAGAGGAGGGCCTGGACAAGGTCGAGCGGGAGTTGCGCCACCGCACCGCCCGCTGCGAGATTCTTGAGGCCAGAGAGGCGACCGCGAAGGATGCCGTCGAGCGGGCGGCTACCGTGGCCGTGCTCAGCGTCAGGAAGACGGAGACGGCGAGAGTCCAGCAGGAGTTGGGCGAGGTGCGAGCCGCGCTGCAGGCCACGGTAGGACAGCTGCTCGCCCGGCTGCTCGTGCTGCAGCAGGTGGCCTCCCTGCTGGAACGCAGCAGGCCGTAGGCCAAGGCCGCCCTGGCGTTGCTGGCCCGCGCAGGGCAGGCCGCAGTGGCGAAGGACAGTCCGGAAGCCGTCTGAGTGGCCTGGATGCGACTGAGAGCGATTTAAACGGGTTTCTGCGGGTTTCTGCGGAGCGGGCGGAGATGAACACAGGGCACGGCGAGCGGCTGTCGCGTGTGCAGGAGCGGGCCATCATGGCTCTGCTCACGCAGCCGACCGTCCTCAAGGCCGCGGAGAAGATCGGCGTCAATGAGAAGACGCTCCGAAAGTGGATGCAGATCCCGGAGTTCATCGACGCATGGCGAGCGGCACGGCGGGAGATGTTCGAGGGCGCCCTTGGGAACCTGCAGGCCCTGGCCGGCAAGGCCGTCCGCGCCCTGGAGAAGAACCTGCGGGCGGAAAGGCCAGCCGACCAGATACGAGCGGCCCTTGGCATCCTGGAACACGGCCGCAAGTCGGCGGAGCTGGAAGACCTCGTCCGGCGTGTCGAAGAACTGGAACGGCGGCTTGCGAACCGGCACCAGCAACCCGCAGGGCAGAACGGGAAGGCAGTCCCTTGATTCTGAACGGGCGGATTGAGCGGTTGGAGCGCGTGTTCCCGTCACCCGGACCGGAGATGGCTACCATGCTGTTCCTGGACGGGAACCAACAACCGCTCGGCGTGTTGACCAGCAGCGGAGCCCTGCGCAACGACCCAGAGGCGTTCACCCTGCCGCGCTGCCCGTGGTTCCAGACGCTGGTAGGTATCAACCCGTGGGAGGTGTGAGACATGCACGACCTGAAGCGCCGCCTCAACCGCCTGGAGGACCGCGCCCTGGCCGACGAGCTCACAGCGTTCCGCGTTGAGGACTTCATCGCGATGGAGCGCGCGTTCGAGGCCGGTGCGCAGTCGTATCGTCTCGGCGGCGAGGTGCTGACCCGTGCATGGTGGGAACAGTTCAACGCGGAGGTGGAGGAATCGCTTCGGGTCTGGCATCTGGAGAAAGCCAGGAAGGCAGCGCAGAGCGAGGCGGCGCGGGCGGACTACTTCGCGACGTGCGGGCCGGACTACGCTACGGCATCGGCCTACCATCGCAACGCGGCGCAGCGCTGGCAGGCGGAGGCGGACCGGCAGCAAGGGCAGGCCGTGGCGTGAAACAAACGCGGCCGGCAGGCGCCACGAACGCCGGCCGGCCGCTTGTTCTTTTGACCTATCCAATATCCGCAACGTGTCTTATGGGCGCAGGGCCGTGTAGTTTAGAAACTTCCTCGTACGGACAGCGTGGCACGGTCCTGGCGACGTTTCGCCGGTCGGCCACGCGGCGAACGTCCACCTCGACCTGGCCTGTCCGAACTTCGGCATCCAGGAGGCGCGCGAGTTCAACCAGGCCGAGCAGGACGTTTTCCCCGGCTGTCCGACACTCAGAAACGGCTATTACCACGCGAACGAGCGGCCGGGCCTCGGGATCGATCTGAACGAGAAATTGGCGGCGAAGTTTCCGATCCGCGACGATCCCCCCTTCGACATGCGCTGGGGCAACGTGCGGCGGCGCGACGGGACGATCGTGCGGCCGTGAACCGTGGCCCGCAAGCCAGCGTTGCCGTGTGCCGACGGCGTCAGGAAGCCGCGTCCGGCCGATCGCTCACGCCGGCTTGCTCGAACGTCGCCATGTCGCGCATGATGTCCGCGGCGCACTGCACGAGGTTGAGTGCCAAAGCGGCGCCGCTGCCCTCGCCGAGGCGCAAGCCAAGGTCCAGCAGTGGCCTTAGCCCCACCGCGTCGAGGACGATCCGGTGGCCGGGCTCGGCGCCGGCATGGGCGGCGATGAAATAGCCGGCGGCGGTCGGCTGCAGCCGCGCCGCGAGCAAGCCGCCCACCGCACTGATGAAGCCGTCCAGCACCACAGCAAGACGGCGTGCGGCGGCCTCCAGCGCAGCGCCGGCCAGCGCCGCGATCTCGAAGCCGCCGACCGCGGTCAGTGCCTCCACCGGATCGACCGGGCCAGCGCGGCCACGGAAATGTCGCTCCATGCTCTGCTCGACCACGCGAACCTTGTGGCGCCAGCGCTCGCCGTCCAGGCCCGTGCCGCGCCCCGTGACCGCATCGGCCGGCTGGCCAGTGAGCGCTGCCGAAAGAGCGCTGGCGCTGGTCGTGTTGCCAATGCCCATCTCTCCCAAAGCGACGACGCGCACCAACTCGCGACCGTGCAAGTCAGCGATGCTGCGCCGCCCGACTTCGAGGGCACGCAGCGCCTGCGCCTCGCTCATCGCCGGGCCGTGCAAAAAGTTCGCGCTGCCGTTGCCGACGCGAGTTTCCTCAGCCCCGGATAGCCCTTTCACGCCGACATCGATGACGTGCAGGCTGGCTCCCTGGCGGCGGGCGAGGACGTTGATCGCCGCCCCGCCGCGGCGGAAGTTCGCGACCATCTGAGCCGTCACTTCCGGCGGATAAGCGCTGACGCCCTCCTCGGCGATGCCGTGATCCGCCGCGAACACCAGCACCGCAGCAGGATCGGCACGCGGGGCAAGCGTTTCCTGGACGGCGCACAGTTGACGGCCAAGGTCGAGCAACCGGCCGAGGGCGCCGGTCGGCATCGTCAGCCGCGCCTGATGCTCGGCAGCGCGTTGGGACCAGACGGGATCGAGAGGCGCGACCGTCGTAAGCATTTGCGCTCCGTGGGGCTCGTGCAGAAACAAGGGAAGTTTGGTTCGTAGTCCCGCCTTCAGGCGGCTGGACGTCCAGCCGCCTGAAGGCGGGACTACGAACCAGAGGTCGTTCGCACTGACGCTACTCTGCCTTCGGCGGGACAAAATCGGCGATGTACAGCTGCGCCGGCTGGCGGCCGTCGCGCGTCGAGGTCCACATCAGCTGACGGCCATCGGGACTGAACACCGGCAGCACGTCGGCACCAGGGGCGTACGTCAGACGCACCTTCTTGCCTGTCTCGATATTCATCCAGTAGAGATCGTAATTCGGTCTTTTGAGCGGATCGCTGTGGTCGGCGGCGGTGTAGACGATATGCTTGCCGTCCTTGTACCAGAACGGTGCCCAGAACACCCAGTTCTCGTTGTCGGTCAGGGCGCGCTCCCCGGTGCCGTCGCTGTTGATGACGTAAAGCTGCAGGTGGTCCTTTTTCTTGCGGTCGCTGCGGAAGATGACGCGCTTGCCGTCGGGCGAGAAGAACGGGCCCCCGTTGTAACAGCCCGGCGCCTTGGTCAACTGCCGGACGTTCTTGCCGTCGGCGTCCATGATGTACAGTTCGAGGTTCTTCTCGCCGCTGCGATTGGAACAGAACACGATCTGCTTGCCGTCGGCGGAGTATGACCCCTCGGCGTCGTAGCCGGGGGCGTCGGTCAGGCGTTTCAGTTTGGTGCCGTCGGGGTTTGCCTCGAAGATGTCCATGTGCGCGTCGAAGTCCCAGACGTAACGGCGGCGTTTCTTGGTGGCCTTTTCCTCTGCGCGTAACTTTTGCTCGATGGCGTAATGGTCGCGCGCCTGCGGGTCGAGGTGGCTGCTGGCGAAGATGATCTTCTTGCCGTCGGGGTGGAAAAAGGCGCACGTGGTCTTGCCGACACCCGGGCTGACGCGGCGATACTTGCGCGTCTCAAGGTCCATGACGAAGATTTGATAGAACGGATTGCCGCTGTCCTTCTCCTCAGCCTGGAAAATGATCTGCTTGGCATCGGGCGAGAAGTAACCCTCGCCGGCGCGAATAAAGTCGAAGGTGAGTTGTCGAATGTTCTTGAGGTGTGCGCTTTCCTGTCGCTGCCAGTCGGCGCCTGGCGGGCCGCCACCGAGGATGAGGGGGATGAGCAAGGTCCACATATCGGCTCCTTTGGAGAACGGGCTTGCCAATACCCCCCTCTCCCCTTGCGGGAGAGGGGTTGGGGGTGAGGGGTAACAGCCAAGGACTGCTCCCATGCTATTCCCCCCTCACCCCCAACCCCTCTCCCGCAAGGGGAGAGGGGAGAACCGACGAGAACGGACTTGATTACGGGGCGCAACCTCCTCAAATTATAAGAAAACCCCTCGTCAGGGACCGAATGTCCTTCTCCTCACGGGATCCTCTCATGGACATCCTGCATCGGCCGCCGCAATGGCTTCAAAACATGCTGCCCCAAGGAGTCAATGAGTTCCTCGAAGGTGGGGGTTGGTACGGGGTGCTCGGCCTGTTCGGCCTGATCCTTCTCCTGCTGCTGTGGACGATCTTCGGCGGACTGCTTCGCGGCCTGTTCCAGCGTGACGAACTGCCTGCGCCCAAGGACGACTTGGAGGAAGACCTGACGACCATTCCGCAACCGCCGCCGAACACCGGCGACCGCCGCCTGACGGTCGAGGGCGTGCCGGTGCGTCTGCGGTTGGTGGTGCTGGCGCCCGCGGGCATCACGTACGAGATCCGCAAGGAGAAAATCAACCAGATTCTGGACCGCGTGGTGAGCGGCCTCGGTGCCGTCGCCGAGCGCGACGAGCCGCGTACGCGCATCTGGCCGAAGCAGCTCAGCTACGAAGGCTTCGCCCACACCTTCCACAACAACACCCCCTCCCCGGAGGGCGAGGACGAGCCGTCGCGTTGGGTGATGGTGGCAGGCCGCGCGGAGGTGGGCGGCCGGCAAGTGATGGTCGGACTGGGTTTGCAAGCGATCAAGCCAACGACGGTCGGCCGCAGAACCCTCAAACCGCACGAGTGGGACACAGTGCTGCGGATCAAGACACGAGAAGGTTGATGGACGAATCGCTGGCCTGTGCCCTGTGCGAACGCTCCTTTGAGCGCCGTCGCCTCACCCGGCACCACTGTCTGCCGCGCCAAAAAGGCGGCGATAGCGATGATGTCGAGCTGCTTTGTCCGCAATGTCACGGTATGGTTCACGCGACCT
>WNGB01007427.1_pt1 | contig 15831 bp, 9 predicted proteins | sample 5400681 | NCBI WGS metagenome assembly WNGB01 (sample SAMN13153367, study PRJNA577476) | soil metagenome | isolation source: 115 cm soil or saprolite under grassland replicate 2 | place: USA:California | collected 2016-06-15 | reverse complement strand
AGGGTCAGGACGTACCGTTTCATCTCGAAGGCGCCACCCTCTGCCGCGCGCGGCCCAGCCCTTCGATGCCCAGCTCCACCACGTCGCCGACCTTCAGGTACTTCGGCTCCGGCTTGATGCCGAGCCCCACGCCCGCGGGTGTGCCCGTGCTGATCACGTCGCCCGGAAGCAGGGACATGAACTGGCTCAGGTAGCTCACGAGCGTGGGCACGTCGAAGACCATGTTCGCGGTCGAGCTCTTCTGCCGCGACTCGCCGTTTACGGTGAGCCACATGCCCAGGGACTGGGGCAGCGGGATCTCCTCGGGGGTGGCCAGGAACGGCCCCAGCGGCGCGAAGGTGTCCGCGCTCTTGCCCTTCGACCACTGTCCGCCGTGCTCGAGCTGGAAGCTGCGCTCGGAGTAGTCGTTGTGCAGCGCGTAGCCCGCGATGTGGCGCGCGGCCTCTTCCTTCGAGAGGTAGGCGGCGCGGGCGCCGATCACGACCGCGAGCTCGACCTCCCAGTCCACCTTCTCCGCCCCCCGCGGGGTCACGAGGTCGTCGTCCGGTCCCACGAGGGACGACGTGGCCTTGAAGAAGATGACCGGCTCCTTGGGGATCTCCGCGCCCGTCTCCGCCGCGTGGTCGCGGTAGTTGAGGCCGATGCAGACGATCTTGCTCGGCCGCGCCACCGGCGGCCCCAGCCGGGTGCCGGGCGCGACGCGCGGGGCGCGGGCGGCGTTGGCCGCCGACCACTCGCGCAAGCGGGAAAGGCCGCCGCCGCCGAAGAAGGCCTCGTCGTAGTCGGTGCCGAAGGCGGAGGCGTCGATGCGCGTCCCGTCCTCGAGCTGCAAGCCGGGCTTCTCGCGCCCGGGGTCGCCGAATCGGATCAGCTTCATAGAACCAGCACTCCGCCGTCGATGGGGAAGGCCTGCCCCGTGATGAACGAGGCCTCGTCCGAGCAGAGGTAGAGCGCGAGCTGCGCGACCTCCTCCGGCGTTCCCATGCGGCCCAGGGGTTGATAGGCCGAGAGCTTCTGGAACATCTCCTGCTCGCGGCCGGGATAAGCGGACCTCAGGTAACCGTCCACGAACGGCGTGTGCACGCGGGCCGGGCAGATGCAGTTGCAGCGCACGTTCTTGTTCATGTAATCGGTGGCGATGGAGCGGGTCATGCTCAGCACCGCCCCCTTGCTCGTCGAATACGCGAACCGCTCCGGGATGCCGATGAGCGACGCGATGGAGGCCATGTTGAGGATGACGCCGCCGCCGCCCTTCAAGATGATGGGCAGGGCGGCTTGCGTGCTCAGGTACATCCCCTTGACGTTCACGCGGTAGACGCGATCGAAGTCGGCTTCCGCGGTCGTCTCGATCGTCCCCACGTGGGCGATGCCCGCGATGTTGGCCAGGATGTCGATGCGGCCGGCCGCCTTCTGGACCGCGCCCATGGCGGCGAGGGTGTCGGCGGCGCGGCTGACGTCGCACCGCTGGGCGTCCGCACGGCCTCCGCCGGCGACGATGCGGTCGGCCACACGACGAGCCGCCGCTTCGTCGACGTCGAGGACGGTGACGCGCGCGCCCTGCTTCGCGAAGAGGAGCGCGATGGCTTCGCCGATCCCCGAGGCGCCACCCGTGACGACGGCGACTTTGTTGGTGAGATCGAACATTCAGGCTTTTATCTCAGGGGGGGAACCCACCGAACGCGAGGACGCGGTGGGCTCCCCCCCTGAAACCCCCCTCGCGCGTCGCCGCTGCTGCGCAGCGCCGCCGCGCTCTGCGGTCGGTTCGATCCACAGCACCGGTTGGCGGATGAAGAAGTTTCGGACGACTTCTTCCACGTTCGAGTCCGCGGGCAGCGTCTTCCACAGAGCGATGTAATCGCGCTGGTCCAGGGCGAGGCCGCCGAACAGCAGGCTGGCCTGACGCATCGGCCATTCCGCGTCGTACATCACGTCCGGCGGCTTCGGCCACGTCTTCTTGTCGCGGATGTACGGGACCATGTAGGCCAGGGCGCGCCGCAGTCCGCGTCCGTCCGGAAGCGCGAACGTCCAGAGATCGTCGTCTTTCGTCGACAGGGTCTGGGCGACGCCGGCCATGGCCTCGAGGTTGAAGAGCGAGTAGCCGTACGGTTTCGTGCGCCGCAGCTCCTCCGGAAAGCTTCCGTCCGCCGCCACCTGGCCGGGCACGATGACGGTCTTGAACCGCTCGCGCGCCCACGCCATCCGCTCCTGGTCGCCCACGAGGCGCGCGAAGGCGGCGACCTGGAGAAGCCAGCAGGTGGCGTGGTTGTTCTTGGCGTCGCGCTCCTTGACCGCGTTCTCGTCGGAGGTGAGCCAGGCCAGGTAATCGCGGAACCAGCCGCGCACCCCCTCGCGCTCGGCCGCGGACAGGGCGGGCGAGCCGTCGAGGACCTCGATCGCGCGCGCGACCTCGACCAGGTGCAAGGTGTCGATCACGCCCTGCGCGCGGCCGGTCGTGATGCCGTGGATGGCCTGCGCGTACTTGAGGTGCGGCGCCATGCGTGTCTCGGGATCCACGAACCAGGCGCGCAGGTGGCGGCCGGCGGCGGCGGCATAGCGGCCCTCGCCGGTCAGGCGCCAGGCCGCGGCCAGCGCCGGGACCTGCACGCTGAGGCGCATGAGGGCGCGGCGATGTTCGACGAAGTTGTCGGGATTCGTCATCCCGTCGCGCTGTACGTAGGGCCCCTCGGGGTTCTTGGGATCGGGCCACCAGTAGTCGCCCTCGGAGAAGAACTCGTGCGGACCACCGGCGCTCCGGGGAGAGCGCGCGGCCGTGACCGTCCGCGGGGCCTCGTCGAGGTAGCGCGAGGCCGCGGACAGCACGCGCGGGCGTTCCAGCGCCGCGACTTCGACGCTGCGCTCCGCGGCGGGGCGCGAGGGTGCGGCCAGGGGCGCGGCGGCCAGGGTCAAGAGGATTGCGGAGGCCATCGGAACGGCAAGGATATGGCGAACGCGCCCCTCAAGGAAGCGGGTACTGAGATTTCAGTGGCAACGGGCGGCAAGATTCTGGAATTTCATTGTTGACAGGGAAATTTGTAAGCGCTTACACTGCCGCCAACCTGACCATGATGTCCCCGGGCCGTGCGAGCTCCCGCTCGTATTCGTGTCGCGGACGTACGCCGTTCGCGCGCGAGGCCGCCATGGATAACGCAAAGGAGTAGCGATGAGTGTGCGCAAGGCGACAGGTCTGCTTCTTCTCGCCGTGTCGATGGCACCCGCGTGGGTGGTCGGGCAGACCTCCATGGGCGGCGTGAACGGCACGGTCACGGATTCCACGGGGGCCGTCGTGCCCGGCGCGACCGTCACCCTCGTGAATCAGGCCACGAACGTCCGCGCCGAGCGCCTGAGCAACAGCTCCGGCTTCTTCACGTTCGTCAACGTGCGGCCGGGGCCGTACGTGCTCACGGTCGGGCTCTCCGGCTTCAACAAGGCTCAGCTCAGCCCCTTCACCGTCGACGTCAACCAGACGGTGGCGCGCAACGTGACTCTCCAGGTTGGCGCCGCCACCGAGACGGTCGAGGTGACCGGCCAGTCCGAGCTCCTCCAGACGACGTCCGCCGAGCTGGGCAACATCGTCGAGGAGAAGGTGATCCGCGACCTGCCGACGCAGGGTCGGAACTTCACGCAGCTCCTGCTGCTCACCCCCGGCGTCAACCCCTATTCCACCGCCCAGGGCCCCAAGGACTCGACCACGAACGGGACGGAAGGGAACACGGGAGTGCCCGGCGCCGCCTTCAGCAACGTCTCCGTCCAGGGGCAGCAGAACCGGTCGAAGCTCTACTACATCGACGGGATCATCAACACCGGCGTGCGCTCGGGGACGTACGTCGTGCTGCCGGACCTGGATTCGCTGCAGGAGATCAAGGTTCAGTCGCACAGCGACAAGGCAGAGTTCGGAGGCGTCCTCGGCGGGGTGGTGAGCATGACGTCGAAGTCCGGGGCCAACCGGCTCGCCGGAGGCGCCTTCGGCTTCTTCCGCAACGAGAACCTGCAGGCGCGGGATCCCTTCCGCGACTTCAACCGGGACAAGGCCCCCGACTATCGCCAGGCCCAGTTCGGCGTGAACGTCTCCGGTCCGATCTTCAAGGACAAGACCTTCTTCTTCGCCGGGTACGACGGTTGGCGCTATCGCAACCTACCCGACCTCCGCTACACCCTTCCGGCGGGAGCGGAGCTGAACGGCGACTTCTCGAAGTCCTATGGCGGGCGGAAGATCTACAACCCCTATACCACCCGCATCGAGAACGGGCGCGTGGTGCGCGATCCGTTCCCGAACAACATCATTCCCGCGAACCTGATCTCTCCCACGATGCAGGCCTTCCTCCGGGCCTACATGCCCAAGCCCAACGTTCCGGGCAACATCGCCGACAACTTCCTGAACTCCGTCGGCAATCGCTACCAGACGAGCCACGGCAACACCTTCCAGCTCCGCCTCGATCATCACTTCACCCCCGGCGACAACCTCTTCCTGCGCTGGACCGAGCAGCGCATCAGCAACTTCACTCCGATCGGCGACGTGGGCTTCCGGACCCCGGACGGCATCAACCGCAACGTCGGAGGCGGCTTCTTCCACACCTTCTCGCCGAGCCTGATCGTGGAGGTGCACGGCGGGCTGGCGGCGCAGCCGACCGAGGACGCGCCCCTCCAGCATCCCCTGGGCGTCGATCCGGAGCGCACTCTCGGCTTTCCCGACCTCGACCGCTACGCGGGATGGTTCGCGACCGGCTTCACCGGCACCAGCAACTCCTGGAACATCCCGGACATGGGGCAGCAGGGGCCGCGCGAGCGGAACAACCCCACCTGGAGCGTGGGCACCGATCTCACCTGGCTGAAGGGAAAGCACAACTTCAAGTTCGGAGTATCGATGATCCAGCTCTCGCGCCTGCAGAAGAACCAGTTCGGCCAGCTCAACTTCTCCACCGCGCAGACGTCCGATCCACAGCAGAGCGGCACCACGGGCGACGCGCTCGCCTCCGCCCTCCTCGGCTTGCCCAGCGGTCTGCAGGCCTTCGTGCCCGATGCCACGGCCACGACCAGCACCATCGACTTCCACTTCCGCACCTACTCCGGCTACGTGCAGGATCAATGGGCGATCAAGAAGAACGTCAGCCTGACCTACGGGGTCCGCTACGACTACGTCGGCCGCGCCGTCGGGAAGGGGACGCAGAGCGGGTTCGACATGAGCACGGGCGAGTTCCTCATTGCCTCCGGAACCACGCCGCCGGTCTGCGCGTCCGCGCCGCCGCCCTGCCTGCCCCGCCCGCTGGAGCAGATCCCCTTCAACGAGCACATCCGGATCGTCGAGCCGTTCTCGATCCTCAAGCCGATCAAGGACAACATCGGGCCGCGCGTCGGCCTGGCCTGGCAGGTGAGCCCCAAGACCGTGGTGCGCACCGGCTATTCCCTGATGTGGGACGCCCTCGTGAACCGCGGCCAGTACTCCCAGCACGAATTCGAGAGGGGATGGCCACTGTCTCCCGGCATCAGCATCAGCGAGCTCAACCGGCCGGGACAGGATCCGAACACGCGGATCGAGCAGCTCTCGAACCTGCCCTTCGCGGTGCCTCCGGCTTCGCCGTGGACCCTCGGTGGATTCTTCAACGATCCCGACCGCAAGGATCCCTATTCGCACCAATTCCACGTCGAGGTCCAACGGGAGATCACGCGCAACCTGCTGACGTCCGTCGCCTATGTCGGCAGCCGCAATGGCCGCCTGGAGTATGCCGGCTGCGCCACCTGCGCGACGCGGCCCGCCTACGACGGAACGCGCCGGCTCACCCCCGCGGAAAGGGACCAGCTCCGCCCCTATCCCTACATCACGGGCGGCTTCACCTACGAGCAGGACAACGGCTTCGGCAGCTACGACGCGCTCCAGGTCAAGGTGCAGCACCGGTTCGCGCACGGCATCGCGACCGTGCTCTCCTACACCTGGTCGAAGACGATCGACACGAGCAGCGGTATCGCCCTCGCTGAGAACGGAATCGGCGGCGGGGCCGGCGTGCAGGATTTCTTCAACATCGACTTCAACAAGTCGGTGGCCAGCTACGACATTCCCCACATCCTCACCTGGGCCGGAGTCTGGGAGCTCCCCGCGGGCGAGGGCAAGAAGTGGCTGTCCAAGGGTGGGGTGGCGGCGGCGATCCTTGGCAACTGGCAGCTCAACTGGAACTCGCTCATCCGTTCGGGCGCGCCCTTCACGCCGTTCGTGAGCGGGGACCCCGGCAACGTCGGCGTCAACAATCGCACGCGGCCCAACCTCGTGGGCAATCCGGTGCTCGACAATCCCACGGTGAAGAAGTGGTTCAACGTGGCCGCGTTCACCGTTCCCGTCAACACCTTCGGGGACGCGGGACGGAACATCGTGCGCGGGCCCGGCTTCTGGAACGTCGATCTCGGCTTGCAGCGGAACATCAAGGTCGGCAGCGCGCGGAGCCTGCAGCTCCGGTTCGACGCCTACAACGTGTTCAACCACATCAACAACGACCTGCCGACGAACAATTTCGTCAACATCCAGGATGCGCGCGCCGGCGAGATCACGGGCATCACCGGCTACACGCGGACGATGCAGGTCGGGCTTCGCATGGCCTTCTAGTCGTGGTCCTTTCGTCGCAAGGAGGATCCATGTTCCGATTTCGACGCCTGCGCCTCGGGCTGTGCGCGATGATCCTGGCCCTGCTGGGCCGTCACGCCTTTGCCCAGGACGTCTCGGGCACGATCAGCGGCACCGTGATCGACGACACCAGCCAGGTGCTGCCCGGGGCGAGCGTGACGCTGATGAACGAGCGGACGGGCCTGTCGCGGAGCGCCGTCACGGACGGGCGAGGTGACTTCCGCTTCCTGAGCGTCGATCCCGGACCCTACACCATCAGGGTGGATCTCGCGGGGTTCCAGCCTGTCGAGCGCCGCCGCAACATCCTGAACGCGTCCGACCGGTTATCGCTAGGCACGTTCAAGCTGCGGATCGGCGCGCTGACGGAAACGGTCACGATCGAGGCGTCGGGTACGAAGGTCAACCCTGAGGAGACCCAGCACACCGGGCTCCTCACCGCCACTCAGATCGGGCAGATCCAGACCAAGGGACGCGATGTCGCCAACCTGCTACGGCTGCTCCCGGGCGTGCGCTACGCGGACGACGTCGAAGCGCTGGGCGAGAGCTTCGGGACGGACGTGCCGAACGTGGGGGGCCAGCGCAAGCACTGGAACCACGTCTCGATCGACGGCGTGATGGGCAACGAGATCGGCGGCTCGAACAAGCTCGCTCAGCAGATCAACCTCGACGCGATCGAGGAGGTCAAGGTCCTGCTCAACAGCTACCGCGCCGAGTACGGCCGCGGCGGGGGCGCCTACGTCCAGATCGTGAGCAAGAGCGGCGGGAGCGGCTACCACGGCAACGCGTACTACTACGGCCGCAACGAGGCCCTCAACGCCAACAACTTCTTCGACAACATGCGCGGCATCCCGCGCGGCCGCTACCGCTACAACACCTTCGGGTTCAACCTGGGGGGCCCCGTTCGGATCCCTGGCCTGTGGAAGCAGGATGGCGAGAAGAAGCTCTTCTTCCACTACTCCGTGGAAGCGCCGCTGACCACGCGTCCGGGAACCCAGCGGAATTTCCGGATGCCCACCGCACTGGAGCGGCGCGGCGACTTCTCCCAGTCGGGAGTCGTCGTCAACGATCCGCTCAGCGGCCAGCCCTTCCCCGGCAACGTGATCCCCGAAGGCCGCATCAATCCCTCGGGCCGGGCCATCCTCGACCTCTTTCCACTTCCGAACGGCCTCGTCTCCACGTCACGCGAGAACCACGTGGCTCGTCTCACGACGGAAAACCCACGCCTGAACAACATCCTGCGCCTCGATTGGAAGCCGTCGTCGAGCGACAGCTTCTTCGCGAGCGCCAAGGACTGGTATTCCGACCAGCGCGGAGTGGACATCACCGTCGGCCCGTCGCGCTGGGGCCTGTTCAACGCGCACTACAAGTCCACGGACCGCGCCCTCGCGGTCGGCCACACGCACTTCTTCGGGGGGAACCTGATCAACGAGGCCAACGCGGGCATCCGCCGCCAGACGGAGGAGTTCTTTCCCGTCACCGAAGCCGACTACGACAAGCTCCGCCGCTCGAGCGTCGGGTTCACCGTGGGCCAGCTCCACCCCGAGCTGAACCCGCAGGGCATCATCCCCAAGATCTTCTTCGGCTCCGGCGTGGGCTCCGGCTCCAGCGCCGCCGACGACCGGGAGCCGAACATCTGGTTCGACAACCGGCTCGTCGACAACGGCTCCGGCTCGTACCAGTCGTTCCGGGACAACCTGACCTGGATCAAGGGACGCCACACGTTCAAGGGTGGCGTCTACGCCGAGCACGTCTTCAACACCGAGGGCAAGGGCGGCTCGTGGATGGGGGAGTTCGACTTCCGCAACACGCGGGACAACCCGCTCGACGCCTGCAAGGGCACCGTACCGTCCGGCGCCTCCCCCGCGCCGTGCGGCTTTGCCAACGCCCTGCTCGGCGTCTTTCGGGAGTACCGCGAGTCGGACAACTACTCCCTGGCCAAGGGGCACGGCTGGGAGGCGGAGGCGTACCTGCAGGACACCTGGAAGGCGAGCCGCCGCCTGACCGTGGACTACGGCATGCGCTTCCTCTGGTACGCGCCCTGGTACCAGTCGGACGAGCGCGCGGCTGTCTTCGTGCCCGAGCGCTACGACCCGTCGAAGGCCCCACGCCTGTACTACCCGGCGCGGATCAACGGCCAGAACATGGCGATCGACCGCAAGACCGGCGAGATCAAGCCCGAGATCTACGCGGGCACTTTCGTCCCCGGGTCGGGCGACTTCGCGAACGGGATGGTCCTCGCCTCCGATCCCAGCTATCCGCGGGGCTTTCGCGACAACCAGGGGATCCATCCGGAGCCCCGGATCGGCCTCGCCTATGACCTCCTCGGCACCGCGCGGACCGTCGTGCACGCGAGCGGCGGCCTCTACCACTATGCGCGCGTCGGCGGCGGCATCGCCAACGACATGGCCAGCAATCCGCCGATCGTCAATTCGCCGAGCATCTTCTACGGCACGTTCGACGTGCTTTCCTCCCTGCGCGGCCTGAGCCGGCCGGTGAACGCGCGCGGGCTGGAGCGCGGTTCGAAGACGGCGAGCTCCTACTCTTGGGCGCTCGGGATCCAGCACGAGCTGGGCTGGGGAACGGTCGTCGACCTCACCTACACGGGCTCGGTGAACCGCCACCTGTCGCAGGTCGTCTACCTGAACCAGGTTCCCGACGGCGCGAAGTTCCTCGACCTCCATCCGGAGAACGTCGATCCGCGGAACGGGAGGGTGCTGCCCGACGTGTTCCTCCGTCCGATCACGCAGTACGGCGAGATCACGGCCCGGCAGGACTGGGGCACGCAGAACTACAACGCGCTCCAGGTGCAGATCAACCGGCGCTACATCAAGGGCCTGCAGCTGAGCGTGTCGTACACCTTTAGCAAGTCTCTCGGCATCGCCAACGAGGACGACCAGGTCGTGTTCCCGGAGAGGAACGTCCGGAAGTTCTATTACGCGCCGAATTCGTTCAGCCAGACCCACAACCTCGTCGTGAACTACACCTGGGACCTGCCGAAGGCGAGCAAGCTGTCGAACCACGGCGTGGTCCGCGCCCTCTTCGACAACTGGCAGATCTCGGGCGAGAACGCGGTCGTCAGCGGCGACTGGGACCAGGTGATCCTGCGACGCTTGGATGGCGCGGACGCCGAGCAGTTCTTCGGCTCGAGCGCGGAGGGAGGGCGCGAGCGGCGCTTCCGCCCGATCCTGGTGGGGAATCCCCAGGCCGGCCCGCACACGTTCGAGCAGTGGTTCAACACCGCGGCCTTCTCCCGTCCCACCGATCGCTTCGACTACGGCAACACCCCGCGCAACGTGTACCAGTGGCCCGGCATCAACAACTGGAATCTGTCGCTCTTCAAGAACTTCGCGATGCGTGGCGCCCGGCGGCTCCAGCTCCGCTGGGAGATGTACAACGTGCTCAACCACACCCAGTTCAAGGAGGTCAACCACGACGCAGAGTTCGACGCCGCGGGCAACCAGACGAATCCGCTGTTCGGAACCGTGACCAAGGCGCGCAACCCGCGGATCATGCAGGGCTCGATCCGCTTCACCTTCTAGGGGAACGACGACCAGGGGCACACACCGTGCGCCGCCCGCACCAGCGCAGGCAGGCCTGAGAGCTCGATGAACGACACCCGCCGGCCGGGGCTCACTCGGCGCGACGTGCTCCGCCTGGGTGTCGCCGCTCCGCTGGCCTCCTTGGCCCCGCCTCTCGCGCGCGCAGGCGCGCGCGCCGCGGGGGCGTCCGGCGTGCTGGATGTCGCCGCCCTCGAGCGTGCGCCCGGGCGCGTCGTCGCCGCGGACGGATCCATCGCCAAGGCCGTGCGTCTGACGCGCGCGTGGGATGGATCGCGCTGTCGCGTGCGTGTGCGCAACACCGGACCCGCGGCGGTCACCGTCGCCGAGGTCGTGCTCTTCGACGTCCCCCATTCCCTGCCGCCGGAGACCGCGATCTACGGCGAAGGCTTCCAGATGCTCAGCCAGACGGGCGGGACGGTCGGCCAGCCCGCCGACCTCGGCGATTACACGGACGCGAAGCACTATCGGATGCCGCAGCCCGCGGACGCCACCGTCCTCTACAACCTGCTGGCCCTGGCTCCGCCGCACGAGGCGGAGCGCGTGTTGGCGTTCGCGTCGAGCCGCCGGTTCGCCGGACGCTTCGAGCTGCGCCGCGATTCGTTGCGCGTGGTCCTGGACACCGAAGGCCGTGAGCTGGGGCCGGGCGAGGAATGGGAGATGGAAGAGCTGCTCTTCCTCTCCGGCCCTGACCGGGAGGCGCTGCAGGCCACGCTCGGCGATCGTATGGCCGTGAATCACCCCCCGCTACGCACGCCCGCGCCCCCGTCCGGATGGTGCTCGTGGTACTGCTTCGGCCCCAAGGTCACCGCGGACGACGTGCTCGGCAACCTCGACGTGATCGCGCGCGAGGCGCCGGGCCTGCGCTACATCCAGGTGGACGACGGCTACCAGCCCGCGATGGGGGACTGGCTGGAGACGGGCAAGGCCTTCGGCGGGAACGTCCAGGGCGTGCTCGAGGCCATCCGCGCGCGCGGGTTCGAGCCGGCGATCTGGGTGGCGCCCTTCGTGGCGGAGCCGGACTCGAACGTCTTCAAGGCCCACCCCGATTGGTTCGTCAAGGACGCGGCGGGGGCGGCCCTGCGCTCCGACCAGGTGACGTTCGGGGGATGGCGCCACGGCCCCTGGTACGTCCTCGACGGCACGCACCCGGAGGCGCAAGGGCACCTCGAGTCCGTCTTCCGGACGATGCGGACGGAGTGGGGCTGCACCTACTTCAAGCTCGACGCCAACTTCTGGGGCGCGATCCACGGCGGGCGCTTCCACGATCCGCGGGCGACGCGGATCGAGGCCTATCGCCGGGGGATGGAGGCGGTGCGCCGCGGGGCGGGTGACGCGTTCATCCTCGGCTGCAACCATCCGCTGTGGCCGTCGCTCGGGCTCGTGCACGGCTCGCGCAGCTCCAACGACATCAAGCGGACCTGGGCGCGGGTGAAGGGGACGGCCCGGCAGAACCTCCTCCGCAACTGGCAGAACGGCCGTTTGTGGTGGAACGACCCCGACGCCGTCGTCCTCACCGGCTTGCCCGAGGAAGAGGTGCGCTTCCACGCGACCGCGATCTACGCTTCCGGCGGGATGCTCCTCTCCGGCGACGACCTCACGAAGGTCGCGCCGGACACGCTGGCGCGGCTGCGCAAGCTGCAGCCGCCCACGGGGACGGCCGCGCGCTTCGCGGACGACTCGCTCGAGGTGGGAACGGTCGAGCGCACGGCCGGGCGCCTCGTCTTCCTCCTCAACTGGAGCGACGCGCCCCGGACGCTCTCGTTCACCCTCGACCGTCCGCAGCGCCTGGCCGAGCTGTGGAGCGGCGAAGACCTGGGCACGCGCACCGCCGGTCCCGTATCCTTGACGCTGCCCGCCCACGCGGGCCGCGTCCTCGTCTGCACCGCCGCGGCCTGACCACCGTGCCGGGCCGGGCATGGAGGTATCGACCGTGAAGAGCATCCCTCCCGCCGTGCTGCTCCTCTTCGCCGCGACCCTGTCCGCCGAGGAATGGTCGGTGTCCTCGCCCGACGGGCGCACCTCCATCACCCTGGCCCGGCAGACGGACGGACGCCTGTCCTGGCGCGCCGCGCGCGCGAAGGCGGCCGTGGTGGAGGACTCCCCGCTGGGAATCCGCCGCGCCGATCAATCCTTCACGACCGGGCTCAAGCTCCTGCGCGCCTCCGAGAGCGCGCCGATCGACGAGCGCTACGAGACCCCGCACGGGAAGCGCCGGCTCCATCACGTGCGGGCCAACGAGCGCACGGTCAGCCTGAGCAACGCCGCCGGGGCTCGCCTCGACGTCGTGCTGCGCGCGCAGGACGACGGGGTCGCGCTGCGCTATCGGTTCCCGGAGACGGATGCCGCGCCCCGGACCGTCGTGGAGGAGCTGACCAGCTTCCACATGCCCGGCGGGACGACGGCCTGGCTGTTGCCCCATCACATGCCGTCCCGCTACAAGCCGGCCTACGAGGACCTCTTCCAGGAGGTGGCGGTGGGAACGGCCGCCCCCGAGCCCGCGGGCTGGTCCTTCCCCGGACTCTTCAAGACACCGGCCGGGGCGTGGCTCCTGGTCACGGAAGCGGCGCTCGACGAAAGCTATTGCGGCTCACGCTTCGCGACGGAGGCTCCGGGCGGGGTATATCGCCTCCGGTTCCCGGACCCGGGGGAGGGAAGGGGCGTGGGCGAGGTGAACCCGACGGCGACGCTGCCCTGGACCATGCCCTGGCGGGTCGTCGTCATCGGCGACGCGGCGGCCCGTATCGCGGAGTCCGACCTCGTGAACGACCTCTCGCCACCCTCGCGCATCAAGGACACGAGCTGGATCAAGCCCGGAATCGCGTCGTGGAGCTGGTGGTCGGAGAGCGACAGTCCCAAGCACGCGGAGGCCCTCAATCGCTTCGTCGACCTCGCCGCGGACATGGGCTGGGAATACTCGCTCGTGGACGCCAACTGGAACTTCATGGAGACGGGCAAGATCGAGGACGTCGTGGCCCACGCGCGCGAGAAGGGCGTGGGCCTGCTCTTCTGGTACAACTCGGGCGGTCCCCACAACGACGTGACGGAGGCGCCGCGCGACCGCATGCACCTGCGCGACGTGCGGCGGGCCGAGTTCGCGAGGCTCAAGGACTGGGGCGTCCGCGGCGTCAAGGTCGACTTCTGGCACAGCGACAAGCAGGACCGCATCCGCCAGTACCGCGACGTCCTGGCCGACGCCGCCGACTTCCATCTCCTCGTGAACTTCCACGGCTGCACGCTGCCGCGGGGCTGGTCGCGCGAGTTCCCGAACCTGATCGGGATGGAAGCCGTGATGGGCGCCGAGCAGTACAAGTTCAGCGAGGCCTACCAGGCGAAGTCGGCCTGGCACAACACCGTCCTGCCCTTCACGCGCAACGTGCCCGGACCGATGGACTATACCCCCGTCACCTTCACGGACCACAAATTCCCGCACCGCACGACCAATGCCCACGAGCTCGCGCTGTCCGTCGTCTTCGAGACCGCCATCCAGCATTTCGCGGACTCGGACAAGGCCTACCGCGCGCTGCCGGACGCGCCGCGGACCTTCCTGCGCAAGGTGCCGGCGGCCTGGGACGAGACCCGCGTCCTCAGCGGCGAGCCGGGTCGCTCCGTGGTCGTCGCCCGTCGCGATCAGCGCGTCTGGTACGTGGGCGGTTTGAACGGCCAGGACAGCGCGCAGACGGCGCGCGTGAGGCTCTCGTTCCTCGACGACAGGGGTCCATGGTCGATGACGAGGATCCGCGACGGGGCTTCCGATCGGCAGTTCGACAGCAGCACGCGCAAGGTCACGTCGCGCGACGAAATCGAGATCGCGATGCGGGCCCGCGGCGGGTTCGTGTTGCGGATCACGCTGGACTAGGCGTTCGTCCTGATGACGAGCCGACCCGGCCACGACCTCTATATGTAACCGCGCTCGGCAGAAACAAGTATAATTGCACGTATAAGGGGCGAAGTGATGGCACAGGTCACCCTCTACCTGGACGACGAAACCGCGGATCGCCTGAAGAAGGCGGCCAAGCAAGCCGGCCTGTCCCGAAGCCGGTTCCTGGCCAGGTTGGTCCGGGAGAAGACGGTCACGGAATGGCCGCAAGCCGTCAAGGACCTGGCGGGCGCCTGGCCGGACCTCGAAACGGTCGAGCGCCGGCGGCGTCGTGATGGGCGCGACGCACGACGCGTGAAATTCTGAGCGGTGTACGTCCTCGACACCAACAGCGTCGTCTTCTTCTTCAAAGGCGAGGGCCGAGTGGCCGAGAGACTTCTCGAGCGGAAGCCCGCTGAAGTGGCCTTGCCCGCGATCGTCCTCTACGAGCTGGAAGTCGGCGTGCTTCGCTCCAAGGCCCCCGCGCGGCGTCGGGGACAGCTCGACACGCTCGCCGGCGCCGTGGTGGTCATCCCCTTCGGCCGCGCCGAGGCACTGATGGCCGCTCGCGTGCGCTCGGCGCTGGAGGAATCGGGACAGGCGATCGGCCCCCTTGACACGCTGATCGCGGCGACGGCCCTCGCGGCCCGGGGGACTCTCGTGACCCACGATACCCGGGAATTCCGGCGAGTTCCGGGGCTCCGCATCGAGGACTGGTACTGAGCGCGGCCATCAGGAGCCCGGCGAGCGGGAACGGCGCACCGTAGGCTACGCGGAGTTGGAGGCCGCGCGATCGACCGTCGCGGTCGCGCCCGGACCGCGCCACTCGCGGCCGCCCGGGAACTCGTAGTCCGCGAGCGATTGCGCCTTCATGGTGATGCTGTACCCGGGGGCCGTAGGCGCCGCATATCGCCCGTTCACGATGCGCGCGGGATCGACGAAGTGCTCGTGCAGGTGGTCCACGTACTCGCAGACGCGGTCCTCGAGCGTCCCGCTGAGCGCGATGTAGTCGAAGATCGCGAGGTGCTGGACGTATTCGCACAGGCCGACGCCTCCGGCATGCGGACAGATCGGGATGCCGAATCGGGTGGCGAGCAGCATGATCGAGAGCACCTCGTTCACGCCGCCGACGCGGCAACTGTCGACCTGGCAGAAGCCGATCGCGCCCGCCTGCAGGAGCTGCTTGAAGATGACGCGGTTCTGGCAGGCCTCCCCCGTGGCCACCCGGATGGGAGCGACTTCGCGCGCGATGGCGGCGTGGCCGAGCACGTCGTCGGGTGACGTGGGCTCCTCGATCCACCAGGGATCGAACTCGGCCAGGCTGTGCATCTGCCGGATCGCTTCCGGCACGTCCCAGCACTGGTTCGCGTCCATCATCAGCTTGCCCTTCGGGCCGATGATGCTGCGGATGAGCCCGGCCCGGCGCCGGTTCGTCTCGAGGTCCTGTCCGACCTTCATCTTGAGGTGCGTCCAGCCCGCGGCCACGGCCTCTTCGCACAGACGGCGCACCTTCTCGTCCGAATACCCGAGCCAGCCCGTCGAGGTCGTGTAGGCCGGATAGCCCTGCGCGCGCATCTCCGCCTCGCGCGCCGCGCGCGTGGGCTGCTGCTTGCGCAGGAGCTCGAGCGCCTGCTCGGGGGTGAGGGCGTCGGAGAGGTAGCTGAAATCGATGGTGGAGACGAGCTGCTCCGGCGCGAGATCCACCAGCAGCTTCCAGAGCGGCTTGCGCTCCACCTTGGCCCAGAGGTCCCACACCGCGTTGAGCAGCGCACCCGTGGCCATGTGCAGGATGCCCTTCTCCGGGCCCA
>WNGB01007425.1_pt1 | contig 15832 bp, 10 predicted proteins | sample 5400681 | NCBI WGS metagenome assembly WNGB01 (sample SAMN13153367, study PRJNA577476) | soil metagenome | isolation source: 115 cm soil or saprolite under grassland replicate 2 | place: USA:California | collected 2016-06-15 | reverse complement strand
CCTCGTGGGTGCGCTGCTGCTCGCCGACGGCGCCGCGACGGCGCCGGCCGCATCCGGCAACGGTTCAAGCGGCAACGCTGCGATCAGCGCCGACGGCCGCTTCGTCGCCTTCACATCTGACGCCTCCGATCTCATCGCTGGGGACACGAACCACGTCTACGACGTGTTCGTGCGTGACCGCTCCCGCGGCACGACTGAGCGGGTGAGCCTCGGCCCGTCCGGTGTCCAGGCGAACGCGCGCACGGGCCTTTCCGCAATCAGCGCCGACGGCGGCTTCGTCGTGATGTGGTCGGATGCCTCGAATCTGGTCGCGGGCGACACCAACGGCGTCCCCGACGTCTTCGTGCGCGACCGTGTGGCGAAGACAACTGAGCGCGTGAGCGTGGGGACCGGAGGCGCACAAGCAGACGGGGAGAGCGCGCACGGCGCCATCTCCGCCGGCGGCCGGATCGTCGCGTTCGCGTCGACCTCATCGAATCTCCCGGGCGGCGGCGCGACTCCCGGCTTCCACGTGTTCGTCCACGACCGCGCCACCGGCAGCACCGAGCTGATCGGCGCCGGTTGGATGCCGGCGCTGAGCGCCGACGCGCGGTACGTCGCCTTCGCAGCCCGCAGCGGCGCGATCCTCGTGCGTGACCGTGCGCTCGGTGAGACCGAGGACGTGAGCGTGGGGACGGACGGGGCGCCGCTTCCAGGGACGGGAGTGGTGCCGACAATCAGCGCCGACGGGCGGTTCGTTGCGTTCCTGATGGTGGAGCAGATCACGCCTCGTGACCGCCGAACGCTCCTGTACGTCCGCGACCGGTCACGACGGACGACCGTGCGGGTCGACGTCGACAACCCAGGCAACCCGTCCATCAGCGCCGACGGGCGGGTCGTCGCGTTTTCGGACGGAGGCGTGTTCGTCCGCGATCTCCCTGCAGGCACGACCGAGCTCGCCAGCGCGTCGCGCGGCGGGGTGCCCGGCAACGGCAGCAGCTACACCGGTTCGGGGCCGCTCAGCGCCGACGGCCGGTTCGTCGCGTTCTTCTCGCTTGCCTCGAACCTCGACCCGTCGGATACAAACGGCGAGAACGATGTCTTCGTACGTGATCGTCGGGCCGGCACGACCGAGCTGGTCAGCGTCGCCCGAAGCCGGCTCCTCGTCGCGGAGCGCCTGACGATGCTGCCGAAGCGACCCGTGTCGGGCAGGCTCTTCACCGTCACGCTGAGGGTCAGGGGCGACGACAGGGCGGTCCCGCAGGCCACCGTCCGCTGCGCTGCGAGGATCGGCGGACGGGCGCTCCCCGTTGTGGCCGCGAGATTCCGCTCGAGCAGCGCGCAGTGCATTTGGCGGCCACCGCTTCGATCGCACCAGGCCAGGCTGACGGGCTCGATCTCTGTCAGGACCGCGTACGACAGCGTCGAGCGTACGTTCGCCGTGCTGGTGCGCTGAAAGTCTCTCCCGGTTTGACCCGCTGCGGGACGGGGGTCATCCCGCAGCGGGTCTCCTCGGAGCTATCCAGTCACCGGGGGCGTGACCACTCCGACCACGCCCACCCTGGTGTTCCGGCACGTCTTCCGGCCCACGGCCGTGAAGGTGACGATCCCGGGGCGCTGCGGCTTGAGGAGCATCCGCACCAGACCCTGGAAGTTCGTGCGCGAAGAGAGGCGATTCATGCCGGCACCGCGAGCGCGGATCCGGACGAGGCGCACAGGCTTCGCCGCTGCGCGAACCCGCACGGTCACCCTGGTCGTCTTGCCGGCTTTGAGGATGTGCGGTGCCACCGTCACGGTCTCGCACGGGCTCGGGGGCGTGAACGGGCCCTCGACGAGCGTTGTCGCAGTCGCCTGGTTGTCGGCGGTGTTCGCCTCGGGCTGATCGCCCACGACCACGGCGGTGTTGGTGATCACGCCGGTGCGCGTCGCGGTAGCGAGGACCGTGATCGTCGCCGTTGCTCCCGACGCGAGCGTGCCGAGGTCGCAGCTGATCACGACGCCGCCCGTGCACGTTCCCTGCGTCGTGGAGACCGACTGGAATGCGAGCTCCGGCGGGAGCGGGTCACTGACCTTCACACCCGTGGCGGTGCCTGGTCCGTCGTTCCGCACGACCAGCGTGTAGGTGATCGTGCCGCCGAGAGTCGCGGGGTCCGGTGCGTCGGCCTTCGTGATCGAGAGGTTGATCGGCTTCCGCGCATTCGTGATCGTGCAGACGGCGTTCGCACCCTCTGCGATGTCGAGCGATGCACTCGTGCCCTCGACCTTCGCCAGCTGAGTCGAACCGGCGGCGCACGAGACGCTTGCGCCGTATTCGCCGAGATCGGTGCCGAAGGCCGCCACTTCGCCGACGGTGTGCTGGCCGGGCTGGACGACGACCTTGCCGGTGCTTCCGCCGTTGCCGACGCCGGCAGCCTTCGTCGCACCGTCGATCCGGAGGTCGAACCGTCCCGAGTCGGTCGCGGGCAGCAGGTTCTTCACTACCTCGAGCGTCGTGAGCGGGCGTGCCTGCAACGGCTCGCACTCCGCGTCCGCCGCCTCGTACGTCGCATCGCCGTTGTAGCGCGCCTTGAAGCTCGCGCCGCCGTCGGGGACCGTCTCATTGTCGGAGGGGTGCGCCACTCCGTTCGAGTCGACCTGCGCCGTGCCGGCCGCCTTCGCGGTTCCGGTGCAGTTCGTCGTCGTGTACCAAGCGAAGCTGACGGTTCCGGTCGGCATGCCCTGGCTGCCGCTGACGCTCGCCGAGTCGTGCACGACGGATCCGACGAGCGCGCTCGTGATCGCGTTGTGGTTCGCATCGTGAATCGTCGTGACCACCTTCGGGACGAGCTTGGACGCGTTCAGCGGCTCGCAGTCGGCATCGGCGGCCTGGTAGATCGCGTCGCCGCCGTAGTGGGCCCTGAAGCTCGAGCCGCCTGCCGAGACGGTGCCCGTGTCGGACGGATGCGCGACACCGTTCGCGTCCAGCTGCACCGTGCCCGCCGGCTTGGACGCCCCGCTGCAAGTCGTGCCGTTGTAGAAGGTGAAGCTCACACTGCCGGTCGGCGTTCCATTGCTGCCGCTGGCCTTGGCCAAGTCGTGCACGACCGCTCCGATCGGCGCGCTGGTGATCGGGTTGTGATTCGCGTCGTGGATCGTGGTGACGACGCTCGGCTTGAGCTTCGTCGCGATCAGCGGCTCGCAGGCGGCGTCGGCGGGCTTGTAGGTCGCGTCGCCGTTGTAGTGCGCCTTGAAGCTGCCGCCGCCGACCGGGACGGTCTGCGAGTCGGACGGGTGCGCGACGCCGTTCGCGAGCTGGACCGTGCCGGCCGCCTTCGGCTCGGCGGTGCAGTCGGTGCTGGTGTACCAGCTGAAGTTCACGGTGCCGGTGGGCGTCCCGCCTGCCTGGGATCCGCTGACGTTGGCCGAGTCGTGGACGACCGAGCCGATCGGCGCGCTGGTGATCGCGTTGTGATTCGCGTCGTGGATCGTAGTGACCGCGCTCGGCTCGAGCTTGGTGGCGTCGAGCGGCTCGCAGGCGGCGTCGGCGTCGTTGTAGGTCGCGTCGCCGTTGTAGTGCGCCTTGAAGCTACCGCCGCCGACGGGAACGGTCTTGGTGTCGGACGGGTGTGCGACGCCGTTCGCGTCGAGCTTGACCGTGCCCGCGGCCGTCGCCTGGCCGGTGCAGTCGGTTGTCGTGTACCAGCTGAAGCTGACGGTGCCGGTCGGGATGCCGCCCGCCTGGGTGCCGGTGACGGTCGCCGAGTCGTGCACGATCGAGCCGATCGGCGCGCTGGTGATCGCCTTGTCGTTGGCGTCGTGGATCGTGGTGACGGCCTGCGCGTCGAGCTTCGTCGCATCGAGCGGCTCGCACGCGGCGTCGGCGTCGTTGTAGGTCGCGTCCCCGTTGTAGTGGGCCTTGAAGCTGCCGCCGCCGGCGGGGACGGTTTCGTTGTCGGACGGATGAGCGACGCCGTTCGCGTCGAGCTGCACCGTGCCGGCCGCGCTGGCGCGCCCAGTGCAGTCGGTGCTCGTGTACCAGCTGAAGCTGACGGTGCCGGTCGGGGTGCCGCCGGCCTGGGTGCCGGTCACGGTCGCCGAGTCGTGCACGAGCGAGCCGATCGGAGCGCTCGTCACGGCGTTGTCGTTGGCGTCGTGGATCGTGGTGACGGCGTGCGCGTCGAGCTTCGTCGCGTCGAGCGGCTCGCACGCTGCATCAGCGGCGTCGTAGGTGGCGTCGCCGTTGTAGTGCGCCTTGAAGCTGCCGCCGCCGACCGGGACGGTCTTGGTGTCGGACGGGTGCGCGACCCCGTTCAGCAGCTGGACCGTGCCCGCGGCCGTCGCCTGACCGGAGCAGTCATTGCTCGCGTACCAGCTGAAGCTGACCGTTCCCGTGGGCATACCGCCGGCCTGCGTGCCGGTGACGGTGGCCTCGTCGTGCACGGCGGAGCCGATCGGGGCGCTCGTGACGGCATTGTGCGCCGCGTCGTGGATCGTGGTCACGACCTGCGGCGTCAGCTTGGTCGCGCTGAGCGGCTCGCAGGCAGCGTCGGCGGCGTTGTAAGTCGCGTCGCCGTTGTAGTGGGCCTTGAAGCTGCCGCCGCCGGCGGGAACCGTCTCGCTGTCAGACGGGTGGGCGACGCCGTTCGCGTCGAGCTGAACCGTCCCCGCGGCCGTCGACTGGCCGGTGCAGTCGGTGCTCGTGTACCAGCTGAAGTCGACGGTGCCGGTCGGGGTGCCGCCGGCCTGGGTGCCGGTGACGGTCGCCGAGTCGTGCACGAGCGAGCCGATCGGCGCGCTCGTCACGGCGTTCTCGTTGGCGTCGTGGATCGTCGTGACTGCCTGTGCGTCCAGCTTCGTCGCGCTCAGCGGCTCGCACGCGCCATCGGACTGCTTGTAGGCGTCGTCGCCGTTGTAGTGGGCCGCGAAGCTGCCGCCGCCGACCGGGACGACCACCGGATCCGATGGGTCGGCGACGCCGTTCGCGTTGAGATTGACGACTCCCACGACCGTCGCCGCGCCGGTGCAGTCACGGCTCGCGTGCCAGAAGAAGGTGACCGAGCCGGTGGGCACGCCCAGCGAAGCCGTAACGGCCGCCGAGTCGTGCACGACAGAGCCGATCGGCGCGCTGAGGATGGCGTTGTGATTCGTGTCGTGGATCGTGGTAACGGTTTGCGTGTCCAGCTTCGTCGCGTCGAGCGGCTCGCAGGCCGCATCCGCCGCGTCATAGGTCGCGTCGCCGTTGTAGTGGGCCTTGAAGCTCCCACCGCCGGGCGGCACGGTCGCAGTCTGTGACGGATGGGCGACGCCCTGTGCGTCGATTTGCACCGTGCCCGCATCGGAAGCCGGGCCGGTGCAGTCCTTGCTCGTGTACCAGGAGAAGCTGACGCTGCCGGTCGGCGTGCCGTTTGCTCCGCTGACGGTCGCGGAGTCGTGCACCTTTGTGCCGACCGCGGCGGTGGTGATCGAGTTCTCGTTTGCGTCGTGGATCGTCGTCACGACCGACGGAGTCAGCTTGCTCGCCTGCAGGGGCTCGCATTCGCCGTCTGCGGACGAGTAGCTGCCGCCGCCGAGGTAGTGCGCCTTGTACGAGATCCCGCCGGGCGGGACGGTCGTCGTGCCGGACGCGGCCTCGCCGTTCGTCAAGGCGACCGGCGCGGACGTCGTGCCGCTCCCCGAGCAGTCGGTGACGCCGGTGTACAGCGTGAAGGTCACATTGCCCGTAGGCGTTCCGGCGTTCCCGCTGACGAGCGCGGTGTCGTGGACTACTGTCCCGATCGGAGCAGACAGGATCGCGTTGCCCGCAGCGTCGCGGATCGTCGTCACGACGGACACCGTCACCTGCGTGACGTCGAAGCACTCGCCGTACTGGCCGCCGACCGTCGTGTTGGTGTGGTTGGCGGGCGAGTACGGTGCGAAGACGTCAGGCGTGTACTCGGCGCGGAAGCAGTACCGGCCCGGAAGCGTGGGCGAGAACGACCCGGAGGTCGCCGAGCCGCTTCCGACGGAGACCGGCGAGCCGAAGTGCGTCCCGCCCGTCGTGCAGTCGGGCGTGCTCAGCGAAGGCCCGCACACGAAGAACGCGACCGAACCGCTGACCGGCCCGTTCGGGCCGGTGAGGAGCGCAGTATCGGTCACCGACTGGCCGACCTTGGCCGACGATGCGCTGGCCTGCGTCTCGAACTGCGCAGGCGTCGGCAGGATCGCCGAGGCCTTCATCGAGCGGTCCTGGTTTCCGCCCGCTCCGTCGAGCGAAAGGATGCGATTGTGGTACGGCGAGCCGGAGATCGCGCTCGCGCTGTTGCCCACACCCCAGTCGATCTGCGAGGCGACATGGCCTCCCCAGGCAAGCACTGCGGTCGGCGCAGACGCCGTGAACGTGATCGTGAGCGAGCGCTGGCCGGCTGCATCGGACGCGCCGTAGGACACGCCGGCGACAGCACCGTTCCAGATCGAGATCGCACCCGGCAGCTGCGTCGAGAAGGGATTGGAGAACGCGAGCGTGGCATCGGTCGGGATCGCTCCCGACGTGCCCGGCGAGCAAGGGGAAACGCCGGCGCAGGGGTCCGCGGACGTGACGGTCCGGTTGTACGACGTCAAGTAGTCGTACGCGTGCTTCCCGCCCGCGAGCGTGTCGTACTGGATGACGAGTGTGTGCGTGCCGAGCGAGAGGTTCGTCAGCGTGGCGCGGAAGGGGACCGAGTCGCCTTCGCGGTAATGAGAGTTGTTCGAGTTGAGGTCGCCGTTCTGCCAACCTGGCGGGCAGCTCTGAGGCGCGGAGATCTCCCCGTTCGCGCACTGATCCAGATTCGCCGCCTGGTTCGCGCCTGAGGCGGAGCCCGCGCTGATCGCCGCAGCGGCGGTCAGCACCAGCAGCGCGGCGACGAGGTCGACGACGTTGCGACGACCGCGCGCGGTCACCCGAATACCCCTTGCGAACAGAGTCTTGCCCACGTGTGCCCTCTCCCTGTGTCGATTTGCGGAGGCCCCAGTGCCTCATACGTCTTGATATGGGCATGCCTCGCGGCCCGATTCGCGGGAACGGGTAGTCGCCACTGGCCACTCGGGTGGTCGCGGGCCTCGCGTACCCCGTTCGAGGGATGGATGTGATCCACGCGACGCCGATCCAGAGGGCAGGTGTCATTCGTGCGGCCACAGCGAAAGACAATCCTCTTGCCTCTCCTGGCAGCCGTCCTCGCATTGCTTGGCGCCCCCAGCGCGTTTGCCGTCTGTGGCACGTCGGCCTACGCCTATGCCGGCGTCCAAGGTCTGCAGACCGTCGCGGGGGTCAGCACGAAACTTCAGGTCGTCTCCGCGCCGAGCGTGCTCAGCGGGCATGTGGCAGCGTGGGTCGGGGTCGGTGGCCCGGGAGCCGGCGCGGACGGGCGCGACGAATGGATTCAGGCCGGCTTCAGCGGCTTCCCTGGCACGAGCATGACCAGCGTGTACTACGAGGTCGTCCGCCCCGGCGAGCAGCCGCAGTACGTTCTCGCCGAGTCGGGACTGATCGCAGGGACCAGCCGGCAGATCGCTGTTGCCGAGCTCGCCGGACGCCCGAACTGGTGGCGCGTCAAGGTCGACGGCCGCGCTGTCAGCGATCCGATCCTGCTGCCCGCTAGCCACCGGCAGTGGCAGCCGATGGTGACAGGCGAGAGCTGGGGCGGGAACGCGACGGTCTGCAATGGGTTCCGCTACCGCTTCGACGGCGTCCGGACGACGGCACGAGCCGGCGCAGCATGGCGCTCGCTCACCGACCCCTACGTCTTCCATGACGTCGGCTACCGCGTCGAGCGTCCGGCGCCGGGAAGCTTCGTCGTCTCGCGGGCCGACTAGGGGACGATCGAGACGGGCGTGCCGAGCGGAACCAGCCGCTCGAGCACACGTGCCGCGGAGTTCGAAACGCGCACGCATCCGTGCGAGACGGCCCGGCCGAGCAGCGACGGCAGGCTGGTGCCGTGGATGCCGACGACGCCGCCTCCGGGCCACTCGGTCAGCTTCGAGTAGGCGCTCGTCTCGAGCGCGAAGGTGCCGAGGAACGAGTCGTCGGGGACGAAACGCGCGGTGACGTAGAACGAGCCGAGCGGCGTCTCGCGCCCCTTCGAGCCGACGGCGACGATGGTCGTGAAGGCGAGGCGACCGTTGCGGTACACGCGAAGCCGCCGCTCACCCCGGCGGATGATGATCTGTGTCGTGCGCGGGGTGACGCTGATGCTGCCCGCAGGTACCCACCCGACGGTGCCGTTCGGCCGCATCGGGAGCAAAAGCTTGTCCCAGGGCTTTCCATCCGCACCGATCCTCTGTTGGGTCGCGAGGACGACCTGCGGGCGAAAGTCCTTGCGGAACTGGCGCAGAACGCGAACCGCCGGCGCAGCGGGATCCGGTGCGCTGCGGGCGACGAGGTGATCGCGGAGGAGGTTTCCGGCGCGCGGCCACGTCACAGCCGAGGAAGTCGCGCCTTGCGTGATCGTTGGGCCGATCGACGCCGCGAAGGCCGCGGCGAGCGTGAGCGCAGCGATGCGCCTCATTCGGTTCTGGAGGAGACGAGCTTGCGCCATTCGCGGGGATCCCGGTTGTACACACGCTGGAGCCACAGGTCGTGACCCCAGCGGACGATCCGGTCGGGCAGTTCGTCCAGAGCGTCCTCGCGTGCGGGATAGAGGAGATCGAAGATCTCTTCAGGCGATTGGGGTCGCGTTCGCTCGCAAATCGCGACCACGAGATTGAGATGCGGGCAAGGGCGCGTCTCGTTATCGCCGACGAACAGCCCGACGAGCTCCTCGAGAGTCACGGTCGAGTTGGCTGCGGCTACGGCACTCATCGTCGGTGCGACTTCGCAGGTCGCTGACTGGAGCTGCGCGCCGGTGGGTTCGACGGGCTGAAGACGGCACCGCAGGCGCGGCAGTAGGCCGAGCCCCTGGGCTCAACGGTCGCGCCGCAGCGGCCGCAACGCTCCTCCCGGCCGGCTTCCGGCTCCTGATCCTTTCCCCACGATGCCACTGGTCGCTCCTCCATCCCAGACGATTACTACGCCTGGAAGCGGCTGAGCGCCCTACCCGATCGTCCCATTCCTTCCACCGGAAAGCGCAGCCTCCGATGCGCGAAGGAGAGCGACCGCCGGACCGCCGGACCTCTACTACTAGGGCATGAGAGCGCTAGACCCGCTCGAAGAGCGGATTCTCGACGAGCGCGTGCTGGTAGGCATACCGAATCGCCTCGGAACGGCTGCTGACGTTCAGCGCGCGGTAGATGTTGCTCAGGTGGAACTTGACCGTCTGCTCGCTCAGCCAGAGCTCCTTCGCGATTTCCTTGTTGGACATCCCCCGTGTCAATGCCTGGAGCACCTTCAGCTGGCTCTCGGTCAGACTCGCGTCCTCCGGCAATCTCGGAGGCGCCGGCTCGGTTCCGTTCCGGAGGCCGAGTGGCTGGTAGACGGTGCCCTCGTTCGCTTGGCGGATCACGGACGCGAGGTCGCGCGGGTCGATGTGCTTTGCGACGAACGCGCGGGCACCGCGATCGAACGCCGTCTGGATGAGCGCCGGATCGTCGACGGCCGAGACCATGACGACCTTCACGTCGGGATAGCGCTTGCCGATCCGCTCGAGGCAGGTCAGCCCGTCCATCTGGGGCATCATCATGTCCAGCAGCACGATGTCGGGGTGAGTCGACTCGATCAGTGGGAGCACCGCCGCTCCCGAGGATGTCTCGCCGACGATCTCGATGTCCTCGGTGTCTTCCAGTGCAATTCGGATCGCGTTGACGATCAGCCGATGATCGTCGGCGACAAGGACTTTTAGTGTGGTCAAGAGTGGCCGCGCCTCTCGCTGCTCGCTGCCGCAGTGCGAATCGGAAAGGCGAGCAGCTTCCCGACCCGTGTGACCATTCTGTTGCTGTAGAGGAGCATCGGTAAACCCTCTATCGAGGGATTGCGACATGCGATCCCCAATTCCTCGTGACTTCCGGCACCTGATCTTTTACCGCGTTTCCAGCGGAATGCCAGTCCTACCTACCCGAAGGGTGGGCGAAGACCACCCATGCGGGCGGGCGAGAACGCGATGCCGGCGCCGAAACCTGAGGCATGAACCCACTAACGATCGACCACCACCTCGCCTCCAATGCCCCGTGTGGGCCTGTCAGCCAGTTCGACCGGCCACGCCACTCGTCTGGACATTGTGCCGCGCGGGCACGGCGGCGAGACTATCGCCGGATGCCTCTTATTCGGCTCAACGATGCTGACTTCATGCCCGATCTCGTCGACGCGCTCCGCGATGCCGGCTGCCTTGCGACGGCCGTCCGCGGGGATACGTGCCTGGTCAGCCCGCCGCCTGCGGAGGATCAGCACTTCCTCACGGAGCTGACGTTCTTCATCAAGGCCTGGCTTGTGCGGCACCCGCAGCTCGAAGCCGACCTGGTCGGCTAGAGAGCGTCAGGCGACCTGGTTCAGCGGCGCGTCGACGAGACGCTGCTCGTAGGCGTGGCGGATCGCCTCGCCGCGGCTCTTGACGCCCAGGAGCCGGTAGATGTTGCTGAGGTGGAACTTGACCGTCTGCTCGCTCAGCCAGAGCTCGGCGGCGATCTCCTTGTTCGAGAGTCCTCGCACGAGCGCCTCCAGGACCCGCACCTGGCTGACGCTTAGGCCGGCAGTGGCTGCATTCGACTTCTCGTGAGGTGGCCCGAACGACTGGTGCACGGTCCCTTCGACGGTCTGACGGATCACCGCCGCGAGGTCGCGCGGATCGATGTGCTTGGCCACGAACGCCTTCGCCCCGCGATGCAGGACCTCGCGGATCATCTCCCGGTCATCTGAGCCGGAGAGGACGATCACTGTCACCGTCGGGTGGCTGTGCTGCAGGCGATTGAGGTTCTCGAGCCCGTCGACCTCCGGCATGCGAAGGTCGAGGAGCAGTGCGTCTGCATCCGTCTTTCGCACGAGCGGGACGACGGCCGCGCCGGACTCCGTCTCGCCGACGATCTCGATGCTGCCGTCGTCTTCCAGGACCGCGCGGATCGCGTCGAGCATCAACCGATGGTCGTCCGCGATCACAACCTTGAGCCGCCGCATTTGCCCAGTTCCCCTTTAGTAGAAATCCCTGCATCGAGCGTAGGCTTGTCGGATGGGGACGGCGCCTGCCGAGACGGGTGGTGCTGGCCACCCCTGGGGGTGGTCCGCACCGACTCCGAGCTAGGCGAACAGCGTGAGGGCGCCGAGCAAGAGTGCTGCGGCGACAACGGCGAGCCCCAGTGGGGCGAGGAGCAAGAGCAGCGCCGCCGTCGAGATTGCCACGCCCGCTCCCGTCGCCTGCGCCCGGCCGAGGGCTTGCACCGAGACGAAGACGCCCAGGGCCCAGACAACCGGGGGCAAGAGTGTCATCCAGGCTGGAACGGACAGCGCCGCATCCTGCACGAGATCGAGAACGAAAAGTGCAAGCATTCCCCAAGCCGTGAGCGCGATGAACAACGCTGGCGCGGCGAAGCTATTTGGCGTGGTTGGCGAGGTTGGCGAGGGCGAGTCGGCGTCGTGATCGCCGGGCACGAGCCGACCGAGCTTTCGCGCCAGCGCTCCGAGCGCCGCGAGACGACGGGCGAGGGGCGGATGGGTGGGAAAGATCCGTAGCGGGTCGATGTGAAACCCGTCACTGGGCGCCGCTGCGGGAACGACGAACAGCGCGTTGGCCCCGATTGCAGCGCGTAGGTCCCTCTCGGGAATGAGCGGCAGGTCGAGCGCGATCTTCTGTAGGGCGCTCATCAGCTGCTCTGGTGCGCCCGTGAGGACGGCTGCGCCGCGGTCAGCGCTGAACTCTCGGTACCGAGACAGGCTCATCAACGCGAGCGTGGCCAGTGCGTAGGCAAGCCACACGATGAACAGGAACGGCACGAAGAAGATCAGCGGCGTCCGCACCCACCAGGCCAACAGGCGGCGACCTGCCAACGCAGGCAGCGCCAGCGCAGTCATCACCAGCGCGTCGTGGTTCGCGATGTGGGAGAGCTCGTGCGCGAGGACCGCCTCGAGCTCTTGCGGCTCGAGCCTGTCGATCAGTCCGCGCGTGACGACGATCACGCTGTTCCGCGGACTGCGGCCGGCGGCGAGCGAATTCGGAATCGCGGTCTCGGCGAGAGCGATCCGCGGCTTCGGCATGTCCGCCGCGATGCACAGCCTCGCCACCATGGCGTGGACCTCGGGAGCCGTGCCCTCGTCGACGATGCGCGCCGAAACCGTTGCGAGTGCGGCCCGCTCCGCGAGATTGCCGACGACCAGCGGCAGCCCGATCGCCGCTGCGGCAACCAGGAGCCAGCGGAACGGCGAAGAGACGACCATCAGGACGCCTGCGATCCAGATGGCGAACGGCAGGTACAGGACGAGCAGGAGCACGGTCGCGCTGCACATGCGAAGCGAGAGGCGGAGGTCGCGCCCGTAGCCTGCTCGGGTCACCGGGTCTCTCCATCCTCGCAGGATGCGCCTGCCGCCGCACCCTGGACGCGCCGGTTCTGCACGTCTACAGCACGATGCAGAACGTCTTCGGATCCGCTAGCCACCGGTCCGAGGGTATGCCCCTCAGGCGCCTTCAGAGCAACCGAAATCGGTGGTGGCGCTAGCCCTGGGATTTGGTCCCCATCGCCGAGCGCTTTCGGCGGCAGTCGAGGACGTTCGGCGGCGTCCTGCCCGCCGCAGTCCGCTTGGGCCTCAGGGCTCGGATCGCTCGGGCCGCAGGCCCCCCGACGGCCGACCTAAAGGGTCGGTAGAGTTTCGCCGAAGACCCCCTCATGGAGATTTCACCGCAGGAATTCGCACTTGCGATCATGATCGGCGGTGCGTTGCTCGCGTTGTGGTTCCTGGTTCGCTTTCCCAACGTCGGGCCTTCGAGACTCTGGATCGCGGCCGGACACGTCGTTCTGGCCTTCACCCTGGGTCGCGCGTTCGTCGAGGTCGTGCCGGACGTTTTCCGGGGTCTTCCGGTGCCGAACGCCCTCGTTCTCGCGATCGTGCTCGGCACGGTGCCGCCGGCGACGTATCTGTTCCTCTCGCTCGCCTGGTTCCTCAGGAATATCCAGCGGCTCGCCGGCTCGTTCCTTTAGCGGTCGCGCCAGACCCCGAAGCTCAGACTACTCAGCCGCGGAGAGCCTCCAGGATGCTGGCCGCCACCGGCCCGAGCGTGACCACGAAGAACGCGGGGAAGATCAGCAGGGCGACCGGAAAGATGATCTTCGTCGCAGCCTTGTGCGCTCGCTCCTGGGCAGCATGCCGCCGGCGACGACGCATGTCGTCCGCGAGGTCGCGAAGCACCTTTCCGATCGAGACGCCGAGGCTCTCTCCCTGGATCACCGCCTGGACGAATGATCTGACCGCCGCGGTGTCAGTACGCGTGAGAACGTTCGAGAGCGCCTCGGTCATCGTGAGTCCCATGTGTTGCTCTCGAAGAGCAAGCCGGAACTCTTCGCCGAGCGGTCCATCGAAGTTCCGTGTTGCGACTTGCAGTGCGGCGGCGAAGCCGAGTCCGCCCTCGACCGTCGTCACGAGAAGATCGACGAGCTCCGGCATCTCGTAGTCCATCCGGTCGAGCCGCGTGGTAGCTCGCCGCTTGACGACGAACGCCGGTCCGACCCAGCCGAGCGCACCGCAAGCAATGAAACCGAGGATCGCGATCACGGGATTTCCGCGTGCGCCGGTCAGGAGCCAGAAGGCGACGAGGCCCGCGGTCGCCAGCGCGCGATAGCCGCGGAACTTCCCCGGCGTCATCGAATAGAGACCGGCGGCGTAGAGCTGACGGCGCAGTTCCAGATCGTGTTCCGTGTTCACGTGGCGGTCGACGAGGACCCCGAGGCGGTCGGCGATCCGATCGACCCGATCGCGGACCCGCGGGTGCGCTTCCGCTGTCAGTGCGGTGGTTGCGGGCGCAAATCCGTAGGCCTCGATACGGCCGAGGTTCTGGTGTTTGCCTGCCTCAGCCGACGCGAGTCCGCGTAGAGCGAGCAGGGCAGCGGTTCCGACGAAAGCGAGCGCAACGAGAAGGATCAGCACGGCAGGCTCCTCATACCTTGATTTCGGTGATTTGCTTGACCCAGAAAGACCCCGCAACGACCATCAGTGCGGAGATGACCAATGCAGTCTGGCCGAGGCCGCTGGTGAACAGCGGACGCATCAACGCCGGCTGCATGAGCGACAAATACGCGGCCATCACCACGGGCAAGAGCGTCAGGATCCATCGCGCCATCCGTCCTTGTGCGGTCAACGTCCGCGCGAGCCGACGCACGTCGGTCCGCTCGCGAACGGTTGAGACAACGGTGTCGAGCACCTCGGCCGAGTTACCGCCCGCCGTCCGCTGCAACTCACCCAGAAGCGCAAGCTGCTCCATGTCGCGATTCGCCATTCGTCTGGCGATGTGCCGAAGCGAGTCTTCGACCGGAAGGCCGATCTGATCGTCGGTGAGTACGCGGGCCAGCTCACGGCGCATCGGCTCCGCTGCCTTGTCCACGACGACATTGAGCGCACCGAGAAAGCTGTGACCGGTCCGCAGCGCCGATGCGAGCAGCTGCAGCGTGTCCGGCAACTGCTCGCCGAAGTCGTCGCGGACGCGCTTGATCTTCGCAGAGACCCATGCCCTTGCGAAGATGGGCACGAGGACCGCCAGAAGGGCGAAGGGCCACGACACCGCGGCCAGGGCGACAATCGCGACAACCGTGGCTACCGCGGTCGCGATGACGAACATGTCTGGAGAAAGTGTGATGCGGGCCAGCTCGAAGTCCTCGGCCACCCGCGCTCGCAACCGCTTGGGCACGAGTCCCGTCGCTCCATCGCCTCGCGCCGCCCACTCGGTCTCGTCGTCGGCGGGCTGCATGCTGCGCGCATCCGTCGCCCCGGAGAAGCGACCGACGCGGTCGACGATGCTCACCACCCGCGGCCTGCGGAAGACCGACAGGAGACCGAAGGCGACCAGTATCGCTCCGACGAGGCTGCAGAAGACGAGCGAGAAGGTCGAGAGCAGGAAGCGAGACAGCAGCGACCGGTGAAACGGCGCGAAGCCCGACGGCTTCGGTGCGACGTAGGTCGCCGTCGCGATCCCCTGCCGTTCCACGGCAACCGCCACGTGAACATGGCTGCCGACCGCTGCCCGCGACCGGTAGCGAACGACGAACTCGTTCGCAAGCTTGCCGCTCAGGCTCGAGAAGATCGACGTCAGCTGGGATGCCGAGCCAGCTTCGGCGTACGTTCCGTGCGTCCGGTCGGCGAGCTCCCCGAGCGCGCCGGGATCGAACGCCTCCGACTCGAGTCCGACGGTGAAGACACGGACGTGCTGTCGAAGAGCCCTCGCCACGACTGCGTCGAGCGCCGACCGGCTGCCCGTGTCGGCGCCGTCGGAGAGCAGGACGATCGACCCCGCGGACACTTGCGCGCGATCGAGGAGCGCAAGCGACCGCATGAGCGCGTCGTAGATGTGCGTTCCCTTGTCCAAGCCCGGAGGGCGTGAAAGCGCTCTGTGCAAGAGCGCTGCGTCTCGCGTCGGCGCCTGCAAGACCACCGAACGCGAGTTGAAGGATACGAGGCCGACCTGTTGCTTCTCGCCTCGCTTGTCGACGAACGACGCAGCGGCATCGAGGGCGGCCGCATAGGGCGCGCCGTACATGCTCTCGCTCCCGTCGATGACGAGAACGGACGCGAATGTCAGCCCGCTTCCAGTAATCGGCCCGACGTCGACGCCCGCGATCGGCGCGCCGTTCTCGCGGATGTGAACGCGAAGGCTTGCCACGGGAACGCTCTTCGCCAGGTCGATCACGTATGCCTTCTGGGGAAACGGAAGCCTCCCGACAGGCGTGAGCTGGACGCCTCCGGCCCCCGAAGCCGGGAGCGCGAGCACGAGAGCGATGAATGCCGCAGAAGCGGCTG
>WNGB01009108.1_pt1 | contig 15833 bp, 12 predicted proteins | sample 5400681 | NCBI WGS metagenome assembly WNGB01 (sample SAMN13153367, study PRJNA577476) | soil metagenome | isolation source: 115 cm soil or saprolite under grassland replicate 2 | place: USA:California | collected 2016-06-15 | reverse complement strand
GGCCTGCAGAATCCATATGTCAGGACCCTCGTAGTCGATCCCGCCTCCCCGACGACCCTCTACGCTGGAGCGGCGGGCCCGTTGTACTGCCCGGGAAGTTGCCTGCCCTTCGGGGCTCCGGGAGTCTACAAGAGCACCGACGGCGGCTTGAGTTGGAGCTTTGCAAGCAGGAGTATGAACTCGCCCGTCTATTCATTGGCCATCGATCCGACCTCACCCTCCATCCTCTATGCAGGGACTTTCCTCGGCGTGTACAAGACGACAAGCGGCGGCTCGAGCTGGACTTCGACGAGCGTGGGACTGCCGGACTCGCCTGGGATCAATTGCCTCGCGATCGATCCGCATTCCACCGGGACCGTTTACGCCGGGACGAACGTAGGAGTGTTCAAGAGTATCGATGGCGGTGCGACCTGGACGGCTGCCGGGGCCGGGCTGCCGGTCGCGATGGTTGCCGCGGTGCTGATCGATCCCGCTGTTCCATCGACGCTGTATGCCGCCACGCCCCCGCTCGGAGTCTTCCGTTCCACGGACGCCGCCGCGACCTGGTTGCCCGTCAACGAGGGATTAACCTCGCCGGAGGTTTGGGCCCTCGCCATCGATCCGGTGTCCCCTTCCGCCGTTTACGCGGGAACCTCGCGTGGGGGTGTCTTCCGGCTAGCGACTGCGGGTCCAAACATCTGCGGAGCCGGAGCGCTCTGTCTTCAAGCGGGGAGGTTTGAGGTGCGGGCGAGCTGGAAGACCGGTCCCTCCACAGTCAGCGTTCTTGCGCACCCGATGACGTTGACTGATAGCACCGGCGCTTTCTGGTTCTTCGACTCGGACAACATCGAGCTTGTCGTCAAAGTGCTCGACGGTCGGTCGGTCAACGGCAAGCTCTGGGTCCTCTACGGCGCTCTTTCGAACGTCGAGTACAACATCACCGTGATGGACACGGTGACTGGCGCGGTCAAGACCTACTTCAATCCCCAGGGCCAGCTCGCCTCGGTGGCGGACACCGGGGCGTTCTGAGGTGCTGTGAACAGGCGGGCGACGGTCTTCCTGGTCGGAGGCCTGCTGGCTGCAGAGCTCCGGGCCGGTCCCATCCACTGGGTCCCCGTCGGTCCGCCGGGCAATCCGAGGGTCACGGCGATGGCAGTCGGGAAGGCCGACTACGTCGTTGTTTTCCCTCCGCGGGCGTCGCTGCTTCTCGCCGGGACCGTGGGTGCAAAGGTCTTTCGGAGCGCCGATGCCGGTGTGACGTGGAGCTCCACCGGCCCCGGTCTCGGAGGCGACCCGGTCGCCCTGGCCGTCCGTCAGGTCTTCCATCTCGGCGTGGACACGGGGTCGTACGACACGACTATTTTCGCGGGCACTGCAGGCGGCGTTTATCGGTTGACGCCGGGCGCGGCTGCATGGACCGCGTCGAACGCCGGCCTGACCTCGCTCGATGTCCGGGCCCTCGCGGTGAGCGGCGACGGAGTTGTCTTCGGAGGAAGCTTTGGCGTCGTCTATGCCGGAACGGGCGGTGGCCTCTTCGCTTCCAGCGACGGCGGGAACACGTGGGTCCCGAAGACGACCGGCCTGCCTTCGGGATCCTCCGCGTTGATCACGGCGCTCGCCGCGGACCCTTCGGCGCCCGCGACCCTCTACGCGGGAACGACGGTGGGGCTTTTCAAGAGCACCGACGCGGGCGAGACCTGGTCGCGGCTCGATCCGTTTCCGGGCTTCGTCTTCTCCGTGACGTCTGTTGCCGTGGATCCGCTGGTGCCTTCGCGGGTCTATGCGGACGGGGCGAAGCAGCCTCCGTGCTTTCCGCTTTGCCTGCCGATCGCCTTCCTGCCCGAGGCTGTGCGAAGCCTCGATGGGGTGCGACCTGGTCCCCGACGAATGGTCTCGGCTTCAACCTCGTGCGTGCCCTCGCCGCGACGTCCATGCTGCCGTCGCGGGTCTTCGCGGGAACGGCGTCCAGCGGCGTCTTCGAGAGCGATGACGCGGGCGTGACGTGGACCGCGGCGAACGACGGCCTCGGCCCTGCGTCGGTTTCGTCTCTGGTGATCGATCCGATCCTGCCGTCGCTCATCTTCGCCGGCACGGCGCAAGGCGTCTTCTGCGCGCCGCTTGGTCAGGTGGCTGTCCAGTGTTTCTCCGATGGCCAGACCCTCTGCCTGAACGGACATCGCTTCCGCGCGAGCGTCGTCTGGCGCGACCCGGGCGGGAACACCGGCTCCGGCCAGGTGCTGCCGATCACCGACAACACCGGCGCCTTCTGGTTCTTCGACCCGACGAACCTGGAGCTCGTCGTGAAGGTCTTGGACGGCCGCTCGGTCAACGGCAGGTTCTGGGTCTTCTACGGCGCGCTCTCGAACGTCGAGTACACGATCACGGTGACCGACACGCTGACGGGCGCTGTCCGGACATACTTCAATCCCCAGGGCCAGCTCGCCTCCGTCGCGGACACCGAGGCGTTCTGAGATACGAAGTGAAACGTATCGGCCCAGCCGCCCACGATGCTTTGAGATGAGACGCCCCGTTCTCGTTGTGGTCGAGCTCCTCCTGGCGGCGGTGGCCGCCGCCGGGCCGAATCGTTGGGCGAGCATCGGGCCGTACGGCGGCGAGATCGTCACCGGTCTCGCGATTGACCCGGTGACGCCTTCGACGCTTTATGCGGCAACGTTTCACAAGGGCGTCTTGAAGAGCGTCGACCGCGGAGCGAGCTGGTACTCGGTTCGGTCGGGTCCGGCGCCACAGTTCGTCAATCGGGTGACGATCGATCCGGCAGCGACGGGAACGGTTTACGCGGTCGGAGATGGCGGCGTTTACAGGACTCTGGATGGTGGAAGCTCGTGGCTCTCGATCAACACCGGACTGCCGGCCTCACCGAGAACCCGAGTCGTCGTCGCGGGAGGCTCTCCGTCGAAGATCTACGTCACGGTCTTTTACGCCGGCGTCTTTCGGAGCGAGGACGGAGGGCTCAGCTGGAGCGCGCGGAACACGGGACTGCCGGGAGAAGGAGCCGCCCTGGGAACATGGCCTCTGGCCGTGGATCCTTCTTCGCCGGACACCCTCTATGTCGGGACGGCACAAGGCGTCTACAAGACGACGAACGGCGGCGAATCCTGGGCATTAGCGAGCGGCGATCTCTCCAATCTCGAGATCGGATCGCTCGCGGTCGCGCCTTCGCAGCCTTCGACTCTGTACGCGTGCGCGGTGTCTCCGTCCAGAGGCCTTTTCCGGAGCACCGACGCCGGGAAGAGTTGGGTCAAGAGCGATGCGGCGCCTGACGTCGGATTCGGTTCGCTCGTCTTCGTCGACCCGAGGGATTCGGCCACGGTCTACGTCTCGAACGGATCCCTCTTCCAGACGACCGATGGGGGATCCGCCTGGCATCCTTTCGGGCCAAATGTCTCGATCGAGGATCTCGCCTTCGATCCCTCTTCCTCGTCCTCTCTCTATGTGGCGACCTTCCTGGACGGCGTCTTTCGCAGCGGCGATCGGGGTGCGACCTGGTCGGCCGCCAACGTCGGGATCACTCAGCTGGACGTTTGGGCTCTCGTGTTCGACGGGAGCGCGCTTCGGAACCTCTTTGCGGCGACGGACAGGGGAGGTTTCCGCAGCCGAGATGGCGGCAACGGCTGGACTGGCTTCGGTGGAATCGCGGTCCTCGCCGTCTCGCCGGAGCTGGCAACGGCCTACGGCGTCGGCAGCAGCGGCATTTTCAAGACGACGGACGGAGGCCTCACGTGGATTCCGACGGGAGGAGCGCCGGCGAACCCGTTTGTAAACGTTCTCGTGGTGGACCCGATTTCGCCAAGAACTCTGTACGGCGGGACCGGCGCGAGCCCGCCGTGCCCGGCTCCGTGCTTCCCGCCCCTTCCCGCTCCTGGCGTCTACAAGAGCACGGACGGCGGAGCCACTTGGATGCCCGCGGGCCTGCAGAGCGTCTTCGTCCGTGCGCTCGTGATCGATCCGACGGCGCCTTCGCTGATCTACGCCGGCACGGGCTCCGGTGTCTTTCGGTCGACGGACGGCGCATCGAGCTGGCTCGACGCCAGCGCAGGGCTCTCCGGCGCAGCGGTTTATGCGCTGGCCTTGGATCCGAACGCTCCCCGGACGCTCTATGCCGGCACGAGTGCGGGCGTCTTCAAGAGCAACGATTTCGGCGCCTTCTGGACGCCGATGAACGCCGGTCTGACGGCGTCAAGGGTTTCGGCACTGGCGCTCGATCCCATCGCGACCGGAACCGTCTATGCCGGCACCGACGCGGGAGTCTTCCGCTCGACGGACGCGGGATCGAGCTGGCAGGCTCTCAACGATGGCTTGACAGATCTTCAAGTCTGGTCTCTCGCCGTCGATCCCGGCTCCTCCACGGTCTATGCGGGAACGGCTACCTCCGGCGTCTTCCGGCTCGCGTCCGGCGGCTCGAGCGTCTGCGGAGGAGGGGCGCTCTGCCTGCTCGATGGACGTTTCGAGGTCCGGGCGAGCTTTCGGGCGGACTCGTCGGCCTTGAATACGCTGGCCGGACCTCTGGTGCTGACGTCGAGCACCGGCGCCTTCTGGTTCTTCGACTCGGACAACATTGAGCTCGTCGTCAAGGTCCTCGACGGCCGCTCGGTGAACGGGAAGTTCTGGGTCTTCTACGGCGCGCTCTCGAACGTCGAGTACACGATCACCGTGACCGACACGCTGACCGGAGCGGTGAAGACGTACTTCAACCCCCAGGGCCAGCTCGCCTCGGTTGCGGACACAGCGGAGTTTTAAGGTGCCTCTCGTGAAACCGTCCCTTCCTGTTCTTGTCAGGCGTTGGATGGTGTCTGTTCTCCTCCTGATGGCGTGCCTCGTCGCGGACTCTGCTCGAGCCGCCGAAGACTTGTGGACCCAAACGGGTCCGGCCAGTCAGGACGTTCGCGCGATGGCTGTCTTCTCGAACACGCAGCTTTACTTCTATGCGGGCACATCTGCTAGAGGGGTGTTCCTCTCCAGCGATGGCTTGCACTGGGCAGCGCTCAATGCAGGCTTGACGAACTTGTCCATCACGTCGATCGTGGGCGGCAACTTGGTTCCTTGCGGCGCGACCTGCCCAATCCCACCGACGGTTTGGGTGGGCACGGATGGCGGCGGCGTGTTCCGGAGCATCGGTGGGGACTGGACGCCCGTCAACAACGGCCTCTCGAGCCTTTCGGTTTCCGCCCTAGCATTTGGCCGCGGCGTTCTTTACGTGGCAACGCCCACGGGGCTCTTCAAGAGCATTGATTTCGGGGCCTCGTGGACTGCCGTCGGCGACGGACTGCCGTCGGCGGGAGTCGTCGTCGTTGCCGTAGACCCGCACGACCCCGCGAACGTTTACGCCGGCACGATCTGGACGGGTACCTCCGAGCCGGTGGGCGGGGGGGTTTTCCGAAGCACCGATGGCGGAACGACTTGGACGGCCGCTAGTAACGGACTTCCAGTCGGCGGAGTCAACCTGACCGGCGGTGTTCGAGCGCTGACGATTGATCCAAGGTCGCCTTCGACCATGTACGCCAGCCTCTTGAACACCCACTGGTGCCCGGCGCCGTGCGCCGCGCCGCCGGCGAATTCAGCGAATGTCTACAAGACCACCAATGCAGGAGGTCACTGGACAACGAGTGATGTCGGCTTGTGGATTCCGGTTACCTCGCTTCTCGTCGACCCCTTTTTGCCGACCACGGTCTATGCGGCGGGGTACGCCGGAGGCGGTTTCGGCGGGGTTTTTCGAAGCGTGGACGGCGGGGCGAGCTGGGCCGGCGTGAACGCAGGCCTCGGTAACCTGGACGTGAGGGCGCTTGCCTTCGATCCGCAGAATTCGTCGATCCTGTATGCAGGCACAGCGGGGAGCGGAGTCTTCTGGAACCACTTCTCGCCGTCGGGCGGTTTATGTTCCACCGGCCAGGCACTGTGCCTCGTCGACGGTCGTTTTCAGGCCCACGTGGCGTGGCGGAGCGGTTCGCTGAGCGGGACGGCTGAGGCAGTCGCCATCACCCGAAGCAGCGGCGCGTTCTGGTTCTTCGACCCGACGAACTTGGAACTCGTCGTCAAGGTGCTCGACGGCCGGTCGGCAAACGGGAAATGGTGGGTCTTCTACGGCGCGCTCTCGAACGTCGAGTACACGATCACGGTGACTGACACGGTGACCGGCGCGGTCAAGACCTACTTCAACCCCCAAGGCCAGCTAGCCAGCTTCGCGGACACGGGAGCGTTCTAGAATATGGTGTCCGTAACAGGAGGCGGGTTGACCCCCTCGTTTCCTTCCAGGAGAGCCACCGGGCTGGCGGCCGCAATCTGGTGGACGCTCGGCTTCTGCGCCCTGTCTGCGGACGTCCAATTTCTGGGGCCGGTCGGTGACGGAGGCCTGGTTCATGGGCTCGCGTTCGATCCGTCGGCGGTGTCGACGGCTTATGCCGCGACGCAAATTGGAGTGTTCAGGACCACGGACGGCGGCCTGACCTGGACCGTCTCGCGCGTCGGCCTCCCGGACTGGAACGTAGGTCGCCTCGCCGTGGCGTCCCAGGGCTTCGTCTACGCGGCAACAGCGTCACAGGGCGTTTTTGTCAGCTCGGATGGCGGGATGACGTGGGCACCCGCGAGAAACGGCCTTCCCTACGTCGGCGCCAGTTTCAAGCCCGTCTGGGGGCTCGCGAGCGAGCCGCGATCGTCGACGACCCTCTATGCGGCAACGCAGGCCGGGGTCTTCAAGACTTCCGACGGCGGCTCGACATGGGCTTCTCTGCCTGGCAGTCCCGCTGGTGGCTACAGTGGCATCGTTGCGGTCGATCCAAACACCCCGGACACGGTTTTGGTGGGCAGCGGAGGGATCTTCCGGAGCACGGACGGAGGAGCCACATGGACCTCGGGTGGCCAGATCCCGACCCTCTACCCGGGTTTCTATTCGATCGCTTTCGACCCTTTCGCCGCCGGAACGCTTTACGTCGGAACGAACCTGGGTGTCTTCAAGAGCATCGACGAGGGAGCGAGCCTTGCGCAGGCGAGCACGGGTCTGACGGGGTCAGTGCTTTCCCTGTCGGCCGACCCGAGGCAGCCGGGGCACCTGGTGGCCGGCACCTCGGGAGCGGGCGTGTTCGAGACCCGGGATGGCGGCGGGTCCTGGGTGCCGTCGGGCGGACTGTCGAGCGTCGCCATGTATGCGTTGGCCTTTGACCCGAGCGCCGCGGGGAAGGTGCTGGGCGGAACGGCTGACGGCGCCTACACCAGCAACGACGGAGGCGGAAGCTGGACGCGGCGAGGCGGCGGCTTTGGCGCGCGGCCGACGAATTCTTTTGCCTTCGATCCGAGCGCGCCGTCCAGGATCTACGCCGGAACGGACGGCGGCCTGTATCGGAGCGACGATGCCGGGTCGACCTGGAACTTGCTTTCGGGCCTCGAGGCGACCCTGGGCCAGAAGCCGTATGTGAATCGTGTCGCTCTCGATCCCAGCTCGCCCTCCACCCTCTACGTGGGTTTGATGCACAAAGGGATTTACAAGAGCATCGACGGGGGCGCCCGGTGGAGCCCGGCGAGCGCCGGTCTGAACCCGAGAGGTTCAATCGCGGTCAGCGTTTTCGCGCTCGTTGTCGACCCCTCCGCTCCCCAGAGGTTGTATGCGGGCACCTGGGATGGGTTCTTCTTCAGCACCGACGGCGGAATTGCCTGGATCTACACTCCCGGTCCCTACGGCACCGCGGGAGCGATTGCGATCGCCGGCCCTTCATCGGTCTTCCTCGGCGTCTCGCCGCCCGATCAGATTTCCAGTATCTGCGGGTTCGGCTCCCTCTGGCACACCGGAAATGGGGGAGCGTCATGGCAGGAGCAGCACGCAGGCTGCGATGCCGTCCTAGACATCGCCGTCGATTCGGCTTCTCCCTCGATCGCCTATGCCGCGACCCTGCTCGAGGCAGGACCACTCTTCGGAACCGGCGTCCTCAAGACCGTTGACGGGGGCGCGCACTGGGATTCGGTCAACAGGGGTCTCCCGAATGATTTCGGCGACCCGATCGCCGTCTGGTCCCTGGGGATCGCTAGGTCGCCTTCGTCGACTCTCTACGCCTCGACGAATCGCGGCTTCTTCCGCACGACGAATGCCGGCAACACCTGGGCACCGATCACCTCCGACTCGCCGCTTGAGATCTACGCCAGGACGATCGCCGTCAGCCCGCTCTCGGCAGAGACGGTCTTCGTCGGAACGGGGAGCGGTGTTTTCCGGATCGCGCTCCCCCCTGTCGCCGCTTCCAGGCGCCACGCGCCCCCCGTCGTCGGACCCCGTCACTGAAGTCCTCCGTCTCGTCATCTACGGCAATAAGATCTCGCCCCTCACGATCGGGAGGTGGGCATGTGCACCGCGCAGAGCCGCTTGCCACGATCATAGTGACGGACATGGTGACCGGCGCGGTCAAGACGTACTTCAATCCCCAGGGCCAGCTCGCCGGCCGCTGCGGCCCTCTGGGCTGCGGTCGAGGCAGGCTCCGCAGAGGGCTTGCTTGCCGCTCATGAGGTGACGACGCTTTACTCCATCGCCCGCCGGCACCGGGACGTGAGGTTTGCAAAGCAGCTCGTGGGCGAGGTGTTGTCGGTCTTTGAGATCGTGCCGGTCGACCGTGACGTTCTCTTGAGAGCAGTGGCCCTGCCAGTCGGCGACCTGGAAGATGCCGTGACGGCTTCGTGCGCGATCGTTGCCGGCTGTGACGCCGTCGTAGGGCGCGACGCGATCGGATTTCGCCGAGCTGGCGTCACGGTGCTCGCTGCGGAGGAGGCGCTGGCGCTTCTCGAAGCCGGCGAAGGAGCCTGACAGAGTCTTCACCCAACTGCATCGATCGCTTCGAGGGCGCGGGCGACAGCCACATCCACTGTCGGCCTGCATCGAAGGTGTATTGTTCGGCAGGCAAGGAGGCAACTCATGCGGATCAAACCCATTCTGATGGGCGGTGTCCTGCTGGCGCTCGCGGGGGCAGCGGCGGCCCAAACCAAGTTTTCCGGCGCGCAGCAGTGCGCGAAGCCGGACCCGGAGTACACGGTGCCCGTGGGCGATCGGCCCGACCATGTCATGGCTCTCATGAAGCAAAAGTGCACGTGGACTTCGGGAGAGATGGCGGGTGTTCAGCTCAAGGAAGAGGACGACACCGTCGTTTCGGACATGAGCGGCAGCGTCGCCCTCGACAAGGGTTTTGGCGTGGGCGCCATGGCGAACGGCGACAAATACTTCGGGCATTTCGAAGGAAAGACGACGATGAAGGACAAGATGCCCGTGAGCACCGCGGGCACCTTCACCTTTACGGGCGGCACTGGAAAGCTGAAGGGAATCAAGGGCAAGTGCCCGTACAAGGGCACGTTCAGCCCCGACGGGTCGGCGACGTTTCAGATCGAGGGGGAGTACACGCTGCCCGCTGCCAAGAGCGGCAAGTAGGACCTGACGGCACGGCAGGCGATTGCCTAGCTGATCGCGTCGATGGCTTCGAGAATGCGAGTAACTTCGGCCTCGTCGTTGTAGGCGTGGGGGGAGAAGCGGACGGCACCCTCGCGCGGGGCGACGATGACGGCGCGTTTCTCGAGCTCTTTGGCCATGCGGCGGTCGTCGCCGTCGGGCGGCACGGCGGCGAGGATGCCGGAGGCTGAGGGCTCGGGCGAGGCGATGCGCCAGCCCCGGGCTTCAAGGCCGGTCTTCAGCGCCGCGGTCGTGGCGAGGATGCGATCCCTAATGGTCTCCTTGCCCATCGCGGACAGCAAGTCGAGCGCGGCCGCAAGACCCATTATCTGCGCGGTCGGCAGCGTGCCCGGCTCGTAAGCGCGGCCGCCGCCGTGGAAAACGAGCTCGTAGCCGAGGAAGCCCTCCGCCTCGTCTCCCTTGACGTTCCACCACCCGCCGAAGGGCGGCGCCAGCTTTTCTTTGGCGCTCTCCGCGACGTACAAGATCGAGCAGGCCTCCTGGCCCAGCAGCCACTTGTGCGCGTCGGCGACGAGAACGTCGATCGGGACGCGCGACACGTCGAGCGGCAGAGCGCCCAGGCCCTGGATCGCGTCCACGACGAAGAGGATGCCGCGCTCGCGGCAGAAAGCTCCGATCTCCCCGATCGGATAGACCCACCCGTTGTGGAAGGCCACCCAGGAGACCGCGACGACGCGCGTGCGCTCATCCACTCTTGCGGCGATGTCGTCCAGAGTGACGCGCCCCCCCCGGTTCTTCGCCAGGCGGCATGCGATGCCGCGTCTTTCCAGGAGCATCCAGGGATAGACGTTCGCCGGGAACTCCATGTCGTCGCCAACGACGTTGTCGCCCGCTTTCCAGTCGAATGCCTGGGCGACGAGGTTCAGTCCCCAGGACGTCGAGGGCGCGAAAGCGATCTCGGAGCCCTCCGCGCCCAGGAATGCCGCCGCCTTTTCGCGCGTCTTTGCGATGTCGCCGTACCAGCGGCGCCAGTCGGCCGCGCCGCGCAGCTTCGTGTTTTCCGTGTGGGCCTCGATCGCATTGGCGACGCGCAGCGGCAGCGGGGCCACGGCCGCGTGGTTGAAGTAGACGAGGTTCTTGCGAACGGGGAACTCGCGGTCCAGGCTCTCGGGCGAGAAGTCGAAGCTCACGCCAGAATCTTCCTATACAACGCCTCGTAATCGGAGACCATCCGCTCGGAGGAGAAGCGCTCCTCGGCGCGGCGACGGCATCGTTCGCGGTCGATCTCGCCGGCGCGCCGGACGAGTGCGGCAAGCTCTTCATCCGTGTCGCCGAGGAAGCCGGTGACTCCGTGCTCGACGAGCTCGGGCAGCGAGCCGCGCGGCGTGCCGATGACGGGGGTCCCGGCCGCCATGGCCTCGGCCACGACCAGACCGAAGGGCTCGTCCCAGGAGATTGGGAAGAGGAAGGCCGCCGCGCGGCTCATGAGGGCCAGGACATCGTCGTTTGGCAGGTGCGGGAAATGGCGGACGCGGACACCATCCACGTGCGGCCGGACGCTCTCCTTCCAGAACGGCTCGCTCTCCGCGAGATAGGGCGTCACCGCGCCGACGATCACGAGCGCCAATCCTGCGGCCGCGGCGATCGCGATCGCGCGATCGGCGCCCTTGTGCGGCACGAGCCGGCCGACGGTGATGAGGAAGGCTTCGGGTGTCTCGCCGAAGGGAACCCGCGACAGGTCGACGCCGTAGGGGATGACCCGCAGGCCGCCTCCCAGCATCCGAGCCTGCGCCTGGCTCACGCAGACGCAGCGGACGTTCGGGTAGCGGCTCCGGTAGTGGTCGAAGAGGGCTTTCTCGATGTAGGCGCAGGTCAGAACGGTGGGTCTCTCCGTGCGGTCGGAAAAGTAGGCCGCGGGTGTCGGCCAGTGGGCGTGGAGCAAATCGAAATCTGCCGCGCTCGCGTACGCCTCGGCGGTGTTGCGCACGTCCATTTCCCGCTCGAGGTAGGAGGTGCTGCAGGGATCGTCCTGAGTCGCGATCGAGACGACGGAGTGGAGCTTCGCCGTCGTTTTCGAGTCTCCGGAGGCGAAGAGCGTGACGTCGTGGCCGCGCGCGACAAGGCCGCGCGTGAGAAGGTCGATCGCGATCTCCGTTCCGCCGTGCGATTTCGGCGGAACGGAGAAGGCGACACTGGCGATCTGCGCGATTCTCAGGGGGCGAACTTGAAATCGGCCGTGGCGAACTCCTTGTCCCACCACAGGGCGAGCTTGCCGTCCTTGTCGGTCACGTCGACGAAATCGATCATGAACTCCTCGAGGGAGTGGGGCATCTTCTCGAGTTTCATCGGCGCCCGGGCGACGTCGTTCTTGGGATCGTAGTTGTAGGCACCCCAGGTGCCGCTCTTGTCGCCGGCGTCGTAGTTCTTCTGCCAGAGTTGCTTGGAGACGATGAGAGTCCAGGCGTTCTCTTTCAGATCCACGAACAGCGTGTACTCTCCCGGCTCGAGCCGCTTTCCGCCGATCTCGAGCGGCACTTCGGTCCTGAGGCGCGTCGTCACGTTGGCGCCCGCGCGCCACACCGGGGCGCCGGCATTCAGCTTCTTCCCGTAGTCGCCTCCGGAGCCGAACAGGTCGGTGCGGCCGCGCTTGATTGGCCGGTAATAGGTGATGTCGATCCACTTGCCGCCCTCGTACCGAGGCGGAAGGCCCGGCTTGTCGGCCGCGACGTACTTACCGCCGACCTCGACGGACGTGTGGCCGAGAGGGCTGGCGATGTGCTGGACCGGAGCGGGCGTGGGCTTTGCTGTGGGCGCCGGCGGCGGGACCTGGCCGAGAGCGGCGAAAGCGGCCGCGGCCGACAGGACAGCGACGGAGAGAGCGGTTCGGATTCGATGCATTCGCGGTTTCTCCTTTCAGCGTTCTTGGGGCTGGAAGGATAGCCCTTCCGGCCTCTCGCCCGAAAGTTTTTAATGCGCGGCTTCGCCCGACCCAGTCCGATACCGAATGGCGCGGGCCTTGACGAGCAGGTCCAGGTACTGGGCTACGTCGGCCAGCGGCACGGGCTCGTAGCGGCCCGACAGGATGTCTCGAATTTCCGAAACGGTGCGCTTGCCGTCGACGAGGTTGAAGGCTTCGTAGGCCAGCACGTCGCCGCCTTCGTGCCTGCCCAGAGCGAGGCCGGCTGAAGCCGCCGGATCGATGCCGGACGTGTCCAGGTAGCTGTAGTAGTAGACGTCGAGCGGACCTCGGATCTCGGCGTCGCGCACGGGAACGCGTTTATCGGCTGCCTGGGCCGAAAGGAGGTCGACCGGGGCAGAACCGCCTGAGAGAGGAGGAATGTGGACCGGCCAGAGCGCGTCGAGCGTCATGAGCATGCGGTTCCCCGATGCGACAGCCTGACCAACGCTGTTGGCGGCATCCATCGCGCTGCCACGCCTCCCGCGCGCCAGGGCGATCTGAGACTCGGCTTGGGCGCGCGCGAACTGATAGAGCGCTCCGGCTTCGGACTGGGGCAGTGCGGCAAGCGTCCAGGCGATGCCGGCGCCGAGATAGGCCACGCGGCCAAGCTTGGTTTCGTCGAGGTTCTCTGGCCTGTCCTTGTTCGTGTGGATCGTGACGTCGGGCCAGTCGTGGAAGTACACCATCGGGACGCCGAAGCTCGCCTCCTCGAAGACCTCATGGTCGCTGCCCATCTCGAGCGGACGCATGTCGCCGAGGAACGGCTCCTTCGAGCCGGGCGGCCAGACGAGACCGGCGTACGCATCCCCGCCCTTCTCCGCGTAACGCGCCGAGGCGCGCGCGACGTGCTCGAGCCAGGCGCGGGCGATTTCGTTGACGACGTGCGGAAGGGTCTCGGCGGTGCGCGAGAGGTGGAATGTGCCTCTTGTCGTCGCGAGCAGGCCTCCGACCATGTCCATGTGGATGCCCGCGACGAGGCGCCTGACGATCTCCGGATGGCGGGCGAGCCAGGCCTGCGAGCCGGCGATCTCCGGGAACCAGGCGAAGCGGATCGTGATGCGCGGCCTCGGCAGCGTGCCCTTCGCAATGCCCGCCTGGAGCGCCCGCGCGACTTCGAAGATCGCGGCGGAGCCCGAGGCATTGTCGTTGGCGCCGGCGGACTGGTGGCAGAGGTGAGCCGTGAGGATGACCTCGCGCCCGGCCGGATCGGAGCCCGAGATCGTCGCCGTCACGACATCGAAGCTCGACGGAACCATCTTTGCCCGCACTCTTGCGCGCAGCACGATCTTTTCGCCCGCGCCAAGGCGCCGGCGGTACTCCTCCGCCTGTCGCTTCGAGATCATGAAGGCGAATCGGTTGTGGAGCTGGTACGGAGAGAGATGGCCCCAGCGCACGAGATCGCGGTCGTCGCCGGACCATGCGGTCGTCTGGTTGGGGTAGGCGGAGAGAAAGCCCGCCGCTCCGCGTTTCTCGCAAGCCTCGCGGTGAACTTCGGCAAGGGGTCCGTCGGCCAGGACGATTTTGCCCTGGACGTCTTTGCCTTCGTAACTCTTCGCCGCCGCGCCGCCGCTCACGTCCACGAGCTCGGCTGCGAGGTGCGAGACCTCTTCGAGAACTGCCGATACGGGGTCCCAGCCGTAGTAGCTGACAAAGTGCGCGTAGCGCGTCTTGCCGTCAGCCGGAAGGCGCTCGATCGAGGCGTCTGTGAGGCCCGCGGCGAGAAGCTTCTTCTTCATGTGCTCCGCGGCGGCCGCAAAGCCGGGCGAGCCGTGAACGCGGTGGAAGCGGCCGAGCTCGCGCACCGTCTCGAGCGTCGCGACGCCGTCCACCTGCGCCCGAATCGCGGAGGGCACGGCGTCCGGCCAGAAGGGGATCTGGCGATCCTCCCCGAGTGCTGTGCAACAGAGGATGCACGCCGCCGCGATCGAGATGCAGACCTTTCTCGGAGTGAGGGGCGCGCCGATGCCGAGGTTTTTCTTCGTCACATTTGGTTACGGCCCGACCGTGAATTCCGCGAAAGCGCCGGTCTTCTCCCAGACCATGCCGAGCTTGCCGCCCTTCTCCGACATGTCCGCGAGCGCGATCGTGAACTGGTCGACCGAGACCATCGGAACGACCATCTTCATCGGCACGCGCACGACGTCGTACTTCGGATCGTAGTTGTACGCGCCGAACGTCGCGACCTTCTCTTTCTCGTCGTACCTCTGCTGGTAGGGCTGCGAGGAGAGGACAAGCGTCCAGCCCGTCTCCTTGAGGTCCACGAAGAGCGAGTACTCCCCCGCCGCGAGCGTCTTGCCGCCCAGCACGATCGGAACCTCGGTCTTGATCCGCGTCGTGGTGTTGGCGCCCGCACGCCAGACCGGCGCGCCTCCGTTGACCTGCTTTCCGTAGTCGGCGCCTTTCCCGAAGATATTCGTCCGGCCGCGCAGGATCGGCCGGCTGTAGGAGACCTCGATCCACTTGCCGCCCTCGTAGCGGCGCTCGCCTTCCTTGTCCGGCGCACTCCACTTTCCGCCGACCTGCGTCGCGGCGGTGCCGGCCGGACTCGCCGGCTTGCGCTGCTCCTGGGCGAGCGCCAGCCCGCTCAGGAGAATCGTCGAAGCCAGAAGCGAGACAGATTTGCTCGGACGCATTTTTTCTCCTTTTCGCTTTTCAGCCGAATGTATCATTCGCGCCCGAGAGACTCGGATCGTTTCGGCTTCTCGATTCGAGCGGAGCGGCGAGGCAACGAGATGAACTTTCTGTTCAAAGAAGAACCGACCCACTACGGCTTCGACGACCTCGTTCGCGACGGGAAGACTTCGTGGTCGGGCGTGAAGAACGCGCTCGCTCAGAAGCACCTGAAGACGGTGAAGAAGAGCGACCGGATCTTCTATTACCACACGGGCGATGAGAAGGCTGTCGTGGGCATCGCGAAGGCCGTGAGCGACGCCCATCCCGATCCGAAGGATCGATCGGGCAAGCTCGTGACGGTGGACGTCGTTCCGGTCAGGAAGCTTCCGCGCGCGGTCACGCTCGCCGAGATCAAAGCCACGAAGGCGCTGGCCGCCATGCCCCTCGTCCGCATCTCGCGCCTCTCGGTGATGCCGGTCAGCGACAAGGAGTGGGCCGTGATCGAGAAGATGGCGAAGGGTTGAAACTCAGGCCTTCGTTTTGACCGGTCCCAGGTAGCGGTCCAGCCAGTCCAGGATCTCCTTGATGATCGGCTCGATCCTCGGCGCGATGTGGCCTCCCTCGAACACGAAGTGGCGTTTGTCCTTCTCCGGCGTGCCGAGGAGGCGAAACAGAGGCTTCTGCGCGGTCTCCAACGGATGCGCGAGGTCCTGGCGCCCGCCGAGCAGGAGTGTCGGAACCTTGACGCGCGGGGCGAAGTTGATCGGCTCGATCTCGGGCGGAACGCGGAGGAACCGAAAGCCGCCGCTCAAGAAGACGGCCGCCTTGAAACGGTTCTCCAGGGCCACGAGGACAGTCCCGTCGATCGCACCCAGGCTCATGCCGTAGAAA
>WNGB01011098.1_pt1 | contig 15834 bp, 14 predicted proteins | sample 5400681 | NCBI WGS metagenome assembly WNGB01 (sample SAMN13153367, study PRJNA577476) | soil metagenome | isolation source: 115 cm soil or saprolite under grassland replicate 2 | place: USA:California | collected 2016-06-15 | reverse complement strand
TCACGACGTTCGCCCGGCGGGCGGCATCGACGACGGCCTGGGCCTCCTCGATGGTCTTGGTCATCGGCTTTTCGCAGTAGATGTGCTTGCCGGCCGCGGCGGCGTCGATCGACATACGAGCGTGCCAGTGGTCCGGCGTGGCGATGCAGACGGCGTCCACCTCGCGCAACTCGAGCAGGCGGCGATAGTCCTTGGTGACGTGGGCGCGGTCGTCACGCTGCAAGCCGCACTTGCGCGCCGACGGATACAGGCCGCGACCGGTGCCGCGTCCGAGCGCCTCGTCGCCGTCCCAGACGTCGCAGACGGCGACCGGAGCGACGCCGCGGTTCTGCCGGGCCAGGGCGGTGACGACGTCGATGTGCTGCTGGCAGCGGCCGCCGACGCCGAGGAACGCTATGCCGATGCGCTCGTTGGCGCCCGGAACCTGGGCGTAACTGGCGGCGGTCAGCGTCAGCGCCGCTCCGCCCGTAGCGGTCGTTTTGAGGAAGTCACGGCGGTTGACATTCGGTTGGTCCACGATCATTCCCCTCCCAGAAGAGTGTTTTGAAAGCAGCGCGTGCGCAGGTTACAGGTAGATATAGCGAAGGAGGAAGCAGAAGCCCACGGGACGCAGCCCGTGGGCTTGGGGATGGTCATTTCCGTTTCTGCGCGAGGAACCACTTGTACAATTCATCGTTTCCGTAGGCGCGGTCCCAACTGTTGTGGCCGACGCCGGGATACTCATCGTACTTCGGATCGCCGCCGGCCGCCTTGATCGCCTTGATCATCGCCCGCGAGCCCTCAACCTTGACCGCAGTATCCTTGTCGCCGTGGAAGCACCAGCAGGGGACGTCCTTGATCTTCGCCGCCTGTTTCGCGTTCCCAGCACCGCAAATCGGCACAATCGCTGCCCACTTGTCGGGATACTTCGTCGCCAGGCTCCAGGTGCCGAACCCACCCATCGATAGGCCCGTTAGATAAATCCTTTTAGAATCGACTTTATAGCTTTTCTCGACCTCGGCAAGGATGGCCAGGGCGCGTTGCGCGTCGGGCGAATCGGCCTGCCAGGTACGTTTCTGCGACTGTGGGATCACCACCAGAAACGGGAACGTCTTTTCCTGCTTCTTGATGGCGGGGCCGATGCCGACCTCGACCGGCTGCTTCTTGCCGCCCTTGGTTTCGCCGGCACCGTGGAGGAAGAGGATCAAGGGATAATCCTTGTCGCCCTTGTAGTCGTGAGGCACGAACAGCACGTACTTCGATTCGCTCCCGTCGGCGTCCTTGTGGGTGCGTTCGAGGAAGCCGCGCTTCGCATCGTCGCCAGCCTGACCATTGGTCAGGGCGAAACACAGCAGAACGCCGACGGCCAGGATCGTGCATTTCAGGGCAATCATCCAGGAACCTCCGCTCACGGGCGAGCAACACAGGGGTGATACCGCTTACTTGATCGGCGAGTAATCCGTCGGGTTGAGGAAGATGGACTCGACGCGCTGAACGAGTGGGCCGTCCTTCTCCGAGGCTTTTTTGGCGGCTTGCCAGTCGGGGTCGTCGCGAAAGGCCTGCCAGCTTTTGTCGGCCGCTGCACGGCTGGGAAAAGCGAGGATGTAGACCATCTTCTACGCCGCGTCCTTGGCGTCGATGGGGCTCCAGAAGCCGATGAGCGTCATGCCGTGTTTCTGGAAAAGTTTGCAGGTGTGTTCGCGGAAGCCTTGGTGCAGTGCCTCCATCTTCCCCGGGTGGGCGTAGTACGTCCGCATCTCGAACACGCGCATGTCCACTTTCTTGTCTCCCCTGTTCTCCCCGGCTGAGCATACCGCTAGGCCCAGCGCGGCGCAGGCCAGGACCAGAACTCCTCTGCCGAACGTCTTCATGTGGCCTCCGAGAAATGGCGAAACCCGTTGCGAGCCCGGGGGAGTCGTTATCGGCCGACGCGCGGCGCTCGTCAAGTTGCCCCGCTTGACTCCGCTCGCCCGCAAGCGGGCGAGCAGTTTCCAGTTGACCTTGCCCGACGCGGCGCCCTCTGGTATCACCCCCGCCCGCAATCCTTGCCACCATGGTCTGCTTTGTTGCCGGGAACGGAGACGTCGGCATGTCCCTGAACTTCGGCCGGAGGGTGCGTCCTGGATCTTGGCTCGCCTGGCTGGTAGCGCTGGGACTGGGGTTGAGGGTCTACCACTACCTCAGCAACCCGCCGGTCTGGCATGATGAGGCGGCGCTGCTGGTCAACGTGATCGGCAAGAGCTTCACGGATCTGCTCGGCCCGTTGTTCTACTCCGAGGCAGGCCCGCCATTATTCCTCTGGCTGGAGCGGGGCGTCGCGCTGACCGTGGGGGACGGCATCTTCGCGCTCCGTTTGTTGTCCCTGCTGGCGAGTTGTGCGGCGTTTGTGGGCGTCATCGCCATTGCCCGGCGTTCGCTGCCGCCGACAGCGGTGTTGTGGCTGGCGATGCTCTTTGGCTGCTCCGACCGGCTGCTGTGGCACTGCTGCGAGGCGAAACCGTACGCCGTCGATGTCCTCGTCGCGGTCGGCCTGCTGGCGAGCTTCGTCAGCAGCAAACGGGAGGAGGCCATCCCCGCCTCGCTATGCCGGCGGCTCCTGCTCTATGCTGCCCTCAGTCCTTTTCTCCTTTTCCTCTCTTTCCCGTCTTGCTTCCTGTTGGGTGGGGCGGCGCTGGCCCTGCTGCCCGCGGTGTGGCGGTCGCGGCGTGGGCACATCTGGGCGGCCTATCTCCTGTTCGGGGTGGTGATGTGCGGCTCGTTCCTGCTATTGGTCGTGGGGCCGGTGCGTGCCCAGAAGAACGACCTCCTGCTGAGTTGCTGGCTGTACAACTTCCCGACGTGGGAGCAACCCTGGCTGGTGCCGTTCGAGGGTGTGGTCCATCTGACCGAGGTCTTCCGTTATGCCAGTGAGCCGATCGGCAATGTCCTGTTCGGCTTCGCGGTGATCGGCGCCGTGAAACTCTGGCGCGACGGACATCGCCGCTTGCTGGGTTTTCTCCTGGCCCCGATCGGGCTGGCGGCGCTGGCGTGGCTGGCGGGACAGTATCCTTTCGGACCGGCCCGCGTGGTAGTCTTCATCGCGCCGGCAGCTCTGTTGCTGATCGCCGCGGGAGTCCCGCCGGTGCTGGCTTGGTGGAGCCAACGCTTTCGCCTGGCAGTGCCGGCGCTGGTGGGGCTGCTGCTGTTCCCGCTGGCGCAGGCCGGCTATCGCATCGCCGTTCCGTGGGTGCGCCTCGACGCGGCGACACCGGCGGCGTTCATCTTGCAGAAACGGCAGCCATCGGAACCGGTCGTCGGCGTGCGCTGGGAGCATTGCTACTACTTCAGCGAACTGGGTCCGCTGTATCGCCCCTTGCGGGAGGAGCCAACCAATCCGCCGGCATTGCCCCCGACTTCGCTGCAGGGGTTGCCCGCCGACACCACGGCGGTGACGCGCTTGTGGCTGCTGGGCGAGAGCAGCCCGGCGACTCAGCGAACTTACCTGCGCGCGCTCAGGGGCCTGGCACATCGTTGCGAAATACGACTTTAGCGATAGTACAGCGCTGTATCTAGAGCGCGCGCCGGAGGCGCCGGACGTGGTGCCGGCAGAATGAGGACTGCACCCGCTGCTGGCTTCGCCGAGCGACGGAGTATAATGGGCGCATCGGCCCTTGCCGGAAGGAGGCGCTCATGGGGTTCACCGTCATTCACGAAGGCGAGACGACAGAAAAGCAGTGGCGGATGTATGACGAGGTGGTCAGCCGCTCGCTGCTGAAGCGCGGCATCAACCTGGATCGGGTGCCGCTGGCGCCGACAGGGGCCGTCGGCGGCGCGCCGCTTTACGTCTGGGACAGCGAGGCCGACGCCAGCGCAGTCGCCCAGGAACTCAACGAGTGGGCGATCGAGCCGACCTGGCGCGTGCGGGTCGTCAGCGACCAACCGCGGCTGGGCCCGTTTCGCCCCCTGGAGATCCGGGTCGGCAAACAAGTTACCTCCTGGAACTTTGGCCTGGATCCACTCACGATCGTCTCGCTGCGCATGTGTTATCCGGCGTCCTGCCCGCGTGAGGGCGTCTCCGTTCACTGGCGCTACCCCCCTGGCGCCCCCTCCTCGCTCGCAGAGGTGCAAAGTCTCGCGGTGCAGTTCCTCCCGATCCTCACTGGGTTGAGCGAGAAGGAACTTCACCCGTTCTGGGGTTATCAGATCGTTGACGCCGCGCCGGATCACCTCCTGATCGGGCCGGTTCCATTTCAACCGGAGGGGCCTTCTGGGCTGGCGGCAGAAGTGGGCCCGCCCGTGCTTCCCTCCTCCGACTGCAAGACAGGCAGCGACTCCCAGGCGTTGCGGTAAGGCTGCATGTCGCGGCTGCTGCAAAGGACGCTCTCTGGACCGAAGGAGAGGTAGAGTTGCAGTTCCCCCGCCCTCTCGTTCCTGTAGCCAATGCCGTGAGAACGGCTCAACAGGAACAGTTCTGCCCGCCCGATGATGAGAAAGTCTGCCCAGCGATCCGCGAGCCGAACGGGGAAGATGTAGTGTAGCGGCGGTCGATCCTCGGCCTTCAGTTGCTCCAAGGGCACGCTGACACGGGCAGCGTAACGGCCCGGCTCCTTGAGGGCTTCCGCATTGGCCGTCTTCACCTGGACATGAACGATCTGAGTCTCCCCATTGCGGTACGTGAGGAGGTCTTCGCCGACGTCCACCTCGGGATCCGCGACGTTACAACCGCGGTGCAACAGTTCGGCCATCACCGCCAGTTGACCGGCGCGGCCCGTGTACATGCGTTGTTTCTGTGGGTCCACGAAGCCATTGCCCCCAAGGGAATCCTTCCGAGCCACTGGCCTTCGCCGCTCACTTTGCCTTCACCAGTTGCCGCAGGACGTAGTGCAAAATACCGCCGTGCTGGTAGTACAGCACCTCCTGCGGGGTGTCGATGCGCACCGTCGCCTGGAACGTCCGCTCGACGCCGTCGGGCCGCCGCGCCTTGACCGTGATCTCGCGCCCGCCGGCAAAGCCCTTCGCGATCGCTTCGGCCAGGCCCTCAATGTCGTAGACCTCCGCACCGGTCAGGCCCAGTGACGACGCACTGTCACCGGCGCCGAACTGCAGCGGCAGCACGCCCATGCCCACCAGGTTGCTGCGGTGGATGCGCTCGTAACTCTCGGCGATCACGACCCGCACCCCCAGCAACCGCGGCCCCTTCGCCGCCCAGTCACGCGACGAGCCCGAGCCGTACTCCTTGCCCGCCAGGATCAGCAGACCTACTCCCTCTTCCTTGTACTTCATGGCGGCGTCGTAGATCGTCATCTGTTCGCCGTCGGGCAGATGCCGCGTCCAGCCGCCCACCGTTTCCGGCGCCAGCTTGTTCTTCAGACGGACGTTGGCGAAGGTGCCGCGCATCATCACTTCGTGGTTGCCGCGGCGCGAGCCGTAGGAGTTGAAGTCCACCGGCTGCACGCCCTGCTCGATCAGGTACTTACCAGCTGGACTCTGCGCCTTGATCGTGCCCGCCGGCGAAATGTGGTCCGTCGTGATACTGTCGCCCAGCACCGCCAGCACGCGCAGGTTTTTCGGGTCGGTGACCGTGCCCGGCTCGGGCGTCATGTCCTCGAAATAGGGCGGGTGCTTGACGTAGGTCGAGGAGGGCCACGCATACAGGTCGCCCTCCGGCACCTTGAGCGCGTTCCAGCGCGAATTGCCCTCGAACAATTTCTCGCCATAAACCCTGGCGAATGTCTCCGGATCGACGCTCTGCTCGATGGCGGCCCGTACCTCCGCCTGCGTCGGCCAGATATCCTTCAAATAAACCGGCTTACCCTGCGGGTCGTTGCCGAGAGGCTCCGTGGTGAGGTCGAGGTCCATGCGCCCGGCGAGGGCGTAGGCGACCACCAGCGGCGGCGAGGCGAGGTAGTTGGCGCGCACCTCGGCATGGACGCGGCCCTCGAAGTTGCGATTGCCGCTCAGCACCGCGGCGACGACGAGGTCGTTTTCCTCGATGGCCCTGGATATAGAAGAGAATAGAGGTCCGCTGTTGCCGATACAGGTGCAACATCCGTAGCCCGCCAGATAGAAGCGCAGCTGCTCCAGCGGCCGCATGAGACCCGCCTTGATCAGGTATTCCGTGACGGCCTTGGAACCGGGGGACAGGCTCGTCTTGACCCACGGCTTCGTCTGCAGGCCGCGCTCGACCGCTTTTTTGGCGAGGAGACCGGCGCCCAGCATGACGGACGGGTTCGAGGTGTTCGTGCAACTGGTGATGGCGGCGATGACGACCGAGCCGTGATCCAGCTCGTGGGCCGCATCCTCAAGCATCACACTGACCTTCCGCGGCAGCGGCGGCGAGGGCGGCTCGGCGATCTGCATGGCCGCAGGGCTGGCGGTCTCGGTTTCCAGACGTTTGAGGTCCTTGGGAGCGGCCTTCGGCCCTGTCCCCGTGAGCATCCCCAGCAGAGCGTCGCGGAACGACTTGCCGGCCTCGCGCAGCGGCACGCGATCCTGCGGTCGCGTCGGGCCAGCCAGGCTCGGCTCGACCGTCCCCAGGTCCAGCTCCAACGTGTCGGAGTAGGCCGCCTCCATCGCGCCGGCCATGTGGAACATCCCCTGCTCCTTCAGGTACGCCTCGACCTTGTGGACGTGACCCTCCGACCGGCCCGTCAGGCGCAGGTAGCGCAGCGTCTCGGCATCGACGGGGAAAATCCCGCAGGTGGCGCCGTACTCCGGCGCCATGTTGGCGATGGTGGCGCGGTCGGCCAGCGGCAGCGCTGCCAGGCCCTCGCCGTAGAATTCGACGAACTTACCCACCACGCCCTTGCGGCGCAGCATCTCTGTGACCGTCAGCACCAGGTCGGTCGCCGTCGCCCCCTGCGGCAGCTCGCCGTACAGCTTGAAGCCGATCACCTGCGGGATCAGCATCGACACCGGCTGGCCGAGCATGGCCGCCTCCGCCTCGATGCCGCCCACACCCCAGCCCAGCACACCCAGGCCGTTGATCATCGTCGTGTGCGAGTCGGTGCCGACGAGCGTGTCAGGATACAGCGCATTCGGCTGCACAGTCTCGTCAGTGAAGACGACCCGCGCGAGGTATTCAAGGTTGACCTGGTGAACGATGCCGGTCTCCGGAGGCACGACGCGGAAGTTCCGCAGTGCTTTCTGGCCCCAACCGAGGAAGACGTAGCGCTCCGTATTGCGCTGAAACTCCAGTTCGGTGTTCGTCTGCAGGGCGCCGGCGGTGCCGTAGGCGTCCACCTGCACCGAATGGTCGATCACCAGTTCGACGGGCTGGAGTGGGTTGATCCTGCTCGGATCGCCGCCCAGCTTCTGCATGGCCTCGCGCATGGCGGCGAGATCGACGACGGCGGGCACGCCGGTGAAGTCCTGAAGCAGGACGCGGCTGGGCGTGAAGGCAATTTCGCGGCTCGGTTCGGCCTTCGGCTGCCAGCGCGCCAGGGCGGCGATGTCCTCGGCCTGCACCACCTGACCGTCCTCGGTGCGCAACAGGTTTTCCAGGAGAATGCGGAGGGCAAAAGGCAGATGCATGACTTCCGGGAAGGTCTTCGCCAGCGCACTGAGGCGATAGATCGTGTACTCTTGATTGTCGATGGTGAGCGTGCCTTTGCTGCCGAAACTGTTGGACATGGTCGCAATCCTTCGTAGGAGAAGTCGGGCGTCGTTGGCGGAAGGCGTCCAGGGTATTGTCGTTGCGGGCAGGGCGCGCGGCAACGCAGGAGTGGTGAGTGGTGAGTGGTGAGTGGTCGGAGCGCCAGCTGTTGTGGCACGGTCTCCTGACCGTGCCACGGGAACGGACCGCAGGTCTCCCGCTACTCCCGGAGACCTGCGGTCAGCAGAGTGGCACGGTCAGGAGACCGTGCCACAACCGAGTTTTCTCCCGCCACCCGTCACCCATCATCCACCTTCCGCGGCGAAATGACGCTAGGAATTCCGTGCAGAACCGCCATAATAAAGGCGACTCGTAGCGACTCGCATCGTCCGCTGCGCAACCGATACGTGGAGACCTCATGGACCTGAACGACTTTGGCACCGAGTGCGATTCCAGTTCGCGCCATGCTCACCCCGCCGGCGCCCCCTATCACCACCCGAACGCCTACGGCACGGTGGAAAGTCCGACGGTCCCCATCCAGTGGAAGATCGCCATGCCAGGCATCTACGAGGCGTGCGGCACTACCCATCGCAAACTGCCCGCCGGCGCCTATGGCTGCAGCCTCAACCAGTACGGCGAACCGCAGCTCCTCGTCAAGGATCTCCAGGTCGATGACCTCATCGACTTCGCCAATAGCCTGCCGTCGCAGATCCTCACCGAGATTGAGAACTTCTGGTCGCTGGGCGAAAAGTTCCAGCGCTACGGCTACCTGCACCGCCGCGGCTATCTGCTCTACGGTCCGCAGGGGTCGGGGAAGAGTTCCGTCGTCCATCAGGTCGTTCATCGCATCATCAAAGCCGGTCACGTCGCGGTCTTCTGCGAGCACCCCGGCGTCCTGACGCGGACGATGGAACTGTTCCGCAAGATCGAGGCGGATCGGCCATTGGTGTGCATGTTCGAGGACATCGACGCGATCATCGAGATCCACGGCGACAGTGAACTGCTGCAGTGGCTCGACGGCTCGCACCAGATCAACAAGGTCATCAACATCGCGACGACGAACTATCCGGAGCGCCTTGATCGGCGCATCGTGTCGCGGCCGCGGCGCTTCGACCGTATCATCAAGATCGAGGCCCCGGTAGCGCACATTCGCGAGGCATATTTAGCCAAAAAGCTGCCCGAACTGCAGGGCGCCGAGCTGACGCGCTGGGTGGAACTCACGGATGGTCTGTCGTTCGCGGCGCTGGCCGAACTCGTGATCAGTGTTGCCTGCCTGGGCAACAGCCTGGAAGGGACCGTCGAGGTGCTGCGTTCGCTCGACGATCAGCATCCGTCCAGCCGGGAGTTCGAGCGGCCGGGGAACATGGGGTTCGGCGCCATGCGCAACCAGGCGCGGACGCAGCGGCGGCCGTCGCGCAGAGAGGATGACATTCCATTCTAAGGTGGATGGTGGATGGTGGGTGGTGGATGGTGAAGAGGTGCAAACTCCCTCTTCACCATCCACCACCCACCATCCACCATCCACCATTCGCCAGAGGTGGAAAACCATGTCGCAGGCTTCGCTCTCCTGTCCTCACTGCAAGACCGTCGTGCAGACCGCCGCCACTCCGGGTCAATCGCTCGTCTGCCCAAACTGCAAGCGGCCGTTCGCGGCACCTGCGCCGCGTGAACCCGGCTGGTTCTACGCGCGCGAGCGTCAGAAGTTCGGTCCGGTGTCGCTCGCCCAACTCCGGCAACTCGCCGCCGGCGGACAGTTACAGCCGACCGACATGCTGTTGCGCGAAGGCACGACCACCTGGACGCCGGCGTCCGCTTTGGCGGGCCTGTTCGGCGCACAACCGGCGACGGTGGGGATGTCCGTCCGTGCCGCATCCGCGCCTCCGACCCCCGCGACACCTCCGGCCACGCCGCCGTCCTCCGCGCGTCTCGTCCCGGTGGACCAGATCCAGGCGACCGTCCACCGCAAGGTCGCTCCCGAGACGGTGGCCGACTCACAGAAGACGGGACCGTTCTTGCCCAGCGGCCCGACTCCAGCCGCTGCTCCGCGCGTCGAAGTTCCGCCGACGCTCCCGACCATCCCCGGCTACGAGATCCTTGGTGTGCTCGGCCGCGGGGGAATGGGGGTCGTGTACAAGGCCAGGCAACTCAGCCTCAAGCGCATCGTCGCTCTCAAGATGATTCTGTCGCGCGAGCACGCCGGGCCGCAGGAGTTGGCCCGCTTCCAGGCCGAGGCGGTGGCGGTCGCCCAGTCGCAGCACCCGAACATTGTGCAGATTTACGAGGTCAACGAGCACGACGGCCGCCCGTACTTCGCACTGGAGTTCGCCGAGGGCGGGAGCCTGTCGCGCAAGCTCGGCGGCACGCCGCTCCCGCCGGTGCAGGCAGCGCAGACCCTCATCATCCTCGCAGGCGCCGTGCAGGCGGCTCACGCCCGCGGCATCATTCACCGCGACCTCAAGCCCGCGAACGTGCTGCTGACAGCGGACGGCACGCCAAAGGTTGCCGACTTCGGCCTCGCCAAGCAACTCGGCAGCGACTCGGGCCAGACGCAGACCGGCCAGCTGGTCGGCACGCCGAGCTACATGGCGCCGGAGCAGGCGTGGGGCAAGAGCGCCGCTGCGTCCGTCGGTCCCGCGGTGGACGTGTACGCGCTGGGGGCGATCCTCTACGAACTGCTGACTGGCCGGCCACCGTTCAAGGCCGCGACCATCCTGGAGACGCTGGAACAGGTGCGCATGCAGGAGCCGGTGCCTGTGCGCCAGTTACAGCCGGGCACGCCGCGCGATCTGGAGACAATCTGCCTCAAATGTCTGGAAAAGGAGCCGCAGAGGCGTTACCCGTCGGCGCAGGCGCTGGCGGAGGATCTGGGGCGATTCCTGGGACACAGGCCGATCGTCGCTCGTCCGCCCAACCGGTTCGACCGCGGAGTGAAGTTCTGGCGGCGGAACAAGATCTTTGTGGGTGCTGCCGTTGCAGTCATCAGCGTCCTCCTGGTGATGCTCATCTGGGTGACCATCGAGCGGAACCTGGCGATTACCTCCGAGCGCGCTGCGATTACCTCCGAGCGCGCTATGCAGAAGTCGCTGCTCGAACTAAAGGTGAACAACGGCGACGCGGCAGGTCGCCTTGGGAAATGGCGCGAGGCTCTCGCTCTTTACGATGAAGCCCTGAAAGGCGGACACCACGACCCCATCGGTGTGCGCCTCAGACAAGCCAAGGCGTGGCTCGCCATCTATGACGGGCCAACCGCAGCGGAGAAACTGAAAGCCCTTTCCCAGGAGCCCAATCTCGGCGAGTACGAAGGCCAGGTCTTGCTCTACCTTGGTGACGCCCTCATGGACAAGGGTGAGCGGAACGAGAAAGGCTTACAGTTCATCCGCCACGCTCTGGAGAAGCAACTGCCCCCCGCGGACGAGGCGTATGCCCGCGGCATGCTGGCGGACACCTCGCCGAAGATGGTCGAGGCCTTTCTGCAGGCGATCGAGAAAGATCCTTACCACCACAAGGGCCGGGCGATGCTCGGGCTGATGCTGCTCCTGCTGGGGCGCCACGATGAGGCCAAGGATCATGTCAAGCTGGGCGAGAAACTGTTCCCCGAGGATCCGATTTTCAAACTGATGCACGCTCAGCTGAAGGCGCTGCATGGCGACCTGGCGGGCGCCAACGCCCTGCTGGAGCAGACACGGACGCAGTTGGGGGACAAGGAGGTCGCGGCGCTGAAGGTGGGGGTGGAGGTGCTCCACCAGATCGCTGACGTGGACCGAGCCATGACGGACCCAGGCACGTCGGACCTGGTGAAAACGGCCGAAAAGCTCAGGCCGCACCTGGCCCGTTTTCTGACGGGGGGACTCGATCTGGGGGACAAGGAAGGGACGGCGACCACAGCGCGGCTGCTGCGCTCGCCGCCAGCCATCTACCGCGGCCTGGGAAAGATGACGGCCGCCATGGCCTCACTCATGGCCGGCAAGGCCGAGGAAATTGTCCTCGACGATCTCAACGAGGTCATCAAGGTCCACCCGGAGGGCACCGCGTACTTCTTCCGCGCCACGGTCCACCTGCTGCGCGGCAAGGTCGCGGCGGCCGAGCCAGACTATGTGCAGGCGGCCCAGACGCCATCCATGTTCCGCATTCGGCGGGCGGCCCTGTTCGGCGCCGTCATGTCCGAGGCGCTGCTCGCCTTTCCCCCAGGCGGGCAGCCTGATGAGGCGATGGCGAAGAAGTTGCTGGCGAACCTGCGGCGGTTCGTAGAACTGGGTCCGGCGCGGCCCTTCGAGATCCAGTTCGCGCTGCCGGTCGCGCTGCGGGCGCGCGAGTTCAGCCTGTGCCGGCGCCTGGTCGAGGAGTGGGAGCGGCAAGCACCCGCAGAGGTGGAGCCGCTGCGCAAGCGGGCCGCCCTTGAGTTGGCGGCGGGCAACTCTGGGCTGGCATTGCAGGCGGCGGACCGCGTCCTCGAACGGCAGCCCGGCGACCCGGAGGCGACGAACGTGCGCACCGCGGCGCTGGCGCAACTCCGCGAACTGCTCAAGCAGGCTGGCCCGTAAGGTCCGTTCCTCTGATGTAGGCTGCCCTGCGCCACGCCGGAATCGATCCAAATTCTCGTCCGATCTTGCCCCGGATTCTGCATATACCCTGCAGAGGATTGACCGAACCTCCCTGCGCCCGGACGGTGTCTCTCAGGGAAGGGTGGCATTGGGAACGCGCCACCCCACGGGAGAAACGAGACATGATGACGACCATCACTTGCCCAGGCTGCACTCGTCGGCTCTCGCTTCCGAAGGACGTTCTGGGACTTGCGTCGCAGTGCCCCCGCTGCGGCGCGACGTTCACCGCCACCGAGACCGTGGACAAACTCGGGACCACCCTAACCGTCCAGGCAGGGGATACCCGTGAGGATCCGGCCTTCGGAGCGCTGCTGCGGGAGGCGGAAATCGAAGCCCAACGACAGGCTCTCGGGCCTCCTCCGCCGGCAGCGGACGAACCCGAGGACTGGAGGCGGCCCGCTCCGACCGCAGAGCCCTCCTGGGAGCCGGAGCCGCGCTCCACAGAGCGGCGCCGGGCTTGGAGGGGTCCGAGCGCCTCGGAGTGGGAGCCTGGCCCTGCCCCTGCGGCGGCAGGCGGGCGCAAGGTGGTTGGCTGGATCCTCGTCGTGGGGCTGGGGCTTCTGCTAGGGTGGTGGCGGAGCGAGTCCAACCGGCGCCACGCTCCGCCTCCTCTGCCGGCCTTTCCGCCCCTGCACGTCCCCGCCGTCGCGAACTGGGGAAACCTCGCCGGCACCTGGAGCGACGCCCAGGGCTCCAGCCTCACCATCGATGCTCAGGGGAGAGTCAACGGCCGGATCATCGAGGTGGGCGGTTTTCGGGAATTGAAGATCGGTTTAGGAGACGCTTTCGGAGGTGCCCACTTGCGGAAGGATGGCCTGGGCGTTGGCTCTCTCAACCTCCAGGTGATGAACATCGACGCCGCCGGTGGCGTGGAGCATTGCCGGCTCACCTTCCATCTGCTGGGGAACCAGGAACTCACCATCGTGGAAACGCTCCAAGGTGGTGGGCCGGATCGCTGGGACAGGACTTATCGACTGACGAGGAATGGGGCGGGTCCGGGGTTCGGTGGCTAATGCAGCGGCAACGGACTGCTTGTTCAATCAAGGGCGAGCGGCGCGGCGTCAGCCCGCCGGTAAGCCTTGGGACCGGCGGGCTGACGCCGCGCCGCTCGCCTCTGGCGGCGCAAAAAAAGAGAGGCGTAGTAGGATACCACGCCTCTTCTCTATGGGAACGGCCGAAAGCTCGGCCGGCTTAGGGGGGGATGTTCTCTTCGTCCAGCCTCGAGTCGTCTTCATCGTCCGAGGCGGCGACGCGATACCCGTACTCCTCACCCAACCAGCGGCCGAGGTCGATCAGCCGGCAGCGGGGGCCACAGAAGGGGCTCTCTGGCCATTGCTCCGGCCCCCCCTCCATCAACCGCTGGCATATCGGGCAACGCACCTTTATCATCGGAAACTCACGTCGTGGACTTGGAGCTTTTCCCCGGCGCGCTGGTATTTCCCTTCCCTTTGGCGGCCGCCCCTGTGGCGCTTTCGCCGGTTTTGGCGGCCGCGCCGTTCGTGCCGGAACTCTCCGCCGGTTTCGCGGCTGCTTCCTCCGACTTGGCGGCACTCTTGTACGACTCGCTGCGGTAGTCGGTCTGGTAAAATCCCGAACCCTTGAACAGGATGGCCGCTCCCCCGCCGAAGAGGCGTCGCAGTTTGCGCTTACCGCACTTGGGGCACTTCTTCAGCGGCTTATCGCTCATCGACTGAAACTCGTCGAAGTTGTGATTGCACGCGTCACACTCATATTCGTACGTCGGCATCTTTGCTTACTCCTCCCAAGCCCACGGGTCGCAACCCGTGGGCTTTACCCCTTTGAGACGATGACCTTGGCCGGGCGCAGCACCCGGTCCTGATTCATGAAACCCTGTTCCAGCACCTGAATGACGGTATCGGGCGGCCGTCCCGGGGCGGGCTGATGCACGACCGCCTCGTGCAAGTTCGGGTCGAACGGCTTGCCCTCGGCCTCGATCGGCGTGACGCCGTAGCGCTTCAGCAGTTCCAGGAACTGCGACTGCACCATGTCAACGCCCTTGACCAGAGGCCCCGTCTCGCCCGCCTGCTTCGCCGCCGCCATCGCCCGCTGCAGGTTGTCGAAGACCGGCAGCAAATCGCGCACGATCGGGCCGTACATGTACTTCCGTTCCTGCTCCCGGTCGCGCTGGTTGCGCTTCTGATAGTTCTCGAAGTCGGCGCGCTCCCGCTTGAGCAGGTCGAGGAACTTGTCGCGCTCCGCTGCTCTCGTCTGGAGCGCGGTCACCGCCTCCGGCGTGAGGGTCGGGGGCTGTTCCGGAACTTCGTTCAAGTTCTCGACCGCAGCGCTCGGCCCCGGCTGTTGTTGCTCACTCACGGCGATGTCCTCCTCTCGTTCGTAGTCCCGCCTTTAGGCGGAATCGACACCTTCCGCCTGAAGGCGGGACTACGAACCATAGGTCGCCTGCTCCGGTGCTCGTGTCCCGTCACTGGGCTTGTTTCGCCTCGCCGCTGAACAGGCCCCTCAACTTCTCAAAGAAACTTTTGCGCCGCGGCGACACATTTTTGCCGTCGAGTTCGGCCAACTCGCGCAACAGTTCCTCCTGCTTCTTCGTCAGGTGCGTCGGCGTCTCGACCACCGCCACCACCAGCAAATCGCCGCGCCGCCCGCTGCGAAACGTCGGCATGCCCTTGCCGGGGACGCGCACCACCTCGCCGCTCTGGATACCGCGCGGCAAATCGTGCTTGAGCGGCCCGTCGAGCGTCGGCACCTCGATGGTTCCACCCAGCGCCGCCTGGCTGAAGGTGATCGGCACCTGACAGATCAGATGCTCGCCCTCCCGCTTGAACATCGAGTGTTCGCGCACGCGGATCTCGAAATAGAGATCGCCGCGTCCGGCTCCCGACTCGCCGGCGCCGCCCTCGCCGCGCAGCGGCGGCATCTGGCGGCGGCCGTTGTCCACGCCTGCCGGCACCTCCACTTCCAGGGTGCGGCGCACGACGACCTGGCCCTGACCGCGGCAGGTCGGGCACAGGTCGGGAATGACGTAACCCCGGCCGCCGCAGCTGCCGCAGGTCTGCTGGATGCGGAAAAAACCCTGCGCCCGCAGGACGGCGCCGTGCCCATCGCACTGCCGGCAGCGAACTGGCTGCGTGCCGCGCCTCGCTCCGGAACCGGCACAGTCGGAACAGCGCTCCTCGCGCGGAATGGTGATCGTCTTGCGACAGCCGCGGTACGCCTCGATCAGATCGATCTCCAGCGCATAGAGGAGATCCTCGCCGGGCTGCGGGCCACGCCGCCGGCCACCCCCAAAGAGGCCGCCGAGCAGGTCGCCGAAAATGTCCATGATGGAGCCGGTATCGCCGAAATCGGGCATCGCCAGCCCTTCCAGGCCGGCGTGACCGTAGGCGTCATAACGGCTGCGTTTGTCGGGATTGCTGAGGACGTCGTACGCCTCGGCGGCTTCCTTGAACTTCGCGGCCGCCTCCGCGTCCCCGGAGTTCCGGTCCGGGTGGTATTTCATGGCCAGATTGCGGTACGCCTTCTTCAACTCTTCCGCGCTGGCGTCGCGCTGAACGCCGAGGACTTCGTAATAGTCCCGCTTGGCCATTGTGCCTCCATTTGGTGACAAGGTGACAAGGTGACCGGGTGACAAGGTGACCGAAAACAGTTCTTCTTGGTCACCTTGTCACCTTGTCACCTTGTCACCTTGTCACGGTTAAC
>WNGB01007423.1_pt1 | contig 15834 bp, 11 predicted proteins | sample 5400681 | NCBI WGS metagenome assembly WNGB01 (sample SAMN13153367, study PRJNA577476) | soil metagenome | isolation source: 115 cm soil or saprolite under grassland replicate 2 | place: USA:California | collected 2016-06-15 | reverse complement strand
TGGTCCGGATCGAGGTAGACCGCCTTCCGGAAGGCCCCGATCGCGCCCGGGTGGTCGCCGCCGGCGCTGGCCTGCTCCCCGGCGGCGCGCATCGCCTCGACGCGCGGCGGCTCGGCGGGGGCCGGCCGCGCGGCGGGTGCGGGCGCCGCTGGCGGCCGCGGCGGGGCCGGGCGGGGCACCGCGGTCGCGGCGGCCACCAGCCGGTACACGAAGGTGCTCCCCAGGCGCTCGAGCTGGAACCGCGCGCTGAGCGAGCCGATCGACTCAGCGTAGCCGAGGAACAGCACCCCGCCGGGCGCCAGCCAGCCGGCCAGGCGCTCGAGGAACGCCGCCACCCGCTCCCGGCTGTGGTAGATGAGCACGTTGCGGCAGAACACCACCTGGCAGATCGACGCGGCGCAGGGGAAGTCCCCTGTGGCCAGGTTGCCGCGCGCCACCGCCACCCGCCGGCGCAGGGCCGGGTCGACCTCCCAGACCGCCTCGCCCCGGATCCCCTGGGCCGGGTGCAGCCATCGCCACCCCGCCGCGGGGAGCCCCTTCAGCTCCGCCTCGGTGTAGCGGCCGGCTCGGGCCCTTGCGAGCGCCAGGGAGGAGAAGTCGGTCGCCAGGACCCGCCAGTCGGGACAGCCCGCGTCCTGGAGCGCGATCGCCAGGCTGTAGGCCTCCTGGCCGTTGGCGCAGCCGGCGCTCCAGATGGTGACCGGCGTGGCGAGAGTCGGGAGCACGTGGTCGACCAGGGCGGCGAACTGCCCAGGGTCCCGGAAGAACGAGGTCTCCTGGACGGTGATGCAGTCGAGCAGGTGCTGCAGCGCGGAGGGGTCACTGTGCAGGCTGGCGACGTACTGCTGCGGGCTGACGTGACGTTCCCGCGCGCCGCGCTCCAGGCAGTGGGTCAGCCGGCCGCGCATGCCGCTGGCGACCTGGAAGCCGGCGAGGTCGGCCAGCAGCCTGGCGGCCAGCGGCAGCACCCGGTCGGTCATGCGGCGATCCTCGCCGCCGCCGCCGTGATCGCCCCCGCTATCTCCGCGAGCGGGCGCACCTCGGAGGCGGCGCCGATGCGGCGCGCGGCCCCGGGCATGCCGTCGAGCACCGAGGACGCGGCGTCCTGCACGATGGTGATCCCGCCCCGCTCGCGCAGGGCCTTGAGGCCGACCGCGCCGTCCTCGCCCATCCCGGTGAGCAGGACCCCGATGGCGGCCCGCGGGGCGCGGGCCGCAAGGGAGGCGAACAGCTCATCGGCGGACGGGCGGTGGATCGTGAGCGGCTCCGGGCCGACCTCCAGGCGCTGGTCGGCGGCCAACCGCAGGTGGCGCCCGGTGGGTCCGATGTAGACGGTGCCCGACCGCGGCACGACGCCGTCCGCCGCGATGGCGACGGGCAGTGCCGAGATCCGCGCCATCCAGCTGACGAAACCGTCGACGAGCTGCGGGTGCAGGTGCTGGACGACGAGCACGGGCGCGGCCAGCCCCTCCAGCGAGGACAGGATCTCGGCGAGCGCGGCCGGGCCGCCGGTCGAGGCGGCGATCGCGACCATCGGCACCCTCCCGCCGGACGCGCCCCGCGGCACACGGCCACCGCGCGGGTGGGCGACCACCGTCACTCCCCGGAGCAGCCGGACGCGGTCGCGCAGCATCCGGTCGGCGGCCCCGTTCCACGGCTGCGGCTTCGGCAGCGCCTCGACGGCCCCGGCCAGCAGCGCCTCCACCGCGAGGGAGGATGAGGCGCCGGTGATGTGCCCCGACAGGACCAGGATCGGGGTGGGCATCCGCGCCATGATCCCCTCGATGGCCGAGAGCCCGCCCTGGCCGGGCAGCACCAGGTCGACGGTGACGAGATCGGGCCGCAGGCGCTCGGTCAGCGCGATCGCCTCGGTCGCGGTGCCGGCCTCGCCGACGACGTGGATGTCACCCTCGCCTTCGAGCGCCCTGACCAGCCGGTCCCGCTGCGGCACGGAGTCCTCGACCACCACGACGCGGATCACGGACCCTCCGCCGCGGACGTGGCCGAGGCCGTCTGGGAGGACCGGGCGATCCCGAGCAGGCGCTCGACGGTCGCCAGCAGCGCGTCGGCGTCGAAGGCGCTCTTCACGACGTAGGCGTCGGCGCCCGCCTCCAGCCCGCGGCGGCGGTCGGCCTCGTCGGCGCGTGAGGTCAGGATGACCACGGGCACGCCCGCAAGGGATGGCTGCGCGCGGATCGCCTCGGTGAGCGCGAAGCCGTCGCACTCCGGCATCTCCACGTCGGTGAGCACCAGGTCGCTCGGGGTCTCGGCGAGGCGGCCCAGCGCCTCGGTGCCGTTGGCCGCGGTGCGCACCTGGTAGCCGGCGCCCTCCAGTATCGAGCGCTCCAGCTCGCGGACGACCAGCGCGTCGTCCACGATCAGGATGCTCCCCCTGGCATCCCGGCGGCCGCCGTCGGGCGCCTGCGGGCGCTCGGCCGCTGGCAGCTCCCCGGCCCACACCGACGGGCGCTCGGCAGCGCGGGCGCGGTCGATCAGCCCGGGGATGTCCAGGACCAGCATGATCGAGCCGTCCGGCTCGACGCTCGCCCCCGCCAGGACGTCGAAGCGGGGGAGCAGCCGCCCGAGCCCCTTGACCACCACGTCGCGCTGGCCGATCAGGGCGTCGACCTGGAAGGCGTGCCTGTGGCTCAGGCTCGAGACGACCACGATCGGCCCGCTGGCGGCCTCGCCGGCGCCGAGCGCGCCGGCGAGGCTCACCAGGGGCAGGACCTCATCGCGCACCCGCACCATGGGGCGCCCAGCGAGGCGGGTCTCGGCCGCCACGGCCGCCGTCTCGACGACGAGCACCGAGTGCAGCGGGATGGCGTAGGGCCGGCCGGCCGCCTCGACCAGCAGGCAGCGCAGGACGGCCAGGGTGAGCGGGACGCTGATGCGGAACTCGCAGCCGCGGCCGGGCTCGGAGCGGACCTCGACGCGCCCGCGCACCGACTGCAGGCTCGACCGCACCACGTCCAGGCCGACGCCGCGGCCGGACACCCCGGTGACGGCGGTGGCGGTGGACAGCCCCGCTGTGAACACGAGCGCGAGCGCCTCCTCGTCGCTCATGCCGTCCGGGTCGAGGCCGGCTCGCCGAGCGGACTGGCGTACCCGCTCGGCGTCGATGCCACGGCCGTCGTCGCTGACGGTGACGACGGCCTCGGAGCCGAGCTGCATCGCGTGGATGCGCACCTGCCCAACGGCCTGCTTGCCGGCGGACTCACGCTCCGCCGGCGGCTCGATCCCGTGGTCGACGGCGTTGCGCACGAGGTGCAGCAGGGGATCGGTGATCTGCTCGAGCACCCGCCGGTCCAGCTCGGTCTCCTGGCCCCGCACCTCCCAGGCGACCTGCTTGCCGAGCGACCTGGCGAGGTCGCGGACGGTGCGGCGGAGCGGCTCGACGACGGTCGCGAACGGCACCATGCGGGCCTGCATGGCCTTCTCCTGCAGCTCACCGAGGGCGCGGGAGAGGTCGTGGAACTCGAGCACGCTGCCCGCCTCGACACCGAGCCGCTCGCCGAGCAGGCGCCCCACCCGCAGGTGCGCCGCGGCCGCCTCGCCGACGAGGCGGCCGAGCTGGTCCAGGCGCTCGGTCGGCACCTTGATGGTGGCGTCGGCGGTGGGCCTGGGAGCCGGCGGGGGGCTCGGCGCCGGAGGTGGTGGTGGCGCCGCTGGCGGGGGACTCGGGGCCGGTGGAGGCTGGCCCTGCGCCGGGCGCTCCGAGTGCTCCGGGTCGGGCAGGGTCAGGGCGGCCGCCAGGTCCTCGGCCAGGCGGCTGGCCTGGTCGTGGCGGTCCTCGCCGCCCAGGATCGCCGGGACCATGGCGCGGAGCTCGTCGACCGCGCGCAGCAGCAGGTCGACCAGGGCCCCGGTCGGCGCCCGCTCCCTGCTGCGGAACTGCTCGAGCAGCTCCTCCATCGCGTGCGCCACCTCGCTGACGGCATCGATGCCGACCACCGCCGCCTCGCCCTTCAGGGTGTGGGCCTCGCGGAAGACCGTGGCCACGAGGTCCTGGTCGGCCCCCCGCTCCTCCAGCTCGAGCAGCATCTCCGCCAGGCGCGACAGCCGGGCCTCCGCCTCCTGGGCGAAGAGCTGGCGCAGCCGCTCGTCCTGCCCGCTGATGCTCATGGCAGCATCCCCACCGTGGCCCCGGCCCTCACCGGGTTGACCAGCGCATCGGGCTCCAGCAGCACCGCCATCCGCTCGCCCGCGGCGTGCACGGCCGTGGCGCCCGGCACCGAGGGCACCTCGGCGGCGTGGACCTCCTCGCCGAGCTCGACCGGCTGCGGCATGGCGCCCACCGCCAGGGCGGCGAGACCCCATGACGTCTCGAGCACCGCCGCGAACGGGGTCGACGTCATGCGGCCGAGCCCGAGCAGCGCGGCGGTGTCCAGCAGCGGGACGATCTCGCCGCGGACGTTGAACACCCCGAGCACCGCGTGCGGCGCGGTCGGCAGCGGCGCCACGGCCGGCTCCGCGATCACCCGGCGCAGCGACTCGATCGGCAGGGCGAACCAGTCGGCGCCGAGCGGGAGCAGGATGGCGCGCATCAGTGGCTGGCCGCCGCGGTGGTGGAGACGCCGGCGTTGGCCTCCAGGTCGGCGGCCATCGAAGCGAGGTCGCTCGCGGAGGAGGCGACCTGCTGCGCGGTGGCCGACACCTGCCCGCTCGAGTTGCTGATCTGGCCCATGGTCTCGACCACCTGCTCGGTCGCTGAGCGCTGCTGCTGGGTGGTCAGCCTGATCTGGGCCGTGGCGGTGGCGACCTGCTCCAGCAGCCCGAGGCTCTCGCGCATCTGCTTGGAGCCCTTCTCCATGTTCATCACCGTCGCGTTGGTCTCCCGCTGGGCGCCCTCGATGATCTCGGCGATGTCCCCCGCTGATGCCTTGGACCGCTCGGCCAGGCGGCGGACCTCGTCGGCGACGACGGCGAAGCCCCGCCCGCCCTCTCCAGCTCTGGCCGCCTCGATCGCGGCGTTGAGGGCGAGAAGGTTGGTCTGGTCGGCGATCTCGTTGATGAGGGCGAGGGTCTCGCCCACCTGGCTGACCCGCTCGGCGAGGGCGAGGGTGCGCTCGCTCGACACGCGGATGTCGTTGTCGGCCTGCTCCAGGTTCGACTGTGTGGTCTCGGCCTGGTTGGCGAGGTCGCTGACCGTCTCGGCGATGGAGGCGGCCGCCCGCGCCAGTTCCTCCATGGTGGCGGAGGTCTCCGCCACCCCGCTCGACTGCTCGGCGGTGGTGGCGGCGAGCTGCTCCACCGCCTTGGAGAGCTGGCCCGCGCTGTTGCGCATCTCAGCCCCCGCCGCCCGCAGGGGGCGGGCGACGCTTCGCAGGATCGACAGGATCAGCAGGCCGGCGCTGGCGATGCCGATGACCATCACCAGCGCGGGGAGCAGCAGAACACCCCGCCTGGCGTCGGAGAGCACGCCGTCGAGCGATCTGTCCTGCGCCGTGACGGTCCGCACGTTCAGGTCCTCCAGGCGCACCAGCTGGTCCGACTGCCGGCTCTGGGCCGGCTCGATCTGCTCGTCCACGATCCTGCTGGCCTCGGCGCTGTGGCCCGTCCCGGACAGGGCGAACACACGGCGGGCGGCGGCGGCGAACTGGCGCTGCTGCACGTCGACATCCCGCAGCGCCGCCTCCGTCTCCGGGGTGACGCCGAGCTCGTCGAGCTCGGCGCGCCAGCGCGCGAAGTCGGCCGTGGCGGCATCGAACAGGCGCGGGTCGTCCGGCCCCTGGTCGACGAGGTAGCTGAGGACGGCGGTCTGCTGGGCCCTGGCGGCCACCTGGAGCTGCAGGGCGGCCCTGAGCTGCGGGTGGCCCCGGTCGAGCACGTAGTCGACCTGTTTGTGGACGTGGACGACCGTGAGGTAGCCGGCGACGCTCATCCCGACGATGCTGACCACGAAGATCCCGACGAGCAGGACCAGGTTTCGCTTCATCACAGGTGCACGCTCCGCTTCTGGTCGCGCTCGCGTTCCCCCGCGCCCGCGACCGGGCCGCTCGTCGCTGCGTCTCCAGATAGCTATCGGACGAAATGCGCGTTCGACTGAGTGGCCGCCTGCTCGCGATGGTGAAGGTGAGGGTTGCCTCCCGTCAGTCAACTTGGCGGGCGTTGAGCCCGATAGTTTGTTTGTACCGATGGCGAGTGCCGGCGGCTGCCGCCGCCTGGACGGGGTTCGGCATTGGCAGAGGTGACCTGGTCGGCCCGATGACGGGGGGGGTCGGAGGGCAGGTGGATGCGCGTACTCGCCTGATGATCCGGGCGGCGACCGCCGGGCTGGCCGGCGTGCTGGTCGGCCTGACCGGAGCCGCGCTGTGGCAGCTGGCCAGCGTCGATCACGCCCTCAGTGACGTGCAGAAAGTCAGCTTCCAGCGCGACACCTGGCAGCAGGCCCGCGAAGAGGCCAGGGTGGCTGGGCTCCTCGGCGATCTGTACCTCGCCGAGCCGGGCCCTGGCCTGCGGTCCGCGCTCGATCGCTCCAACCGGATGATCGGCGCCGCGCTGAGCTCCCTCGCGCAGGGCGAAGAGCCCGAGGACGCTGCCCGGGCCTCACGGTTGACGGCAGAGCACTCGCTGGCGGCGCGGAGCCAGCGCCAGATGCTCGCGGCGGCCGACGCCGGCGACACCGCGGCGGCGAAGGCGCTGCTGGAGCGGCGGGTCCGCCCCGCCTACACAGCGCTCGAGCAGCGGATCGGCACGGTGGCCGACGACGAGGGGACGGAGACGGCCGCAACCATCGCGTCGCTGCGCAGTCGCCAGCATCTCCTGCTGGTCGGGACCATCGTCGTGGCCGGGGCGGGAGTCATCGCGATCGTCGTCTTCGTGCTCCTGCTGCTCGGCTACGAGCGCAAGCTCGTCCAGCAGGCGGCCAGCAGCCGCCACCGGGCGCTGCACGACGGGCTCACCAGCCTGCCCAATCGCGAGCTGTTCGCCGACCGCGTCGGGCAGGCGACCCGGACAGCCGACCGCGACCTGCGCCCCACCGCCCTGTTGCTGCTCGATCTCGACCGCTTCAAGGACGTCAACGACACCCTCGGTCACCACCATGGCGACCTGCTGCTGATGGAGGTCGCGGGCCGGCTCCGGCAGGGGCTGCGAGAGGTCGACACGGTCGCCCGGCTGGGCGGTGACGAGTTCGCGGTGCTGCTCCCGGACACCGACGTCGAGGGCGCCGTGTCGGTGGCGGGCAAGCTGCGTGACGCGCTCCAGCAGCCCCTCACCCTCGATGGGATCGCGCTCGACCTCGACGCCAGCTTCGGGATCACCATCTACCCGGACCACGGCAGCGACGCCGCCGAGCTGCTGCAGCACGCTGACGTCGCGATGTACGCGGCCAAGCACACCCACGCCGGCTTCCTGGTCTACGACCCCTCGGTCGACCAGCACAGCCCCAGGCGGCTCGCCCTGCTCGGCGGGCTGCGGCAGGCGCTGGAGCGCGGCGAGCTGGTGCTGCACTACCAGCCCAAGGCCCAGCTGCGCTCGGGCCGGATCCTTGGGGTGGAGGCGCTGGCGCGCTGGCAGCACCCCGAGCACGGCCTCATCGGCCCCGACGAGTTCATCCGCCTGGCCGAGCGGACCGGTCTCATCTACCCCGTCACCCGGTACCTCCTGCGCGCCGCGCTGCGGCAGGCTGCGCAATGGCACCGCGGCGGTCTGCGCCTGTCGGTCGCGGTGAATGTCTCGACCCGCTGCCTGCTCGACCCGACCTTCCCCGACCAGGTGGCCGAGGGACTGGCCGCCGAGGGGGTGCCTGCTGACCTGCTGGTGCTGGAGATCACCGAGAGCGCCGTCATGGCCGACCCGGCCCGCGCCCTGGATGCGCTCGACCGCCTGCACACCCTCGGGGTCGGCCTGTCGATCGACGATTTCGGCACCGGCTACTCCTCGATGACCTACCTGAAGGCCCTGCCGGTGGACGAGCTCAAGATCGACCGCTCCTTCGTCACGCAGATGGCCACCAACCCCAGCGATGCCGTGATCGTTCACTCGACCATCGACCTCGGCCACAACCTCGGCCTGCGCGTGGTCGCCGAAGGAGTGGAGACCCAGGCCGCCCAGGAGCAGCTCGCGGCCCTCGGTTGCGACACTGCGCAGGGCTATCACCTCGCCCGGCCGATGCCATCCGACGAGCTGGAACGGTGGGTCCGCCACGCCCAGCAGGTGGTTCCCAGCACCCAGCGCTCGCAGCAGTGACGAAGCCTCTGATCGGGGCGCTTCAGGAGCTTGCCGCGGATGCCGACATCTCCCTCGGCGGCCATGCCACGGTCTCGAGGAGACGGGGTCCAAGCGTGCGTCGAACGCTGAAGAGGACGGGAATCGGCCAGCAGCGCCCGCGTCCAGCCGACGTGGGGAGAGCGGCGCCGGGGCAGCCGCCGCCCTCGCGGGCCGTCTACCTTTCGGTGACGGCGAAGTTCCTGCTCGCGCAGGGTGCGGCGGTCGTGTGGCTGGGGCTGTCGGTGTGGCTGTCGCTGCCGTGGCTGAACGAGCTCGCCGGGGCCATCACGATCGTCCCCGCCGTCGTCATCATCACGCTCCTCGCCTACGGTCCGGGGTGGATCCTGGCATTCCTCGCGGCCAGCCTCCTGCTCGACCGCCAGCCGCCCCTGGTCGTCTCCAACCCCACGGATCCGGTCACGGTGCTCATCGCGGCCCGCAACGAGGCCGAGCGGATCGAGGAGACGCTCGCCTACATCACCCGCCAGGACTACCGCGGCCCGATCGAGATCCTCGTCGTCGACAACGGCTCCACCGACGGCACCCGCGTGCTCGTGGAGGCGGTCGGCGCCGCGACCGCCCTGAACGTCCGCTGCATCAGCGAGCCACGTCCGGGCAAGAGCTATGCGCTCAACACCGGGCTGGCGGCGACCCGGACCGAACTCGTGATCACGGTCGACGCCGACACGCTGCTGCACCGCAGAGCCGTCCGCCACCTGGTCGCACGCCTGTCGAGCGCGCCGGACGACGTCCGCGCGGTGGCTGGGTCGGTGCTGGTCCGCAACAGCCGCGACACCATCTGGACGCGGATGCAGGAATGGGACTACTTCCTCGGGATCGCGTCGGTGAAGCGGATGCAGGGCCTGTACCAGGGAACGCTGGTGGCCCAGGGGGCCTTCAGCCTGTACCGGACGGATGCGGTGAAGGCGGCCGGGGGATGGCCGGACGCCATCGGGGAGGACATCGTCCTCACCTGGCATCTGATGCGTGAGGGCGCCCGCGTCTACTACGAGCCCTCGGCGGTGGCCTTCACCGACGCGCCGGCGCACCTGGTCCGCTTCGCCCGGCAACGGGCCCGCTGGGCGCGGGGCATGATCGAGGGGATCCGCAGTGTCCGGCCGTGGCAGCAGCCGCGCTGGCTGTCCCGCTTCCTCACGTCGATCGACGTGCTGATCCCGTTCCTGGACGTGACCTACGCCCTGGTGTGGATCCCTGGCCTGGCCCTGGCGGCGACGGGGCGGTTCTGGATCGTCGGTATCTACACGCTGGCGGTGCTGCCGCTGAGCTTCGCCGTGAACGCCCTCCTCTACCACTACCAGCGCCGTCGCGTGTTCGACGTGCTGGGGCTCCGGGTCCGGCGGAACTTTCTGGGCTTCCTCGGGTTCGTCCTGCTGTACCAGATGCTCATGTCACCCATCTCGGTCGTCGGCTACACCCAGGAGCTCCTCCGAGCCCGCCGCCACTGGAAGTGACCCGAGCGGCGACCGCCCTCAGTCGAGGCCGGCCTGGCTGCGCAGCACCGCCGCCCGGTCGGTGTGCTCCCAGGTGAACTCGGGCTCGTCGCGTCCGAAGTGGCCGTAGGCGGCCGTCCGCTGGTAGATGGGCCGCCGCAGGTCCAGGTAGTCCCGGAACGCGGCGGGGCGGAGGTCGAAATTGTCGCGCACCAGCCGGACGATGTCGGCGCGCGGGACCTTCTCCGTGCCAAACGTCTCGACCAGCAGCGACAGGGGCCGCGCCACGCCGATCGCGTAGGCAACCTGGACCTCGGCGCGGTCGGCGAGACCCGCGGCGACGACGTTCTTGGCCACGTAGCGGGCCGCGTAGGCCGCGGAGCGGTCCACCTTCGAGGGGTCCTTGCCGGAGAACGCCCCGCCCCCGTGGCGCGCGAAGCCACCGTAGGTGTCGACGATGATCTTGCGGCCGGTCAGTCCCGCGTCACCGACCGGACCGCCGATGACGAACCGCCCGGTGGGGTTGACGTACAGCTCGGCGCGAAGCGCCGCCGCGTCGTAGAGCTCCTCAGGCAGCACCTGCGTGACCACCTCGTCCCACAACGCGTCGGGGAGCTTGTCCTCAACCCCGTCCTCGTGCTGGGTGGAGATGAGCACCGTCTCGACGTTCATGGGACGGCCGTCGCCGTCGTAGCGGACGGTCACCTGCGTCTTGCCGTCCGGCCGCAGGTAGGGGAGGACGCCGCTCTTGCGCACCTGGGCCAGCCGCTGGGCGAGCCGGTGCGCCAGCACGATCGGCGTGGGCATGAGCTGCGGCGTCTCGTTGCTGGCATAGCCGAACATCATCCCCTGGTCCCCGGCTCCCACCGTGTCGTAGGCGTCGAGGCCGGCCGTGCGCGTGCGCGCGTCGTGCGAGCGATCGACGCCCCGCGCGATGTCGGGCGACTGCTTGTCGAGCGCGGTGATCACCGCGATCGCGTCGGCGTCGTAGCCGAGGTCGCCGCAGTCGTAGCCGATGTCGCGGACGGTCCGCCTGGCGATGTCGCTGAAGTCCAGGTTCGCCTGGGTGGTGATCTCGCCGGCGAGCACGACCAGTCCCGTCGTGACCAGCGTCTCGACCGCCACCCTCGACCCCGGGTCCTGGGCCAGCGCGGCGTCCAGGACGGCGTCGGAGATCTGGTCGGCCATCTTGTCCGGGTGCCCCTCGGTCACCGACTCCGAGGTGAAGAGGAAGCCGTCATGATCCTGGTTGCGCATCGATCGATCCCTGCCCTAACCGGTGGCGGATTGGACCTTGCTCGTCCCTGCTGCGCGTTTGGCGGCCTGCTGGGGCTTGGGCGGGCGCAGCTCCGCCCGCACCTGCGCGGCGCCGGCCACCATGGCGCGCAGCTTGGCCCGCGCCGCCTCGGCGGGCAGGTGGCGCAGCCCGCAGTCGGGATTGACCACCAGCTTCTCGGCGGGCACGAACTCGAACGCCCGCCGGATCCGGCGAGCGACCAGATCGGCCGACTCCACCTCGGCGGCCTTGACGTCGATGACCCCGAGCCCGAGGGACCGGTCCCAGTCGTACTGGCGCAGCAGGCGGAGGTCGTCCAGCCCCTTGCGGGCGAACTCGAGCACGAGCTGGTCCACCCGCGCGCCCATCACCGCCGGGAAGAGGAAGTCGTAGCGGCCCTCCCACGAGGGGCGGGCGTAGCGGTTGCCGTAGCACACGTGCAGCGCCCACTCGACCTCGACGCCCTCGGTGACGATGTTGACGGCCTCGATGGCCAGCTCAACGGCTTCCGGGTAGCCCGCCAGGAACGGCTCGTCGATCTGGAGCAGGCGGGCTCCGGCCCGGGCCAGCTCGCCCGCCTCGGCATTCAGCCGCCGCGCCAGCGCCCGCACCAGGTCGGCGGGATCGGCGTAGGCGCTGTCGCGGACCCGGCGCGACAGCGAGAACGGGCCCGTGAAGGAGAACTTGATGGGGTGGTCGGTCTGCTCCCGGGTGAAGGCGAAGTCGGCGGCCAGCCCGAGGCCGATCCCGGCGGGCTCTGGCAGCGGCCGCGTGACCTCCGCGTCGTAGTAGTCGTAGTAGTCCGCCTTGGCGCGGTGCGGGATGTGCACGCCGGGGATCCGGGCCAGCAGGTAGTCGATGTCGTTGTCGCGGCGCAGCTCACCGTCCGAGACGATGTCGATGCCCGCCTGCTCCTGGTCCTTGAGCGCCGCCTTGATGGCGACCTCGTGGATCTCGGTGAGGTGCTGGCCGCTGATGCGGCGCTGGTAGTAGTCGGTCTTCAGGCGCTCGAGCCACTCGGGGACCGAATAGGAGCCCACCACGGTCGTCGGCAGCAGCACCGAGGTCGACGGTCGGGAGCTCTTCTGTGCCATGGCGATCAGTCCCGTACCTGGGTTGTGAGCGTCTTGACGTTGGCGGTTGGGCGCTGTTTGAAGGGCGCGATCCGCACGTCGAACCCGCGCCGGTTCCCGACGAGCCGCAGCAGCGGGCCGTTGACCCAGTTCACGATCGAGCCGTCGTACTTCCCTGGGCCGTAGAACCCGGTGCGGTACTGATGCCGGTCGGTCACGAAGAGGTCGTGGCACAGCAGCCGGCCGGAGGGGTGGAGCAGCGGCAGGGTGTCGGCGAAGCTCGACACCGCTCCGTTGCTGACGTGCATGCGGATGTCGCCCTCGGCCTCCAGCAGGGGGCGGATCATCTCTCCGGTCAGGCTCGGCGCGACCTGGTAGAGGTCAAGCCCCTCCAGGGGCAGGTAGCGCTCCTCGAGGCGCAGCGCAACCCAGACCTCCCGCCAGAACGACACGGCCTGGCCGAGGTCGGGGAAGTGGCGGGGGAGCGACTCGCTCAGCAGCTCCGGCCCGAGCCGCAGCAGCCGGTCGACGAGCATGCTGAACATCCCCGCGGAGGCGTCGAACTGGCGCGCGATCCGCTCCGCGTCGGCCTCGCGGACAACGGCGCGCACCTCGACCAGATAGGTGTGCCCGCAGATGCTCGCCACCTCGTCGCTGGGCAGGTTGTCGTACACGTTGGAGATGTAGACCAGGAACGCCTTGTCCCGCAGGAACCCGAGGGTGACCGTGGGTCGGGTGGCGTCCAGCACCAGCGCGCTGATGTGATCGCTGTGGTGGGCGACGGTGCGCTGCGCCCGCTCCAGCACGTGGGCGGAGTAGTCGCCCATGAGGTAGTGCAGCCGGCGGTAGTAGTCGCGCCCGTGCACGCGATCGAGCTCGACGAACGCGTCCAGCCACGTGCGTGCCTGGTTGCCGTTGCCGACGCCGAGCTCCACGACGTACAGCTCCTCGGGCAGAGCATGGCGCGCGTCCAGGTCGTCCCAGACCTTGAACAGCTCGAGGATCAGCTCCTGCGCGGCCTCGGTGTTGCGGGCGTCGCTCTCGCCGCCTGGCAGTGTCTGCTCGTACTCCTGCCCGGTCACCTGCTCCCAGTGGGAGAGGGCCTGCCAGTACAGGGCGTTGAAGCGCCAGACGCAGCTCTCGCGTCCGGACACCCACGGCTCCAGGACGACGCGCCCGTCCTCGCCCGGGCCGTTGTGCTCGGCCAGGACCTCCTTGAGGCGCGTGGTCAGGTCGAGGTCGGGGCAGCGGCGCAGGTCGACGCCGATCTCGAGGCCATTCTCCTCGACCGGTCCGGAGTGCTCGGCGCCTGGAGCGCGGCCGGCCAGCATCGGGCGGCAGTCGACCGGCTCGCGGAAGTTGTTGCGGTACTGGATCCAGTCGAAGACGACCCGCAGGCGGGACAGATCGAGCGGGCTGGAGCTCAGGACGTCGATGACCGGGCCGAGCGCGGCCGGCACGTTCACCTCGCTGAGCTTCTTGACGGGTCGGAGGTCAACGTGCATGGCTGCCTGCCTCTCCGCTCGGTCGTTTCACCGGGGGGCCAACGCTCGGCTGTGCTTGGCTCCCGAGTGCCCGGGCCCCGCTCTCGAGCCCCCCGGACCCCCCGACGCCGTCGCCCGCCCGGTCTCTGGGCGGGACCCCGGCCCGACTGAGCACCTCGGGGATCCCCTGCTCGAAGCCGATCGCCATGACGTGCACGCCGGCGACGGCGGGGATCTCCCTGATCTGCTGAATGAGCTCGGCGCACAGCTGCAGCCCCTCGTCCTCGACGCGGTCGGGGGGCACGCCCCGGAGCCTGCGGTCCACCGCGTCGGGGACGTGCAGGCCAGGCACGTTGCGCTGCATGTGCTCCAGCGACTTGAGCGAGCGGATGGGGCCGACGCCGGCCAGGACGTGACAGCGCTGGTGCAGGCCGAGATCGCGGACCTCCGACATCCACTGCGCGAAGGCGGCGACGTCGAAGACGAACTGGGTCTGGATGAACTGGGCTCCAGCGGCGACCTTCTTGCCGAGCCGCGCCGCGCGGAAGTCGATCGGCGGGGAGAAGGGATTCTCCACGGCCCCGATGAACCATTCCGGCGCCGGGTCCAGCTCGCGTCCGGACAGCAGGCGCCGCTGCTCCCGCATGGTCCGAGCGGTCCAGATGAGCTGGACGCTGTCGAGGTCGAAGACGGGCTTGGCGTCGGCGTGGTCGCCGAAGCGCGGGTGATCGCCGGTCAGCAGCAGCACGTTGGGGATGCCCATCGCGCCGGCCGACAGCAGGTCCGACTGGAGCGCGATGCGATTGCGGTCGCGGCAGGTCACCTGCATGACCGGTTCCACCCCAGCGGCCATCGCGATGAGGCTCCCGGCAAAGCTGGACAGCCGCACGAAGGAGCTCTGGTTGTCGGTGATGTTGACCGCGTCCACCCAGCCGTCCAGCGACCCGGCGCCGCGCCGGATCAGGTCGGGGTCGGCGCTCCGCGGCGGGCGGATCTCCGCGGTCACCGCGAACGATCCAGACTCGAGCCGGCGCCGCAGCCGCCCGAGCGCCGGTCGCCGCTGCGCGGCCACGGTGGCGCCGGACGCGGCGCTCGCCCCGACGCTCATGAGCTCCCCACCGCCGCTCGGCTCGCCGCCGGGGCCGCGGCGGTCACGACCCGCAGGAGGTCGGGTGGCGCGTCGAGCCCGTCGTCATCGGTCCACAGACTGTCGTCGCGGTCCTGCCAGTAGTTGACCCACGAGCTCTGGCCCCAGAGCCGCTGGTCGACGGGGCGTTGCAGGCGGGACAGGTCGGCGGCGCGACCCTGGCTCCTGGCCCGCTCGTAGGCGACCAGCCAGACACAGCGCATCTCCGGGTAGACCTCACAGCCACCGTCCGCCGCCACGCCGCCGCAGGGTCCGTTGCGCAACTGCTTGGGGCAGCTCATCGGGCAGGCGTACCCGGTCGCCGGCAGGGCGCACTGGCCGCACATCTGGCAGCCGAACATCTCCAGCTTCACCCTTTTCTCCGCCGATGCGAAGAGCCGGTAGCGCCTGGGAGAGGACTCGATCCAGCCGCCGAGCCGGCGGTAGAAGGCATTGGGTCGCAGCAGCCGCTGCACGAGGTACAGCCAGCGCGCGCCCAGCCGCGGGTGGGTGGGACGCGGCTCGGGTGGTGCCTCGGATTCTGTGCGCGTCGTGCTGGACATGTGTCACCCGTCAGGCGAAGACGATGGTCTTGTTGTGGTGGACGATGACCCGGTCCTCGAGATGCCAGCCCACGGCCCGCGCCAGCACGGAGCGCTCGACATGCCGTCCGAGCTGCCGCAGGTCGTCCACGGACTGCCGATGGTCCACCCGGACGATGTCCTGCTCGATGATCGGGCCCGCGTCCAGCTCGGCGGTGACGTAGTGCGCCGTCGCGCCGACCAGCTTGACCCCTCGCTCGGCGGCCGCGAGGTACGGGTCGGCGCCCACGAACGCCGGCAGGAAGCTGTGGTGGATGTTGATGATGGGTCCGCCGAACGCCGCCAGGAACTGGGGGGAGAGGATCTGCATGTAGCGCGCCAGCACGATCAGGTCGACCTGGCCGGCAAGGAGCCTGAGCTGCTCAGCCTCGGCTTCGGGCTTGGTGTGCTTGGAGATGGGCACGTGATGGAACGGGACCTCCCAGCGGGCGGCGACCTCCCCGAGGTCCCCGTGGTTCGAGATCACCATGCGGACGTCCGCGTTCAGCTCACCGGAGTGGACGCGCCACATGAGCTCCTGGAGCGCGTGGTCCGCCCTGGTGGCGAGGATGGCCAGCCGCTTCAGCACCCCCGCCTGGGTCATCCTCCAGCGCATGGCGAACGACTCC
>WNGB01008073.1_pt1 | contig 15835 bp, 16 predicted proteins | sample 5400681 | NCBI WGS metagenome assembly WNGB01 (sample SAMN13153367, study PRJNA577476) | soil metagenome | isolation source: 115 cm soil or saprolite under grassland replicate 2 | place: USA:California | collected 2016-06-15 | reverse complement strand
GCTGACGGCCTGAGATCCTCATTGCCTATGAACAGGCCCACCAAGACATTGGCTTGCAACCTGGACGCGATGGCCGGGTTCGCTGCAGCGCATGGTTAGGCCTTCGGTTCATTGTCTGGAAGCGTGATAGTAGAGCCTTTGCCGATGCGGTCCCACTTGTCGTGGAATTGGAGCGTCTCGTATTGCTTCGGTTGGAGCCAGAAACTGGTCTTGCCGTCCTTCTCGCCTTTGTGGGCGAGGTCGCGAACCTCTGCGGGTGTGAGCACGAAGCACTCCGGTGTGTCGAGTGCGACGTTGCGGCAGATGATGAAGAAGTCTCCCAAAAGTCCTTCGAGCTTGCCGCCGAGCGGAACTGGGCTGCGCTGCGAAAGCGCCTTCACTTGGATGGTGTGAGTTCTGGCGGCGTCCTGGCTGTAGATAAGAATGTCAATGCCTTTGGCGTTTCGTGCAGTGGGCATCACGTTCCAGCCGAAGCGTGACAGGCGATAGCAAACGTAGAATAGTCCGACATTGCCGACGACCTGGTTGGCGCTTTGGCTGCGAAGTTTCATGGTGCGCGTAGAACGCCTAACGTCAGAACTCAGCCACGCCGGGCCGAGGACTCAAGCCAACCCGCGACTTCCCGGCCAACCCGGCGCGCTTCCCGGCGTTGGCTGCAGTGATTTTGTTCGGCGACGTCATGCTCACACAATTTCAAAAATTTCCGGCCGACCCCGACGAACTCGCAGTGACGGCCGGCCCTGCCACTGCGCCGGAAATGTAACCGCCACAGACGCGAAGCACACGAAAGAAATCCGCGGCATCGGCGCGAAACGCCGCGCCCTCCAAATTCAACAGGAGGTAACGGAGGAAACAGAGGACCGATTCCATCTCCGTTCCCTCCGTTGCCTCCTGTTCAAAATGCCCGCGCTGCTCAATTCCGCCGAACAGTATTATTGGGACAAAGTGCGTGCACGCGGTCGTGCACGGCTGATTCTTCCTACTCCCTCTGCCACAATGTATCCATGAGAGCAGATTTTCGCAGTTCTGTGAAGGACGATTCGCGCAACAAAAACCTGAAAGTCCTCGTCCGCGTCCCCTTTTCGCCCCGGCAATACTTTGGCCGCACGAACGGCCAGCCTTGGCCTATAGACGGTAGCCAGGCTTCTTTGACAAGGGTCTTCACGGCGCTGCGCAAGGCGTTGGTCAACGCAGCATGAATCTCGTGCTCCGCCCGGAGCGTGCGCGGGAGACGGATCGCGCAGGCTGCACTCGCCGGCTCCTCACACGCCGACCGTCGCCGCAAAGTTATTGATGCCTCTCGACCAGCATCGGGCGCATTCAACGCAGCATCGTTTGGGCGCTCCCGTTTGGTCCGGTCAAAGAATACGTTTTTCGTTAGGCGGCACGGTGCTATCCATAAGGCTTCCCTTCCAACGCGGGCTGCCGGTGGGTGCCCCAAAACCTCGGCGGATATAAACCGATAAGCCTCACCTCCCCAAACGCCTCCATCGTCGAATAATCCGCGAGCCAAATCTCCACAAAGCCGCTATCTGCGTAGTCGTCGGCAAGCGAAGCATCCCTGGCCCAAGCGAGTGAATCGAAACTGTAATCGAGAAGCTCGACGACACCATCCCCTTCCGCAGTCGCGGAACGAACGGCTCGCAGTCGCGGTACTAGCAGATCGGGACCACGCGTTTGTCGGCATTTGTCGCCAATTGTTGCGCCGAATTTGTCGGCTTTTGGCGCCATTCGCTCGGTGAATTTGTCGCCCGGTACCGGCAATTATTGACCGCAACAATCGTTGCCCATTCGGGCTCAAATCACAGTTTCGCTTAATCCCTCCACCTTTGCGCTTAAGTTACCCACTGCTAATTACCACCCCGGCGTATTCGTGAGTTATCCTCCTTTCCGATGACTGCGACCACGAAACAACCGCACGGTGGCCGGGCCTTCCACAGCATTCTGGCCCCGCACTTCGAGTTCATCCGCGAACTGCGCAAGCAGCGTAAGACGTGGAAAGAGATCGCCGAGTTGCTGCACCGCGAAAAGGGCGTTCGCGTTACGCTCTACGCGCCCTATTTCTTCTGCAAACGCCGGCTCAAACGAATGACCCGCCCCCATTGGGAGGATGAAGGCATTCTGAACTTCAACGGGACACGTTTGGGTCATCACTTGGCCGGCCGTCGGCCACAACTTGGCCAGAAGCGGGACACGCTCGGCGAGGGCGATTATATGGCGACGGTGTCCGGCGTCCGCTGCGCTCAAGGTATTGCTCGCCCCTTTGCCCCCTGCGCTCCACCTTGACCCCGGACACCGCCGCCAAGGCCCTCGCCTCTAGGTTCAGTCGCGCACCACCTGTCGCTGCGCGACCTGAAACGCCTTTCAGTCCGCTCTCAGAACCAATGCCTTGCGGCCGAGTTATCGTAGAAGATGAGGTACTTGGCCACACGAATCAAGCTGAACTTCGCTTCGCTCGCGAGCAGCGATTCAATTTTTTCAAAAAACGATTGCTGGCACCGCTCAGGACAATTCTGCTGAATCGTATGACAAAACCTAAAGCACAGAGAGTCTTTCGCGCATGACAAGACGGTCTGCTGACGGTGGGCAACGTGCGCAAGGCGAAAGGGCCGTCAAGATTGGAACAAAGCCAGCAGTCGAGATAGGCATATAGATTGCTCCAAGCAGTGTTTGCAGCGCGTCCAAAAGCCCGATGATAAACACGCCCGCGTCGAGTGTTTACAGATACTTTGGAGCGAAGACGATCAAGAGCTTCTTACCGTTCAACACGAGCACCACGGCGAGGAGAAGTAACGATGTATCGCCTCGCAGAGCAAGGAAGTCAGTGGTGGGTCACCGGCCGTTCATGCTTTCGAATCCGAGGCTGCGCGTCGTTTGCACTCAGCGTAAAGGGCGTCATAGACGATGAATTCGGAATTCAGAATCTCGTGGTCACTGAAGCCGAGCGCGCTGAAGCCGTGCGCAATCCAGCGCAAACCTTCGCCAGCCGGATGAGGCTTCGCGGGACGCGAGTCGGCGGCACGGACGATTTCGCCGAACAGCGTGAGCGCAGGGTCGGTGAGGTTGTATTTCTTGAGGATGGAATTGAATGACACGTCCTCGCCGTGGTGACCAAGTTCGCAGCCCTCGATATCAAAGGGCGTCGCGCCGAGTTCACGAGCTTTGGCCTCCACCAGATTCGCGGCGAAGAAGATGAACTCGGCCTGCGGATCAATAAACTTCTTGATGAGCCACGGGCACGCCACGCGGTCCACTTTAGCTTTTTCGCGTGTGATCCATTTCATTCTCATGAGTATGCCTCGCGTGAACGCAGGAAGCGCCTTAACTTTTATTCAGAATTGGGCGCTCGCCGGAACGCTCCAAAATGGCAATAATGCACGGCATCCGGTGAAGATCCTGGTCATCGAAGACGACGCGAAGACGGCCAACGCTATCCGCAACGGGCTGCAGGGCGAAGACTACGACACCGCTTTGGCGAGAACCGGTGAGGATGGATTTTTCCAACTCAACGCAGAGCCGATTGACCTCGTCGTGCTCGACTGGATGCTGCCTGGGCGCGATGGAATCGAGGTCCTCAAAACGCTTCGGTCTCGCGGCGCAAAGACTCCAGTGCTGTTGCTCACGGCCCGCGACACTATTGAGGACCGGGTGGTCGGCCTCGACAGCGGAGCGGACGATTACCTCGTGAAGCCATTCGCGTTTGCTGAACTGCTCGCCCGTATCCGGGCATTGCTCCGGCGGGCTGGGGATGCTGAGACGCTCCGAAAGCAAGTCGCCGACCTCACTTTGGACATGGAGAATCGTCGAGTGCTGCGCGGCTCACAGGAAATTGCTCTCACGCCGCGCGAGTTCGACCTGCTCGCTTATCTTGTGCGCAATCACGGACACACCGTCACAAGGCAGATGCTCGCAAAAGACGTGTGGCGTGAACCGCACCGCGCTACGCCGCTGGACAACGTGATTGATGTCCACGTCGCTCACCTCCGACGCAAAATTGACGAGCAACGCGTGAAACTCATCCATACCGTGCGTGGTGTTGGTTTCGTTCTCCGGGAGGACTCGTGAAAAACTGGTGGAAACGACGCACCTTGAAACTGCGGCTGACTCTTTGGTACGCGGCAGCGACGGCGGTCGTCCTGGCTGTGTTTGCATGGGTCGCCTACGAGATTGTCGAGCATCGGCTTGGTGCGGAACTCGACCGTCAACTCCGGATTGATTTCGATGTCATTGAAGCGCAACTCGACAGAGACACCACCGGCCAGATTCGCTGGCTGGTGCGCGGCGCGCACGGTGACGAAGGCTACGCCCGACTCTCCGCTTGGTTTGAAGTCTGGTCTGAGGACAAGCAATTGCTTTTCCGCCACTGGCCTGTGCGCGACGCAGACATTAAACGACCGATGTCAGCGCCGCTCGAATCCTCTCTTCGTTTTTACAGCATTGAACTGGAAAAGGACCTTCACGTTCGCATCATGGAACGTCCGGCGCGTGTGCATGAACTCGGCGTCATCGTGCGAGTGTTCCGCGATGAGACCGACACTCGCCGCACGCTGGCGCAGATTGTCGAAGTATTCGTGCTCGCAGCGCCGCTGGCGGTATTGCTGGCGGCTCTCGGCGGCTACTTTGTTGCACGACGTTCGCTCGCGCCCGTGGCTGCGATGGCCGAGCAAGCGAAACAGATCACTTCCGAGTCTTTGGCCGAACGACTGCCCAACCCGAATCCCCACGACGAACTCGGCCAGCTTGCTGCCGTGTTCAACCAGACATTGCTGCGCCTGGAAAATTCGTTCGTGGAACTGAAACGGTTTACGGCCGATGCTTCGCACGAACTTCGCACTCCCCTTACGGCCCTTCGCACCGTGGGTGAAGTCGCTTTGCGCCAAGGTGACAATCCCGCCGCTTTGCGTGAGACCATCGGCAGCATGTTGGAGGAAGCTCAGCGACTCAACGACCTCATCGAATCGCTGCTGACGCTGGCGCGCATGGAGAGCGGCAAGGTTTCTATTAAGACTGAGCCGGTGAAGCTCGCCGAACTCGTGAACGAAGTGCGCGACCACTTGAATGTGCTCGCAACGGAGAAGCAGCAAACAATCGAACTATCTGGCGACGACGGCCTGAGCGTCACCGCCGACCGACTCTTGCTACGACAGGCGTTGATGAACATCGTCCATAACGCCGTGCGTTACGCACCGCCGCAGACGCGTATCTCCATTCGCACCGCCTGCCGTGGCGGGGATGCCTGCATTGAAGTTGCCGACCAAGGGCCGGGTGTCGCCGCTGAACATCACAAGAAGCTTTTCGAGCGATTCTATCGCGTGGACAAATCCCGCTCCCGCGCCGAAGGCGGCCATGGCCTTGGCCTGGCCATCGCCAAGCGCTCCATCGAACAGCAGAGCGGACGGATCGAAATGGAGAGCGAGCTTGGGAAGGGCAGCGTTTTCCGTATCGTGCTTCCATCAGTGTAGAAACATGAAGATGAATGCTTGAACTACTCTTCTCGAATGGGCACTCTGTGGCCGATGACGTTCCGTGAATTGAGACTGGCGAGCAAGCAGTCTCGCGCTGCCATAGGTATGGTCGCGCGGGGACTGATGGCCCTCCTGTTCATTTCTTACGTCCTGTACATCCCATTCCATCTTCTCAAAGAGCGGCATTTGAACGATGCCATGTCGTCAACACAGTTGGCTGCGGCTCAACTCGACGACCACGACGACACGGACCACGATTGCCACGGCAGACATCACAAGCCGCATCCGTCGTTCGAGCACTCCATTCAGATTCTACCGAAATCCGAGTCTATCGCACTATGCGTCGCTTTTTTTCCTGCGGTTACCACCATCGTCCTCGACGCGCTGCAATCGCACGTCCCAGTTGCATTCGTTGAACGTATCTGGCCGCCGTGCGAATCCCCCCCAGAGCCATCGCAGCCGCGCGCTCCGCCCATCGCCTAATTCCCTCTTCGTCGCAACGCGTCGACTCATTCGCCGCGTGACGCCATCTGCCTGAACGCCTCACAGGCGGAAACCATGTCCGGGCGTGTTCCTTTTGGGGCGAGACTCCGTTTTGCGTTTATGAATCAAACCATTGCTCAACTGCCCTGCCGCCGCTGGCTGGTCGCCGTCGCGGCGACGGGACTCAGCGGCCTCCTTCAATTATCCAACGCAGCGGAATCTCCGCCTGCGAACACCAATGCGCCATCCATCGCACTCGATGCTCTTGTTGCAGACGTATTGGAGCACAATCCCGAACTGAACTTCTACCGCGCCGAAATCGCCGCCGCGAAGGGCGAACGCCGCACCGCTGCGACATGGGCCAATCCTGAAGTCTCCACAACGGTTGGGCAAAAGCAGGTGCGCAGCGGCGGGCTGTCGGATGAAGGCGTCGCGTGGTCGGTTTCTGTTCAGCAGACCTTTGAGTATCCGGGGCGGCTGGCGTTGCGAAAGGCCATTGCGAACCGGCAAATTGAACTGGCTGGGCTGGGCTACGAACAATTCAAGGGCGCGCTGGCGGCGCGGGCGCGCGAACTGGCTTTCAGCATTTTTATCGCACAGGAAAACGCGGAAGCCGCGCACGCTGTGGCCGATCGTTATCAAGCGCTGGCCGAAACCATGGTGCAGCGCGAGCCAGCCGGCGTGACACCGCTCCTGGAAACGCGCATTCTCGAAGCCAACGCTCTGATCTTCCACCGACACGCCAGTCAGGCGACGCTGAGCGCCCAATCTGAGGTGCTCGAATTGAATCAGCTTCGCGGACAGCCGCTGGAGTCCCCCGTCCGAGTCAGCGCGGCGGAGTTGAAATTTCCTGCGCCGCTCGAGATCGGGGTGTTGCTGGCGGCAGCGCGCACGAACAATTTTGAATTGCGCATGCGTCAGGCGGAACTGGCGCAACAAGGCTTCAGTGTTTCGCTGGCAAAAAATGAGCGGTTTCCCTCAGTCACCATCGGGCCATTTTTGTCGGAAGAAAGCGCGGCGGACAAAGAGCGGATTCTCGGCGTGGGCATTTCCGTGCCCGTGCCGTTGTGGAATCGCAACGCGGGCAAGATCCAAACCGCCAACGCGCGTTTGCAGCAGGCGCAGACCCTGTTGCGGGTGAGTCAACTGGAGGTCGAACGCGCGGTGACCACCCGGGCCGCGGCTTATCAGACGAAGACCGAGGAGATGTCGCACTGGCGCGCCGACGCGGTGCAGCGGCTGCGCGAGGCGGCGGAACTGGCCGACCGGCATTATCGGCTCGGAGCAGTGCCGATTGCGACCTACGTGGAGTTGCAGAAGCAATATCTCGACGGGCTGGAAGCGGTGCTGGAAACCCGGCACGAGGCGCTCGCAGCCGCGCAGGAATTGCAGCGGCTCACGGGAATTAATTTGAACGCTGCTCCGCCCGCCAAGGGTGAAAGCCTACAACCTTGAAGCCGGTATGATTGATCGCATTCTCGAATTTTCCTTGCGCCAGCGCGCCATTGTTTTGCTGGCCGCGATTGGGTTGCTCGGCGTCGGCTTGTGGTCGGCTACTCATTTGCCGATTGATGCCGTGCCCGACATCACGGCGCCTCAGGTGCAAATCAACACCGAAGTTCCGGCACTTGCGGCCGAGGAATCGGAGAAACTTGTTACGCAGCCTATCGAAATCGAAATGGCCGGCCTTCCCGGAATGGAAATCATGCGTTCGCTGACGAAATTCGGCCTTTCGCAGGTGACGCTTCAGTTCAAAGACGGCACGGACATTTATCGCGCGCGCCAGCTTGTTGCCGAACGTTTGCAAGGCGTGCTCGAACGCCTGCCGCCGGGCGCTTCACCGAAACTCGCGCCCATCACCACCGGACTCGGTGAAATCTTTTACTACAACCTCCAGTATCGCGCTGACGCCACGAACAAGCCGCCGACTGAACTGGAGCAACTCATCGAGTTGAGCGGAATCCAAAAATATGTCGTGAAGCCGCTGTTGCGCACAGTTCCGGGCATCGCCGAAATCAACGAAAGCGGCGGTTACGAAAAGCAATTCGTCATTCAACCCAAGCCGGAAGCGCTCGCGGATGTCGGCATGACGTTCAGCGAAGTTGCCGATCTCATCGCGCAAAACGTCGAGAACGCCGGCGGCGGCATCATCAGTCGCGGGGGAGAACAACTCACCATTCGCGCCGTTGGTCGGGTCAACACAATTGAGGAAATCGAAAACCTGCCTTTGAAATTTGGCGCGGCGGTGCAACCGCTGCTGGTCAAGGATGTCGCTCAGGTGAGGCTCGGCACAAAATTCCGCACCGGCGCGGGGACATTGAACGGCCATGAAACGGTCATTGGCACAACGATGATGCTGTTGGGCGAGAACAGCCGCGAACTTGCGGTGCGAGTGAAAGCGCGGATGAAGGAGATTCAAAGCAAGCTTCCGAACGGTGTGGAACTTCAAATTCAATATGACCGCTCCAATCTGATCGATCACACCATTGGAACGGTCAGAAAAAATCTTTTTGAAGGCGCTATACTCGTCGTTGTTGTGCTGCTGGCGCTGCTGGGCAACTGGCGTGCCGCGCTCATCGTTGCGCTGGCGATTCCGCTCTCTTTTCTTTTCGCCCTCATGGGCATGGAACGCTTCGGCGTCTCTGGAAACCTGATGAGTCTCGGCGCGATTGACTTCGGCCTCATCATTGATGGCGCGGTTGTCATTGTGGAAAACATCGTGCGGCAAATGGCGCATCGCCAGCATCACCTGGGTCGTGTGTTGACCGAAGAAGAGCGCGTCCACATCGTGCTCTCCGCGAGCAAGCAAGTCGGTTCCCCAATGTTTTTCGGCGTAATGATCATCACCGTCGTCTATATTCCCATTCTCGCGCTGACCGGCATCGAAGGAAAAATGTTTCATCCCATGGCGTTGGCCGTGATGCTCGCCCTCGCTGGAGCGCTGCTTCTGACGGTGACGCTCATGCCGGTGCTTTGCTCCTTTCTGCTGCGCGGCAAAATTTCCGAAGGCGATAATTTCCTGATGCGCCTTGCGAAGAAAATTTACGCGCCGACACTTAACGTCACGCTTGGCCATCGCTGGCCGGTTGTCTTTGGCGCGCTGGCGCTTTTAGCCGTGACGGGCTGGCTGTTCACGCGACTGGGCGCGGAATTTATTCCAAAACTCGACGAAGGCTCCATCACCGCGATGCTGTATAAACCAGTCGGCATGAGCATGGAGGAATCGCTCCGCACGGACATCGAAGTGGAAAACACCCTGTTAAAGGAATTCCCCGAAGTGACGCGGATTTTCTCGCGTATCGGCACCAGTGAAATTGCTTCCGACCCGATGCCGCCGAATGAAAGCGACGTTTACATTTTTTACAAGCCGATTTCGGAATGGCCGAAAACGCCGGCCCGCCCCACCAACAAAGCCCAGTTGCGCGAACAAATGGAGGCCAGACTCCAAAAGATCAATCCCGACTACAGCCTTCTTTTCGCGCAGCCCATCGAAATGCGTTTCAACGAAATGCTCGAAGGCACCAAAGCGGAATTGGCCGTGAATATTTTCGGCAACGATTACGACGTGCTCGAAAAACTGGCCGAGCAGATCAAAGGCATTCTTGAAAAAATGCCCGGCACCGCCCAGGTCGAGCACGAAACCGAAGGGCGCACGCCGCAATTGCAAATGAACGTCAAACGCGAGGCGCTTAAACTCTATAGCCTTCAGGTGGGCGAGATCAATAAGGCCGTCAATGCCGCGCTCGCCGGCCAGGAAGTCGGCCAAATCGTGGAAGGCAATCGGCGTTACGACATTGTGGTGCGGATGCCCGAACAACTCCGCGCCGAGGACGAGGAAATTAAGAAGCTGCCATTGCGCGTCGGGAATACCGGGCTTCTGCCATTGGGCAAAGTGGTGGAGTTCCAAACGTTAAAAACCGTCGAGCCGATTCGCCGCGATGCCGGCCAGCGCCGCGCCGCGCTGATGATCAACCTGAAGGTCCGCGACATGGAAGGCTACGTCCGCGAGGCGGAGCAACGCATCAACGAACAGGTGAAAATGCCCGAAAACTATTTCATCGAATTTGGCGGGCAGTTCGAGCACTTGAAGGAAGCTCGCGCCCGATTGGCGGTGGTTGTGCCAGCGACGCTCGCGTTGATTTTTGTGCTGGTGTTCCTGTCGTTTAGCAGCGTCCGGCAAACGCTGATTATTTACACCGGCGTTCCGCTGGCGGCGACAGGCGGTGTGTTCGGCCTTTGGCTGTGCGGAATGCCCTTCAGTATTTCGGCGGCAGTTGGCTTTATCGCGTTGAGCGGAGTGGCGGTGCTCGATGGTCTGGTGATGTTGAGTTATTTCAACCAATTGCGCGAAGAAGGCAAGAGCATCCGGGACGCCGTGATTGAAGGCTCACTTACGCGCTTGCGTCCCGTGCTCATGACCGCGCTCGTTGCGAGTTTCGGTTTCGTGCCGATGGCGCTGGCAACCGGCCCTGGCGCGGAAGTGCAAAAGCCGCTCGCCATCGTTGTCATCGGCGGGTTGATCAGCTCGATGTTTCTGAAACTGGTTTTGCTGCCTGTGCTTTACGAGTGGTTTGAAAAGCAGGACCACCGCGTCCAATCAACTGTTCCCGAACCCGTTGAAACAAAAGGATGATAATTCATTATGAACTCACATAACTCATGTCTGTCCCGTCGTCGTTTCCTGCAGCGTTCCGCTTTAGTCGTGAGCGCCATCGGCATTGCACCTGCAATCTCCACGCGCGCTGAGGACAAACCGCCGCTCTTCAAAATCTCACTCGCCGAATGGTCGCTCCATCGCGCGCTCAATGCGAAGAAGCTGACCAACCTCGACTTCCCGCGCATCGCCAAATCGGAGTTCGGCATCACTGCCTGCGAATACGTCAATCAGTTCTGGATGGATAAAGCCAAGGACACGGCGTATCTGGCCGAATTGAAAAAGATCACCGGCGGCGAGGGCATCACCAACGTGCTCATCATGTGCGACAACGAGGGCGATCTCGGCAACGCGGACAAATCGAAACGCAAGCAGGCTGTGGAGAATCACTTCAAATGGGTCGAGGCCGCAAAGACGCTCGGCTGCCATTCCATCCGTGTCAACGCCCGCTCGACCGGCAGCCCCGAGGAGCAGACTGACCGCGCCGCCGAGGGCTTGCGACAACTCGGCGAGTTCGCCGCGCAGCACAATCTCAACGTGATCGTCGAAAATCACGGCGGCCTTTCCTCCCACGGCGACTGGCTCGTGGCGACCATCAAAAAGGCCGGACTCAAGAACCTCGGCACGCTGCCGGATTTCGGGAACTTCACGGAATATGACCGCTACAAAGGGGTGGAAGAAATGATGCCCCTGGCTAAAGGCGTCAGCGCCAAGTCGCACGATTTCGACGAGCAAGGCAACGAGACGCACACCGACTATCGCCGGATGATGAAAATCGTCCTCGCCGCCAACTATCACGGTTTCGTCGGCATCGAATACGAGGGCAGCAAGCTCGACGAATACGCCGGTGTCCGCGCTACGAAGAAGCTGCTCGAAACCGTCCGCGAAGAGTTGAGCCGGGCGTGATCGCGGGAGGCTAAGACTGAGTGAACTCGTTTTCTGATTACCTGGCCCACGGCAACGCGTGGCTTTACATCCCCGCTGCCATCGTGCTCGGCGCCTTGCACGGTTTGGAGCCGGGGCACAGCAAAACCATGATGGCGGCGTTCATTGTGGCCATTCGAGGGACGGTGAAGCAGGCGGTGCTCCTGGGGCTGGCAGCTACGGTTTCGCACACGGCCATTATCTGGATCCTCGCTCCGATTGGGCTGTATTATTCCGGGTATTTCAACGTGGAGGAACTGGAGCCTTATTTTCAGGTGGCGGCGGGCCTCATTATCATAGGCATGGCGGCGTGGACGTTTGTTCGCACGCGACAAGACCAGCGTGCTGCCGCGTCGCACAGTCACAGCACACACACTCACGGCCCGCATGGCGGAGTGATGATTGATACCGGGCATGGGCAAATGGAAATCAGCGTGTTTGAGACCGGCGTGCCGCCCCGGTTTCGGCTTTACTTTTATGACTCGACTTTGAAGCCGCTGTCGCCGCCCACGGACGAGACCATCGCGCTGGAAACGATCCGCCCCGACGGCGCGCGACAATTGTTTGCGTTCGTTCACCGCGGCGAATTTCTGGAGGCATCCGAGAACCTTCCCGAGCCGCACGAGTTCGATGTGCTGCTGAAACTTGAACACGCCGGCCATGTTCATGCCTATAAAGCAAAGTTTGAGGAAGACCATCATCACCACCACGGCCACGAGCACGACCACCCATCGGGCCTGCCTGACGTGGGATCAGAAGAGTATGCCGACGCGCATGAGCGGGCGCATGCCATTCAAATCCAGGAACGCTTCACCAGCCGCCAGGTCACGACTGGACAAATCGCGCTCTTTGGTTTGACCGGCGGACTGATGCCTTGTTCTGCGGCGGTGGCGGTGCTGCTGATTTGTCTTCAACTCAAGCGGTTCGTCCTGGGATTCGCTTTGGTGCTCGCATTCAGCATTGGGCTGGCCATCACGCTGGTGACGGCGGGCGCGGTGGCGGCCATTTCCGTCCGCCAGGCCAGCAAACGGTTCAAAGGCTTTGGCGAACTGGCCCGCAAAGCTCCTTACTTCAGCGCGAGCGTGATGGGGATAATTGGATTGCTGTTTTGCATTCAGGGCGCAAGGCGCTTATTGCATTGAAGGAGCGGAAATATGCGGCGGAGCAAGGCATCGCTGAGGAAGAAGGCGTTGGGTTAAACAGATTTGACCGAGTTCGCAGAAAATTTTTACGCGAGTTGAATTTGAAAAGTTCTGCCCAGGTTGCATTGAATTATTGCCATTATGGCGATCCCGACAGGTCGGGCGTCCCGGCTCGACCCGCCGTGCTCGCGCGCTGTCGCGGCAGGTTGCCGACGCGAACCATCTGCGCGGCTTGCACACGGCGGAGCAGCAGCGTATTCTTCAGCCATGAGCACGATTTCAGTGAGCGACCTTAACAAAAAATCCGCCAAGCAATGGCTCAAATCGGCGAGCAAGGATGACGTGGTCATCACGTCCAAAGGCCAGCCGGTTGCGGTGCTGCTGCGAATCGCGGCGGCCTCGGTGGAATCCACCCGTGCGCTGGTGCGCAGTTTCCGCGCGCTCCAGGCACAGTCTGCGCTTCAACAAGCCGCCGCAGCCAGCGGCGCATCAGAACTTTCGATGTCCGACATTGATGCTGAAATCGCCGTCAGCCGTCGCGCCCGCCGTCGGAAATGAAAATCGTGCTCGACACCAACATCGTCGTGTCGGGCTTGCTCAAATCTCAAGGAAATCCCGCCCAGGTTCTCACGCTGGCATTGGCTGGCGCGGTTCAGGTTTGCCACGATGACCGCATCCTCGCCGAGTATGCCGAAGTCCTTGCCCGTCCGCGTTTCAAGTTTGACCCCAAGCGTGTCCGCGAAGTGCTGAACAAAATCGAGGCGGACGGATTGGCCGTTGATGCCAGCGGGGAATCGAACTTGGATTTGCCGGACGCGGATGATGAACCGTTTCTGGCCGTCGCGCTTGCGGCCTCAGCGGATTTTCTTGTGACCGGAAATTTGTCCGATTAGCCGCCCAACAAGCGCCGAGGTTGCGCGGTCGTTTCTCCTGCGGCGTTCATGGAACATTGGCGGAAGTTGCAGAACGAAGATTGAGATGAGTTCAATCAGTTAAACAGAGTTCGCAGCCCCGAAAGCTTTCGGGGTTACGCGATGAAAAGTTTTGCCCTCGTGCCGCGACGGGCGCGAGCACGGCGGAAGTTGAACCCGAGTTGTTGCCAAATCTTGATTTGCCGACCGGCGCGGGCAATCGTCTGCGCTTTGGGAGCGGAGTTGATTTTAGTTTTGATTGCAGTCTGGATTCGTGGGAAACCGAGACCGTCGAACCAAACACAAAATTAACAGTAATCCCAACGAACATGGCCTTACGACTCTTCAAAATCTCCCTTGTCGGCCGCCGCGTCCCTCGAATATCAGGACGCGCACGAGCGGGCGCACGCGTAGCAAGTGCGCGCCCGCGAAGCAAGCTGGCGCTGATACAACTTAACCGACCCGATTTATGAAAACTCCTCTCGCCATGCTCAAACGTCTCCTCCCGTTCATTGCCAGTTTCTGCCTCGCCGCGCCGTTGAGCGCCGCCGACAAAAAAATCGTCCTCATCGCCGGCACACCGAGTCACGGACCGGGCGAACATGAATTCAACGCCGGCGTTTTGCTTTTGAGAAAATGCCTAGCCGGCGTGCCCGGCGCGAAGGTCGAGGAACATCGCAACGGCTGGCCGAAACAGCCCGCCGCGCTCGATGGCGCCGACGCGGTGGTGATTTACTGCGACGGCGGCGGCGGTCTTAAGTATTTTTACTTCAACAAACCTGGCCGCCCGTCAAAACCATCGTCGAGTGGCTCGACTCCGAAATGAACGCGCTGAATTTGGAGAATCCCGGCCCCTTAGGCATCCGGTATGAGAGCCCAATCACCTGAAGTTGGACCAAAAAAGTCGGAACGATTTCGCCGACAGCAGCGGAAAGAACGGCTCATTCTGATCGGGGTTGTTCTCGCAGTGGCGGCTGCGGCTGCTTTGGGTATGTATCTGCAATATGAACACTTCATCAAACCTCGCGAGCACCAGCAGATCAAAAAATAATTCCTGCATGGCGAAAAACCGTCATCCATTTACTCGTGCGATAATAAGCACAAAATGAATCAGACCCGTCATCATCACGAAGGCAACGACTTTCACCGTCGTGCTGGTGACACAGTGGTTTTGGACAAAACCGGGACGCTGACGCTGGGTCTGCCGCGCGTCACCGCCATCCAGCCGCTCAATGGTGCTACGGAGGACGAAGTGCTGCAAACCGCCGCCATCGCCGAGCAGCACTCCGAGCATCCGCTCGGTGAAGCCATCGTGCGGCAGGCGCGCAAACGCAACGTCGCCCTGCGCGAGTATTCCGATTTCCACTACTACCCCGGGAAGGGGTTAAGTTGCGTTGACGGCGGCAGTGAGATTCTCGTCGGCACGCGCGCGTTGTTTGAAGAACGCGGCATTTCTTTTCCGGGGAAAGAGCAGAACGGTCCTTTCGTCGGCCAGGCGGGCACGACGGTCGTGCTCGTGGGACGCAATCGGCGCATTCTGGGAACGGTCACGCTTGCCGACCAACTTCGTGTCGAGGCCAAAGACACGGTCGCAAGACTGAACCGGCGTGGTTACGACACGATTTTGCTCACCGGCGACGCTCATGAAACCGCAAAAGCCGTGGGCACGGTATCTCCGTTTACGATGAATCTTCTGGCTACAAAAGCATGAAAGAAAAATGAGCCGCGTCAGGAAATCGTAAATTGAAGCGCACTTTGCGAATGAAAAGCAACTTAACCAGACACTTCCTGCAATCGCCATTCGCGCTTTGCCGGAGGCGGTCAGGCAAGTTGGCGTTGGCGGGGTTGCTCATTTTTTTATGGGAATTGTCCTCCGTGCTTGCAGCCAATCCCTCATTTCACAAGTGGTTGCATCACGATGCCAATCAGAACCACCATCAATGCGCGATACGACTCCTTGAAAAGCATCAGGTGCTTTCAAGTGATCCGATGGTTCCGCTTTCGCCGTTTTATTTCGGTCTGAATTATTGCGCCAGTTCCTGGCATTCTTTTTTTATTCCTTCAGCAGATATTGGTCTCTCTGACAGCCGCGCTCCCCCTGTCGCCTGACAGCCCTGCGGTGTCGTAAGTGAGCCATTTGGCTCATTGTTTTCCTTTGTAACCTGGCGCGCGACGTGTGCGCCGAAACTTTAACCAGAGAAACTATGAAAATTTGGAAATGTTTTGAGTGGTCTTCTGCCCTTTGCTTGAGCGCGA
>WNGB01021900.1_pt1 | contig 15839 bp, 7 predicted proteins | sample 5400681 | NCBI WGS metagenome assembly WNGB01 (sample SAMN13153367, study PRJNA577476) | soil metagenome | isolation source: 115 cm soil or saprolite under grassland replicate 2 | place: USA:California | collected 2016-06-15 | reverse complement strand
AGTAGGGCGGACCGTCGCAGTAAGCGTAGCTGAAGGCGTTGGTGTCACTGGAGGTGTAGGAGTTGGAGTAACAGTTGGACTTGGTGTCGCAGTAGGCGTCGGTGTAGGTGTAGGTGTGCCACCACCGCCCTGGCCTGGCGCCTGGATTTCAACCGCCATTGGCGAGCCGGTTTTAAAGTACCCCACTGTCGAATTGGCGGTCTGCGGCGGCGCATCGGCGTCGAACCGGAAGTTATACAGCGTGCCAAAGCGAATCGCGTTGGCGTTCTGATTAGTTGCAAAAGTTTCCGTGCTCCAAGTCACAGAGCTGGCGTCCTGAGTAACGTCCCATGGTGTGCTGCTATATCCAGCGTCTCCAACGGTTCCGTCATTTGACCATCCGGGCTCCTGAAGTGGCGCATGAAATCCGATGTTACTAACATTCACTCCAGCTCCCAAAGGTACGCTGAAGGATTGAACCGAACGATCTAGGTTCATGTTAAAGAGCGCATACTCATAGTGCCAGACCCCGGCCGACGGATTAGTTACTCGATAGCCCATGAACCAAATCCCATCGTTACCGGGATCGGGCTCAACCTGGTTTACCGTCGCGCCAGCATCCGCCCAAGCCTGGATGGCAGGCTGCGTTCGCACGGTGTTACCGGCCTGGTTAAATGTGAAATTGGTAGGCCCGCCACTGACTGTAAACTTCTTGTAGGAGAAATTGTTAAACATGTTGCATTGGGTCGGATGCGCCTGGCACCAGGTGTATTCAGTAGGCGAGATATAGTCCGCTTCGGCGAAGTAGCTCGCGCCGGGATTTTGTGCTGGAATCAGGTCGCTCGTTGCGACTGTCACTCGATGCGAAGTACCGGTGTGATTGTGGCCCGCATGATTGTTTGGATCGGGGTTAGATGGGAAAACGCCTGTGAATGGGTTCACCCACGCGCGGGAGCCGATGAGGTCTTGGTCATAATTTAAGCTTGCGACATACGTATCGGCGCAGCCAGGGCACAACTGATCACCGGTCACGCAAGGAGGGCTCGTGTTGCATGTGCCGCAGATGAACTCTTCCAATGCGAAAAACGCATGTTTCATCCAAGATTGGCCGATTTGTTCAAAGCGCTCGTCATTAGTCGCGCCACCGCTCATGCGGTACAGATTTTGTGGAATAACCGGATGATTAGTCTCAGGCAATTGATGCCAGTCGATTGGCTGGTCGCCGTTGTTGCACGAAACCGTTCCTATTCCTAGACCGACAAAGTTTCCATTAACAGCGCCTTGGGGTTGCTCAACACTTTCTAGATCCCCAACAATCACATCGGGGCCCGGCACCAAGGCTGGCGTTGCTGGGTTGAGCGCGTGTTGCATCGGCGGCATGACCACTGATTGAGGCTGGCCATTAGCAATCTGTGTGATCTCGGTCGGCTGCATAACCGCGCCGATGGAGATTGTTCCAACGACTGCGCCGGCGTCGGACGGACGGCCGAGCGCCTGGGCAAACTCTTTTGAAACGACCAGTTTGCCATTCGTGATGGCGAGCGACTGCGCCGCGGGATCGTAGTCGTACTGGTGCCCCTGGATGTTGAAAAACGTGAATCCTGTATTGCTGTTGCGCACGGCAAGATCGGCCCCTTGACCCGAAGGAAGTTTTTCGACTGCGAGCTGCTTGAGGGACGCGCCTAGCTGTAGCGGCAGGCGTGTCGCCTGCGAAACCGAGGCCCCTGCAGCCCCGAACGCTTTCGGGGCTGCCTCTACAGGGATCAAAGCCATCGATCCCGGGACGGGACCGCGCAATTGATCGTTAAAAACCAGAATGGGAAAGAAAGAATTGGCGCCTAAGGCGAAACGCGCTTGCTGGAGACTCTGCGCGGCGGAGTTGATTCCACTGAGGCGGTTGAGATCGAGATCCATCGTGACGCTTCCGTTTTCCACAATCATCTTTTGAAGCGTACCGGTCGGCGCGGCTATAGCCGCAGCAGAGCTTGCTCGCTGTGGCGAGCGCGCCGTCTGGGATGCGGCTTGCGCCGAAACGCCCCATAGCGGCATGGCTATACTAATCGCCACCAGCACGAGTAAGGAAAGGGTGAGAGCAATCAGGATTTTCTTTAACATTGTTTTGTCCTCCGATTTTGCGCGGTTTGGCCGCGATGCGAATAAAGTTGTAACTTGTCTCATGCGCTTGCGGTGCAAGCCAAGACAAAAATGTTAAAATTTCGGCGCGTGTGCGGCCGCGTCCTACAGATCACCCTTTCCTCACGGACCGCTGTAGCCGCGTGTCGCTGACCGCGGCAAATCTGTGGTGGCAACCAAACGACCCCAGTCGGGGTCGCTAAGCCCGGCTACTAATCACCGCCCCTTACTCCCCTCACGGCCTAGGATGGGGAGTCGGCCGCGGCCTTGGTGTTGCTCTTGGCGGCGGCGGCGTTGGGGTCGCGTCTGACATAAAGGGAGCCGCGACGGCAACCCCAATTGGCGACCCTGTTTTAAAAAAGCCGATAGTCGCAGTGCTAGGAACCGGTGCTGCGCTGGAATCAAACCGGAAATTATACAGCGTGCCCCAGCGAATCGCATTGGCGTTCGGATTTTGTGCAAAGTTTTCCGTGCTCCAAGTCAGAGTCGAGCCATCACCGAAATCGACAGTCCAGGGAGTGCTGCTATATCCCGCATCGCCTACAGTACCATCTTGTGGCCATCCCGGATGTTGCGGCGGTGCGTGGAACTGGATGTTGCTCAGCGGAACTGGAAACCCGAAAAAAACCTGGAAAGATTGAATGGCGCGATCCAGGTTCTCGTTAAAGACGGCGTATTCATAATGCCACACCCCGTTATTTGGTCCTGTTACCTTGTAACCGACAAAGAAAATGCCATCATTACCCGGATCGGGCTCAACCTGGGTCACTGTTGCGCCCGTAGCTACCCAAGCTTGGATAGCAGGCTGCATTCGTACCGTGTTACTAACAGGTGAAAAGTTGAAAACCGTAGGCCCGCCGCTGACACTAAACTGACGATAGGAGAAATTGTTAAACATGTTGCACTGCCCGGGATGCGACTGGCACCACGTGTATTCATGCGGACTAATGTAGGCCGCCTCGCCAAAGTAGCTTGCTCCCGGATTTTGCCCCGGGATCAGGTCACTCGTTTCCACCAGGATCCGGTGCGACACCGCGTTGTGGGTGTGCCCGCTGTGGTCGTTCGCGTTCCCCGGGAAACTTCCCGTGAAAGGGTTAATCCAGGCCCGCGACCCAATCTGGTCCTGGTCGCCATTCAAGAAGGAGACGTAAGGATCGGAGCAGCCCGGGCATAGGTGCGTGCCTGTTTCGCAACCAGAAGTGTTACACGTGCCGCAGACGAAGTCTTCCAATGCCTCGAATGTATGTTTCACCCAGGACTGCCCGATTTGTTCGAAGCGCTCGTTGCTATCGGCGCCTCCGCTCATGCGATAAAGATTTTGCGGAACGATTGGGTGATCGATGTTAGGCAACGCAAACCAGTCAATCGGCTGGTCGCCATTGTTACAAGAGTCTGTTCCTATGGCCAGACCTACCTGTGTTCCAACGGCCTGCGGGTCAAGCTGGTTCACGTCTTCGAGATCCCCAACGATGACATCTGGTCCTGGCACTAGCGTTGGCGTGTTTGTGCCGGCCCCTTTTGGCAGGGGTGGCATGATCGCCGATGTGGGTTGTCCGTTGGCAATCTGAGTGACCTGGACCGGTTGCATGGTTGCGCCGATAGTGATTGTTCCGGCCATTGAACCAGCGTGCGATGGGTGCCCAAGTGCTTTGGCAAATTCCTGTGAGAGGAGCAGTCTGCCATTCGTGATGGCGAACGATTGCGCAGCGGGGTCGTAATCGTACTGCAGTCCTTGCAAATTAAAAAAGGTGAATCCTGTCTTGCTGTCGCGCACGGCGAGATCGAATCCTTGACCTGAAGGAAGTTTTTCGACTACGAGCCGGTTGAGAGATGCGCTTAGCTGTAGCGGCAGGCGTGTCGCCTGCGAAACCGAGGCACCTGCAGCCGGAACGGCTGCCTCTACAGGAATCAACGCCATCGATCCTGGCTCAATCCCGCGAAACAAGTCGTTAAAAATCAGAATGGGAAAGAAGGAGTTGGCCGCTACAGCGAAATGCACCTGCTGGGAGTTTCCAGCCGCAGCGCCCAGAACTCCGAAAGTTTTCGCGAGCGAGGAGCTTTCGGGGTTCAACCGGTTGAGATCGAGATTCACTGTGACGCTTCCGTTTTCCACAATCATTTTTTGAAGCGTGCCGGTGGGCGCGTCTGTAGCCACGGTGCTGCGCGCCGTCTGGGATGCGGCTTGCGCTGAAACACCCCGCAGGGGCGTGGCTACACCAAGTGCCACGATCACGAGTAAGGAAAGGGTGAGAGCAATCAGGATTTTCTTTAACATTGTTTTGTCCTCCGATTTTTGCCCGTTTGGCCGAGCTGCCAATGAAGTTGCACGTTCTCTCACGCGTTAGTAGCGCAAGCCAAGCAAAAATTTCGAAAATTTTTTGTGACGGTGCTAAACGGCGTGAGACATGGATGCAACGTGAGAGCGCCTCGACGCAGCGAGGCGGCTACAAAAGCATGCGGGCACCGTGTCCACGGCGCTGTGTCGCCGTGCCGCTGGGAGTTTTTCGCCACTGTTGGAACCCTGGACGGGACAGCTGAAGGCAATGGCAGGTGAACCGCCAAAGGCGCGAAAATTCGGCGGCAACGCCGCAAGTACTTTGCCAACGCGTTAAGCCGCCTTTGCACGCTACGGCGCGCCGAGGGGACAACGCGTTCAACCTAAAAACGGGAAACTCGCGAGTTGCCTCGCGAGTTTCCCAAACACTAACTTGTCACTGTTTCCTCACGGCCGAGCATGCGGAGTTGGACGTGGCCTCGGAGAGGGACTTGGAGACGAATGGTCACAACTCGGAGCGCATAAGTTGCCTTCGTTGTAATCGCCAAGAATCCCCGCTGTAGGTGACACGTCTCGCGGCCGCAGGTATCCGTCGCCAATTGGCGGGATAACCAGGTCTCCTATCAACGCGTCGGCGTCAGCCAACGTTTGCTGGATGCAGCTTCCATCCGCGCCGTTGGCGATGTTCAGTTTCGCGGCAATTTCCTGATGGGCAAGGATAAGTATCCCATTCCCACGCACTGGCTCGTGAAGGATTGCTAGCAATTGATCCTGGGTATAGGTGGTGTTTCCAAGCTGCAACTCGGTCACCGGCCACGCCTGGGGATGGTTTTTCCAATAGCCTTGTGAGAACACACACCCGCCCGGCGTAGCAGTAGGTGTGGCACTGGGAGTAGCTGAAGGCGTCGGAGTCGCGCTCGGCGTCGCCGAGGGTGTTGGCGATGGCGTTACCGTCGGAGTTACACTTGGCGTGGCCGTTGGAGTTACACTTGGTGTTGGCGACGGAGTTCCACAGCCAGGCGAGGTATAAGTGCTGGAGACGTTCTGCGGAGGAGTGAAGGTGCAGAAGTCTTGTGTGAAAAACCCGGCATCTCCGAGGCCTTGCACGCCTGATACATAGATTTGACTGGCATTGGTCGTGTTGAGCGTGCCGAGGATAACTTCGAACGTCTTGAGCGGATCGTTCTCATACAAGCGCACCTCAAAGTTCTGCGACTGTGTGGGGTCGCCATAAAGCACCGTGCGCCATTCGATGTTAAAGATACGGTTAGGCGCACTGCCTGAGACTGAAGTGAACACGCCGCAGGTTCCGCCAGGGAAACCTGCGCAGCCGGGCTCTACATCCGAGAGTTGGTCCTGCCACACACCGAAGATGGTGTAGTCGTACGGTCCATTTGGCCCCGGCGGCGCAGGCAGACAGCTTGTGATGTAGCCACCAGGTTCGTTGGCTATCACGAAGTCCAGCCGCCCGTTGGAGTCAACGTTAACACTGGTGAAGGTCTGATCATACAACTGGAAGGAGAACGGCAGGGAGACAGACATGGTGCAATCGTCACAGTGAACGCCTGTGTCGGTATCACCTGGCACGATGGGATCGGTCCCTGGAGTTATGCTGTATTGGTCTCCCGGACAAGGTGTCGGTGTCGGCTCCGGGATACATGCAGCCAACACCTCTGCGCTCGCAAGGGTAAAGCCAATCGTGCCGTCATAGCCGCCTGCGGCATAGACATTGGTGCCGATCGCCGCGCCAGAGGTGAATGCGCGAAACGCATTCATGTTTGCAGAGGTTCGCCATTCGTCAGTGTCGGGGAGGTACACGTTTGTGTTGTTGGCAGTGGCAGGAAGCTGGACTTTCTGGCCAGCCCTTGCCGCCGCTCTAAGCTCTTTAACTGGAAAAGCAGCCTTTGCTTTTGAGGGAGGGCTATCCGGGGCAATAAACGGGTTTCCTCCACCGAACACGAAAAGCGAATCTAAGGCGACAGCGCTGCCTCTAACGTTGTTCTGGGTGCCTGGCATGTCGTTCTTTTGTGTCCAGGTATCAGCCGCAATGTCGTAGTCAAAAACTGTGCTAAGAGAGACGTTATTGGCATCACGCCCACCGGCTACATACAGGTGACCGATAATTATTCCGGAGGCGTAGCCACCTGCCAGCTCCGGAATATCTGTCTTATTGGTGTATGTGTCGGCTACGGGGTCATATTCCCAAGTGTCAGGCTGGCCGCTGTCCACAAAGGCTGTGTTATAACCGCCGACAAGATAAATCTTGCCGTTATCCGGACTGTAACCGGAAGCCATAAACGAGCGCAGATCGGGCAGGGGTGCGCCTGTGCTCCAGGTATTGGAGGCGATATCATAAATCTGGTTTAGATTGTTGACTGTCTGGGCATCCGGGTCCGAGCCGCCAAACAGATAGATCTTGTTTGTAGGTGGATAATAAACAGCGGAAGCCATGGAAGACGGGACAGGTATGGGCGCGAGGGCCGTCCACGTGTTGGTACCTGGGTCGTAACGGATGAGCTGGGGTACGAGGCCGGGAAAACTGAACGAGTAGCCGCCGGCGCAATAGATGGATGCGCCGTCGCTAGCGCATGCCGCGCCATAAAGGTCAACCGGCATGTCTGCGATGAACGTCCATGGCGTGGGACACGTTCCCTGCGGCGGCAGGGGTCTTTTGCCAATTCCTCTTTGCGCCAGCGCGAACGGGATGGCGCAGACGGCGAGAAGCAGAAGCAGGAAGAACGCACCTCGAAGAAGATGCGCGTTGATGGATGGGGTATTTTGCTTTTTCATTTTGTTGAATCCTCCGGAACAATGTTTTGGGTGAAGTGCCCTTTTACTGAAGAACGCGGAAGAATGTCAAGACAATTTTCGTAAAAACTCTGTTAAGTGCGGCTGGAGCCGAATGGGACAGAGTGAAAAACAGAAATGACGAAGGAAGGACGAAGCGCTTTGGTCCGACGACAACACTGCTCACAGTTCACCGATCACGGTTCACCTTGCCTACTTCTTTCCTTCCACTAACGCTGCGGCTTCGCGGTCCAGCGCGACGTAATCCGGTTTGCGCGGCTGCAAATAAAATTCGTCGATGACGATCTGCGCCAGCGCCGCAGCGGGGACGGCGAGAAAAACTCCCAGCAACCCAAACATGGTGGCGGTCGCCAGGGTAAAGAACAAAATGTTGACCGGATGCAATCGCATCTCTTTGCCCAACACACCCGGCACAAGAACGTTTAGCTCGACCTGGTAAACCACCACAATCACTCCGAGGGCTAACCAGAATTTTGTCGCGCCCAGACTCAACGCGACCAGCAGAATGGGAATGGCGACAAGAAATGCGCCGATGTTTGGCAAAAATTCACCGAGAAACGCGAACACCCCGAACATCAGCGCCGGTTGCACGCCAACACGCCGATAGAGAATCCGGTAATGACACCATTGATAGCGACGCCACGTGCCCAGGCGGTCATTTGTCGCATCATCCGGCCGAGGGTGCGATGCGCTTGCGCGCGGTAACGATCGGGCGCCAGCGCAAGATACGCCGCTACGAGCGGGCGCGGGTTAGCCAGGACAAAAACCAGCAACAGAACTGCGAACACAAAACTGGCCACGCCGCCGACCAGACCAAGTGTCGATCGTAACAAGATGTTCCCGACTGTTCCGGCAGCTCCGCCAACTTTCCCTGCGATTTCATCGGTGCGCGGCAACGCGTCGCGGACTGCCGGATAATTTTGCGTGAGCGATTCAATGCGGAGGCGAATGCCGTGCCACATAGTCGGTGCGCTGCGCACCAGTTCCTGGGTTTGCCTGGCCAACGGCGGAATCGCAAAGATCGCGATCGTGGCGGTGATTGCAATGAGGGCAAGTATCAGCAGGATCACACTGACAAAACGCGGGAGATGACGTTTTTCGAGCCAGACCACGATCGGGTTCAGGACCATGGCGAGAAGAAAAACGAGCGCGAAGAGCAGGATCACCGGTTCCAGCGAGCGCACGATCAACCAGAAGATGATCAGTAGAAAAACCAGCCACACAATGCGCCAGGCGCCTCGATAACTCAGCGGCGCGTGCTGATCCTCGTGATCCGATTCCTTCATGACATTCCTTTTACAGGAGGCAACGAACAGAACCAAGTTGAATCCAATTGCCTAATCACCCTTCGTCACCTTTGTTTTCCTCTGTTAGGTGTTTGGAGGGGCGAGCTCCGCGAGCCTTTGCGAATGCCTGTCCTTGTTCGTTAGGCGTCGCAGAGCTCCGCCCTCCATGGCTGCCGCACTTGCAACAGATCAAACGGGAAAAAACGAAGCGAATAAAGGTTTCTCGGAAAGCGGAATCCTTGCTTCCTTGGTTATCTTCTGTTTAACGTGAGATCCCGTCCGCGGATCACCGATCTTCGCGGTGCGAAGTGTCGATGACAAGAAAGAGCGATCGCCACGTTCTGGGGAGTACACCTCGCGCCCGGGGTCGTTGACCCCGGCTAGAACGTCTTTTTTACCGCGGCGTCGGGCGCGGATGCGGAGTCGGACGCGGACGCGGTGTTGCTCTTGGCGTAGCAGTAGGTGTTGGTGTGGCGATTGGACTGGGCGTAGCAGTCGGTGTTACTGTAGGAGTCGGTGACGGAGTAGGTGTAGAAGCGTTGTAAAGTTCCGCGCTTGCGTTAATGGTTGGAAAATCTATTCCTCCAGCAGCTAGCACCATCCCATTGGACAGCAAAGTCGCCGTGTGCCGAGCCCTTGCATTGTTAAGGCTACCGGTCACTGTCCACGCTCCGTTCGCCGTGTCGTACAGTTCTGCACTTGCCAAAGCGAAGCCGTTGGTGTCAAATCCCCCGGCAACCAGCGTCATTCCGTTGGACAACAAGCTGGCCGTATGCCCGGAGCGCCCGGTGCTGAGGTTGCCCGTGACCGTCCATGTTCCGGTCGCCGGGTCGTACAGTTCCGCGGTCGCAGAAGCAGCACCGTTATCATCGAATCCGCCCGCAACCAGCACCATCCCGTTGGGTAGCAAGGCCGCCGCATGCCCATAACGCGCCGTGTTGAGGTTACCCGTGACCGTCCACGTCCCGCTTACCGGGTCGTACAGTTCCGCGCTTTCAGAAGCACTTTGACTGGTATCCGTTCCCGCGGCGACCAGCACCATCCCATTGGGCAGCAAGGTCGCTGTGTGCAGGTTGCGCGCGGTGTTGAGATCGCCAGTGGCGGTCCAAGTCCCGCTGGCCGGGTCGTACAGTTCGGCGGTTGCAGAAGCAGTGAAAGTGCTATCCGTTCCGGCTGCAACCAGTAGCATCCCGTTGGGTAACAAGGTTGCTGTGTGCTCGGTGCGTTCCGTGTTAAGGCTGCCAGTGACCGTCCAGGTGCCGCTGGCCGGGTCGTACAGTTCTGCACTCGTCGAAGCGTTGCCGCTGCTATCGCTCCCTCCCGCGACCAATACCTTCCCGTCGGGTAGCAAGGTGGCTGTGTGCTCATAACGCGCCGTGTTGAGATTGCCGGTGGGTGTCCAATTTCCACTAGCTGGATCGTACAGCTCCGCGCTCGGAGTAGCGTTGAAAGTGTTATCAAGTCCGCCTGCAACGAGCACCATCCCGCTGGGCAGCAAGGTTGCCGTGTGCAGAAAGCGCGCGGTGTTGAGGTCACCTGTGAGCATCCACGTCGCGCTGCCCAGCCTCAATGGCTCTTCAACCTGCGAAGGTCTCTTGCTGATAGCTTGCTGACCGCGCTGTCCCAATGCGCGGGGAATCACCTGGATGCCGAGAAACAGCAGGATGACGAAAACCGCGCTCCAACAGAGATTGCTGATGATGGTGGTGCTTTGCTTTTTCATGGTTTCATTCAGCTTCTAGCCGCGAGGCCGAATCTTCTCATCACTTATCACTAATCACAGTTCACTCTTTTTCTATGGCGGCGTTGGGCGATGGCGAGGAGTCGGACGCGGCCTGGGAGTTACTCTTGGCGTAGCAGTTGGTGTTGGAGTAACCGTTGGTGTCGCGGTAGGACTCGGAGTCGGGGTAGAACTGGGTGTAGGTGTTACGCTTGGAGTTGGCGTCGGTGTAGGTGTTGGACCAGATTGCGCACAGTATCTTCCGCCGGTATCAAAATCTCCGCCGTTATCATAGCCACCCCATACGATCATCTCGCTGCCCGTCCACACCGTGGTGTGACGCGCTCGGGCCGAGGGGGCATTGGCGATGCTCGTAGCTAGCCAGCTATTTAAACTTGGATTGTATCTCCCGCCCGTGTTGGAAAAATCCAACAAATCAACTCCGCCCCAGACGATCATTTCGTTCCCAGTCCATATTGCAGTGTGTGCACTTCGCGGACTAGGCGCGTTGGTAGTGGTGGTAGCTGTCCAACTGTTTGCGGCGGCATCGTATCTCCCACCAGTGTTCAAATTGCTGACGAAACTAAATCCACCCCAGACGATCATCTCGGTGCCTGTCCATACTGCCGTATGCAACTCTCGGCCGGTGGGTGCATTAGTGGTGCTGGTGGCTGTCCAGCTATCTATGCCGGGAGTGTATCTTCCGCCAGTGTTCAAATCAGTACCAGACTCATCAAGTCCACCCCAAATAATCATTTCACTCCCCGTCCAAACAGCCGTGTGGAGCTCTCGTGGAGTCGGCGCGTTAGTGGTAGTGGTAGCGGTCCAACTGTCGGTGTTGGGAGTATATCTTCCGCCGGTGTTTAATACAGCCAAAGTTTCATCTTCCCCGCCCCAGACGATCATTTCATTCCCAGCCAATATCGCCGTGTGATATTGTCGGGCCGAAGGCGCGTTTGTGACGCCGGTGGCTGTCCAACTATCAGTGCCGGGATCATATCTGCCACCGGTATTTAAGAGGTCTGGCCCCGAAAGGCGGCCGCCCCAGACGATCATTTCAGTGCCAGTCCAAATTGCCGTGTGAAATGAGCGCCCGGAGGGTGGGTTGGTGGTGCTTGTGCTCGTCCAACTATCTGTGGCTGGATTGTAGCTGCCACCAGTATTCAAACCGGATCCACCCCAAATTATCATTTCGCTGCCAGTCCATACTGCCGTGTGTCCCTCTCGAGGGCTGGGCGCGTTAGTCGTGTTGGTAGCTGTCCAGTTGTCGTCAATGCACGTGCCCTCCGGATTCGATGCTGTCGCCAGTAGCGGAAGAGTGTAGCCAGTGAAAAGCCTTCCATCTGGGCGGTTAGAATCGATCAGTTGGTTGGCTTCGCCCTTGGTGTGCTGCGAACCTTCGACGAACCGAATCGCATGTTCCGCGACGGCGGGCCTGGCCAGACATTCCGCAATCACAAAGGGATCATTCTCCAGCGCTTCAAAGAGTTCGCGCAAAACTTCGGGCTGCTTTGTGTGCGTTGCCATGCGATCCATCTCCGCCTGTAACTGCTCAGCGGTAATCGGTCGCTGCCAATAGGATTCCAGCGCCTGTGACTTGCGCAGATAATCAGTCACTTTCTTTTCCAGTTGCGCCTGAGACATCACTGCATCGAGCGATGGCTTGGGATCAGGGCGCTCCCCGCGATCGCGGGGCCAGATACGGTGACGCCAGTACACGTCTTCGATAGCTCGTTGATAAGACACGCGTTCCTCGAACGTGAGTGTTCTTTGCGAAGCGTTCGAAGGCGCTTGAGGATGGAGGAACGCCAGTCCCGATCTTATCGGGATCAGAACGAAGCAAACTGTCGCTGCGCAAAGAAGGACAACCAGTAAAGTACGGTGGCCAAAAAAGCCTGAGTGAGTAGATAGCTTTCTTTTCACATGAATTTGCGGGTTACTGGCCACTGATCACGAATCATTGATCACCTTTCCCTTTATGGCGGCGTTGGGCGACGATGCGGAGTCGGGCGCTCGCGTGGCGTAGGCATAGGCCTTGGTGTAATTGAAGGAGTCGGACTAGGTGTTGGAGTTCCACTAGGTGTGGGTGTTACGGTGGGAGTCGGAGTTGGTTCGGTACCGGATTGCGCGCAGTATCCTCCACCTGTGCTAGTAGAGGACAGAACATTGGCAGCGGTCGCGCCGCCCCACACAATCATTTCGCTGCCGCTCCACACCGCCGTGTGTCGATACCGGCCGACAGGCGCGTTGGTAACGTTGGTCGGTGCCCAACTATTCGTTCCGGGATTGTATTTTCCGCCTGTGTTAAGGTAATCGGTGCCGTTAGTCCCGCCCCAGACTACCATATCACTGCCGGTCCAGACTGTTGTGAGACTGGTCCGGCCGGCCGGTGCATTGGTCGTGCTCGTATCTGTCCAGATATCGGTCGCCGGATTGTATCTTCCGCCGGTATTTGGATAACCGCCGTTAGATCCTCCCCAGATGATCATTTCACTGTCGCTCCAGACCGCCCCGTGAGCGGCTCGAGCAGCAGGCGCGTTGACGGTGCTGACGACTGTCCAACTGTCCGTGCCCGGATTGTATTTCCCGCCAGTGTTCAAGTAGTTGACGAAGTCATACCCTCCCCAGATGATCATCTGGCTGCCAGTCCAGACTGCTCTGTGCGACTCTCTGGCCGTGGGCGCGCCGGTAGTGCTAGTGGCTGTCCAACTGTCCGCGCTAGGATTGTACTTACCGCCGGTGTTGAGAACGTTGGCATTGTTATCCCCTCCACCCCAGATGATCATTTCATTGCCACTCGAAACTGCGCTGTGAAACGCTCGCGCTATTGGTGCGTTAGTGGTGCTGGTGGCTGCCCAAGTATCTGTGGCAGGATTATACCTCCCGCCTGTGTTTAGCGTGCCGCTGACATCAAATCCCCCCCAGACGATCATTTCATTCCCAGTCCAGACTGCCGTGTGCCAATATCGGGCAGCGGCCGCATTGAGAGTGCTCGTTGCCGCCCAAGTGTCTGTGCTTGGATCGTATCGGCTACCAGTGTTCCAAAGGAGATCGCTAGCTCTTCCGCCCCAAACGACCATTTCACTGCCAGTCCACACTGCCGTGTGACGATTTCGTGCGGGCGGCCCGCCCCCAATCGGCACCCAAGTGTCGGTGTTCGGATGGTATCTCCCGCCGTTGTCGAACTCGGTATTAGCCCCCGCAATGCCTCCCCAGAGAATCATCTCACTACCACTCCAAACCGCCGTGTGAAAGCTTCGTGCGGAAGGCGCACTGGTTGTGTTTGTAGCTAGCCAACTATTTGTACCGGGATTGTATCTGCCGCCTGTGTTTGTGTCGCCGCCACCAACAAATCCGCCCCAGACGATCATTTCGTTATCGCTCCAAACGGCCGTGTGATACTGTCTCCCAACGGGCGCGTTGCTTGTACTCGTAGCTGCCCAACTATTCGTGGCAGGATTATACTTCCCGCCGGTATTAAACGGAATCCCGCCGTCGTCGCCACCCCAAACGATCATTTCACTTCCGGCCCACACCGCTGTGTGATGGTATCGACTGTCAGGCGCATTCGTCGTGCTAGTGGCCGTCCAACTGTTAGTACTTGGATTGTATCGGCCGCCGGTGCTCACGCCAACACCGCTTGCACCGCCCCAGACGATCATCTCACTGTCTGTCCAGACTGCCGTGTGACCCGATCGGCTAGCAGGCGCGTTAACGCTGCTCGTGACTGTCCAACTGTCCGTACTTGCGTTGTACCTTCCGCCGGTATTTACGTCGGAAACTCCATCATATCCGCCCCAGACGATCATCTCGCTCCCCGCCCACACCGCCGTATGATCGGTTCGCGCGCTTGGGGCATTGGTAACCGTGGTTCCTGTCCAACTGTCCGTGCTTGGGTTGTATCTCCCCCCGGTGTCGAAAATGGTAAGACCATCCCATCCGCCCCAGACGACCATCTCGTTCCCTGTCCACACGGCTGTGTGAGAGTTTCGTGCACTAGGCGCATTGCTCGTAGTGGTTGTTGCCCAACCGTCCGTGGCTGGATTGTATCTCCCGCCGGTGTTCAGGTACAGCTGGTTGAAGTTATCTCCGCCCCAGACGATCATTTCATTACCTGTCCACACTGCAGTATGCCTGTACCTTTGATCAGGCGGGCCTGATGTAGCCGTCCACGTATCATCAATACATCCAGTTCCGTCCGAGATAGTGGGGAGCAGGTAGCTAGCGGCTGGCAATGCTATTGGGGTAGGTACCTGGTTTTCCGCTCTCGAAAGCCAAGATTGCGGAGACGCTTTTTGCCATGCGACTGTGGCTACTTTTAATCGGCCTTCGGTTTTCTCGATGACTGCCGTCGCGTAGTAGCTCGCCTCGTCTTCCTGCAGGGGGCTCAATACTCCAGTCTGAACCTGTGTTATCACTGTGCCTTTCGTAGACTGCACGCCTGCCGCTACAGGATTTGCCTGGCCGAAGGTCGCCGCGAGTTTTTGGACGGTTTCGTCCCACTCGCTGGCAGTCAACTTCACGCCGTCTTTCATGCGGTGGTTAAGGTCAACCTCGGCGTTGTCGCTTTTGACCAATTGCAGTTCCCAATATGTCCCGCTCAGATGTTTCATCTGGTTAATGGAGGGATGTGCTTGCAGCTCAGCTTTGGCTTGCTGTTTTAGCCCGCCGTGAATCCTTTGGTCGTAGGCATACCAGTTTGTTACCAAGCGCTCAGCGAGCGCGGGTCTTGCGAGACACTCCGCGATGACAAAGGGATCGTTGCCGAGTGCTTCAAAAAGCTCGCTCAGGACCTCGGGCTGTTTGGTATGCTTCGCCATACGGTCCATCTCCGCCTGTAGCTGCTCAGCAGTAATCGGTCGCTGCCAATAGGATTCCAGCGCCTGTGACTTGCGCAGATAATCAGTCACTTTCTTTTCCAGTTGCGCCCGAGACATCACTGCATCGAGCGATGGCTTGGAATCAGGGCGCTCCTTTGGCCAGATGCGATGACGCCAGTACACGTCTTCGATAGCTCGTTGATACGACACACGTTCCTCGAACGTGAGCGCTCTTTGCGAAGTGTTCGAAGGCGCGTGGAGGAATGCCAGTCCCGGTCGTATCGGGATCAGAATGAAATACGCTGTGGCCGCGCAAAGAAGGAGGCCGATCAAAGCGCGCGAATTGAGGAAGCCGGCTCGGCAAGTGGATTTCTTTTTCATTGCAAGTGGGTGTGGGGTGCCCCTCGTAGCTGGACGTGGGATGGGTGTCAATGTTTTTCTGCTAACCGCGAATGAACATCCGCCTTTGCCAGGTTTTTTCGGGCAAGGCTGCGATGAACCGCGCCAGAGCTGCACAGTGCTCGCGCTCCCTTTTAACTTTGTAACTCTTCTAACTTACGCCACGGATCACCTCGGAGCAGGGCGAGGCGGCGCGGTAGGACGTGGCCTGGGTAGGGGCCTTGCTCTTGTTATAGGTCCTTGAGCCTCAAACGAGCCGATGTCGATGCGGCTGTTCGCGACGCGATTAAAGCCTGGGCCGCGCTGATCGTAAAGAGGTGGCGGAGTAAAGTTTGGGTCGCCGGTGTTAATAGCCGGGCTGCCAGGCAACAACGCGTGGGTCAAGGTTGGCCCGCCATTATCCTGCAATGGGCCGAGGA
>WNGB01007421.1_pt1 | contig 15839 bp, 10 predicted proteins | sample 5400681 | NCBI WGS metagenome assembly WNGB01 (sample SAMN13153367, study PRJNA577476) | soil metagenome | isolation source: 115 cm soil or saprolite under grassland replicate 2 | place: USA:California | collected 2016-06-15 | reverse complement strand
TCCCGCTGGCGTACCTCAGGATCCGGGAGCGCTCGCAGCTCTTCGTGATCGCCCAGTCTGCGAAGCTGGCATTGCAGCTGGGACTGAACCTCGTCTTTCTGATCCCGTTCGGGATGGGAGCTCAGGGCATGTTGCTCAGCGGACTGCTGGCGAACTGTGTCCTGGCGCCCGTGCTGCTCGGCTATCTGCTCCGCGAAGTCCCGTTCCGGCCGTCGCGGCAAGCAGCGCGGCAGCTGCTGGGATTTGGCGTTCCGCTGATCACCACCCAGATGGCGATGTTCATCGTGACCTACGCCGACCGGTACTTCCTGCAGGCCGCGGCCGGGTCGGCGGCGGTCGGGCTCTATGCGCTCTCTTACCAGTTCGGGTTCCTTCTCTTCACGCTGGCGGATTTGCCGTTTTCGATGGTGTGGGGGCCGCTTCGCTTCGAGGTCGCAAAGCGGCCCGATCGGGACCGGATCTACGCTCGTTGCTTCGTCTATCTGAGCGTGGTGCTCATGACGCTGGGCGCCATGCTCGCCCTCTTCGCTCGTGATTTTCTCCGCGTCATGGCGGCGCCGGCATTCCTCCACGCCGCCGACATCGTGCCGCTGCTTCTCGCGGCGTACGCGTTTCACGCCTGGGCCAAGTTTCAAAGCATCGGCATCCTCGTGCGCGAGCGCACGTGGTTCATCGCCTTCGCCGATTGGAGCGCGGCAATCGTAGCGTTCGTCTGCTACTGGCTCTGGATCCCGCCGCTGCTCGGGTTCGGGGCGGCGCTGGCGACGCTCGCGGCCTTTGCTGTCCGTTGGGCCATCGTTTACAGCGTGTCGCAGTGGCTGTGGCCCGTCCGGTACCAGTGGCGTGGGGTGGTGCAGCTGGCCGGAGTGGTCGGAGTGGTCGTGGCGGTGGGGCTTCTGCTGCCGGGCGAGACACTCGTTGAATCGGTCGGTGCGCGGCTCGTGATGTTCGCGGTTCTTGGAGTGGCGCTGTGGCGCCTTCCGCTCTTCTCGGACGAGGAGCGGGCCCTGCTTCGCCGTGCGCGGAGTGAGCCGCGGGTAGTCCTCGGGAAGCTGATTGGTCGACCGCAGGCGGGGGCGAGAGATGACAGAGATGAGAGATGACAGAAATGACGAGCATCGGGCGGTGGGCCTGACGGTGGGTCGTGACCTTGCAACCTCGGACGTTGTTGCGGATCGCGATTGAAGCGTTGCTTGGCAGGGTTTCAGTCGACAGTCAACATCTTCTCCGGTGATCGAGGGCCGGGAACGGACGGGTTATGAGCCTTCAAATGAGCCTTCAGACGAGGATCGAGGAAAAGACGGCGAGAGTGGCTATCGTCGGTCAGGGGTATGTGGGTCTGCCGCTCGCGGTCGAGTTCGCGCGGGCGGGCTTTCGCGTGACCGGGCTCGAGTCGGACGGCGAGCGGGTCGCGGCGCTGACCCGCGGCGAATCGTACATCCCGGACGTGCCGACCGAGATGCTGCAGCAGGTGATCCAGGCCGGCCGCTTTGTCGCCACGTCCAACGTGGCGGTCCTGGCGGACCAGGATGTCATTGTGCTGTGCGTGCCGACTCCACTCAGGAAATCGAAGGACCCCGACGTGTCCCATATCGTGGCGTCAGCTCGGGATGTGGCCCGCTGCCTCGCTCCCGGTCAGCTCGTGGTGCTGGAGAGCACGACGTATCCGGGGACAACCGAGGAGGTGCTGCTCCCCATGTTTCAGGAGCGGGGCCTGAGGGCTGGTCAGGACTTCTACCTGGCCTTTTCTCCCGAGCGGATCGATCCGGGCAATCCCGTCTACCAGGTCAAGGAGATCCCGAAGCTGGTGGGTGGCATTACCCCCGCCTGTACCCGAATGGCGGCGGTCCTCTACCGGCAGATCGTGGGCCAGGTGTTCGAGCTGTCAAGTCCAACCGTGGCCGAGCTCGCCAAGCTCTATGAGAACACGTTCCGGAGTGTCAACATCGCCCTCGCCAACGAGATGGCGCTGATCTGCCGCCATCTGGGCGTCAGCGTCTGGGAAGTCATCGAGGCGGCGGCCACCAAGCCCTTCGGGTTCATGGCCTTTTCCCCGGGCCCCGGCATCGGAGGCCATTGCATCCCGATCGATCCCTTCTACCTGTCGTGGAAGGCCCGGCTCAACGGGTACGAGGCGAAGTTCATCGCGCTCGCGGACGAGATCAACCGGACGATGCCTCGGTTCGTCCTCGATCTGTTGACCGACGCGCTCAACGAGCGCGGAAAGCCCGTCAAAGGCGCGCGAATCCTCGTGCTGGGGGTCGCGTACAAGCGGGGCGTGGGGGACGTCCGCGAGTCGCCCGCCATCGAGATCATCGAAGAGCTTTTCCGCAAGGGGGCGCAGGTGCAGTACTCTGATCCGTTCGTGCCGACGTTGGCCCTTCCGGACCGAAGGCTCGAAACGGCCAGAATGAATCGGGAGCTTCTCCAGTGGACCGACGTCGCGTTGATCCTGACCGACCATCGCGAGTTCGACTACGAGGCCATCGTGAGCCAGGCGCCGCTGGTGGTGGACACGCGCTATGCAACCCGCGGGCTGGCAGCTCCCGACGGCCGGATCGTGCGGCTCTAGAAGAATGAGAATCTTCAACATAGTCGGTGCGCGGCCCAACTTCGTGAAGATCGCGCCGCTGATGAGGGAGATGCAGCGGTCCCCGTCGATCGTGCCGATTCTCGTCCATACGGGTCAGCACTACGACGTCACCATGTCGGACCGATTCTTCACGGAGCTGGAGATCCGGCCGCCCGACTTCAACCTCGGAGTGGGGTCCGGGTCTCACGCGGTTCAGACCGCGGAGGTGATGACGCGTCTCGAGCCCCTCCTCGAGGCGACGCGGCCGGACGTGGTGCTGGTGGTCGGCGACGTGAACTCGACCGTGGCCGCCGCCCTGACGGCCGTGAAGCTCGGGATCCCCGTCGCCCACGTGGAAGCCGGTCTCCGCAGCTTCGACCGGAGCATGCCGGAGGAGATCAACCGTCTTGTCACGGACGCCCTCGCCGATCTCCTCTTCGTTACCGAGGAGAGCGGGCAGGAAAACCTCCTCCGGGAAGGGATTCCGGCGAAGAAGATCCATTTCGTCGGAAACGTCATGATTGATGCCCTGGAGATGTTCAGGCCCCGTTGGGAGCGCTCGTCGGTATTCGACCGGTTGGGGCTGGCTGGCGATGAGCCGTACGCCGTGCTCACGCTTCATCGCCCCTCCAACGTGGATGATCCGGTGATCCTGATGCACTTCCTGGATGCGGTCCAAGAGGTGGCCCGTCACCTCCCGATCATCTTTCCGGTTCACCCTCGGGTGAAGCAAAAACTGCAACGAGGTCTGTTGTGGCCTGATTCAGGGTCCGACGCCCGGGTCTCCCAGAAGGGAGTTGTTTACCTCGACCCGCTCGGCTATCTCGATTTCGTCGCTCTTCTGAGCCGCGCGCGGCTCGTCCTCACGGATTCGGGAGGGATCCAGGAGGAAACCACTATCCTCGGGGTTCCCTGCCTGACCGCGCGCGACTCGACCGAGCGTCCGATCACCGTGACCCATGGCACCAACCAGGTGATCGGGAGCGACCCGCGGCGGATCGTCGATCATGCGCTCAGGACCCTGGAAGAGCCGCCTAGCCCGAACGGGCAGCCGCCGCTCTGGGACGGCCATGCGGCGGCCCGCATCGTGGAGATTCTCGCTACTCACCGGAGCGGGAGACGCCATGCGTAGGCGCTGGGGCAGGGCTGGCCGGTCACGCCGCTCAGCGAGTGGTGGGTCTCGAAAGAGCAGGGGGAGGCACCGTGAAGACATCCTCGACTTCCCTGTCTGTGTTCGAGGAGTGAAAGGTCAGGCGTCGTGAGGAGCGCACTTCTGTCGGTTGGCGCGGGATCTCTGCTTGTTGCGCTCGGGTGCGCGTATTGGGCGGCAAAGCGCAAGAACGTGTTCATTTGGATCGGGGGCTATCTGCTCCAGACCGTCAGGCGCGCGCTCATTCGAGGGGATGGGGATCGACCGATTCATATCCTGTTTTGCTTCGTCGACCACTTCGAGCCAGCCAGTTCCGCGCAGATGGAGGCGTGGCAGACCAAGTATCCACGACTCGCTGCTCGGCACTGGGATTCTGACGGTGTTCCTCCCCAGCACACCTGGTTCTACCCGGGAGAACAGTACCAGCCCGAATACTTGGACGCCCTGTCAGATCTCGCGCGACAGGGACTCGGAGAAATCGAGCTGCATCTCCATCACGGCTACGATACGGCCGAAAGCTTACGGGCGCGCCTGGAGCAGTGCTTACGAGAGTACGAGCGGTATGGAGCATTGGTCGTCGGGGGCACGGCTCCGACGCGGGCATACGCGTTCATCCACGGAAACCTCGCGCTCGACAACTCGATGAGTGACCCCCGGCTTTGCGGGGTCAACAATGAGCTCGAGATCTTGCAAGCCACAGGTTGCTACGCAGACTTCAGCATGCCGACCGCGCCATCGCGCAGTCAGACGCGGAAGATCAATAGCATGTATTACGCGATCGACGACCCAGGGGCGCCGAAGTCACATGACACCGGGGCGGATGTCACGGTCGGCGGAAGACAGCGAGAGGGCCTGCTTATCATCCAGGGACCTCTGGCCCTCGACTGGAGGCGGAGAAAATTCGGGGTGCTCCCGAGGATCGACAACGCCGAGATCGTGGAGAGCTACCCGGCCACGCCGGAGCGTATAGAGCGCTGGGTCAGACAACACATCCATGTAAAGGGACGGCCGGAGTGGGTGGTCGTGAAGGTCTCTTGCCACGGTGCCGAACCGAGGAACCTTGACGCCCTGCTGGGGGGAACAGCCGATGGTCTCTACACGTGCTTGGAACGCAGATTCCGAGATTGCACCGGGTATCGTCTCCACTATGTTACGGCGCGGGAACTGTACAATATCGTGAAGGCGGCTGAAGGTGGCGCCGAAGGCGATCCGGGAGAGTTTCGAAACTTCCTCATCGCCCCATACCTGAACCGGCCGGCGATGGTCGATGATTCGTGGAAGATCCATGCCAAGTAGCTCCGTGCCCACTAACCTGAGAGAGTTCCCAACTGCCCCTGTCATGCGGGCGCGTAGCGCTCAGGGTCAGGAGAGCAGCGTTCCATTCTGGGGTCTGATGTTCTTCACGTTTATCCTCTTCATCGCGCCTCAGACGTTCTTGCCGATCCTCGGGACGCTCCGCATCGCCATGGTCAGCGCCGGCCTAGCGCTTGTGGTGTATGTGCTTGACCGCGTGTCCAGCAGACGGCCCCTGAGTGTAGGCGTTCCCGCAGTCCGATCGCTTTTCTGGTTCGTGGCGCTTGCCGGAGTGTCGATTCCATTCTCTCTTTGGCCGGGTGGATCCTTCAATGCCTTCTTCAACCTGCTCCTCAAGTCCTTCCTCATCTTCGTTCTCGTCGCCAACACGGTGAATACGCTCCGGCGAATGAGGCTCCTGATCGGGTCGATGGCCGTGTGGAGCATTCTCATGTCCCGGACGGCGCTCCGAGATTTTTCTCAGGGAAACTTGGCGCTGGGAGGCGTCAGAATCCACGGCTACGACTCGCCGCTGGCGGCAAATCCGAATGACCTCGCCCTGATCCTCAACCTGGTTTTGGCACTCCTGATCGGGTTGTATTATGCAAAGCCCAGAGGCGCCTTGAAATGGGTTGTGCTGACAGCGATAGCGCTCTCGGCTGCTTCGGTCGTCGTCACGTTTTCGCGAGGCGGATTCCTGACGCTCCTCGCGATTGCCGTCATGGTCCTGATCAAGCGAATCAGAGAGCGGGGCCCTGCCGTGCTTGGCTTGGCGCTTGTGGTGCTCCTAGTGTCCCTGCCGTTGTTGCCGCAGGGATACTTCGCGCGAGTGTACACGATTGTCGACACAAAGGCCGATGTCACCGGATCGGCGGAGGCTCGTTGGGAGGCCATGGCCCTCGCGTGGAATACGATCCGTCACCATCCGATTCTCGGTGTTGGTTTGAAGATGCATATCCTTGATATCGTGGACCAGGCTGGACACTGGCAGTGGACGGGGGCCCACAACGTGTACCTCGAGATCGGCGCAGATCTCGGTTTGCCGGCGTTGGCTCTCTACTTGCTCGCCGTCTGGCAGCTATTCAAGGGGATCCGGGGCTCGATGAGAGGCCTTCGGGGAGTATCCGGCACCCAAGAGCTCGTGGCACTCGGGAGCGGCATTAGGACCGCTCTTGCCGCCTTTTGTGTCGCGGCGTTTTTCCATCCCGTCGCGTATCACTTCCACTTCTTCTATATCGCCGGGCTGGCCGTGGCGTTTTCCGAGATGGCGAGACGCGTCCGTGCGCCGAGCACTGGCCGGCGAGAAGGGGAGCGGCGTGTCCTCGGCGGGCATTCGTGGGGCCCAAAGACGAAGGTCGGTGCGGTGGAGGTCGGGGGCTAGGAGCATGTGCGGAATTTTCGGCTTCTACGACAGGGGTTCACCGGCAGCAGTGGATCTGGAGGTTCTCCGGTCCATGGGCGACGCCGTTCGACACCGCGGCCCCGACGACGAGGGGTTCTTTCTCGACGGACGCGTGGGCCTCGGCATGCGACGGCTCAGCATCATCGATCTCAAGACCGGCCAGCAGCCGATCCACAATGAAGACGAATCCCTTCAGGTTGTCCTCAACGGGGAGATCTACAACTACCGCGCGCTCACGCAGGAGTTGCTCGAGCGTGGCCACACGTTCTACAGCAACTCGGACACGGAAGTCATCGTTCACCTGTACGAGGAGCTCGGGAAAGAGTGCGTCCACCGGCTGCGCGGCATGTTCGCCTTCGCTCTGTGGGACGCGAAGGCTCGGACTTTGTTCATTGCCCGCGATCGGCTCGGAATCAAGCCCCTGTACTACGCGGAAACCCCCGGCGGGTTGGTCTTCGCCTCAGAGCTGAAATCCCTCGTGCGGTTTCCCGGGTTGCGCCGTGAGGTTGACCCCGCGGGACTCCTGGGATATCTGCAACTCGGCTACGTCCCGGATCCCCTATCGATCCTGCGTGGGGTCTTCAAGCTCCTTCCGGGACACTGGCTTGAGCGTCGGCCTGATGGCACGGTGGAGGTCAAGCCATACTGGGATCCGGCTCCGTTCTTCGAGCGAGCAGGCGCGCTGGACTCGGAGCAAGGGGTGCTCGAAGAGCTGCGCCGGCGCCTGGGCGAGGCCGTCAGGCTTCACCTTGTCAGCGATGTCCCACTAGGCGCCTTCCTTTCGGGTGGCATCGACTCCAGCACGGTCGCGGCGTTGATGGCAGCGGAGGTCGGTGGCCGGGTCAAGACGTTCTCGATAGGGTTCAAGGAGAGGGAGTTTAACGAGCTTCCGTACGCGCGGGTGGTCGCCCAGCGGCTCGGCGCCGAGCATCACGAGCTGGTCGTGTCGCCGGAGAGCGTGGACCTCATCGAGCGTATCATCGGGCATTTCGACGAGCCTTTCGCTGATGCCTCGGCGATTCCCACCTATCTCGTGTCGATGCTCGCGAGCGGACACGTGAAAGTCGTCCTGTCCGGCGATGGCGGCGACGAGCTCTTCGCGGGCTATGACCGATACGTGGTGGACCATCGGCGGCGTCACGGTGACGTGATCTCTCGGTTGGGCATGTCGGGTGTGTTCCGCTCGGTGAGCAGGGCGCTTCCCGAAGGCGCTAGAGGTAAGAACTATCTCTTCAACATCTCGCTGCCGAGGATGGAGCGGTACATCGATGGTGTCTCTCACTACCCGCCCCATAGCCTGCGACAGCTCTTGTCGGGCGACCTTGTTGCCCAGCTCCATGATACCGGCTCGCACGTGTTCGCGCCACATGTGGCGCGCGGCGCCGCTCTCGACTTTCCGTCGCGCTTGCAGTACCTCGACATGAAAACGTACCTCCCGGGCGACATCTTGACAAAGGTCGACCGAATGAGCATGGCGCATTCGATTGAGGCGCGGGTGCCCCTGCTGGACCACGAACTGGTGGAGTATGTAGCGGCGATGCCCGCCCACTACAAGCTCCGTGAAGGCGCGACCAAGTACCTTTTCAAACGCGCGATCGAGGAGCTCGTGCCGCGCGAGATTCTGTTTCGCAGAAAGCAGGGGTTTGGAGTTCCGCTGGACCACTGGTTTCGCGGAAAGTCGCGGGACTATCTGCGCGAACGTCTATTGAGCCCCGGTGCGCTGCGACACGGGTTTTTCAATCGTTCGTATGTCGAGACCCTCTGGAACAGTTATGTCACGAATAGAAGGATGGACGCGCTCGACCGGCTATGGGGCCTCCTCGTCTTCGAGGTTTGGCATCAGGCATACCTGGAGACATGATACGAAGACATGAAGCGGCGGAGAGAACTACTCTGGGTAATGGGCATCCTCGTGCTCGCTCTTGCACTGCGACTGTTCGCGGTGACGGCACGCGAGGGCGGGGCCTGGAGCGTGGGAGCCTGCGGCGAGCCGTTTGTGCAGGAGATCGAATCGATCCTGCGAAGCGGCAATCCGTTGCATCTGGAAGTGTTCTTCTACCCGCCGGCACCTGCAATCATCGTGGCGGCCGTAACAGGCCTGTGGACAATAGTGGGTGGCGGAGACGTGGCGGTGCACTGCAGAGTGGTAACGCTGGCGTTCTCAGTCGCCACCGTGGGCATCGTATACATGCTGGGCCGGTTTTGGGGCCGGTCGCATGCGTTTATCGCGATGATGCTGTACGCGGTCACGATGATTGCCGTGGTGGTCCAGGGCAATGTCCAAGTGTACTCCGCGTTTTTCGTGTCGCTGGCGCTGTACAGCGTGTTGCGGGCCGACGCAGAGGGCAGAATCGGTTCGCTGGCCTTCGCCGGGGTATGGCTTGGCCTCGGCGTGGCGTCGAAGTACGTGCCCATCTTCTTCGCGGGAATGCTCTTCGCGCCGTACGTGCTCGGCTGGCTGAGGACAGGATCCGCGGTCGGAGACCGGGGGGCTGAGGCCGCCTACGCCGAAGGCGGGGAGGCAGCCGCGCGGATTTGGACAGGGAGCCTCTGGCTGCTGGTAGCGCTCGCGGCGGCCGTCGTGTGGGCGGGTACCGTGGAACGGGAGGGGACATACGCGCTGCTTCGGCGACTCTACGAGCAGCGGGCCCACGAGAACGCGTTCGAGCATCACCTGGAGTGGATCAATCGGTTGTACCGTGCCGGCCTCGCCACGGTTGGTATCGTGGGGATGGCCGGAGCGCTCGCGTTGTTGATTCCATGGCTGCTGCACATCCCCGCCTGGCGGTGGGCACGGTTAGTCTATACGCGCAACCGACTGTGGATCGTACCGTGCGCCACTTTGATTCTGACCGTGGCGGTCATCCTGGGCCTGCCTGTCGCGCTGAATCTACAAGACTTTGCCCGACACTTCGTGTTCGTCGCAAAGGCGAGTGCGACGGGTGATAGCGGGTTCTTTCCTGCGGGCCGACCGGCGGTGTCCTACATGTTCGGCTTCATTCCTGAGAATACGGGCCGCGCGTTGTTCATAGCCGGTCTGGTGGGACTCATCTATGCGGCGGTTCGGAGAGACATGAGAGCCGCTATCATAATTGCTAGCGCGATCCCGGCCTATGTGCTTCTCGAGCTCAGCCGCGTGAAGGTGAACCGTTACGCTCTGGACCTGATGCCGGTTTGGTGTGTTCTTGCGGCCGTGTGGCTAGGGGACCTCTGTGAGAAGAGGTTCCGGGTATGGCGACTCGCGGGGATTTCGATGGTCATTGCAACTGTGGTTTATTCCCTGGCGTATTCGCTCGCATGGGCCGAGTTCGCGAGCCCCAGAGGCGATATTCGGAAGGAAGCAGGTTGGTGGCTGGACAACACCATCCCCCGCGGCGCCTCGCTAGGGGTGAAATCAGCGTTGTTACTGAACGGGTCACCGGAGCTGCTTCCGGGGACAGGGTTCCTGGCTGGCTACCGCCTTGTCGACTACTCGGACGAGTCCGACTACGTGCTCCTCCCAGACGGCGTGCACGCGATAGTGAAGCAGTACCTGGAGGCCACTCGACAAGGATATGTGTACGGGGCCGACGACTGGTGGCCGTATAGCCCGTCCGCCGAGGACCTGGACACGCTCTCACGTATCGTCCGCGAAGACGGGTATGTTCTGGTCAAAGAGTTCCGCAAGCGACCCATCGTGCTGGGGCTGGAGGCTCGTTCGGATTCACTGAGCGGGCGCACCTGGTGGGTCGAGCACGGGCCTGTGGGGATTCGGGTCTACCGCCGGGTGAGTGAGCAAGGGTAGGAGCGGTGCATTTGGCGAGAACTGGTTTCACCCCTCCGAATGTAATGCGAGTCCTCCACGTGATCGATAGCCTCGACCCCGGTGGGACCGAGCGTCAATGCCTCGCGCTTGCGCAAGGCCTTTCGCGCCTCGGGGTGCGAAATGGCCTAATCTACTTTAGAACAGGTCGGTTGCTCGCGAAGCTGGAGCCATCCACGATCGACGCCCGCGAGATAGCGGTCGGAAGCGTTCTATCAATACGCTTTCCGCATCAATTGATCAGGCTGGCGCTTGCGATGCGGAGGTGGGCGCCGGCCGTCGTCCAGACATATGGATTCTACAGCAATCTGCAGGGACTTCTGGCGGCAACCCTTGCTGGAGTTCCCGTCCGCGTCGCCAGCCGTCGGGAGCTAGGGGCATACCTGCGCGCCGCGCAGCACCGGGTGGATCGCGTGGCGTGGAGGTTCGCTCATCGTGTCGTGGCGAACTCGGAGGCGGTCCGGTCGCAGCTGATCGAACAGGAGCGCGTGCCTCCTTCCAAAGTGGTCGTGATCCGGAATGGTCTCAACCTCAGCGCCTGGAAAGATGCTCACCACGATGTCGGCGACACTGAGGACGCGGTAGTGGGGATGGTCGCTCACTTCCGTCATCAGAAGGACCACGTCACGTTTCTTAAGGCGGCCCAGGAGATTCTCAGAGTTACCCCCTCGGTTCGCTTCTGGTTGGTGGGATCGGGCGTCCTGGAGGAGGCTGTCCGTCAGTGCGCTGTTGAGTTGGGCGTCGCGCCACATGTGTCATTTCTCGGGCACCTGGAGGGAGAGACGCTACGGACGGCTGTCAGGCGCTTCAGCGTTTCTGTGCTCACGTCGAAGGACAACGAGGGGCTACCCAATGCGGTGCTCGAATCGATGGCGGCGGGGCTTCCGGTCGTCGCCACGTCGGTCGGGGGAGCCGTCGAGGTCATCGAGGACGGGGTGACCGGGTTCCTCGTGCCGCCTGGATTGCCGTCGGCGATAAGCGAGCGGGTGCTGCGTCTCCTCAAAGATCCTTCCCTTGCCCGCTCCATGGGCGAGCGGGGCCGAGCAAAGGTCGAGTGTGAGTTCACGATTGAGCGGATGGTGGGCGAGTTTCATGCTCTGTATCAAGGGTTGCTTGAAGAGTACCAGGGGCTGTGATGGGGTACGGGATGCGGCGGGCGATCCGCGCGCTCTGGACGGAGGTCATAGGCTTTCGCACCCACTACCCCCTCGAGGTATCCCCGGAGGCGGGCCGCAAGGGAGCACGTCATTACTATGTTTACAGTGACCGTCTCTTCCTGAACGACCTCGAGATGGACCGCCAGGGCATTCCAAGGAAGCGCTATCGGCTGCTCGGGCTTCAGTACAATCCGCTGTTCGTTGCGTGGTGGGGTCTCGTGAACCTCCACCGCTGCGTCCGGCATGCCGATCAGCGGGGTATGGATCGGTTCTTGCTCCAGGTCGAGTGGCTGAGGGAGGCGGCCCGCGAGCGCGATGATGGAGGGGCGGTCTGGCCGTGTTACTTCGACTGGCACGAGGGCGCTTGCCACCTCAGGGCGCCCTGGATTTCGGCGATGTTTCAGGCGGTGGTCATCAGCACGCTCGTCCGTGGGTATCGCGTCACGGGCGACGAGCGCCTGCTGTCGCTCGCCCGCCGGGGCACGCGCGTGTTCGAGAAGAGCGTCGAGGACGGAGGGGTGAGGACACTCGAAAACGGGGGCGTCCTCTATGAGGAGTATCCTGGGTACCCGTTGCCGCGTGTCCTGGACGGCTTTCTCTTCAGCCTTCTCGGGCTCTACGACCTGTACGTTGAGACCGGGGATTCCGGCGTTGGTCGCCTCTTCAGCGATGGAATCGAGGGACTCCGGCGCTGCCTGTCCTTCTGGGACTATCGCGGGAAATGGAGCTGGTACGGGCGTCGCGTGTACCTGTGCCCTCCCCATTACCACGCGCTGAACACGCAACTCTTGTCCGTGCTTGGGTGCTTGACGGAAGACCCGGTGCTGAGCGAGCAGGCTTCGCGATGGGCGCCGAGGAACCTCTCCTGGGCTGATCGGATCGAAATCTACACGCTGTTCGTGACGACCAAGAACTGGACTCGGCTTCGATTGCCAAACGAGAAGGGGGGGTGACGGTCGAGTGTGCGGGATCTGTGGGGCAGTGAGAGTCCGCTCGCCGGGGCCCGTGGACCAGGAGCTACTCGTGCGGATGCGGGACACGATGGTCCATCGGGGCCCTGATGATGAGGGGCTGTTTACCGCGGGCGCCGTTGGCCTTGGCTTCCGCCGTCTGTCGATCATCGACTTGGCCGGCGGACATCAGCCGATGGCGAACGATGACGACACCGTGTGGATCACGTACAACGGCGAGCTGTACAACTTCCGCGCGCTGCGCACTGTCCTGGAGTCGAAAGGATACGTCTTCCGGTCGAAGTCGGACACGGAAGTGATCCTGCGGGCCTACGAGGCGTTCGGCGAGGCATGTCTGGAGCATCTCCGCGGCATGTTCGCGTTCGCGATCTGGGATGGGCGGAAGGAGCAGCTTCTCCTCGCGCGTGATCGGCTCGGGATCAAGCCGCTCTACTACGCGCTCCACGATGGCACCCTCCTGTTCGCCTCGGAGATCAAGGCAATTCTCGAGTGGCCCGGCACCCCGCGGGCGGTCGATCCCGTGGCTCTCTGGCAGTACCTCAGCTGTCGCTACGTGCCGGGACCCCGGACGATGTTCGAGGGCATCCTCAAGCTGCAGCCCGGTCACCTCCTGGTCTTGCGTGATGGCGAGCTGAAGGTCCGGCCCTATTGGGATCTCCCGCTGGATGGGGAGCCGGCTTCGGAAGAGGAGGCGGCCCGCTCCCTGCGGGATCGTCTGGAGGAGTGTGTCGGGAACCATCTCATGAGCGACGTGCCGCTCGGCGTCTTCCTGAGTGGCGGGATCGACTCGACCGTCGTGACGGGCCTGATGGCCGGCATGCTCGCGGATCCCGTTCAGAGCTTCTCGGTGGGTTACGGGCAGGGGGCGGCGGTGGATGAGAGGCCGTTTGCCAGGATCGCCGCCGGGCGCTCTCGCACGGTGCACCACGAAGCGGTGCTGGGCGCGCAGAGCTTCTGGGACTTCCTGCCGCGGCTCGTGTGGTACCTGGATGAGCCGGTCGCGGACCCGGCCGCGGTGCCGCTCTACTTCCTCTCGAAGTTCGCCCGGCAGTTCGTCACGGTGGCCCTGTCAGGCGAGGGGGCGGACGAGATCCTCGCCGGCTATTCCATCTATCGGAGGATGCTTTGGATCGAGCGGGTGCGTCGCCTCCCGGGGCTGTCTCTGCTGCACTTGCCTTTCGCAGGGCGGAAACTCCGCCGGTACCTCGAGTGGGCGAAGATGCCGCTGGAGCGCCGCTACCGAGGAGTCTCCTCGGTATTTTCCCAGGCAGAAGTCGACCGGCTGCTGGCCCAGGGTTCCGGCGGAGCGAAGCTCGACGACTTCGGCGCGCCATATTTCGACCGAACCGCGGACCTCGACCCGCTGAAACGGATGCTGTACTTCGACTTGAAGGTCTGGCTGCCGGATGAACTGCTCGTCAAGGCCGACAAGATGACGATGGCGACGTCGCTGGAGCTGCGGGTGCCATTCCTGGATCACACGCTGGTCGAATGGGCGTGGCGACTCCCTTCGAGCCTTCAAGTGCGCGGCGGGACCGGGAAATACCTTCTCCGGCGGGCGGCGGCCGATCTCGTTCCGGCCGAAATCCTGAACCGGCCGAAGGAGGGGTTCGCGATCCCGGTGCGAGAGTGGTTCCGGAGCGGACTGAGTCAGAAGGCGCGCCGGCTCCTCGTCGAGGAGCAGGGAAGAGACTCGCTCCTCAACCGGAAGGAAGTGGAGACGCTGATCGCCCGGCACGAAGAGGGGCGCGAGGACTTGAGCGACGCGATCTTCACGCTTGCCGTGCTGGCCTGCTGGCATTCGATATTCATCGAACGCCGCCCGATGAGTTTCCTGGAGGTCTCCAGCGGATATGCTTGAGGGCCGAGACATCATCTGCTTCGCGCACGACTGGGACTCCGACCCCTTGAGCAAGACGCACATCATGCGGATTCTCTCGACAAAGAATCGCGTCCTCTGGGTCAACTCCATCGGCATGCGGCGGCCCATGGCCTCGCGGCATGATCTGAGGCGAATGCTGGTGAAGCTCAAGCGCGGCCTCCGACGTAGCGTTCGAGTCCACGATCGGCTCCACGTGTTCAACGCACTGGTGCTGCCGTTTCCCGGCGTCCCCGGGATCGAACGGGTGAACGCCTGGCTCCTGTCCGCGAGCCTCCGCCACAGCGCTCGGCGCCTTGGCTTTCGGCGCCCGATCCTGTGGACGTTCATGCCGAATGTGGGCGGGTTGGTCGGGCGGCTGGGCGAGGGGACGGTGGTCTATCACTGCGTGGACGAGTACTCGGCGTTTGCGGGGGTCGCGGCCGCGTCTCTGAGCGCCATGGAGCGCGATCTTGTCCGGAAGGCCGACCTCGTCTTCACGTCGTCCGAGCAGCTGTGCCGGGAGCGGCAGCTCCAGAATCCCAGGACGCACTTCGTGTCTCACGGCGTCGACGTTCAGCACTTCGCGAAAGCGCTGGATCCAAGCACTCCGATCCCGCCCGATCTCCGCGGACTCGCCCGCCCGATCGTGGGCTTCTTCGGGCTGATTGCCGAATGGCTCGACCTGCGGATGATCCGTGACGTCGCGGAGCGGCGGCCGGACTGGTCCATCGTCCTAGTCGGGAAGGCGACCGCTGACGTCGGCATGCTCCGGGACCGGCAGAACGTGCATCTCCTGGGGCCGAGGCCCTACGCGTCGCTTCCGGGCTACTGCAAGGGATTCGACGTCGGGATCATTCCGTTCCAGATCAACGAGCTGACGCTCCGGGCGAACCCCTTGAAGCTCCGGGAATATCTCGCGGCGGGCCTTCCGGTGGTCTCGACGGATCTGCCCGAGATCCGAAAGTACGAGGTGGTGAGGATCGCGTCGGACGCGAGCGGGTTCGTGCGTGAGATCGAGTCGGCGCTCAAGGAGCGCGGTGACGGCCATGGGCGCCGCCGAGCTGAGACGATGAAGGTGGAGAGCTGGGAGGCGCGCGTGGAGCAGTTCTCCGAGATCATCCAGTCGTTCGAGAAGGAGCGGGGCCGCGCCGGGCGAGACCTGTCGCGATGACGGCCACTCTGAGGGTCTTCTTCTGGCTGGCGGCCGGGCTTCTCGCCTACACGTATCTGGGCTATCCGGGTCTGATGGCGCTCGTCGCTCGGTTCCGGCCGCGAATGATCCGCAAGGGGCCGATCCGCCCGCGGGTGACGCTGCTCATCGTGGCTCACAACGAAGCGTCGAGGCTGGAGGTAAAGCTGCAGAATTGCCTGGCGCTCGACTACCCGCGTGATCGCCTGGAGATCGTGGTGGCGTCGGACGGGTCCGCCGACGGGACGGTGGAGGTCGCGCGCCGGTACGAACACGACGGGGTGAGGGTGCTGGCCTTCGAGGCTCGCCGGGGGAAACCGTCAGTGCTGAACGACGTCGTCCCTGAGGCCCGTGGTGAGATCGTCGTGCTCGCGGACGCGCGGCAGACCTTCCATCGCGACGCTCTCGTCGCGCTCGTAGAGAACTTTCACGATCCGACGGT
>WNGB01007417.1_pt1 | contig 15842 bp, 15 predicted proteins | sample 5400681 | NCBI WGS metagenome assembly WNGB01 (sample SAMN13153367, study PRJNA577476) | soil metagenome | isolation source: 115 cm soil or saprolite under grassland replicate 2 | place: USA:California | collected 2016-06-15 | reverse complement strand
TGATCGCCGTCAGGAAGCCCGGCGCGAGCCTGACCCGGGAGGAGCTGCTCAGGCACTACGAAGGCAAGGTGGCGAAGTGGTGGATGCCCGACGACGTGACCTTCGTCGAGCAGCTGCCGCACACCGCCACGGGGAAGCTCCTGAAGACGAAGCTGCGCCAGGACTTCAGGGATTACAAGCTGCCGGGGGCACCGGCGGAATAGCGGAGTGAGGTTGCCCTAAGAATCGACGACATGGACTTCGAATGGGATCCGGCAAAAGCCACGTTGAACGAGAGCAAGCATGGTGTCTCGTTCTTCGAAGCATGCGAGGTATTTGACGATGATCATTCCTCGGCGGTTCGTGACCCCGACCACTCCGTCGATGAGGATAGGTACTTGATCTTTGGGGTGTCGAAGGGTGGCAGGTACCTGGTGGTATCCTATACTGAGCGTGATGATCGCATTCGCCTGATTTCGGCACGACAAATGACACCGCGAGAACGGGAAGCCTATGAACAGTGATAAAGATACCCTCAGAGACGAATATCCGGAGGACTTGATCCGATCGGGTGTCCGCGGCAAGTACACGAAGAGCTACCGCGAAGGCACGAATATCGTTCTTATTGACCCGGACCTGCACAAACTTTTCCCCGATTCGGAAGCCGTAAATCGCGCTCTTCGTGAGTACGCTTCGAAAAAGCGAACGGCAACCTAATTTAAAACAAAGCACTTGGCGGGCTTGGAGAGTGGCTCGCGCATCGGCTCCCGAACGGGCAGGCGAAGCTCGACGCCGCCGAGCGGCCGGAAGCGCCGCCGGACCGCCTCCGCGAGATTGCGCGGCATGGCCGTCTCCTCGACAAGGGCCGCGCGGAGGATGTTTCGCGCCTCGTCTTCCATGGAGTGCTTGCGGTGCGCCGCCCGCACGCGCAAGCGCGCCTTGGTCTGCTTATCCAGCTTGCGGATTGTGATGCTGGCCATAAAGATCGTTCCTGTGCAATTAATGATTGCATTGTAATCGATGCTGGGGGCGATTGGCCGGGCCGGGACGAGGGTTACGGTGAGGGGAGGTTTTCCCCTCCTTCCTTAAGGAGGGGTGCCCGCGCAGACGGGCGGGGTGGTGCCGCGCCCTGCTGTCAGGTTTACCCGACTTAACCTGTCGACAACGCGAGAGTAGGATGCGCCTTACATAAGCGCGGCGCGCCCAGGGTGCGAGCTTCTCGGGACTGTGCCAGATTCAGCGCTGCCGTAGGCATGACCGTAATGGGAGGAGGCATGTCCCGGGTCTCCGAGATCTCAGGGCAGTATCACGCGGCGCTCTCTGCGAGCCAAGCGCAGTACGCGGCGATGTACGGCGACCGAGCCGCGGCTACGGAGCGATTCTATGGCGAGTTTTTCAAACGGCTCGTGTGTGACTATAGCGCGCGATTTCGCGATGAACGCTTTCGTGGGCGATTGCAAGATCGCATCGAACGCGCGATCGGTACCAATAATCTTCAGTTCATCGCTATAGATGGCACCTGTCGGCGCGAGCTGTTCACCGATCTGATCACGTTCTTTGGTGGTGCCTACGGGGCGCGGGGAGAGGTAACGCTCACGGGTGGCAAGCACCAGATTCGCTACAAACGCTGGTCCCTCGATCACGATGTTTCTATGGTGGCGTGGGTGCCGGTTCCGTTTGCGCGACTGGAAGAAGTAACCGCAGGGAGAGGCGAGGAGTTTCTAGTTACCGAGGAGGAGCGTATCAACCTTTCTTCGGTCCATTTTCAGGTCATGCAACTTGCAGAGATCTTCCTAGCGTACAACGCCGTACGCTCGTCTCGGCTAGACTCGCCGCATCTTCTGTTGATGGATTTATCGCCTTCGTCTGTTCTAGCGTCAGTTGCGCACGCGCAAGAGAAGCTTGGGCTGGTTGGCTATCCCTATGACCGTCGGTCGTTGACGGACGCCGATGTGACGATCGCTCTGTCGCATCCCTTTTCTGAGCACCTTGGTATTCCATCCCCAAAGAGGATGGATCTATATCGGGTTCTAGTGGTGCAATTGCATCGCGAACCAAATGCGCCACTCAACCTCGAGGAACTGGCGATCAAACATGCGATAACTGAACTCGAACTACGCCGTGCGGCGGATTACTTGGTGAAGCGAGGTGTCCTCAGCCGACCTGCCGGGGGTTCACCTGACTATCGCGGTGCGGTACGTCCTGAAGAGTCTTGGGCTTACACGCGTGAATTCTTCCAAAACATCTGCAGCCGGCTCTTTCTAAAGAAGGATCCGGGCGCGCTGCAATACGATGCGCCAGACGAGAAAGGTGTAATGCGGCGCCGCTGGATGGCGCCAGACGATCTCGGTTTTCTAATCGGCATAGGAATGCGGCTGCTCATCGAGGAGTGCTGGGAGCGCAAAATCCTCTTTTACGGCATTGTTAAGGACTCCTCATCGCGTTACCTGACGCGTAATTTCTTAGGTGTGAGTCTAGAGACCGGTTTCCACCCCGAACTCCGTGGACTTGCAGTTGGTGTCCTTCCCTGGACCGACCGTATCTTTTGCGAGACGCTCCCCCTTGTCGACCTTGAACTGGCGGCTCCTTGGGCAACAATAGAATTCGATTCTGCGTTCATGACTCTGCACCGTGAGCGTGTTGAGGGCTCCGAGCAGACCCGTGTAGCGGGTGTTATGGGACGTATCGTCAATCAGGAGCGGCTCTTCGCAAGGAGTCTCGGTCAGTTTTATCTGAAACGCGATAAGTCGAGCCCGCTGATGGGACACGTAGTGTTTCTCGAGCGGCTCCTGTCGCCGACTTGGGATCATCCCGGAAGCGAAACGGGGCCAGCCGAGATACTCATCGACACGCCGGACCTCGGACGGTTTCCCGTTTATGCGTGGCGCGATAACGCACACAGTAATCCAGGCCATTGGGTGATGATGTACTTGTTGTCCGTCCTGACTCGTAACCACTTTGCAGAAGCAGTTGGCTATCCCGATCCGCTTCATAAGGCCGATTGGGGTGCTAAAACAATCGGGCGTTCAGTAGGCGACACAATTAGGTCCTCCACGCTGTTTCTTGCTTCAAAGCCCTTGAGCCGCACATTTCGCGCCATCCGAGATGGCAGAGGCCGATGAGTGGCTGAAATGGAAGAACTCGTCCTCGACATCGAAACGGACTGGTATCGTCAAATCACCGTACTTGGATTTCGTTCGTCAAGCACTGGACTTGTACAACTCGTAGGAGACGAGGTGACCCGACGAAGGCTCCTCCGCGAGTTGCCGCGACGGGCGATACTATTTACATATAACGGACATTGTTTCGATCTGCCCATCATCCGCTCTCAATTGGGTGTGGATCTCCGAGAGACCTTCGACTCCCATGATCTCCGCTTTGTTTGCCAGCGAGCTGGCTTGAAGGGAGGGCTAAAGGCTGTCGAGCACCGCATTGGGGTCCGGCGGAAGCTCAGAGGGTTGGATGGCTGGGACGCTATTGCGCTATGGTCAGCATTCGAGGAAGGCAATCGAACAGCCCTAAAAAAGCTACTGGGCTATAACGCGGAAGACCTAGCGGGCTTGCGCGCTATTCGCCGATATTTGAAGGCCCGTGGGCATCTCGAGATTTAGGAGGACATAGCATGTTCCTTGCGGAACTCGAAGGTACATTAATGGAGGCGGCTGAATCGGCTGGGACCCGCTTTCGGTATGAGGTGTGGTTTGACTACACTCGCCGTTCGATTAACGAGATCCAGGAAGGGGCGCTCCTTGCCGTTCCCAATTTCGCCAGTGAATCGAACGAACGGCACTATAGCGTTCTAGAGGTCGTAACTATCTTACCCACACACTATGCACTGCAGGGCGGTACAAACGGCTATCCAGGATTCGTCGTCGAGGCCGCTCGCAGTGCGGCCGAGGACTGGGAAAGCCAGGAAAGCAGTTCGACTGAGGAAACGACCAAAATTCGCATAATCGCAGTTCCGACTAACCTTGAAATTGTCGAACCACTGTCTGGCGAGCCGTCGATTGGTCCAGAAAGCAACATGGGAATGGTTGGCACACGTGTGCGCATACTCGATTCGCGCTATTCCAACCTCGTCGCAAACAGTGGGATCGACCGCGAGAACGAAAAGAACCTAACAGTCATTGGCACCCTTGCCCGAGACGAAACAGTTGAAATACTCCTGCGCATCGAAGAACTCTACCGGACGCATTTTGCCGTTTTTGGCTTCACCGGCGTCGGCAAGTCGAATTTGCTCTCGACCATTGTTTCCAAAGTTCTTGCCGATGCGACCGAACCCTTGAAACTAGTTTTCTTCGATTTGATGAGCGAATACACAGCCCTTCTTGGCGACCAGCTGCTCAGCGACAAGGTGACGGGTCGAATTCTCACGATCGGACGGCGGACCTTGCCCGAAGGAGTGTTTCGCTACATCAACGACCTCGCTGATGCGCCAAATCTCGACGAAGCTGCTCGACAACTGGTCAGGTACACCCTGCTGCCCAAGGCTCTCTCCAAAGACCGAAAGCTTGTTGCGTATGCGATGCGCGATATTGTCTCAAAGAAGCGCATTGCTTTCTATCAAGAAGCCCAGAGTCTTACGGTTTGGGATCTATTCTTTACAGACCAGACGCCATGGGGAAAGGACAGGCGTGGCGCCAATCTGACGAAACGTACGGAAGTTCACAAGGCTGTTCTTCGCGGCGTTGTAAAGGGAGACTACAAACGTGCTGTTTTCTCACCTGATCTGGCGAAGAAAATACGTGAAGGAATCGAAGCGGCAATCGAGCGTGACTCTGCATTTGCCGATGATTACGCTCCAATTATCTCAAAGCTTGAAGAACTCGAAACGGCAACCGCCGAAAACTATGCCGCCGGAGTGACGCTTGAAGATATCGTTACCGATCTGAACGACCGGGAGCACGCCTCGCTTTGGATCATCCAGGCGCACAACCCGAACGAACTGCGTGCGTTTAGCAAACGACTCGGTGATGCGATTTACGAGCGTCGTCGCCTCAATGGCCTAATTGAGCCACTGGTGTCATTCATTTTTGACGAGGCGGATGAATTCATACGGAGCGAGGCAACCGGGAGCTACGCCGAATCGCGGGAAATCGCGGAAACAATTGCCCGCCGCGGGCGCAAGTTTGGAATTGGACTCGGTATCGCAACTCAGCGAATTCGTTACTTGGACACAAGTATTATGGCGCAGCCGCACACGTACTTCGTTTCCAAGCTGCCGCGTTTATCCGATCGCCAAGCGGTGTCGGAAGCATTTGGAGTCGGGGAAGATTTTCTAAATCAAACATTCAAATTCAAAAAAGGCAATTGGCTATTAATGAGCCATGATGCGACAGGGCTTGAGGCTGTACCAATCCCTGTGCGCACGCCCGACGCGAACCAACGGCTCGCGGAGTGGTTACGCGGTGCATACGGCACAAAGTGATCGCGCAAAACGTAAGTGCTGTCGGCCGCCAAGCAGGTTCGCCCCACGAAGTTCGAGCCGATCTGGATTAGATAGCAGTGCAAATTGCTGAGGCGACGTGACGATGCTGAGTTGGGCAGAATACAAAGCCTTATGCAAAGCAGCACTAGCGAGAACCGTGGACAGGAACGCAAACGCTGGGCAGCATGACGCGATCTCAGCCCTTCCGCATACATCGGCGGTCATTGTTTCCGGCCCAGGCAGCGGTAAGACCACAGTTCTCACCCTTAAGGTTCTCAAACTCATTCTGGTCGATAACTGCGATCCCTCGACAGCGTTGGTCACGACGTTTACCAATAAAGCCGCGGCAGAACTTCGATCAAGAATTCTCGGATGGGGAGATCAAATACGCCGCGCTGCCCTGCAGGATAAGACACTAAGCCATATACACGCGCAAATAAAAGCGCTCGATTTCAATCGAGTAATTACAGGCACTATTGACAGCATCTCAGAGCAACTACTAACTGACTACAGACCTCCTGGTCATCCTGCCCCAGTAGTCGTGGAGGACTTTGTATCTAACGCGCTCATGGCGAGAGCCGGGCTATTCACGGGTGGGCGATTCCGCGATCAGGATTTGAGAAACTATGCCGGTCGAATGCGCGGCACGACATTTGGCTTGAATCTCCCGACTCTAAGCGCAACGTTGAGGACAGTAAAGGATCGCCTCTATAGCGATCAAGTCAATCGTCAGGCGTACTTGGCAAGTGCTGGATCTGATCCGGGCGTAAAGAAAGCACTTGATGCTATTTCCGATTACGAAACGGAACTTGGTATTCGGCTCGTCTTTGACTTCGCGCAGCTCGAGCACCAACTGCTCGATCAACTATTAAACGGTAACCTCAACGGTTTCCTTAGTACCATACGATTCATCTTAGTGGACGAGTACCAAGATTCCAACTTGCTACAAGACAGCATCTATATGAAGATCGCCGAAGCGGCCATTGCAAACGGTGGCGGAATAACGGTGGTCGGAGATGATGATCAATCGCTGTACAGGTTCCGTGGCGCAACGGTAGATTTGTTTCAGACTTTCGCCTCGCGACTCCAAGCAACGTTCGGGATTCAACCAACCACATTTTACTTGTCAAAGAATTACCGATCCACGACAACAATCGTTGATTTCTGCAACGATTTCGCTCTTCTCGATAGCAGTTATCAAGCCGCGAGAGTGACGGGGAAACCAAGGCTTCTGGTAGCTCGACAAGGCCAGCACGTTACGTTTCCTCTACTCGGGATGTTCCGTGATGACGTGAATCAACTTTCCGTTGATCTCGCTGAGTTCATTCATCAAGTAGTTCACGGAGTTGGGGTAAAAGTAAAAGCTAGTGCTGGCAAGCGATATTCCATAAGAGTTAGTCCTAATGGTGGATCTGCTGGCGACTTAGTATTCTTGGCGAGTTCGCCAAGTGACTATGATTCCCAAGGCAATCCACGTTTGCCTTTGCTATTGAGACAGCAACTGCTAGGGCAAACCCCCAGAGTGCTAGTTTTCAACCCGCGCGGGCAAGAATTGCGACACGTAGGGGACGTCCCGATACTCTGCGGCTTGGTTCTTGAATGCATTGACCCTCAGTCGCGAGTTCAGAATGCGCTTAATCGCTTACCGGCTGATGTTGTTAATACATTAAATAATTGGCGAGGGGCGGGTCAACAATACATTGGGAAGAAACCTCGACCACAAAAACCACCGTTACAGGATTTTGTGACCGCGTGGCAGCAAAGGAAATCTCTGTCTGGCAAACCATGGGACGATCGCGTTCCGCTAATGGATTTGATCTATAAGCTTTTGACGTGGCTCCCCTCGATGCAGTCAGACGTTGAAGGTCTTGTATACCTAGAAGCAATAACTCGCACAATATCTCAGTCTGCGCTAGTAGCGGCTTTCGGTGCCGATCTTGTTATTGATCGCCAAAATCCCGGGTTAGAAGCTGCGTCTATTAAGGATGCGCTTTGGAATATTTTTGTTCCGCTAGGATCCGGCGCGATTGACATAAATGAAGATTTGCTTGAGACATTGCCAAAGGATCGCATTAATGTCATGTCGGTGCATCAATCAAAAGGGCTAGAGTTCCCACTTACTATCGTTGATGTTGGGAGCGATTTTCGCACGGACCATCCTAGTCACCGGTTCAAGCGATTCCCAACAAAAGGCGGCGAAACTACCAATCTCGAGGACGAACTGCGCCCCTTCAGCCTACTGGGCTTACAGACACGGGCGCCATTGAATCGGGTATTTGACGATCTAATCAGGCAGTACTTTGTTGCATTCAGCCGAGCGCAAGACGCCCTACTGCTGATCGGACTTACGTCGGTGCGCGACGGTTACACGTTGGCATCCGGTCAAAACCGACAGATCCAGCATGTTGCGACCGGATGGGATCGACGTGGTAACTGGCTATGGGGACAAGGGCTCCCAAATTTGTTGCATATTTGAGGAAAGGAAGAAATGACACTTTCGATTCGCCCGGAACCGTACATTATTCCCGAATATAGCTTAACGGGAGATCTACTGTCCTACCTCAATTGCGGACTGCAATATCGATACTACAACCGAGGTTCGTTGCCGCCTGCAACGCCTGTTCAACTTTGGTTCGGCGAGTTCATTCACGGGGTATTGGAGGAGGCATATCTAAACTGGCGAGACCAGGGCTTGCGTCATTTCCCTCTTGATTGGTTGCAGCAAATTCGCCCGCTGGAAATGCAAATTCATCGACGCCTTATTGCGCGCGGCCTCTTCCCGCCGCCCAACCTCTTTTGTCCTTACGATGCCCTAAATCAATCGGCGGGAATCTGCCCAGACGCCAATCATCCGCATCGGCTGCTTGCTAGTAAAAGGGCGGAGGCTGCTATCAATACGTGGGGCCAATACCTGTTTCCGCTGGTTGACCAAGCCGAAGTTCGTCTGACTGGTATACGGGACATGCCGGGCTATAAACCCAAAACGAGTCGCTCGAATTACTACGGCGTCACGGGCATCGTCGACGTATTGAGTTCGGTGAACCTGAATAAAGCCCCTAGGGGAAATCTTATCCTTCATTTCATTCGGAATTTTCCAGACATCGAGAACATCATCAAGAATCTCCCCAAGCAGGAGTACGAGATTATTATCGATTACAAAGGAATGAAAAGGCCCTCGACCACAGATCCTGCTTGGAAATACCACGAATGGCAAGTCCAGACCTATGCTTGGCTGCGACAGCAGCAGCCTGGGGCTAAGCGTGTTGCAGCGGGGATTATTTTTTACCTGAACGAGCTTGTTCCATCAGGAGAAGATATTGCGCAGCTCGCTGATGATATCGCATCCTCCTCGACTGATCTTCCACCGAAAGGGGCTGATCTAAAGGCAATTACTAGTTGGAAGAGAGGTGCCGCCGTTCCTCGACTTTCTACCCCTTATCTCGAAGAACGGTCGATTCGATTGTTCCCAATCACGGACTACTCGAAGGCCAATTCGTTAAGAGAGTTTGACGCTGTCGTTAGCGATATTGAGAATTCCGTACTATCGGAAATGCAAACAGGGCAAATCAACGGTTCGTGGCAGCCAAAGCCCGCCGTGAGAACGTGCACGGCCTGTGATTTCAAGACATTCTGCAGCAAGGCGGCGAAGCCGTATGCGCCAACGATTCCGTGAAACCGCAAGCACTCGGAAGCGGCTAGTGAATCCTTGGCGTGCAGCGTCAGGTCAGTGGCCTTGCGCTAGTTCACCTGTGTAGCTTACTGATCGAATCCCTTGAGATTATTCCAAAAAACTGCAACACTCACCAAGAATATCTTGTTGCAGTTATTCGTGTGGATCTAATTCTTATAACGAACTGTACTGCAAAGAAGACCAGCAAGCCGGCCAGGAATCTTACGTGTAGCAGGCTGAGAGCCGGATCTGCTTCGGAGGTGGCGCAGTCCTGGATTAGTCAGATGAAGGGTTCCAACTTGAAGATCGCTGCCCGCGACCTTTATGCGGGCCCTGGCGCCAGCGCAGCACGGACAGCGAGCAAGGAAGCTGGGGCGGATTGGTATATAGCGTCGGCGGGCCTCGGTCTCGTGCATAGCTCGACTCGAGTCGCGGCGTATGACCTCTCAATCAGCAAGAGAGCCGGTCGATCATCGGTACTTTGGAAACTCAAGAAGGCCGCTCAGCCGGCCTCAGTAGCTTGGTGGCACGCAATGAACAAGGCTCGCGGAAGTCCCTACCCGTTGAAGCGCCTAATTGAGCGGAGAAACCACGCGCTCTTCGTAGTTGCGCTTTCAGAGCCGTACTTTCAAATGGTCTCTCCAGAGTTGTGCGAGCTAAAACCCGCTGTACTTTCCCGCGTTCGCATTGTTGGTTTGAGGAGCACTTCGTTAGTGCCGGAGAAGCTTAGACACTTGGTGATGCCGTACGACGATCGACTGAATGGCCGCAACAGCACGCATCGTGGCACGATGTCCAATTTTGCTCAGCGAACGGCCGGCCACTTCCTTCAAGTAATCAGTTCAAGGGAACGAATGCTCGGGGCGAGATCTCATGCGAACTGTGTCAGGTCAGCACTACAGCGTTTTTCCCGGCCAAGAAGTGTGTCTCGCAAACGAATCAATGATGAGCGTGTTAAAGAGTTAATAACGCGGCTTCAGAAGAAGGGGACAAAAAACGCACATTTAGGTCTTGGCCAGCTACGGAACAGGTATCGCGTTGCTTGTGAACAGGGTCGCTTCTATCGGCTTTGGGCCGAAGCCGCGTAATCACAATGAAGGCTATAACGCGAAAGCGTCGAAAAACGATTGTCGAGGATAGCTTAGTTGTAAATGCGCTTCGGATACGCCAAGGCAAGAACCACGTGTTCGCTTTCTTCATGCCCGGAAAAGATCTTCTGAGGATTGCAGATATTGAACGAATTCGACGAGATTCTCGAGGGCGACTGAAGGGTTTTCAGCGCAGCGAGATTCAAAAACACGTTAAGAGCATCATTGAATATCTCAATCACGGCAATGTTCTTTTTCCTAACGCGATTATTCTGGCGATGGCCTCAGAGCTTGGGTTTACTCAATCTCGTGGTCCTCGCAAGAATGGAGCTGCTAGTCTTGCGGACGCAGGTTATCTAACGATTCCATTGCGGGATGCTGGAAAGAGAGTTGCTTGGGTGGTCGATGGACAGCAGCGCTGTATAGCACTTTCGAAGTCGTCGAATCCAGGACTGCCTGTGCCAATTGTCGCTTTTGTTTCCGACGATCTTGAAGTCCAGCGGGAGCAGTTCATTATCGTCAATAAGGCTCGGCCGCTTCCGCAGCGCTTGATTGACGAACTGTTACCAGAAACCACAGGCGTGTTACTGCCACGAGATCTTGCTTCTCGGCGTGTGCCAAGTGAATTATGTAATACCCTTAACAAAGATAGGAATTCACCTTTTTTCGGTCTTATTCGCCGTCCATCCTCAGAGAACGGTTCTGATGGGATAGTGATCGATTCTGCCGTCGTTGGAATGATCAAAGAGCGAATTGAAAGTCCTCTTGGAGCACTTAACCAATTCAAGGGTCTCGGAACCAAGGCAGCGGACCTAAATCGTATGTACGAGCTACTCGTTGCTTATTGGGCTGCCGTAAAGAAGGTATTTCCTAATGCATGGGGAAAAACGGCGCAACAGAGTCGCCTAATGCACTCAGCGGGGATTTCGGCCTTGGGAACATTGATGGATCGGGTCGCTACAAAGATCGATCTCTCTGACGATGCTGGAACCCGATTTGAGGCGGAACTTCGGCGCATTGCTCCACGCTGCGCGTGGACGGAAGGAACATGGCCCTATATTAATATCCCTTGGAACGGCATCGAGCACACTAGGCGCTCAGTCAAGGCGCTCGCTGATGTTCTATCGCGACTCTACATAGAGCGAGGGAATCGGTGAAATTTATTTTTGCCGATGCATTGGACCTGATAGATCCCGGTTACGATTTCCTGGCTGACCGCAACGCAGTGAATCGCAAAGCATATTGGACTGACAAGTACCCGCACGAGTTCTTCCCTAAACCACCCTACGATGGTGTCCTTGTTTCACGTGGGATAGTTGGCGATCACAAGCTTTCTGGCAAATATTCAGACAGCCAAGCAATGCGCTTTAGGAGGGTTGGGGCACGGGAATTCTTGCGGCTTTTGAATGGTAAGCACTGCGGACTTCCAATCTTTGGGGATTGTGGCGCGTTTTCTTATGTGGAAGCTGAGAAGCCTCCGTATACATCCGCGGAAATTCTTGATTTTTACGCCGATGGCGGTTTTACGCATGGTTGTTCGGTAGATCACATCATCTTCGATTTTGAGCCCAAGCTCATGGAAGGACTCAAAGGAGGCACTCCTGATGCCAGGGAGCGATTTAGCATTACTCAAGAGAATGCGCGGGTTTTTTTAAGGGCTTCTAGAGCGCTTGGAAGGAAATTTAAGCCCCTTGGTGTAGTGCAGGGCTGGTCGCCCGGCAGCATGGCCGAGGCCGCTCGCAATCTTGAACGCATGGGTTATGACTACATTGCGATCGGCGGCATGGTCCCCTTGGCTAGCGCTTCGGTTCATCTATTGCTTAAGGCAATCCGGAGTCGTATCAAGCCTAGTACAAGACTGCACCTTCTTGGTTTTGCGAAGGCTGAGCAAATCACGGAGTTCACTCACTATGGAATCGAAAGTTTTGATTCAACGTCACCCTTGATTCGTGCATTCAAAGACGCCCGAGCGAACTACTACATTCGCGGAAAAACCGGCTCCCTCGACTACTACACAGCTATTCGAATTCCTCAAGCTACCGAAAATCCGAGGTTACTTCGCAAAGCAAAAGAGGGAAGAGTCTCTCAAGAACGGCTTGCCATCCTCGAAAGCAGGGCGCTTGCGGATGTGAGGGGGTATGACAAAGGGAAAGTTGGGCTCGAAAGGGCATTAAATTCAATTCTGCTTTACAACCGGGAATTCATTTGGGAGCACAAGAGTTCTGTCGCTCAGAATGAACGCAAGGTTGCCACTATAAAGCGGGATCTTCGCCGCACTCTTGTAGAAATGCCTTGGAAGAAATGCAACTGCGCGGTTTGCAAACAAGCAGGAGTGGAGGTCATTATTTTCCGGTCCACTAATCGAAACAAGCGCCGCGGGTTCCATAACCTGGCGGTCTATTACTCGCACCTTAGGCAGGCGATTTGCTAAATGATTCGCAAACATCACTACCACGTCCTCCTAGCAAAGCAGAATCCGACACAGCATGTGTTTGTGTTTAAGGCAACAGCGGCTGAGGTCCTTGGCTTTGCGGAAATCGATCGTGCAGGCCGTACCAAAGAGGGGCGATTCAAAGGTTTCCAACGGCATCAGATAGCCTCTCATATTTCGAACATTCGTGACTACCTCGCGAAGCCTAAGGCTGTGCTGCCCAACGCAGTTGTCATCGCATTTCTTGAAGGACTAAAAATCAATAAAAACGGAAAGGACATCGCAGACATCGTAATCGACACTTCTAAGGGCAAGCCAGGCTATGTTGTGGACGGGCAACAGCGCCTTACCGCGCTATCGCAGACCAAGCGCAAGGATTTCGAGATCTTCGTAGTCGGCCTGCATTGTGCGGACTTCAACGAACTACGTAAGCAATTCATTCTGGTCAACAGCGCACGTCCTTTGCCTAAATCGCTTATCTATGAACTACTGCCACGCGTGAAAGATCTTCCTTCCGTGCTCGACGCACGCTCTTTTGCGGCGGGACTAACGGAAAGCCTCAATTTTGATTCCCGCTCTTCGCTTCTGGGGGCGATTCATACCCACACAAATCCGAGCGGATTCATAAAAGACACTGCATTTCACAAGGTAATCATCAGCTCTTCCTCGGATGGTGCTATTCGAGAATTGTCTCTCGCTGGCGAGCCACCTCACCGTTCATTTGAGTTGCTAAGCAACTTCTATGGAGCGGTGCAGGATGTGTTTCCTGAGGCTTGGCACGGACACACGCCTAGGACGTCGCGTTTAGTGCATGGGACTGGAATCGTCGCCCTGGGCTACGTTATGGAGGAGCTCTATAGCAAGAGGAAGCGTCTTGACCGATCGTCTTTTAGAAGAGGATTGGAACCTCTACGCGGAAAAACTGCGTGGACATCCGGGGCATGGCGGTTTGGTCGAAACGATGTAGTTCCCTGGGATCAGCTACAAAACGTTTCTCGACATGTCGTTAACTTGACTCATTACCTTGTGGCGTGTGTTAAGAGACGCACGAACAACATATACGGCAGGAAAAACGGCAAGCGGAAGGCGCGAGCTCATGCGTGATGAAGCGCTAGTGCTTTTCTCGGGCGGGCAGGACTCGACCACCTGCCTTGCGTGGGCGCTTGCAAACTTCGCGCGCGTCGAGACCGTCGGTTTCTCTTACGGCCAGCGTCACGCGATCGAACTTGAATGCCGTCCGGTGATCCTCGCGGAGTTGCGCAAGCGTTTCCCGGCGTGGGGCAAGAAGCTCGGTGACGACCACGCGATCGACCTCGGCGTGATCTCGTCACTCGGCGCGACTGCGATGACGCACGACATCGAAATCAAGATGACAGAATCGGGGCTGCCCAACACGTTTGTCCCCGGCCGCAACCTACTTTTTTTTACCACTGCGGCGGCGCTCGCGTACCGCCGAGACATACGGACATTGGTAGGTGGAATGTGCGAGACTGATTTCTCCGGCTACCCGGACTGCCGTGACGATACGATCAAGGCGCTGCAAGTCGCACTCGGCCTGGGCATGGACCGGCGCTTCACGCTCGAGACGCCGCTCATGTGGATAGACAAGGCGGCGACCTACCGATTGGCTGAGGACCTTGGTGGCACTCCACTTCTCGATATTGTCCTCGATCACACGCATACCTGCTACATCGGCAACCGGGAACCGCACGAATGGGGACGGGGCTGTGGTGAATGCCCCGCATGCAAACTGAGGAAAGACGGCTATGCGCGCTACCGCGGCACTCACGCGGCACGGGGCGGTGGCTAGGGCGCCATGTATCAGGTCAAGGAGATCTTCTACACGCTGCAGGGTGAAGGTATGAACGCCGGACGCCCCGCGGTGTTCTGCCGCTTCGCCGGCTGCAACCTGTGGTCTGGGTACGAAAAGGACCGTACGAGTGCCGTCTGCAAGTTCTGCGATACGGATTTCGTTGGCGTGGAGGGCACCTACGGTGGCAAGTACCCGTCGGCGCTGGCGCTTGCCACCGCAATCGAACGCCTGTGGCCCGCAGGGGAGACCGCCCGCAGGTTTGCCGTGCTTACGGGCGGCGAACCCGCGTTGCAAGTGGACGCGCCGTTCCTCGACGCGCTGCACGCGCGCGGCTTCTTCGTCGCCATCGAAACGAACGGAACGCTCGAGTTGCCGGCCGGGATAGACTGGGTCTGCGTAAGTCCCAAAGCGAATGCCGCGCTCAAAGTCCTCAAAGGAAACGAGCTCAAGCTCGTCTATCCCCAAGCCGGAGCATCGCCCTCGGCTTACGAGAACCTTTCCTTTGAACATTTCCTGCTGCAACCGATGGATGGACTGAACGTCAAGGCAAATACCGAGCGCGCAGTGGCCCATTGCATGGAGCATCCGAAATGGCGCTTGAGCTTACAGACGCACAAGTTTCTGGGAATAAGGTAGGAGAGCTCGTGGAAATCTATCAAGAATTTACCTTCGATGCAGCGCATCACTTTCCAGGAGCTCCTAAGGGACACCTCTACCACGGATTGCACGGACACTCCTTTACCGCCCGCATCGTGCTGCGTGGGCCGAAGAATCCGGAAACAGGGTTTATCGCGGATCTTGGAGACGTGGAGGCACGCTGCGGCCAGCTGAGGCTGCTTCTTGATCACAAGTATCTGAATGATATTGATGGGCTGAACAATCCGAGTCTCGAAAATATCGCCGCGTGGATTTGGACCCGACTCAAAGCCGATCTGCCGGCCCTTGCCCGGGTTGAAGTTCGGCGCGATTCATGCCACCACGGCTGCGCCTACGAAGGCGGCTGACTTGATTGACGTATAGAAACAGCAATCAAGGGTCTGGACTGTTGTTTACCCGGTTGCGGTCGGGTAGCCCAAAGCGCAGAATTGATCGGTCCGCGAAAGCCATGACCACCCTGTTCCGCCAGTCCCGCCGCGATTTCCTCGAGGTTTCCACCGCTGCCGGCGGCGGCCTCGCGCTCCAACTGGCGATCCCCGCTTCGGCGCTCGCCCAGGCGGCGGCGAAGGGGAAAGGCCCCGAATTGACGGCCTGGATCGTCATCAACCCCGACAGCAGCGTCGTGATCCGCGTGGCGCGCTCGGAGATGGGGCAGGGCAGCTCGACCGGCCTTGCGATGCTGGTCGCCGAGGAGCTCGAGTGCGACTGGAGAAAGGTCCGCACCGAATTCGTCTCCACGAGCGAGCAGATTCGCCGCAACCGCGTATGGGGCTCGA
>WNGB01012855.1_pt1 | contig 15843 bp, 12 predicted proteins | sample 5400681 | NCBI WGS metagenome assembly WNGB01 (sample SAMN13153367, study PRJNA577476) | soil metagenome | isolation source: 115 cm soil or saprolite under grassland replicate 2 | place: USA:California | collected 2016-06-15 | reverse complement strand
CACCGAGGACGCGTTATTGCAGGAGGTGCGATCGGTCTATCGTGGGAAGGCCGTGTCGGCGCACGATTTGGACATCTATTAATGCGCTTTGCGCTTCGCTGTAGCGCGACGGCTTCAGCCGAGCGGGAGCCGCGGCCGCCGAATTCACGCTCGGTTAAAACCTCCGCGCCACGACGATCTGCAAATCGCCCTAATCCGCCCGCAGCGAGCAGTTGATCCATCACGGGCCGTTAGACGGCCCGACCGGCGGACACGTTGACTCGTCGAGCGAATGCGCTGCGATCAAAAACTCCTCGACCACATGGCCGCCGACGAGATGTTCCTGGATGATTCGCTCGAGCACCGGTGGATCGCATGCCGCGTACCACGCGCCTTCGGGGTAGACAACGGCGATGGGCCCGCCCTCGCAGATGCGAAGGCAGTTGGCCTTCGTCCGTAGAATCCCGCCCTGCTCGGACAGCCCAAGTTCCTTCAGCCGTCGCTTCAGAAAGTCCCACGCGGCGAGACCGCGCTCCTTCTCGCAGCACTTCGGCTTGGTCTGGTCGCAGCAGAGAAAGATGTGGCGCTTCGCGACCGGGACGCCGATCGTCGCCGCGACTGCGCGTTGTGAATCGAGATCAGTCATGACGTTCAGAAGATTCACCACAAAGACACCCTTCCTTTGTGTCCTTTGTGTCCTTTGTGGTGATCAAATCATCTCTACACTCCGAACTCCTCAGGATCCCACGTCAGCCCGAGCTCGCTTGGCGGCGCCATGTACCCAACGAGCGCGGAAGCGGCGACGACCGCGGGACTGGCGAGGTAGCCTTCGCCGCCGAGTCCCATCCGGTTCTGCCAGTTGCGATTGAAGGACGTGATGGCGCGCTCCCCTTTCTGCAGCGCGTCCGGCCCCTGTCCAAAGCACGGTCCGCACCACGACTGGCGAACCTCGCCGCCAATCGATCGAAAGACCTGTGCGATCGATTCACCGGCCAACCGTGGATCGGGACGCTCGATCTGCCGCGCCACGCCGCCGGAGCCCGGGAAGATCACGAAGGCTTTTTCCGCGCGCGATGAACCGCGCGCCCGCGCGGCACGGATGACGAGCGCCGCGGCAAGAAGATCGTCGTAGCTGCCGTTGGTGCATGAGCCGATCATCGCTTTGTCGAACGTCAGCCGCTCCCGCGCCACCTCGTCCGCCGGAAACGCGTTGCCGGGACTGAACGGCTTCGCGATCATCGGTGTGACGCCGTTCAGATCGATCCTTTCGTCGATGTCGTACGACGCGTCGGCGCCCGGCGCGAACGGCGGGTACGGCAGCTCGGCGATCCCCTTGTCGCGATACCACGCGGACGTGATGTCGTCGGGCGCGAAGATTCCGTTCAGTGCTTCCGCCTCGGCCATCATGTTGGCGATCGTGTTGCGATAGGCGATCGGCAGTTGCCCGTTCGCATCCACCAGCTCCACCGACATGCCCTGAGCCTGCTTCGCTCCCCAGCGGCGCAGGAGCTCCAGCACGATGTCTTTGCCGCCGACCCAGGACTGAAGCGTGCCGGCGAACACGACGCGGCGCGCCTTTGGAACGGTGAAATAGATGTAGCCCGTCGACCATCCAAACCCGAGCGTCGTCGAACCGACCCCCATGCCGACGGCGCCGTACGCGCCGTACGCGCGGCTGTGCGAATCGGCGCCTGGAATGAACTGTCCCGGCACGACGAGACCCTGCTCGGGGAAGTAGAAGTGAAAAATACCGTCGCCCGGCGTCGCGTAGTACGGCTTCTCGATGCCGTGCAGCCGGGCGAACTCGCGGCCGATCGCCGTCTGCTTCTCGTCGTCCTCTTTGCCGGTGAAGACGAAATGGTCGTTGGCGATGGCCGCCTGGCGCGGAAAGATCGTCTGACCGCCCGTAATCTGGTTGAACGTGTGGATGGCGAACGGCGCCGTGCCGTCGGACGCCGGCAGGAGATCGGCGTAGACGCGCAGCGTGGCGCCGGGCACGACGTCAGATTCCTTGTCGACACGATGAGCCCAGACGATTTGTTCGGTCGAGGTCATCCGGCGTGCGCGTGCGGCGTCCGGCCATTCGATGCGCGGCGTCCTCTCGACCGAAGCCTTCAGCTCGCGGCGGCCTGCGGCGTAAATACCGCCGGTCCGGCGAATCTCGTCTTCCTTCGGCGTCAGGGGCACCGGATCGTAGGTCTTCCCCTGCGTCTGATTCGTCAGGCGGCGCGATGCCGGATCGAAGCTGAACTCGTCGCCGTCACGCGCGTCGGCAACGGCCTCGGGGCTCTGCACGACCTGGAGGCCGAGATTGAGGGCGTTGCGCCGAAAGATATCGCCCATGTTGCTGCCGCAGACGACCACCATTTCGAGACCGGCTTCGTCGGCAATCGCTTTGAGGCCCGCCGGGCTCATCTCGCGCGACGATCCGATCGCGAAACGGTCGCCGGCGATGACGAACGTTTCGCCGCGGTGAACGCGCGCGCGGAAGTCGGGCATCAGATACCGGAACGCGCCTGCTTTCCATCGCTCGTCCAGCGTTTCCAGGCTCTCGGACACGCAGTCGGTCGCCGGCGTAATCTGATCCGTATCGATGGCGTCGAGCTTCTTCTTCTTGCCGAGCACTTTCAGATCCCAGAAGATCAGAGCTTTGCCGCGGATTGTCGCGGTCGACGTCGGCGCATCGGATGAGATGGGCGACGGAATCGAGTCCGCCGTCACGCCAGGCTTCAACCGGGCGGGTTCAATCGTATGCATGTGCCTTTAGCATAGTAGCGTGAGCTCTCTTCACATCACCAACGGCGACTGTGCCGCCGGCACGCTGCGGACCTTTCTGGCGGATCCGGTGTACGTCACGTGCGACGTACTTCACGATGGTCCCGCACCAGCCGTGGATGGCGACGAGTGGCACGACGTGCGCGCGCGGTTTCTTGCCGGATGGGTCGAAGCGCCGTACGACGACATACGAGGGTCGCTCGCCGCGTTCGATCGTCGAATCGGCGGCGCGGAAAACGGCGATGAAATCGTGCTGTGGTTCGAGCACGACCTGTTCGATCAGCTCTTGCTGATCCGCACGCTTGATGTGTTGTCGCGCCCGAAAAAGGGGCTCGTATCGCTGATCTGCATCGACCGTTTCCCCGGCGTCGAGCGGTTCATCGGCCTCGGTCAGTTGAGCGCCGAACAGCTTGCGTCGCTCTATCCCAATCGACGGCCGGTCACCGAAGGGCAATTCGCGGCCGCGCGCGAGGCATGGCGGGCGTTCCGCGCGAGCGAGCCATCTGAATTGCTCTCCCTGGCGCGTCGCTCCTCGGGACGAACGGAGGTCTTACCGTTTCTTCGCAGCGCCATCCGACGGTTGCTCGAGGAGTACCCCTCGACGACGACTGGGTTGTCGCGAACCGCGGAGGCCATCCTTCGGGCGATCGAGTCTCGGCCGCTCGACGCGCTCACAGTGTTCCAGACCATTCAGGCGGAAGAACCGTGCCCGTTCATGGGCGACTGGGGCCTGTTCGACGTCATCCGCGAGATGGCGGACGCGCGTGTCCCCCTCGTCACCATCAACCCGAGCACGGCCGCAGTCGATCTTCGCGGCCATACAATCGACGTCACCAGCGCGGGCCGCGATGTCCTGACCGGCCGGTCTGACGCTGTGGCGCTCAACGGCATCGACACGTGGCGCGGAGGCGTGCATCTCGTTGGACGCGATCGCTCACCGTGGCGGTGGGATCCTGGCGGCGAAACGTTGGTATCATGAGCTATGTCGTCAATGTCCGAATCCAAGCACGTGCCACTTCACGCCTCTACGTCGGACGCCGTCACGCACGACGTGCGGGTGGAAGTCGAATCCCAGTACGCGTCGCAGCCCTCCCAGCAGCATTGGTTGTTCCACTACACGGTCCGGATCACGAATCAAGGCGATCAGACCGTTCAGCTCTTGCGCCGGCATTGGATCATCACGCATGCGAGCGGCTACACCGAAGAGGTCAAAGGCGAAGGCGTCGTCGGCGAAACGCCGGTGCTGGCGCCCGGCGAGTCCTTTCAATACACGTCGCGCTGCGTGCTCCAGACGTCGACGGGCGTCATGCACGGCACGTATCAGATGGTGAGCCAAAGCGGCGATGAATTCGACGTCGAGATCGCCCCGTTCGCGCTCCACGGACCCTACACCGTCCACTGATCGCGCCGATGGAACGGAGCACGCCGACCACGCAGAGAAGAATCTGATGTTTGCCTGCGAGCTCTGCGGGTTCTGCGTTGTGTGTCGTGTTATTCAGGCCGCCGGAACGTCCTGATCGCGTCGAGGAACAGGTCTCCGAAGTCGGCAGCCTTCTTCGCACCCACACCATAGATCTCGTGCAGATCGGCCATGGTTTTTGGCCGCCGCTGCGCCATATCTCGCAGCGTCGTGTCGTGGAAGATCACGTATGGGGGGACGCCGCGCTCGCGCGCGAGGCGAAGCCGGACGTCGCGCAGCACGTCGAATAGATCGGAATCGACCGTCACGGCAAAACTGTCGCGCAGCGTGGATCGCGTGCGCTTCCTGGACGCCGGCGGCTTGATCTCCCGATACAGCACGCAGGCGCCACCGCCGCGCAGCAGCGACGCTCCGGCCGGCGTCAGCCGCAGTACGGGGTACGGGTCACCCTCGCGTGCCAGAAGGCCGTCACCGACGAGCTGTTCGATGTACCCGCGGATGGCGGCCGTCGATTCCGCCTCGAGCAGGCCGAACGTCGACAGCGCGTCGTGGCCCGCAGCGACGACTTTCTCCGTCGCGCGGCCGGTCAGCACGTCGGTGACGTGCGCGGTGCCCCACGTCTGCTTCACACGCGCGACGCACGACAGAATCTTCTGCGCGACTGTCACCGAATCCGGGACGGCGTCGAGCTCCTTCAAACACCAGTCGCACGCCCCGCATTCCGGCCGCTCGTACATCTGACCGAAGTATTCGACCAGCGACCGGTGGCGGCAGCGCGTGCCTGCCGCGTACCGCTCCATGTCGCGGAGCAGCGTCCGCGCGCTGTCGCTCCACTCGCCGTTCGACTCCAGCATCTGCCGCCAGCGCATGAAGTCGCTGCCCGAATAAATCAACACGCATTCCGCCGGCAGGCCGTCGCGTCCGGCCCGTCCGGATTCCTGCTGGTAGTGCTCCGGCGATCGCGGCGCGCCCGCGTGCACGACGAACCGCACGTTCGACCGATCGATGCCCATCCCGAATGCGACCGTCGCGACAACGATGTCGACCTGTTCGTCGAGGAACATCTCCTGGTGCCGGCTGCGTACCTGGTCGGTCAGGCCGGCGTGGTACGGCACGGCTCGATGGTGCTCCTCCTGCAACCACTCCGCCAGCGACTCGGTTTCACGCCGCGACGAGCAGTACACGATGCCGGCTTCTCCGTCGTGCCGCGCGAGGATGTCGAGCAGCTGCTTGTGCAGGTTGCCGCGCCGGACGACGCGATAGGTGAGATTGGGCCGGTCGAACGAGCCGACGAGCACGAGCGGGTCGCGCAGCCGCAGCTCGCCGACGATGTCGCTCCGAACGCGCTCCGTCGCCGTCGCGGTGAACGCGTGAAACGAGACCTCGGGGAACTCGTCGCGGAGGCGTCCGAGCTGCCGGTATTCCGGGCGGAAGTCGTGACCCCATTGGCTGATGCAGTGCGCCTCGTCGATCGCGACGAATCGCACGCCCGCCTGCTGCAGGAGCCGCCGCAGCGCCTGGCTCCCCTCGCCGACGAGCCGTTCGGGCGAGACGTACAGCAGCCGGCAGCGACCCTCGCGGACGCTGGCGAGCACACCGTCGCGCTCGTGCGGCAGCAGCGTGCTGTTCAAGTACGACGCGGCGACGCCGTCGACGCGCAGGCCGTCGACCTGATCCTTCATCAGCGAGATGAGCGGCGAGACCACCAGGGCCACGCCGCGACATTGCGGATTGCGGATTCCGGATTGCGGATTCCGGATTGGGGATTCGATTGACCGTGCAGAATCCGCAATCCGCAAGCCGAAATCCGCAATGTCGACCACCGCCGGCGCTTGAAAACAGAGCGACTTCCCTCCTCCGGTCGGCAGGACGACGACGCTGTCGCGCGCATCGAGAATGGCGTGCATCGCCTCGCGCTGAAGCGGAAGGAAATCCGAGAAGCCCCAGACGCGGTGCAGCGCCTCGGCGAGCAGGCCGTCGTAGGGGGCGACCTGCGTGTCGTCCTTCGACAGGCTCAGGACGACCGCCCTATTCTTTCTTCGCGTACGTCGTTTCGACGTACGCGTCGACGAGTCGGCGGAATTCGGCGGCGAGCTCGTCGTACGTGCCGCGCAGGGTGGTGACGTGCTGCCCGTCGATGTAGACGGGACAATTCGGCGCCTCGCCGGTGCCGGGCAAGCTGATGCCGATGCTGGCGGCCTTTGATTCGCCCGGGCCGTTGACGACGCAGCCCATGACGGCGAGCGTCATCTCCTCGACGCCTTCGTGCGTCGTCTTCCATTCGGGCATCTTGTCGCGGATGTAATCCTGGATGCGCTCGGCAAGCTGTTGAAACGTGGAGCTGGTCGTGCGGCCGCACCCGGGACAGGCGGTCACGCTCGGCGAAAACGACCGGAGGCCGAGCGCCTGCAGCAGCTCGCACGCGGCGTACACTTCCTCGCGCCGATCGCCGCCGGGACGCGGCGTCAGCGAGACGCGGATGGTGTCGCCGATCCCTTCTTCGAGCAGCGCGCCCATGGCCGCCGAGGACCACACCAGCCCCTTGACGCCCATGCCGGCCTCGGTGAGCCCGAGGTGGAGCGGCTGATCGGTCTTGCGCGAAAGGTCGCGGTAGACGGCGATCAAATCGCGCGGACGCGACGTCTTGCACGAGATGATGATCTGATCCGTGCGGAGACCGCTCTCAATGGCCAGGGCCGTCGATTCGATGGCCGACAGCACCATGCACTCGTTGATGATCTCTTCCGAGCTGCGCCCGAGATCACGATCGGTGTTCTCCTGCATCTTCGCGACCACGAGCTCCTGGTTGAGCGAGCCGCCGTTGACGCCGATGCGGACCGGCCGGTCGTGGTCGACCGCCACCTTGCAGATGGTCGAAAACTGCTCGTCGCGGCGCCTTCCGGTGCCGACGTTGCCGGGATTGATGCGGTACTTGTCGAGCGCGCGCGCGCAGTCGGGATACTTCGTCAGCAGGAGATGGCCGTTGTAATGGAAGTCGCCGATCAGCGGCGCGGTGCAGCCGGCGTCCAGCATCCGCTGTTTGATTTCCGGCACGGCCGCGGCAGCCTCGGGCAGGTTGACGGTCACGCGCACCATTTCCGATCCGGCCTCCGCCAGCTCGATGCACTGCTGCGCCGTCGCGCGCGCATCCGCGGTGTCCGTCATCGTCATCGACTGCACGACGATCGGCGCGCCGCCGCCCACCTGGACGTGACCGACCTTCACGCCCACGGTCTTGTGGAGCCGTACAACTGACATGGAATTTCTCATGATAGCATCCGCTCCGCTGTATGGTTCAGCGTTCATGAAGGCCATCCGCGTCCACGAGTTCGGCGGGCCCGAGGTCATGCGCCTGGAAGACGTGCCCGATCCGACGCCGGGCGCAGGCGATGTGCTCGTGCGCATCCGCGCCGCGGGTGTGAATCCGGTCGACTTGTACATCCGCAGTGGCACGTACGCGCGCAAGCCATCGCTGCCGTACACGCCCGGGTCCGACGGCGCGGGCGACGTCGAAGCGGTCGGCGCCGACGTCAGGGGGTTCGCGCGCGGCGATCGTGTGTACATCGCGGGCTTCGGTAATTCACCTGGCGGGGCCGGCACCTATGCCGAGCGCGTCGTTTGCACGCCTGCACAGCTCTACCGTTTGCCCGCCCGATCGTCGTATGCGCAGGGTGCGGCGCTCGGTGTTCCCTATGCCACCGCGTATCGCGCGCTCTTCCAGCGCGCGGCCGCCCGGCCCGGTGAAACCGTGCTGGTGCATGGCGCGACAGGCGGCGTCGGCATCGCCGTCGTCGAACTCGCTCACGCGCGGGGCATGACCGTCATCGGCAGCGGCGGGACCGATGAGGGCCTCGCCGTCGTCCGCGACCACGGCGCCGACGTGCTGGTGAATCATCGGGCGGCGAACTACACCGACGACATCATGCGCGCCACCGGTGGCCGGGGCGTCGACGTCGTCATCGAAATGGCGGCGCACATCAATCTCGATCGCGATCTGTCGCTTCTTGCGAAAGGCGGACGGATCGTCGTCGTTGGCAATCGTGGACGCGTCGAGATCGATCCTCGTCAGGCGATGGGACGCGACGCGACAATTCTGGGCATGACGCTGTTCAACGCCACGGACCGCGACATCGCGGAAATCCACGCGGCGCTCATCGCCGGGCTCTCGAACGACACATTGCACCCGGCGATCGGCCGCGAGATGCCGCTCGCCGACGCGCCCCGCGCGCACGAAGCGGTGATGGAGCCGGGCAGGATCGGGAAGATCGTCTTGAAGACATGAATCAGCTGTCGGCTATGTGCTGGCAGCTTTTGGCGCTGAGGTCGCCTCCGGCTGACGGCTGAAGGCCGATAGCTGAAAAATGAACCAATGAGGAGATCGCAGCGAATGAGACTCATGAGATACCGCTCCGTTTGCGTCATCTGCACGGTGACAGCGCTCGTCGCGCTCGCACTCGGCGTCACGCGCGCGCGTGTCGAAGCGCAGCCGCGTGGAAAGGCCGTCTATGACTCGCGCTGCGCCGAATGCCATGGAGCCGACGGCAAAGGCGACGGGCCGGCCGCCGCGTATCTCGTGCCGCGCCCGCGCGACTTTTCGAGCGGCAAATACAAGATCCGCTCGACTGAAACGGGCAGCGTACCGACGGACGACGATCTGATCCGATCGGTCCGCCGGGGCCTCTACGGCAGCGCCATGCCGGGGTGGGATCGCATCCTCTCCGATACCGAAATCCGCGACGTCGTCGAATACGTGAAAACGATGTCGCCTCAGTTCGCCACGCCGCCGAAAGCGGTCGCGCTCGGCGACGGGACGCCGAGCTCGCCTGAGAGCACCACGCGCGGCCGGCAAGTGTACGACAAGCTGCAGTGCGGCAAGTGCCACGGCACCGACGGCCGCGGCGCCGGAGCGGTCGCGACGACGTTCGAAGACGACTGGAGGCAGCCGCTGCAATCGTCTGACCTGACGGAGCCCTGGACGTTTCACGGCGGCGCCACGTCGCGCGACGTCTACATGCGTTTCCGGACCGGCATGATGGGAACGCCGATGCCGTCGTTCGCGGATAGCGCGAATGACACGGAAATGTGGGACCTGGCGAATTATGTCGTGTCGCTCGCCCGCAAGCCCGCGTGGTCGATGACGGCGCAGGAAATCGCTGAACTGTACGCGCGGGAGGATGCGGACGCTCGAGCGAACCCGGTGAAGCGCGGTCAGCACCTCGTCGACACGCGCGGGTGCGTCCTGTGCCATTCGCCGATCGACGAGAAGAGACGGATGCTGCCCGGAATGCGCCTCGCGGGCGGTATGCGTTTCCGCATCGAGCCGTTCGGCGAGTTTCCAACCGGCAATCTCACCTCCGACAAGGACACCGGTCTCGGCAACTGGACCGACGACGAGATCAAACGCGTGATCACGAAAGGCACGCTGCGCGACGGCACGCGGCTGCTGCCCTATCCGATGGATTGGCCGTCGTTTTCGACCATGAAGCCCGCGGACATCGATGCGATCGTCGCGTATCTGCGCACGGTGCCTCCTGTGTCGAACCGGGTCCCGCGACCCAAGTACAAGTTCCTGCCCGCGTACTTGTGGGGCAAGTTCAACATGCTGATTCTGGGCGGCGATCCGCCCATGGCGCTCTACCCGGGCAATGCGGGTACGCAGGGAGGCCGGCCATGAGGAGATTCCTGAGATGGGCCGCGCTGGTGATCGTTGTCCTGGCGACGTGCGCGTTCCTGACGTTCCTGTACTACATCCCGCCGTTCTTCATTACGTCGCCCGAAGACTTCGGCAAGGCGATGGCCGACGCCGCGCCGACCGTTGCCGGCATCTCAGACCCCGCAGAGCGGGCACTCGCGGACCGCGGCCGCTACATCGTGATGACGACCGGCTGCATCGGCTGTCACGCAACCAACGGACCGCAGGGACCGGACCTGACCAAATACCTCGCCGGCGGCGGGATCAAGAGCGTCACGCAGCAGGCAACATACGTCAGCCGCAACCTCACGCCAGACAAGGAAACCGGACTCGGCCGCCGCACCGACGACGAGGTGAAACGCGTGCTGCGAAGTGGCGTGTTCCCCGACGGCCACATCGTGCCGGCCACCAACATGCCGTGGGGCGCGTTTTCGAACTGGAGCGAAGAGGACCTGCACGCGGTTGTCGTCTATATGCGGCATCTGCCGACGATCCGGCACGCGACGCCTGAGCCGGTGGCGGGCAACGGCATGACTGTTCCGGGCGCGTTCGACGAGGAACACGGGGCGAAAGACTACGGCATCGGCCCGGCGACGCCGGTGAAATGAGCCGGTGAAAGGTAGTAGTGTAGGGACCGTCCCCTTCAGATGGGAGTCAAGTTGACGTTCTGATGGCTGAAACAATCGACTGGCCGCCGCCGCGCAAACCGCCGCGGCGCGGCCGTCTTCTCCTTCTCGCGGTCGTCGCGCTCATCGTCATCGGGGCCGGCGCCGCGCTGTCGTATTACGTCGACGCGCTCTGGTTCGGATCGCTCGGATACGCCGACGTCTTCTGGAAAACGCTCAACCTGCGCGCGGAAATCTTCACCGGTTTCTTCCTCGTCACCTTTCTCGTCCTGTACGGATCGTATCTGTTGTTGAAACCAGCCCGGCTCGGCGAGCTCGCCGGCCTGCCAATTCTCATCAACGGACAGCCGATCAAGCTCCCGGTCGAACCGGTGTTGCGGCTGATTGCGGCCGCGGGTGCGTTGGTCGTGGCCGCGGGCACCGGCACGGCGATGATGGCCGACTGGCAGCTCTTCGCCGTGTACTGGCACGCGCCGGCGGCATCGGGCGCCGTCGATCCGATTTTCGGCAGGCCGCTCACCTTCTTTCTCTTCACGCTGCCGGTGTGGCAGCTCGTGAGCGGATGGCTGATGACCCTCGCGGTCATGGTCTGCGCGGTAGCCGGTTTCTTCGTCGCGATCAGCGGCGGCACGCGCATGCTGACGCGCGGGCGTTCCGACAGCGGCGTCGGCGCGTGGCGCGGTCTGTCGATCGGCTTTGCCGCCCTCCTGCTGATGCTCGCCGCGCGCGTCTACCTCGGGCGGTTCGAGCGACTGTTCACCGACCACACGGTCTTCGCCGGCGTCACCTACACCGACGATCACGTGACGCTCACCGGTCTCCTCGTCGTCGCNGCCGCGGCTTCGCTGGCTGGGTGCCGCCGTTGTTCCGGCCATCGTCTGCTACGTCCTCGTCGGTATCTTCGGGTGGTACGTCGGCAATTTCATGGTCAAGCCGAACGAGCTCGTGCGCGAAGGACCGTACATCGCGCACAACATCCAGATGACGCGGGAGGCGTACGGATTGAACCGCATCGTTCAGCAGCCGTTCCCGGCGGAAACGAGCGTGGAGGCGGCAGATGCCGCGCACAATCAAGCCACACTCCGGAACATCCGGCTCTGGGATTGGCGCGCGCTCCAGGACACGCTGCGCCAGATTCAGGAAATCCGCACCTACTACGACTTCCCAGACATCGACATCGATCGCTACGAGGTCGACGGCACCGTGCGGCAGATGATGCTCGCCGGGCGCGAGCTCAACGTCGAGAAGTTGCCGGCGAGCAGCCGCAACTGGATCAACGAGAAGCTCATTTACACCCACGGCTACGGCGTGACGATGAATCCGGTGAATGGGTTCACGGCGGAGGGGCTGCCTACGCTCGTGCTGAGCAACATGCCAGTGCAGAGCACCATACCGGCCCTCAAGGTGACACGGCCGGAGATCTATTTCGGTGAGCTCACGAACACTGACGTGTACGTAAAAACGCGACAGAAGGAATTCAACTATCCGCAGGGCGAAACCAACAGCCTCACGTCGTATGAAGGCAACGGCGGCATCCAGCTCGGCGGCTTCTTCCGCCGCTTGCTCATCGCTCTGGATCGCGGCGACCTGACGAAGCTGCCGTTCAGCGATGACATCACACCGGACAGCCGGCTGCTGATGCGTCGAAACGTTCGCGATCGGATCGGCGCGCTCGCACCGTTCCTCACCTTCGACGACGATCCCTACATCGTCGTCGGCGACGATGGACGGCTGTTCTGGATGGCCGACGGCTATACGACGGCCGCCACGTATCCGTACGCGCGGCACTACCGGCTCGGCCGCGAGTCGATCAACTACGTGCGGAACAGCGTCAAGGCCGTGATCGACGCGTACGACGGCACGACGACGTTCTACGTGTTCGACAACGAGGATCCGATCGTCGCGGCGTACCGCACGGTGTTTCCGACGCTGTTCAAGGACGCCGCGGCGATGCCGCCCGGCGCGCGCAAGCACGTGCGGTATCCGGAGCTGCTGCTGCAGATGCAGGCCGCGGTCTACGGTCTGTATCACATGACGGATCCGGCGGTGTTCTACAACAAGGAAGATCTCTGGGCCGTGGCGAGCGAAGTCGGCATGAACGCACAACGTGAGCAGGCGACGCAGCCGATGGAACCGAATTTCGTGCTGATGACGCTCCCCGGTGAAACGGCTACGGAGTTCATCGAGATTCTGCCGTTCACTCGCACGTGCGGCGCGGCAGCTTGATCGTGATCCCGATCGGCAAAGCGCTGTTGTATGCCGAGCCGATCTATCTGCAGGCCGAGCGCAGCCCGATGCCGGAGCTGCGGCTCGTCGTCCTCGCGCTGCAGGATCGGCTCGCGTACGGGCCGACGTTCGAGTCGGCGCTGGCCGGGTTGTTTGGCGGTGCCGCCTCGTCACTCACCGTATCCGCGCCGTCCGCGCCCACCCCACCGGCCGCGGCGGCCGAGCCATCCGCGCCGTCAGCTCCGTCAGCCGCACCGACCGGCGACGTGAACACGCTGATCCGGGAAGCGGCGCGCGATCTCGCCGATTATCAGCGACTGACCGCGGAAGGAAAGCTTGGAGCGGCGGGACAGAAACTCGAACAGTTGAAGCGCGCGCTCGAGGAGCTGCAAAGGCGACAGCGGTAAGTTTCACCACAAAGGGCACGAAGGACACAAAGGAAGAATCGTGGATGGCTTGGCCTTTGTGTCCTTAGTGTCCTTTGTGGTTGTTCATTCTCTGTCCTTATAATGGCGCCTCCGCTCACATAGGCCCATGGCCCTTTCAACTGGCACACGACTCGGCGTGTACGAAATCGTCGGCGCGCTCGGCGCCGGCGGCATGGGCGAGGTCTACCGGGCACGCGACACGAAGTTGGGGCGCACCGTCGCGGTGAAAGTGCTGCCCGAGGCGCTCGCGTCCGACCCCGATCGCATTGCACGGTTCGAGCGCGAAGCCAAGGTTCTCGCGTCGCTGAATCATTCGCACATCGCGGCGCTCCACGGACTGGAGGAAGACGGCGGCCGTCACTTCCTCGTCATGGAGCTCGTCGAGGGCGAGACGCTCGCCGAGCGGCTGCAGCGCGGGCCGGTGAAGGTCGAAGACGCGCTGAAGATCGCGCATCAGATGGCCGAGGCGCTCGAGGCCGCGCACGAGAAAGGCATCGTCCATCGCGACCTCAAGCCGGCGAACGTGAAGATCACGCCGGACGAGCAAGTCAAGGTTCTCGACTTCGGGCTCGCGCGGGCGCTGGACCCATATGGGTCGGGTGGGTCAAATGGGTCGGGTGGGCAGGATAGGCTCACGCATTCGCCAACGCTGAGCATGATGGCGACGCAGGCCGGCATCATCCTGGGCACGGCCGCGTACATGTCGCCGGAGCAGGCGCAAGGTCTGCCCGCCGATCAGCGCAGCGACGTCTTCTCGTTCGGCAGCGTGCTGTACGAGATGCTGACCGGACGCCAGGCGTTTCAGGGCGACACGGCGGCGGCGTTGCTCGCGTCGGTGCTCGTACGCGAGCCGGATCTAAGTGCGCTGCCGCCGAATCTGAATCCGCGGTTGTACGAGCTGCTCGCGCGGTGCCTCGACAAGAATCCGAAGCGGCGCTGGCAGGCGGTCGGCGATTTGCGCGCGGAGATCGAAACGATTGCCGCCAGTCCTCGCGCCATGCCCGTCGCGGCGGCGCCGGGCGCGGCGACGCGATACTCGCACTGGAAGCTCGCGCTCGCCGCACTGGCCGGCGCCCTCGTCGCCGCTGCGCTCACCGGCATCAGCGTGTGGACGCTCAAGCCCTCTCCAGTGCCGACGGTCACACGATTTGTTCTCGCACTGCCCGAAGGCCGGCAGTTCACGTCGCTCAATCGCCATTTGCTTGCGATATCCCCAGACGGCACGCAAGTGGTTTACGTGGCCAACCAGAGCTTGTATCTCCGCTCGATGTCCGAGAACGAGTCCAGGGCCATCGTAGCGAACCAGGAGGTGGGCGGCATGGGCTTTCCGGCCTTTTCGCCGGATGGCCGATCCATCGTGTTTTTCTCCGGGCCGGACCAGACGCTCAAGAGAATTGCCGTGAGCGGCGGAGCGGCCGTCACGATCTGTCCGGTCGATAATCTGACGGGTGTGACCTGGGTGGAGGACCAGATCGTCTTTGGCTCGCTCGGCAAAGGCGTCATGCGTGTCCCGGCGAATGGTGGGAAGCCGGAACCGATCGTGAGCGTCGCCAGCGACGAAATCGCGTACGGTCCGCAGCTACTGCCCGGGCGGCAGACCGTCCTGTTCACGCTTTCTAAAGGCAGCAGCAGCGGTATCGACCGATGGAACACGGCGCAGGTTGTCGTGCAATCGTTGAAATCGAACGAACGCAAGACGGTCATTGAGGGCGGCAGCGAGGCGCGCTATCTCACGACCGGTCACATCGTGTACGCGCTCCGTGGCGTGCTCTTCGCCGTACCGTTCGATGTGAGGCGGCTGGAAGTGACCGGTGGGCCGGTGCCGATTGTCGAAGGCGTGAGGCGCGCCACCGGAGGAGCAGGCTCCGCGCAGTACGCCGTGTCCAGCACCGGAACGTTGGTGTACATACCCGGGCCGGTTTCGACATCGGCGGCGCAGTCGGATCTGGCGATGGCCGACCGGAAAGGCGGCGTCGAGCCGCTGAAACTTCCGGCAGGAATTTATCAATACCCACGTATCTCTCCGGACGGCAAACAGGTGGCCTATCAAGCCGACGACGCCAAAGAGGCGGCAGTCTGGATCTACGCCCTGTCCGGAACGGTCTCGCCGCGCCGGCTCACGTTCGGGGGCAACAATCGATTTCCCATCTGGTCTCCGGACGGGCAGCGCGTGGCGTTCCAGTCCGATCGCGAAGGCGATGCTGGAATCTTCTGGCAGCGCGCCGACGGCAACGGCGCCGCCGAGCGGCTCACGAAGCCCGACAAGGGCGTGTCGCATGTTCCGGAATCGTGGTCGCCGAAAGGCGATCCGATCCTCGTCGGTGTGACGACGGGATCGGACGTGACGCTCTGGACGTTGTCCACGCGGGACAAGAAGATGGCGCGGTTCGGCGACATCCGATCCGCATTTCCCATCAATTCCGCATTTTCGCCCGATGGCCGATGGATCGCGTACTCCTCGTCGGATACCGGACAGGTGGTCGAGATCTATGTGCAGCCGTTCCCCGGCACGGGAGCCAAATACCAGGTCTCGCGGAGCCAGCGGAGTCATCATCCGTTCTGGTCGCGGGATGGCAAGGAGCTCCTGTACGTCCCCGGGCCTGGCACTCCGTTCAGCGTCGTGACGGTCGCGATGCAGCCGAGCTTCACCTTCGGCACTCCGGGCGAGGTGCCGAAGAGCGGAGTTGGCGAGGGCGG
>WNGB01008465.1_pt1 | contig 15843 bp, 16 predicted proteins | sample 5400681 | NCBI WGS metagenome assembly WNGB01 (sample SAMN13153367, study PRJNA577476) | soil metagenome | isolation source: 115 cm soil or saprolite under grassland replicate 2 | place: USA:California | collected 2016-06-15 | reverse complement strand
CGGCGCCACCGGCCGCGGCAACGATCAGGTGCGCTTTCAGCTCGTCACCAACATGCTCGCTCCCGAGTTCGAGGTCTACGCTCCCTGGCGCGATGAGGCGTTCCTGCACCGCTTCGGCGGTCGTAGCCAGATGATCGACTTTTGCCAGGAGCGGAAACTCCCCATCACGGCCACCAAACAGGCGCCCTATTCGACCGACGCCAACCTCCTCGGCCTGACGCACGAGGCTGGGCGGCTCGAATCCCTCCACACACCCGCCTTTTTCATCAACCCCGGCATGGGCTGCCTGCCAGCCGAGGCGCCTGACAAGCCGGAAGAGGTTAGCGTTCGCTTCGTCAAGGGCCGCCCCGTCGCCATCAACGGCACGCAGGTGGACGGCTTGCAGGCGCTGCTGACGGCGAACCGCCTCGGCGGCCGGCACGCCGTCGGTATTGCGACGCATGTGGTCGAAAATCGGTTCGTCGGTGTGAAGTCGCGCGGCGTCTATGAGGCGCCAGGCATGGAATTGCTCGGCACCTGCTACGGCCTGCTGCTGCAGTTGATCCTCGACCGGCGCGCCCGCGAGTTCTTCGACCAGGTCGCGCTGTTCCTGGCGCGGCAGATCTATCAAGGATACTGGTTCGACCTGGCGTCGCAGATGGCCGGTCAGGCGGTCGCGCGCGTGGCCGACCTGGTAAGTGGAACAGTGACAGTGTCCCTCTACAAAGGGGGAATTAGTTTCGTCTCGGCGGCGGAGGTGCCGCACACGCTCTACTCCGAGGAGAACGCCTCGATGGAAGCGGTGGGCAGTTTCAACCACGCCGATTCCGAGGGCTTCCTGCGCGTCCTCGCCGTCAGTGCGCGGGCGCTGGCGGCGGCGGGGCAAATCCCCCCGAAGTGACCTGGGCGAACTATGTGGTCTTGTGTGCAGTAGCGGGTTGTGGGAGAATGGCGAAAGGAGAGGCGGCGGGAAAATGGTTCTCATCTCATTCCGCGCTGACACCCCTTCCAATTCTCCCAAGGTCCGTGGTGCGCGCTTCCCAAATCCATGAGAACATGCCTTCCTACCTTGGCCTGGACGTCGGCGGCGCGAACCTCAAGGCGGCTCACACAAGCGGCGTCGCCAGCTTGCTGCCCTTTGAACTGTGGAAAAAGCCGGACGGCTTGGTGGAAGCGCTGCGCGGTCTATTCGCGATCATGCCGCCGTTCGATGCCCTGGCCGTCACCATGACCGGCGAACTGTGCGATTGCTTCGCGACGAAGCGCGAAGGGGTCCAGTTCATCCTCGACGCGGTCGCAAGCGCCGCCGCGAATCGCCCGATTCACGTATGGCGCACCGATGGCCGATTCGTCAGCGTCGCGGAGGCGCGCGCGACTCCCCTGCAGACTGCGGCGGCGAACTGGCTGGCCCTGGCGACCTACGCCGGTCGTTTCGCGCCACAAGGCCCCGCGGTCCTGATCGATATTGGTTCGACTACCACCGACATCGTGCCGCTGGTCGATGGCAAACCGGCGCCGCGCGGCCGCCCCGATCCCGACCGGCTGCGCTGCGGCGAACTGGTCTACACCGGGGTGCGGCGGACTCCTCTTTGTGCGCTGCTCGGTGGCGGTGCCGCGGCCGAGTTGTTCGCGACCACGCTCGACGTTTGTCTGATCCTGGAGGCACTGCCCGAAGATCCTTCGGATCGAGCCACCGCGGACGGCCGACCCGCAACGCGCGCCGCGGCCCACGCCCGGCTGGCCCGCATGCTGTGTGCAGATGCCGAGACCTGCACTCCCGCAGAGACGCGCAAGCTGGCAGAGCGCGTTCTACAGAAACAGATGTATCTGCTGACCTTCGCGCTGGGGCAGGTCAGCGAGCGGCTTCCTGGCCTGCAGACGGTCATCCTGGCCGGCTCGGGGGAGTTCCTGGCGCGCACGGCGCTCGCGGAACAAGAGCATTTTCCCCTCTCAAAAATCGTTTCTCTCACCGAGCAGCTAGGACCGGAGATTTCGCAAGCCGCGTGCGCCTATGCCCTCGCGGTGCTGGCCTCGGAGCAGTCGCCATGAGCGCCGATGCTGGCCGTCTCGTCGTCGTAAAAGTGGGCGGAAGCCTGTTTGACCTGCCCGATCTCGGCCCGCGCCTGCGCACCTGGCTGGCCACACGGGGCGGCGATGCGCTGCTGGTGCCCGGCGGCGGCGCGACGGCGGACGTCGTCCGGGCGCTCGACCGCACCCACGGCCTTGGCGAAGAGGCAGCGCACTGGCTGGCGCTGCGGGCGCTCACGCTGAACGCGCACTTCCTGCAAGCGCTGCTGCCAGAGGCGACCATCGTGGGACAGCCGCACGAACGGCCCATTCCTGCGTCGATGCCGGCAATCCTCGACGCTTTCCGCTTCGCCTGCGCGGACGAGGGGCGGCCGGGGCAGTTGCCGCACTGCTGGGCGGTAACCAGCGACGCACTCGCTGCGCGGGTGGCCGTTGTAGCAAAGGCGCGCCAGCTGGTTCTGCTGAAGTCGGTCGCGCTCCCCGAGGGAATGACGTGGACGGAAGCAGGACGATGTGGTTTCGTGGACGAGTGGTTTGCCCGGGTGCTGGAGCAGGCACGAATCGACCTGACGGTGAAGTGGGTCAATGTCCGCGGTTAACGGGGCGTTGCGCTGGCCTGCTCTGTCAAGATCCGGTGCGTGTGCCGGGCGATCATCAATTCCTCATCGGTCCGCAGTACACGGACGCAAACGCGGCTCGTGTCGGTCGAGATGACCGCGGCAGCGGCGTCGTTGCGTGCCGCGTCGATCTGGACGCCGAGCCACTCCAGACCGGCACAAATGTCGCGACGGATCGGCGCCGCCTTTTCGCCGATGCCCGCGGTGAAGATCAGTGTGTCCAGACCGCCCAGGGCCGCCGTGAGCGCGCCGACGAACTTGCGCGCCTGGTAACAGAAGATCGCGACCGCCAGCGCCGCCGCGGGGTTCGACGGCGCCTGTTCGAGCAGTTGCCGCATGTCGCTGCTGGAGCCGGACAAACCCAGCAGGCCCGATTGATGATTAACAAGATCGTTTAACTGATCAGTTGTTAGTCGCTGTTCGCGGAGCAGGTAGAGCAGCACGCCCGGATCGAGGTCGCCGGTGCGCGTGCCCATGACCAGGCCGCCCGTCGGCGTGAAGCCCATCGTCGTGTCGATGCACTGCCCGTCGCGCACCGCGGCCATGCTCGCCCCATTCCCGAGGTGGGCGATGACGATTCGCCCGGTCGCCGCAGTGGGGCCGGCAACGCGGGCCAACTCCTCCAGGATATATTCGTAGGACAACCCATGAAAGCCGTAGCGGCGAATGCCCTGGTCGGCGAACGAACGCGGCAAGGCGAGTGTCCGCGCCACCTCGGGAAGGGTGCGGTGAAACGCCGTGTCGAAGCACGCGACCTGGGGGAGATTTGGATAAAGCCGAGCGACCGCCTCGACGCCCTGGATCTCCGCAGGTAGGTGCATCGGATCGAAGGGAGCCAGCCGCCGCAGTTCCGCCAGCAGTTCGCCAGTGACGAGTTGCGGAGCCACGTAGCGCGGCCCGCCGTGGACGATGCGATGCCCGACCGCCCTGATCTCTGCGGAGCCGTGACGCCGCAGCCAGCTGAACAGAGCGTCGAGCGCCGCCGCGTGATCCGGGAAATAGGTGTCGTGCGTTTCGAGGTTTTTGCCGGCGGCATCCACTAACGCGCCGCGATTGTCGCCCTTCAGGCCGATCCGCTCGATCTGGCCGCGGAGTACCAGCGATTCGCCATCCCCAATGGAGTACAAGGCCGCTTTGAGGCTCGATGAACCGCTGTTGAGAGTCAGGATCAGGCCGGACGCTCGCTCGCTCATGACTGGCTCGCACGTCGCAGGAGAGTTGTTGTTCGTAGTTCCGCCTTCAGGCGGTATGTGCAGAAAACCGCCTGAAGGCGGAACTACAAACTGTCAGCGCACGCGTTCCTCGACCAACTCAAAGGTGTCGCGATCCCCGACCAGGACGCGCCCCGCCATGCCCAGGAACAGTCCAGTGCCGATCACGCCAGGGATGGCACGCAAGTCCCTTTCGAGCTTTTCAGGATCGTCGATGGGGCCGATTTGACAGTCGAGGATCGGGTTGCCGTTGTCGCTGCGGAACAGGCGGCCGTGGACAAGGAAAGGCACCGGGCGACAACCGAGCGCGGCAAGCCGGCGCTGGCAGAGCGGGATGGCGAATTCGAGTACCTCGATCGGCAACTTACCGCGTGTGCCGAGCCGGGGTACGATCTTCTCCTGCCCTACCAGCACCACCATCTGTCGCGCGGATGCGGCTACGATCTTCTCGCGCACCAGGGCACGGCCGTAGCCCTTGATGAGGTTCAGCGCCGGATCGACTTCGTCGGCGCCGTCGATGGCGATATCGAGGATCCCCGCCTCGGCAAGGCTCACGAGTGGGATGCCGACCTGCTGGGCGAGGTCGGCGGTCGCCTCGGAGGTGGCGACGCCGCGCACCTTCAGACCTGTCGTGCGCATGCGCTCGGCCAGGGTTTGCACGAAAGCCGTCGCGGCGCGGCCCGAACCGAGGCCGACCACACCGCCGTCCGGAACCAACTCCAGGGCACGCTCGTAGATTCGCATGGAGGCTTCAGGTTGGCGGCCAAAACCCCTCCCCCCAACCCCCTCCCCCACAGGGAGAGGGGGAGAAGAAGAAACGCTCTCCTGCTTGCTCCCCCTCTCCCTGTGGGGGAGGGGGTTGGGGGGAGGGGTTTTGGCCGGTAGCTCTTAATACTTCGCCATCTCAGCGCCCGAAGCCGCACCAGGTCGCGCCGCACCGAGCTTTTTCGTGATGTCGGCCGCCGCGGTGAGCAGCATTTTTAGCTCACTGCCGATGGCAATGAACTGCCAACCCTCCTCGATGCGCAGGTTCGCCTCGTCGGCGCTGCCGCAGTGCAGCCCAGGCGCCACCTTGTGCTTCTTGCACGTCGCCAGGATGTGCTTCATCGCCTGGTTGGTAGCCTCGGCGCTGGGCGGGCGACCATCTTTCGACCGCATGCTCGCCGCCAGGTCATTCGGACCGACGAAGATCGCGTCGATGCCGGGCACGGAGAAAATCGCGTCGGCGTCCTCGACGGCCTTGATGTGCTCGCACTGCAGCACGACCAGCACTTCGTCATCGACGTGAGCGTAATAGTCGTTGGCGCTCGCATTGAAGTTCAGGGCGTGGACGCTGCCGCCGACGCTGCGGTTGCCGCGCGGCGGATAGAGCATCGCGGCGACGGCGTCCTCGGCTTCCTGGCGGCTGTTGACCATCGGCACGACGACTCCGTGAGCGCCGTTGTCGAGCACGCGCTTGATGTGGTCATGCCGATTGGCGGGCACGCGCGCCAGGGCGGTGCAACCGGCGTCAGCGATCGAGGCGAACATGTGCGTGGCCGTCTCCCAATCGACGAGGCTGTGCTCGATATCGACGGTGAGCCAGGCGAACCCAGCGCGGGCCAGGAATCGCGCCGCGGTGATGCTGCCCAGGGACAGCCACGTCCCCACCGCGGGCTGGCCCGCCTTGAGGGCTTTTTTGACCGGGTTCGCGCGCATGCGGAAACTCCTTGTGTGCGGGGTGCTGCTTCAGTCCTCATAGTGCCGCCGGGGCGGCGGCGGCTTGCGGTTGGGTTTGCGCTTGCCCGGCGGACGATTGGGCCGCGGCCCACCCTCGTCCTGCTGAATCTCGGGCTCCTCGTCGTGGAAATGCGGATCCTCGTACTCCCGCGACCGAGGATGGGGTTCGTTGGGGTGGTTTGGAGAGTCATTCATGACCAGATCTCGTCGCCCAATACCTCACTTTCCCAGGACACGCCGCGCCGCGGCGGACACAACCACGGCCATTATATATCAGTGAACCGTGGAGCGTGAACCGTCAATTCGTGGACCGTGAACCGGGAACGCTGTTGTGGCACGGTCTCCTGACCGTGCCACGGGGACTGACCGCAGGTCTGTTGTGGCACGGTCTCCTGACCGTGCCACGGGGACTGACCGCAGGTCTCCCCCTACTCCCGGAGACCTTCGGTCAGGAAGAGTGGCACGGTCAGGAGACCGTGCCACAACGGTTTCTTCACGGTCCACGGTTGGGAGATAAATGCGATGGCCGATGATCAAGAGACGATCAATCAGCGCGTGGTCGCGCTGCGTGCGCGGCTCGAACCGCTCTACCGCGAGATCGAAAAGGTCATCGTCGGTCAGCGCGGCATGCTGGACAGGCTGCTCGGCGGCCTGTTGACCGGCGGGCACTGCCTGCTCGAAGGCGTGCCCGGCCTGGCGAAGACGCTGGCGGTGCGGACGGTCGCCCAGGGCTTGCGTCTCACGTTTCACCGCATCCAGTTCACGCCCGACCTGCTGCCGGCCGACGTCATCGGCACGCAGATTTACAATCCGCGCACCGGCGAGTTCACCATCAAGAGAGGCCCGATCTTCGCGAACTTCGTCCTCGCCGACGAGATCAATCGCGCCCCCGCCAAGGTGCAAAGCGCCCTCCTGGAAGCGATGCAGGAGAAGCAGGTCACCATCGGCGACACGAGTTACGCGCTCGAACAGCCGTTCCTCGTGCTGGCGACGCAAAACCCGATCGAGCAAGAAGGCACCTATCCGCTGCCCGAAGCGCAGGTGGATCGGTTCATGCTGAAACTGAAACTGACCTACCCGTCCAAGGACGAGGAACTGGCGATCCTCAATCGCATGGCGGCGATCGATCCCCGCCTGGTGGTCGAGCCGGTACTGTCGGCGGCCGACATCTTCGAGCTGCGCGGCGCCATCGATCAGGTCTACGTGGACGACAAGATCAAGCGCTACATCGTGGACGTGGTCCACGCGACGCGCAGCCCGGGGGACTACGGTCTCGACATCGCGCCGTACATCCAGTACGGGGCCAGTCCGCGGGCGACGATTTTCCTGACGCGCGGCGCCCGGGCGCAGGCGTTCCTCGAAGGCCGCGGTTACGTCACGCCGCAGGACGTCAAGTCGATCGGCTACGACGTGCTGCGCCATCGCATCAGCGTCACCTACGAGGCCGAGGCCGAAGACGTCACGTCGGAAAACTTGCTGCAACGCATCTTCGATCAGCTCAAGGTGCCGTAGCAGCCCGTTGCAAAACCCCTCCCCCCAACCCCCTCCCCTACAAGGAGAGGGGGAGAAGAAGAGGCGTGATTGTCTTGCTCCCCCTCTCCGCTTCGGGGAGGGGGTTGGGGGGAGGGGTTTTGCAACGGGCTGGTAGGTCCGGGTTGTCCCGATTCGGCGGATGGTTTATCCTGACCTTTGGTCCAAGTCCGAAGCGAACGCCCTCTGTTCCTGGACGAGATTTACGATCCTTTTCCTGGATTGGATACGATGCGTCAGGTTCTCTTTGAATTCCCCGTCAAGAAGATTGCGGATTGGTTTCCCGACCTGCTCTTTTTCACGACCCCCGCGAACGCTTTTCCCGACCTGCCGCCCCTGCTCTATCTCGTCCTGGCGTTCCTGGCGGTGAGCATGGGGTTCTACTGGGAGCGTCGCCGCAAGGAAGGTTCCTGGAATCTCCGCCTCAATCTCGGCACCGCCGGCATCGTTGTGGCGATCGTGCTGATGCTGGTGTGCGTCGTGAAAGCGGAACCGCTGCTTGCCGACGCCTCGACCGACATTTCGCCCCCGATTCGTCTGGCCGGGAACTTCCTGAAAGTGGGATCCGGCTATCTGGTGTTGATTACGGTCATGATCGTGGCGGGGAATGCTCTTGAGGTTCTCGCCAGGGAAAAGTCGTGGCGGATGCCGATGAATCTGCGCACTATCGGGGTGTCGGTCGTCGTGTGTCTGGGGGTTATCTGGGTTCTGAAATATGTTGCCTGGGTTCTGAAATATGTTGCTCACCCGGACGACGGCGCCGGAGCCAATTCCATCCCCATCTACGGTTACGGGGCCATGCTCTTCGTGGCGTTCGTGTTCTGTACCTGGCTGGCCTGCTGGCTGGCAGCGCGCGAAGGAATCCCGAGAGAACGCATCCAGGATCTCGCGATCTGGCTGTTCATCAGCGGGATTGTGGGGGCGCGCATCACCTTCATGATCCAGTATCACGTCCCGCTGCGCGACTTTTACCGCATCTGGGAAGGCGGCCTCGTCTTCTACGGGTCAGCGGTCGGCGGCGCGGTCGGCTACCTGTTCTTCTACCTGCTCGTGCTGCGCAAGTACAAGATCTCCAGCTGGAAGCTGGCGGACGTGGTCGCTCCATGTGCGGCGCTGGGCCTGTGCCTGGGGCGCTTCGGCTGCCTGTTCAATGGCTGCTGCTACGGCAACGTTGCCTGCCCCGATTGTCCCTCGGTGGCCTTTCCGCTGGCTGCTCATCCGCGCCTGGTGATGACTGAGAAGGGATACCAGACAGATGCCGGGTTTCTGGGCGGCAAACTGCTGCCGGGGACTGATGCCCGCTATCGACCGCAGCACGACACGCGGGTGACCGTTGTAGAGCCAAACTCCCCTGCCTGGGCGGCGGGACTGCGGCCCGGAGACAAAATCGTCGAGGTTAACGGCAAGGCCGTCTCGCGGACCACGGAGGTCGAGGAAGCGCTGGGCCACAGCGGAGGCGCGTGGCCGCGCGGCAAGAACGACCTGATCCTCAAGGTACAACACGCCAACGGCACGCACGAAACGCTGCCGCCCTTCGTGCCGCGGACCATCGGGCTGCACCCGACCCAGGTCTACGAGTCGATCAGCACGGCCTTACTGTGTGCTCTGCTATTGGCGTTCTACCCGTATCGACGCCATGACGGAGAGGTTATGGTGCTTTTCATGATCGGCTACGCGGTGCATCGCTTCTTGAATGAGATGCTGCGTGTCGATACGGACCCGGTGGCGTTCGGCTTGACGCTGTCGCAGAACATCAGCGTACTGACCCTCGTCGTGGGCCTGGTGATGGGTCTGGTGTTGTGGTTCAGGCCGGTGCAGTATCGCCCCACGGGTTAATACCTGCTGCGCGGGGCCTCTTCCTGGGGTTGCGCGGGATTACGACGGGTCGGACCACCATTTCCAGCTGATGAGCAATCCCAGCCCGATCCCCAGGTGATCGAAGCCGACATCTTGCAGGCTGCCGCTCCGCGAGGGGATGCGCAGCTGGATCAGTTCCGTGATGGTGCCGTGGACCATGATGAAGAACACAAGCGTCCAACGCCAGGACGGCGGCACGCGCAACCAGCCCGTGAGGATCGCCAGCATCGCGTACGCCCCGACATGGAGCGACTTGCCAATCAGGTACTTGAAGTCGATGCCCAGTGCCTCGTTTCTCAGTTCCCCGATGTCAGGGGTGGGCATAACCAGCATGGACGTCCAGACGACGACATAGATCGCCCAGATCACCCAGCGCCACCGCGGCGGCGGTGTCCACCAGTTTCCGGAAGGTTGGCTCATCGGCTTCCTTCACTCGGCAAGGAGGGCTCCGCAAACACCCCTCGGTCCTCCGGTCAGAATCGCAAGCCGCGAAGGGTTTGATGATTGTACGCCGGCGCAGTCGAACTTGCCAGACGGCTCAACTGCAGGAGAGGAAAAGTGAAACGTACGATGTTTGTCGTGGTGGAGGTGGAGAAAAGGAAGTGTCCCGCCGCAGCTTCCCCGGCGTCGCCCAGTCACCGAAGTCGCTAACGGCGGGACAAAACTAACCATAGCACACACGGAACGAAACGCAAGAAACGCAGGAATAAAACAAGCAATATTTTGTGAACGAGGAGTTTGGCTGCCTCCCAGCCCCGCGAGCGAAGAAGCGGTGTCACAACCACAGTTACCAACCCGAAGCGTCAGCGAGGGACGTCCCTCGCTGACGCTTCGGGTTGGTTGTGAATCCACTTCCGAGCGGGCCGACGCTGGCGGAAAAAAAAGACAACCGGCGGCTGCGGGGCCGCCGGTTCTGGGTGGGTCCGGGGGAATTGGGTCGGGGTAGGAGGCCGCCGAGAAGCGGCCAAGGGGGATTACAGGGGGAACTCACTCCTAGACCGCTTGTCGGGAGGTGCTGTTCTGGTGCAGCGTCTCGCACAGCCGGCGACAGCACTCCAGATCGCGGATCATGCTCTCGGTCAACACCTGCACTGCCTCGGGGTCCGCCGTCCACTCCAGTTGTTGCCGGCAGGTCGTCAAATGTTCCAGCACGTCCTTCAGCCACAGAAGGTTTGATTCGCGTCGGCTCATGGGCCACCACCTTTCTGCAGGTCGTCTTTTGCGGGAACGCAGAGCAATCAATGCAAGCCTTGTGCCAACGGTCCTGCACAAGGACCATCGCTTTCCCGAAGTCTTTCAGCAGAAGTTGCTTACGAAAGAAGCGGCGTCACACGAGAAAGGAGGGAGGACCGTCCGGGTTGTATTTTTTACCAGGCCGGACGGCGGGGAGTTGTAATTCTGGGCAAAGCCCGGCACCCGCTTGCGGGTTAGCGGCGTGAAACCCCTCCCCCCAACCCCCTCCCCTGCAAGGAGAGGGGGAGAAGAAGAGTGGTATCTGTCTTGCTCCCCCTCTCCGTTGCGGGGAGGGGGTTGGGGGGAGGGGTTTCACGCCGCTAACCCGCAAGCGGGACCGCCTCAGATACCGCGGCGCTTGACGGCCAACTTGCCGTCGTCGATGAGTTGTTCGAGGTCGCCGCGATTTAGCGGCGTCGAGGCGATGCCGTTGGCGGGTACGGGCACGCGCGACACCCAGGCGACAGCGTTGAGCAGCAACGTGCGGAAGTTATCGTCCCCCAGGTTGGAATGCTTGTGCAGGCCGGTGAAGCCGAAGCCGCGGCCACCGTCGGGACGCTCGTACGCCCAGGCGACCACCTGCGGTTTGCCGGCGACCACCGCAGCCAGGGCCGCCGGATTGCCGGCGTGCGAACTCGGCTTTTGCCCTTCCTTCCAGCGCTTCGTGATCGTCTCGGGCGGCGCGACCGCGGACAGGAGCGGCGTAACGCCCTTCATGCCCTCGACGAAGCGCATGTGATAATACCACTCGTCATTGATGCTGAAGGGCTTGACGCCGCGGGTGATCTCGTGCGTCGGGATGTCCTTGAAGCTCGGGGTCCAGAACGGGTTGACGGACCATTCCGCCTCGAAGTAGCCGCCCAGCCATTTCAGGTAGCTCTGACCCTGTTCGCCCTTACTGACCTCGACGCCGTAGTGGATCGCGGCGAAGCCGGCGCCGCGGGCCATCGCCTCCTTCACCGCCGGGTTGACGGCGGTGCGGCCGTGGTTGAGCAGGACGATGACGCTGTCGGCATGCTTGAGATCCTTGGGCCACTTGGCCATGGTGTGGACGACGGCATAGGTGTCGGGGCAGCGTTCGTTGATGGTGCGGGCGAGGTAGATCGCGGCAGCGAGGAACTCGTGATTGCCGCGGCCGCCGTGCGGCGCCGTGTCGGCGACAAAAACGATCTTCTTGACACCCTTTGCTGCTTTCTGAGCCTCGTAGTCGTAGATGTCGCGGCCCTTCTTGTCGTCGCCGGCGAAGCCCTTGCCGGCGAGCAGGAGGGCCACGCCGAGGCCCACGACGAGGGCCAGGCGAGAACGCGGACTGCAAACGTGTGCGCGCATGGAGGTGCATACCTCAAAAGGAGAGAGACGTTGGTGGGTTGTGTGGTCAGTATCGTGGCGACCGGCAGTCATGCTATACGGACAAGCCCACGGGTGGCCACCCGTGGGCTTTCTCACGCCCTGCCCGCCAGCATCCCGCAGCCGGCGTTGACGTCCTGTCCACCGCTGTAGCGACGCACGACCGGCATCCCCACTTCCGCACTCAGGGCATCGCGGAAGGCGTTTAACTCCGCCGTCGTTGGTGGCTGGAAGCGGCCTGTCGGATCGTTCACGTCGATCAGGTCAATCAGGATGGGCAGGCCCGCCGTCAGCCGCGCCAGCCGGCGGGCGTCGTCCGCGCTGGTGTTGATGCCGGAGAGCAGCGTCCAGGCCAACGTGACGCGCCGCCCCGTCGCCTCGTGATACTCTCGCAGCGCCGCCATCAGTTCCGGGAGCGGATGAACGCCCTCGATGGGCAGCAACTCGCGCCGGCGGTCGGGATCCGCGGAGGTCAGCGAGACGACCAGGCGATAGAGGCGGCGTTCGGCGGTGAAGCGGCGAATCATGGGGACGATGCCGACGGTCGAGATGGTAATCGCCTTGGCGTCGATGGCGAGGCCGCACGGTTCGGAGAGGATCGCCGCGGCACGCAGGACGCGATCGTAGTTGAGCAGCGGCTCGCCCATGCCCATGAAGACGACGCCGCGTACCGGATGGGGCGAGTCGGCCTGGATCTGCATGACCTGATCGACGATTTCCCAGGCGGCGAGGTTGCGTTTGAAGCCCAGGCGTGCGGTCGCGCAGAAAGCGCAGCCCATCGCACAACCCACCTGGGAGCTGACGCAAACGATGTACTTCTGATCTTCCGGACGGTGCAACAGCGGGATACGGACCGACTCGAACGGGGCGGGGCCATCGCCGCGGAAGAGATATTTCGTGAAGCCGTCGCGCGGCGAGACCACCTTGTCGAGCAGCGTCAGCCGGGGAATGGCGGTCGCGGCGCGGACTCGTTCGAGAAGGCGTCGCGAGACCTCGGGGAACTGCGTCGGGATCTCGGCAGAACCGCGCTGGAGCACCGCCGCCTGGAGCCGCCGTGCGAGGCGAGCGTTGACGCCCAGGTCGGCGAGCCGGGCGTGCAGTTCTTCGGCGGTGTGGTCTTTCAGCAGGATGGGCGCGGCTATCGGGACCATTTTCGACCTCACTCTCCTCGGCCTTCCGGCATTGCGGCTAATGGCAATGCGAGCGGTTGACGAGTTGTATATACTATGATATATACAGGCGCATGGATGACGACGACTTCGATGATCTCCTGGACGATTACGAAGCCAACGAGCCCAGCCCGAACTTCGAGATGCTGGATGTTGAGATTGTCTGGGTTCGGGGGAACTCTGGCCTCGGGTCCGATCACATCGCGATCAACAACGTGACTGAGGAAGAGGTGGAAGAGGTTTTGCTGGAAGTTCCACCTGAGGTCGAAGCGAAGCGCCACAAGGCCTATCCTGGCCGCACCTGCTTCTGGGGAGCGACACGCGCCAACCGTTGGGTGTTCGTCGTCTGTGAGGACTGGAGAGAGGGCGGCAAACGGTTCCTGAAACCGATCACGGCGTTTGAGCCGGAAGAAGGCGAGTCGTACTGGAGTCAACAATGACCGAGAAACGCATGACCAATGAGGAATTGGCGGAGGAGGCGCGGCGCTGGGACACCCGGGAGGTGACCCCCGTTGGTTGGGAGGATGCTCCGGAGGCTGTGCCGCGCGCGAAGGAGTCGATGCAGATCAATATCCGTCTCCCATGCCAAATGGTCGAAATCCTCAAAGAGTTCGCCAGGCGATTCGGCCTCGGCTACCAGGTACTCATGAAACGTTGGCTGGACGAACGGATTCGGCAAGAGCGCGACCGCCTCCGCCAAGAGCAGGAGCGGCTCCGGCGCGAGCGTGAGCGGGCGCAACGTCCGCCCATTATCAAACTGGCCTCGCCGACCTTCTTTTCCCAAGCCGCAGCCTTCGACGCCAAGCACGTGAGCGACCTGGCGGCTGTTGCGACCGACCAAGGATGAGTACTCGCAAGAGGCAGGCTCTTTTTGAAGGTTCTGGTATGCTATCGACCGAATGGCTGAGTGCGTTCGCTCCCGTCGGGGCTCTCCGGCAGGACAATCAGTGGGCTGCCTTTGGGGCCTGCGTTTTCTTTCACAAGCCGCCCCTGTTGTGGGTCGTGACCGCTCGGCATGTGGTGGAGAAGGTTGGCCGGCAAGCGCTCACCGTCCTTGTCACGCGATCGTCCGGCGAGGGGGTTATCGTCGTTGAGGTTGGGAAGATTCTCGCCAGCCACGGACTCTCGTGGGTTGAGGATGAGGTCAACGACCTGGCGGCGGCCCCCATGCCCACCTCGGCCGACTTCGCTACCAAGGCTGTGACGCCTCAGCATTGTCTGCGGATGACCGACATTGTTCCGTCCATGCCATGTTTCACCGTTGGCTGCCCTTACGGACTCCACGGCTTGAACCCGCAGAAGGCGACCCCCCTCGTACTTGACGGCATCATCTCTGGTGCCGACCCGACCAACCGCAAGGTTTATACAAGCGCTCCGACCTTTCCGGGGAACTCGGGAGGACCGTTGCTTGCTGTTCCGTTTGACCCCATTGCGGGAATCAACGCTGGTCGGCCGACGATATTGTTCGCGGGCATCATGCTGGAAACCAAATTGTTGCATGCGCCAGATCCGACCAGCCGCATCCCCCCGTTGCACCTCGGAGTCGCTGCCCCAGCGGACGCCGTCCTTGCTTTGTTCGACTCGGACCCGGCGCAGGCCATCTCCACTCGCCTTGAGGCGTTGCGACCAAGCCCATCTACGGCGCCGCCTTCAGCACAATGACGCAGGGGTCGATATCCTCGCGCTTCGAGTTCAGCCCTGGCGTCGGCAGCAATTTCGACGTTTGCCGATCCGCTGAGCCACGACGGCAACCTGATCGCGTTCGCGTCGGATCGGCCAGGCGGCAAGGGCGGGCGCGACATCTACCTCTACGACCGTGCCGCGAAACGCGATCAGGTTGCCGTCGTGGCTCAGCGACGGAGTCACATCCATGTGCGGAGAATTCAGCTCCGGAAATGGGACGATACGATCCTCGCGGCAGTCGTAGAGGTAAATGTCGCTCAGGCCCACGCCGCCCTTTGCATTCGAGGTGAAGGCCAGGAAGCGACCATCGCCGCTCAGGCACGGCATGCGCTCGTCGAACTGGCGAGTGTTCAGCGTTGTCGTCGGGGCGAGTTTTTTCTTCGCGATGTCGTAAACGACGATGTCCCAGCGCTGGCTGAAGCCGGCGCGGTTCCAGGCGGCGAAGGCGAGCAGGCGGCCGTCGCCGGACAGCGTCGGATGCAGCTGCGCGTTGGGCGAATCGTTCACCGCCGGCAGGTCGAGGAGGCGTTTTTCCTGCCGGTCCCAGACGAAGATGCGGCTTGTCTGGTTCTCCAATTCCGACGCGAAAGCGCAGTAGCGGCCGTCGAGGCTGAGCGACGGGTGGTAATCGCTGCGATTGTTGACGGTCGGAATCGACTCGACGATCTTGCCCTGCGCGACGCCGTCGTGCTCGTAGAAGTAGATTTGCGGATGGCGTGGCCGATCGCGGTAGGACGAAAAGGCGATCAGCAATTTGTGCCCGGCGGGAGTGGGCGGTTGCTCGGCGCCGAGGGGGATGGCGAGCGTGAGGGTGGCCAGGAGCAAAGCGAAGTAGCGCATCATCGGCAAAGCGCCCCAAGAACGATACAACCGATCCCGTTTAGACGTGGTTTCAAAACCCCTCCCCCCAACCCCCTCTCCGTTGCGGGGAGGGGGTTGCGGGGAGGGGGTTGGGGGGAGGGGTTTTGAAACCGCTTCTTAGCCGCTGGAGCGTCAGCGACCGAAGCGACGCTCTCCAAGTCCTCCGAACGCTCACGCCTCAAGTTCCCCCCATCTTATAATCTAGGGAGGAGGCGGGAACTTTTCCTGGCTCGGGCTTTGGCAAGCACGTGGCGGATGGTCCCGCGGAAGCCTGCAACCAACACCGGCATGGTAATTGCACCAATACCTCTCCCATGACAACACCCGATCCGATTTCCCCTACGTCTGATCCGGGTGAGCAGGCCGCGGGCGGCCTCCCCTCCCCGCTCGTGACCATCGAGGTCGGCGCGACGCCGATCGCCCCCCCGGCCGCCGAGACTGCGCCCGACGGGCAACCACCCCCGCCGCCTGCCACCGGCGACGCCCCGGCAATGCCATCCCCAGCGGAAACTGCGGCCGCGCCGGCTGCCGACACCACTCCTGCCGAGGCAGCGCCGCCGGAGCCTGCCGCGCCGCGCGTCGCGCCCGCCTCCATCCTCGCGGTCGATA
>WNGB01038279.1_pt1 | contig 15848 bp, 19 predicted proteins | sample 5400681 | NCBI WGS metagenome assembly WNGB01 (sample SAMN13153367, study PRJNA577476) | soil metagenome | isolation source: 115 cm soil or saprolite under grassland replicate 2 | place: USA:California | collected 2016-06-15 | reverse complement strand
CCCGAAGGAGGAGGCGCTGGTGACGAGGCGGGTCACGCCGTCCGGGGTGGTGATGGTGCAGCGGTACTCGGCGTGCGTGTGGGCCGAGACGATCACCTTGATCGCCGGGTCGAGCCGGCTGACGATGTCGGCGATCGCGCTGCCCGCGAGGTTGCCTGTGCAGCCGTTGAGGGCGGCCGGGGTCGTCTGGAAGCCGCCCTCGTGGATCACCAGCACCGAGGTCCGGACGCCCTTCTGCTGGAGCTGCCGCACGGCGCGGTTGGCGGCGTCGGCCTCGTCCTGGGCCTCGTCCTGGAAGGTCAGCCCTGCCACGCCGGTCGGGGTGACGATGGTGGGCGTCGCCTCCAGCACCTCGCCGATGAACCCGACCTTGAACCTGCTTCCCCCGTCGGTCCTGAAACTCTTCATGCCGAAGGCGGGAAACAGCGTCCGGCCGGTGGCGTCAACGATCACGTTGGCGGACAGGTACTGGAAGTCGGCGCCCGGGTAGACGTCGGTCGTCGAGCCGCCGGGCAGCGCGTAGGGGGCCGCGGTGCACCCTTCGACGGGGTGGCAGCCGCCGTTCTGGATGCGGAGCAGTTCGGCCCTGCCCTTGTCGAACTCGTGGTTGCCGACCGACGCGAAGTTGACCCGCATGAGGTTGCTGGCGATGGTGATGGGCTCCTCGAAGAACAGCCCGTTGGCCAGCGGGCTGGCCCCGATGTTGTCGCCGGCCAGGATCGTCGCCTGCCGGTTGCGGTACTGGGCCTGGCGGTCCTTCACCGCCTTGGCCAGGTAGGCGGCGCCACCGGCGAACTTGCCGTAGATGTTGAGCCCGCCCGCTTCCAGGTTGCCGTGCAGGTCGTTGAACGCCAGCAGGTGCACGTCGGTGGTGCGGCCGTCCAGCTGGCTGTAGCTCACCGTGACGTGGTCCGACAGCGACCGGGCGCCGGCGATGGTCACGCCGTCGGTCGCCGCCGGGTTCGGCGCGGCGAGGGGGGCCGCGACCACCACGGCGACCGCGACCCCCGCCACGATCAGGTGACCTGCCCAGCTCCGTAGCGAGGTTCGCTTCATCCGGCCCTCCCGCGTCCGCCCGTCCGCCCTGCCGACGGCTCATGGTTACATGTCCGGGGGACGCAATGGTTACATGCTGGGGAGAATGGTGGTCAAGGGGGTGAACGGGGCGACATCGGTCGGCCGCGCCGAGAGCGAGGGGCTCCCCGGCGTCGCCGGCGTCGCCGCCGTCGCCGTCGTGGTGGTGGCGGCCGCCGTCCTCCGCCCGGTCCTGGAGCGGCTCCTCGACCGGCCAGCCGTCGCCCACTGGGCGACCGTCTTCGTCGCGATCGCCGTGCAGGCGATGCCGTTCCTGGTGCTGGGCGTGACCATCAGCGCCGCGGTCGCCGCCCTGGTCCCGGCCGGGTTCCTGCCCCGGGTCCTGCCCCGCAGGCCGGCGCTGGCGGTCCCCGTGGCGGCGGCGGCGGGGGCGGCGCTGCCGGGGTGCGAGTGCGGGTCGGTGCCGATCGCCGGGCGGCTGGTGGCGCGCGGCGCCCTGCCGGGTGCGGCGCTCGCGTTCCTGCTCTCGGCGCCCGCGATCAACCCGGTCGTGCTGACGGCGACGGCGGTGGCGTTCCCTGGCCGACCGGAGGTCGTCGTCGCCCGCCTGCTCGCCAGCCTCCTGGCCGCCACCGTCGTCGGTCTGATCTGGGTGCGCACCGGCCGCGACGAGCTGCTCGCGCGGGCCCGCCGGCGGCGCGGCGACGACGGCCCGCGGCTCGCCGTGCTCGTGGCCACCGCGCAGCGCGACCTGCTCCAGGCCGGCGGCTTCCTCGTCGTCGGGGCGGCGACCGCCGCCACCCTGCAGACGGTCGTGCCGCGGAGCGTCCTGGACGCCGTGGCCGGCGCCGGGCCGCTGGCGTTCGCGGCGATGGCCGGTCTCGCGGTGGTGCTGGCGATCTGCTCCGAGGCCGACGCCTTCGTGGCCGCCAGCCTCACGCAGTTCTCGCTGAGCGCCCGGCTGGCGTTCATGGTCGTCGGCCCCATGGTCGACGTGAAGCTCGTCGCGCTGCAGGCGGGGACGTTCGGGCGTGCCTTCGCGCTGCGGTTCGCACCGCTCACGCTCGCGGTCGCGTTGGCGTCCAGCGCCGTTGTCGGGTGGTGGCTGCTGTGACCGCGGCCGGCGGGCTGATCAGCCTGCTCGTCGGCACCGTGCTGCTGCGGCTCACGCTCACCGGCACCTACGGGCGCTATGTCCGCCTGGGGATGGGCCCGTGGCTGGCGATCGCCGGGGTGGCGGTGATCGTCGTCGGGCTGGTGACGTTGCTGCAGTCGCTGCGGCACGCCCACCAGGAGGACGCGCACGACCATCATCGGCATGGCGGCGACGAGCGGGTGGGCTGGCTGCTGCTGGCGCCGATCGCCGCCCTGCTGCTGGTGGCGCCCCCCACGCTCGGCAGCTACGGCGTCGACCGGGGCGCCATCGTCGACATCCGCGCCGGCGCCGGCGTCCTCGACCCGCTGGTGGCCGGCGCCGAGCCCACCCGCATGACCCTGCTCGAGTTCGGCCAGCGCGCCTTCGACCGGGACGGCGCCAGCTTCGGCGGTGCCGCGGTCCAGCTCACCGGCTTCGTGGCCGGCGCGGAGGAGGGCGGGTTCCGGCTCGCCCGCTACCAGATCGCCTGCTGCGCGGCCGACGCCGCGCCGGTGGTGGTGCGGGTCGTCGGCGGCCGGCGGGTCCCGGCGCGTGACCGCTGGGTGACCGTGACCGGGGTGTTCCGAGCGGGCGGCGGCGAGCTGCCCGAGCTGGCCGCCACCAACGTCGTCGAGATCCCCGCGCCCGACGACCCCTACGAGTGACAGTATTCGACGTAGCCTACCGACCCCCTGGAGCCCCATGCCGCCGCGCCGCCGCCGCTCACGTCGTCGCTCCACCCGCCGTTCCGGCTCGCTCGGCTACCTGCTCGTCGCCGTCCTGGTCGCCGGGATCGGCTACCTGCTCGTCGACCGGGGCGTGCTGCCGTCGCCGACGAACCCGACGACGACCCGGCGACCCCCTGGCGGCGACGGGCCCGCCAACAACCGGGCGGCCATCGGCCGCCTCGGCGGCACCGTCGACTACGGCCGCGTCGATCCCGGAACCGGCCAGCGCAGCGGCATCCGCGCCACCATCACCCCCGCCATGGTCGCCGCCGCCGAGCGCGACGAGCTCGGCTCCACGGCCGACCAGGGCATCCGACCGCCGGGCTTCGACCGGCTGCCGGCGCGCAACCGCGCCCGCGGGCACCTGCTCGGCCGCCAGCTCGGCGGCTCGGGTGAGCTGGCGGCCAACCTGGTCGCGCTCTACCAGACGCGGGCCAACAGCCCGGTGATGCGCGACTACGAGACGGCCGTGGCCGAGGCGGTGCAGGCCGGCGAGACGGTCCGCTACGCCGTGCGGCCGCTCTACCCCAGCCGCACCTCCAAGGGAGCGCCCAGCGCGATCCGGATCACCGCCAGCGGCGACCGGGGCTTCCGCCTCGACGTCACCGTCGCCAACACCCCGGAGGCCGCCGTCCAGGAGACCGTCGTCCCGTAGCCGAGGACCAAGGAGACCGCATGCTGGAGCAGCTTCGCCTGCTGCTGCCGCCGCCGGCCGAGCCACTGGAAGCGGCCTCGCCGGACGGCTGGGCCGAGGTCGAGGCGGCCCTCGGGACCGGGCTGCCGGACGACTTCAAGACCTTCACCGAGCTGTACGGCTCGGGCAAGGTCGACGACTTCCTGTACCTGTTCAACCCCTTCGCCGAGGGGCAGGACGGCAACCTGCTGTTCGAGAAGGACAGGGTCCTTGCCGCCTATGCCCAGACCAGGGCGAAGTTCCCGGCGCGGCTGCCGCTGCCGCCGTTCCCCGAGGAAGGCGGCGTGCTGCCGCTTGGGCGCACCGACAACGGCGACGAGCTGTACTGGGTGACGCAGGGCGCCCCCGGCGACTGGCCGGTGGCGCTGCTGGAGTCGCGCGCCGCCCGCCAGGAGGTCCACCGCATGCCGGTGACCGGGTTCCTGGAGGCGCTGGCAGCCGGCAAGCTGGCCACCGCGATCCTCCCCGACGACGTGGTCCACCGGCCACACCACCGGTTCGCCCCGTTCGGCTGACCCACGGCGACCCGGCGTGCTGGACGCGGCGGCGGCCGCCCGGCCATGATCGACCCAGATCGCCGACCGGAGGTGACCATGCCGCGCGAGATCGACCGGGGGGGCGTCCGCCGCCTCGTCGACCAGGGAGCCCAGCTCGTCGAGATCCTGCCGGCGCACGAGTACGAGGAGGAGCACCTCCCTGGCGCCGTCAACCTGCCGCTGCGGCGGCTCGAGGAGCAGGCCGCCGAGGTGCTCGACCGGCATCGAGCGGTCGTCGTGTACTGCTGGGACTCGGCCTGAGACCTCAGCGCGCGGGCCGCGTGGCGGCTCGAGAGCATGGGCTTCACCCAGGTGTACGACTACGTGGCCGGCAAGCTGGACTGGCTGGCGGCCGGGGGGCCCATCGAGGGGACCAGCGCGGGGCGTCCCCGCGCCGGCGAGGTCGCCCGCGGCGACGTCCCCACCTGCGGGCTGGACGAGCGCCTGGGGGAGGTGCAGGCCCGGGTGCGGGCCGCGGGATGGGACGCCTGCGTGGTGGTCAACCAGGAGCGGGTGGTGCTCGGCCTGCTCCGCGCCAAGGAGCTCGAGGGGGACCCGGCCAGCCGCATCGAGGCGGCGATGCGGCCGGGACCGAGCACCTTCCGGCCGCACGTGCCGATCGCGGAGATGGCGCACCACATGGTCGACCACGACCTCGAGAACGCGCCCATCACCACCTCCGACGGCAGGCTGGTCGGCCTGCTGCGCCGGACCGATGCGCTGCGGACCGCCCACGAGCCCCACGAGGCGGAAGGAGACTCGACATGACCCGGGCGGCACCCGTCGTCGACTGCTCCGCGTGCGACAAGGCCATCGACTGCTGCGAGTTCTGCGACCGCCCCGACTGCCCCACCGCCATCTGCTATCGCTGCCTCGGCGTCGCCCTTGGCCAGGCGACCCCCGAGCTCCACGACCACGGCGGCTGAGCCGCCGGATGGTCCGCCCGAGACCACGTCAGCGTGGCCGTGGCAGGTCCAGCTCGAACCAGATCGTCCGACCGGCCACGTCCTCGCGGACGCCCCAGCGGCTCGCCAGGGCCTGCACGAGCTGCAGCCCGCGTCCGCGTTCGGAATGGACGTGGTGGACGCGCCGCCGCAGCCGCGCGGGCCCGCCGTCGTCCGACACCTCCACGTGGAGCCGGTGGTCCTCGACCGCGCAGGTGATCTCGAAGGCGCCGTCGCCGCGGCCGTAGGGCGCCTGGTCCAGCATGCTGGTGACGGTCTCGCTGACCAGCAGGCGAGCCGTCTCCCGTGCGTCGGAGCCACGAGCCAGCAGCTCGGCGACGAAGCGGCGCGCGGCGGCGACCTGTTCGGGGTGCCGCATGAACCGCTCGCGCTTCAGAGGTGCCGCAACCGCGTAATCCGGTCCCATCCGGTCCTCCCTGGGGTGGAGGCGAGCTGGAGTCGGCGCGGTCATGTCATCTCCGGCGACGGTGCCGTCCAAACTCGCGCCGAACCGGTCGGATAGGCTGACGGGGATGACCACACGCGCATCAACCGGCTGCTCTGGAACCGGGACGCCGACGAGGGCTGCTGGGCGATCACCCGCTGCACCTTCCCGGACTCGCGGACCGAGACCTGCAGGATCTGCACGCCGAGCTGCGCCTGGGCGAGGAGGTCGGCGGCCTGCTCCCGGTGCAGCCCCACCACGTTGGGGACGACCCGCTGGCCGGGACCGGCTACCTGCCCGGCGGTCGTGCTCGGCGTGGCGGTGGCCGCCGGGGCCGTGGTCGGCGGTTGGGTGCTCGACGGCGCCGTCGTGGCGACCGCCCGGCCGCTGGCCGGCTGGCTGGTCGTGGTCGCCAGGATCGCGGTCGGCGGCGCCACGGCGTTCCCGACGGTGAGCGTGCCTGGCTCGCGGTCCACGAGGCCGGCCCATGCGAGGCCGCCGGCCACGAGGCCGGCGGTGACCAGCGCCGCCAGCAGCGTCAGCCGGCGGCGCCGCCGCCTCCCGGAAGGCGCACCGCCGGATGCGGCCGGGCGGCCCGGCGACCCGGTGGCCGAGACCTGCAGCCGGTCAGCGGCCGGCCAGGACCTCGGGGCCGCCGCCGACGGAGCGGCAGGCGCCGGCACCATGTCGCGCTGCGCCGCACCCCCGGAATCGCGGTACGCGGCGGCCAGGAATCGGGCAAGGTCCTGACCCAGCTCGGCGGCCGAGCCATACGCCCCGGCGTGGCGCCGGGCGCCGGCCGCCCGGGCGACGATCGTGGCCAGCTCGGTGGGCACCGCGGGCCCCAGCCGGGCCGCCTCGATGTCGGCAGGCTCCCGGCCGGTCAGCATGGCGGCCAGGCAACGGCCGAGCGCCCGCACGTCGGCGGCAGGGTCGACGATCTCGCCCACCGGTCGGGTGGCCTGCGCAAGGCGGAAGTCGGTGACCTTCACCCGGCCGTCGATCGTGAGCAGGATGTTGGACGGGACCAGATGGCCGTGCGCGACGCCGCGGGCGTGGGCGGCGGCCGCGGCGGCGCACGCCTCGGCGGCGACTCTGGCCGCCCCGGCAGGCGGCATCGGGCCACGTTCGCCCAGCATGTCCCGGAGGTTGGAGCCGTCGACCAGCTCGACGACCACGACCGCCGCCTGGCCGTCCCGCTCCATCGCGTGCACGGTCGCCACGTTCGCGTGGGCGAACCCGGCGACCGCCAGGACCTCGAGCTGGAGCCGGTCCAGGAACGCCTCGTCACCCGCGAACGGCTTGATCGGCACCTTGAGGGCGACACGGCCGCGCGTCAGCCGGTCCCACGCCTCCAGCACCATCGTCGCCGGGCCGCGACCGATCGACCGGACGACCTGATAGCGGTCGCCGAGCGGGGACCGCTCCCATGCGGCATGGTCAGCGTGCACGCCATGAAGAGCGCGCCACGACCCCCGAGTGTTACTCGGCGGCGGCGGCGCGTGTAACACGCGGCGTCCCTCGAACGTTCTCTGTAGGTGGAGCCGTAGCGGCTCCCGTGGCGGAGGGGGAGCCAGATGGCGGAGCAGGCCCACGGTTGGGAGCGGCGCGAGCAGGTCTCGTTGTGGGAGCCACCGCCCCGGCAGCAGCCGGCCGGGGAACCGCCACCGGTCCGGCCGCCGCGGCCACGCAAGCCGCCGTGGCACCGCCGGGCCTGGTTCCTCGGCCTGGCCGTCGTCGCGGTGTTCGGAATGGCCGGCGCGGTCCTGGGATCGCACCTGCCGTAGACGACGGCATCCCGCCTGGCGGGCCCGGTCAGACCGAGGCCGCCGCGTCGCTGACGAGCTCGGCGAGGCTCGGGTGGACGTGGGCGACCCTGGCGAGGTCGTGGTAGTCGGCCTCCAGCTCCATGGCCACCGCGACCTGGGCGATCACCTCGCTCGCGCCCACCCCGACCATGTGGGCGCCGAGGATCTCGCCGAACTCGGGATCGACCACGAGCTTGAGCGCGCCGGCCGCCCGGTCCAGGGTGAGCGCCCTCGGGTTGGCGGCGAGGTCGGCGAACCCGACGGCGGCGTCCAGGCCGCGCGCGGCCGCCTCGGCCTCGGTGAGGCCGACCGCGGCCAGCTCCGGATGGGTGTTGACGCTCCTCGGCAGCCGCTCCTCCCGGACCTTCGTCGCGCCGCCGAGGGCGTTGGCCGCGGCCGCCTCCCCCTGGGCGCGGGCGCGGTTGGACAGCCATCGCGGCCCGGTCACGTCGCCGGCCGCCCACACCCCCGGCAGGGACGTCCGGCAGGTCTCGTCGACCTCCAGGCCCGGCATGTTGGGCTCGCGCGAGTCGGCCGACAGGGTCGTCGTCTGGGCGGGGGCGTCGGGGGCGTCGGCCACGAAGGCCACCCCGCGCTCCTCCAGCGCGAGCTGCAGGAACCCGGCCAGGTCGGCGTCCTCGCCGGGCAGCACGCGCTCGCCGGGCACGACCACGGTGACGCGGCTGCCGGCGGCGGCGAACAGGTCCGCCCACTCCAGCGAGAACCGCGCGGCCCCCATCACCAGCAGGCTGGCCGGCGGCTCGGCCAGGCCCATGACCGCGTCGTTGGACAGCATCCCCGCCGGCGCCACCGACCGGGCGCCGGCGGCGACCACGGTCGGGACGCCCTGGTAGCCGTCCACCCCGCCGGGCCCGACGGTGGCCACCCGCTGCTCGACCGTGACCTGGGCGTAGGAGAGCCGTGCGCGGACGCCGGCGGCGACCGCCTCGCTGGCGCGCGACGCCCACGCCTGGACGCGGTCCCAGGCCAGGGTGGCACCGCCCACCTCCACCCCGAGGGCGCCGGCGCGGCGCAGGTCGTGCAGGGTCGACGCGGCCGTGTGATAGGCGGCGGAAGGGATGCAGCCGGCGTGGACGCAGGTGCCGCCGAGCAGGCCGCGCTCGACGAGGACGACCTCGGCGCCCGCCCGCCGGCCCGCCAGGGCGGCGGCCACTCCGGCTGGCCCGCCACCCACCACGACGAGGTCAGCCATTGCCGACCGCCGCCTGGAGGGTCGCCCGGATGTCGACCAGCCGCGGGCCGTTCAGGGTCACCGCCGCGGTCGCGCCGCCGTCGACGGCCAGCTCCCGCTCGCCGTCCAGCGCGACCGTCCGGGCGTCGCCGGCGAACGCGACCGGCTCGTCGAGCTCGAGCAGACGCCAGCGGCGGACCGGGACGCGGGCCACCACCCCCGGCGCGACCGCGGCCACGACCTCCGGCCCGTCGCCGAGCTCGACGTACAGGCCCATCGGCTCGTCCGGAGCGAGCGGGCGCAGGCCGCCGCCGATGGCCGACAGGCCGACCGACCAGGGCTCCGCCCGAGTCAGGACCAGCGCCCGCACCCGCCCGACGTCCCAGACGGCCCGGGTTCCGACGAAGGGGTCGGTGCAGGCGGCGGCATCGATGAGCGCGAAGTCCGCCGTGCCGGCGGCCTGGACCTCGACGCGCTTGACCCGCCTGGTCACCCGGTCGGCCGCGACCGTCCCGGTCGCGACCAGGCCGGCGGCGAGCCCCGCCACGGTGCCGTCGACCATGGTCGGGAAGACGTTGTTGGTGCCGGTCGAGATCGCCACCAGGGGCACGTCGCCGCAGGCGGCGGCCACCGCGCGGTTGGTCCCGTCGCCGCCGAGGGTCACGATCGCGCCGACGCCGGCGGCCGCGAGCCGCCGGGCGGCCTCGGTGGAGTCCGACGCCCAGCCGTGCGCCCGGACGTCGAGGGCGTCCATCGCCAGCGGCGGCCGGCCGCCGTCGACCGCGGCGGCGACGATCCCGGCGTTGTCGGCCAGGTAGACCACCGTGTCCACCCCGGCCGCCGCCAGGCCGTGGAGCACCCGGCGCACGATCGAGGCCTTCTCGTGGTTCGGCACCAGCGAGGCACGGGCGGTCAGGCGGCGGATGTCCCGCCCCGCCGCCGGGTTGGCGATGAGCCCGACCGTGGTCGCCACGCCCGCTCCGTCCTACCCGGTGGTGCCGAGGCGGTCGCCGAGCTGCTGGAGGAAGCGGGCCGCCGGGGCGCCGTCCACGATCCGGTGATCGAAGGTGAGCGACAGCCACAGCGTCGGCCGGACCTCGACCAGGCCGTCGACCGCCACCGGCTTGTCGACGATCCGGCCGACACCCAGGATCGCGCACTGCGGCGGGTTCACGATGGGGGTGAAGGCGTCGGCGCCGAAGCTGCCCAGGTTCGAGATGGTGAAGGTGCCGCCCTCGACCTCGTCCAGGGTCAGGGTGCCGGCCTGCGCCTTGGCGGCCAGGTCGACCCGGTCGCGGGCGATCTCGGCCAGCGGGCGGCTGCCGGCGTCGCGGATGACCGGCACGATCAGCCCGTCCTCGAGGGCGACGGCCACGCCCATGTGGACGGCGGGAACGCACACGATGCCCTGCTCGGTCAGGGTGGCGTTCAGCAGCGGATGGTCGGCGAGCAGCTCGGCGACGGCCTGGACCAGCAGGTCGGTGTAGGTGAGGCGGACGCCGGTGGCCGCCTCGAACCCGGCGGCGAGCGCGGCCCGCCTGGCCACCAGGCCGCCGGCCTCGGCCTCCCGGGAGATCGTGACCTGGGCCATCGTCCGCTGGCTCTCGGTGAGCCGCTCGGCGACCACCTTGCGGATCCCCACGAAGGGGACGACCCGCCCCGCCGGCGCCGCCTCGGCGGCTGCCGCGAACCCCTCGACGTCCTCGACGGGAAGGCGTCGCCCGGCTCGCCGATGAGGGCGAGCAGGGCGCCGACGGGCAGCTCGGTCGCCAGCTCCGCGACGACCCGGCCGAGCACGCCGGAGGCCGGGGCGGGGACGACGGCGGTGATCTTCTCGGACGCGAGCTCGAACAGGTCGGCCCCCTCCTGGACGGCGTCGCCTTCGGCCTTGAGCCACTTGGTGACCGCGCCCTTCTTCATCGCCATGCCGAGCTTTGGCATGCGGACCTCGGTGATCATCGGGCTGACCTCGCTACAGGGTGGCCTGGACCGCCTCGGCGATGCGCTCCGGAGTGGGGATGTAGAAGTCCTCGAGCACGGGCGAGAACGGCACCGGCGTGTGCGGCGCGGTGACGAGCTGCGGCGGGGCGTCCAGGTGGTCGAAGGCCCTGGAGGCGACCAGCGCGGCGATGTCGGTGGCCATCGAGCAGCGCGGGTTGTCCTCGTCGACCACCACCAGCCGGCCGGTCTTGCGGACCGACGCCAGGATCGCCTCGTCGTCCAGCGGGGAGAGGGTCCGCGGGTCGACCACCTCCACCTGGACCCCGCCGGCGGCCAGCGTCTCGGCCGCCTCCAGGGCGAAGTGGACCATGCGGCCGATGGCCACCACCGTGGCCCCGTCGCCCTCGCGCTTGACGTCGGCGCGGCCGAGCTCGACGACGTACTCGCCCTCCGGCACCTCGCCGTCGGTGTCGTACAGCAGCTTGTGCTCGAAGAACAGCACCGGGTCGTCGTCGCGGATCGACGCGGCGAGCAGGCCCTTGGCGTCGGCGGGGGTCGATGGCACGACCGTCTTCAGCCCCGGCATGTGGGTGAACACCGAGTAGTGGCAGCCGGAGTGCTGGCCGGCGGCGCGGTAGCCGGCGCCGATCATGGTGCGGATCACCATCGGCACGCGGGCCTTGCCGCCGAACATGTATCGCAGCTTCGCGCCCTGGTTGAAGATCTGGTCCATGCAGACGCCGAAGAAGTCGACGAACATCAGCTCGGCGACCGGGCGCAGCCCCGTCGCCGCGGCGCCGACGGCGGCGCCGATGTACCCGGACTCCGAGATCGGCGTGTCGAGCACGCGGTCGCGGCCGAAGCGCTGCACGAGGCCCTTGGTGACCCCGAGCACCCCGCCCCAGGCGTCCTCCTGCTCGAACCCGGGGACGGTGGCGCCGCCGGCGACGTCCTCGCCCATGAGGATCACGTCGGGGTCGCGTTCCATCTCGACGGCCAGCGCCTCGTTGACGGCCTCGCGGAAGGTGAGCGTGCGGGTGGCGACGGACATGTGGACCTCCCCGCCTACCGGTAGGCGACGTAGACGTCGGTGAGCGCGTCCTCGGGCTGGGGATGGGGGCTCTGCTCGGCGAACGCGATCGCCTCGTCGACCGCGGCCTCGGCGGCCCGGTCGCGCTCCTCGACCTGCTCGGCGGTGAGCAGGCCCCGCTCCACCGCCTGCTTGGCGAAGAAGGTGAGCGGGTCGTGCTCGCGGTAGGCGGCCGACTGCTCGGCGGTCCGGTAGGTGATCTGGTCGCCCTCGAAGTGGCCGAAGTAGCGCCAGGTCTTCGCCTCGATCAGGCTCGGGCCTTCGCCCCGGCGGGCCCTGGCCACCGCCTCCCCCGCCGCTTCGTACATGGCGATCACGTCGTAGCCGTCGACCGAGACGCCGGGGATGTTGTAGGAGCCGGCGCGGTCGGCGATGTTGCTCGCCGCGCAGTGGTAGCCGACCGGGGTGGACTCGGCGAAGCCGTTGTTCTCGGCGACGAAGATCACCGGCAGCTTCCAGATCGCGGCCAGGTTCATGCCCTCGTGGGTGGTGCCCTGCTCGGCCGCGCCGTCGCCGAAGAAGCACGCGCACACCGCGCCGGTGCCCTTCCGCTTGGCGGTGAGCCCGGCCCCGCACGCCAGCGGCGGGCCGCCCCCGACGATGCCGTTGGCGCCGAGCATGCCGCGGGACACGTCGGCGATGTGCATGGACCCGCCCTTGCCCTTGCAGGAGCCGTCCACCCGGCCGAACAGCTCAGCCATCATCGGGCCGAGGGGGACGCCCTTGGCGATGCAGTGGCCGTGCCCGCGGTGGGTCGAGGTGATGAAGTCCTGGTCCCCGAGGTGGGCGCAGACACCCACCGCGACCGCCTCCTCACCGGCGTACAGGTGCACGAACCCGGGGATCTGGCCGTCGGCGAACAGCTTCGCCACGCGTTCCTCGAAGGCTCGGATGGTCACCATGCGGTCGTAGAGCCAGAGGGCCTTGTCCTTGGTGAGCTCCATGGCGTCCTCCCGAGCGCGGATCTGGACAATCCCGGCACCACCCAGAAGCCTACGCTGGCGTCCCGGCCGAGTCACGAGTTCGCGCCAGGTCGGTAGGATCAGCCGATGACGGCGCTCAGCGACCGCCTGGTCGAGGCCAACCGGACCGTCTGGACGGCAATGGCCGCCCACCCGTTCGTGGTCGGCCTGGCCGACGGCACCCTCCCCGACGCCGCCCTGCGGGCCTGGGTGCAGCAGGACCGGATCTTCGTGCTCCAGGAGCGGCGGGTGGTGGGCGCGCTGCGCGCCCACGGGCCGCCTGGCGGCCTGGACGGCCTGCTCGCCGGCCTGGACGGCGGCCTGGTCGCCGAGGCGGACGCGTTCGCCCGGACGGCCGTGGCGCGCGGCTTCCCGGCCGACGCCGAGCCGTGGCCCGTGTGCCTTGGCTACACCAGCTACCTGCTGTGCTGCGCCTACGACGGGGTCCTGGAGGGGCTCACCGGCCTGTACGCGGCCGAGCGGGCCTACCTGGACACCTGGACGGCGGTGGCGGCGCGGAGCCCGGCGGGCTCCCCCTACCGGGAGTGGATCGACAACTGGACCGGCGAGCCGTTCCGCGCCTTCGTGGCCGACCTCGGCCGTGAGCTGGACGAGCTGGCCGGGTCGCCCTCCCCCGCCGTGGCCGAGCGGCTCGGGTCGGTGTTCACCGGCGCCGTCCGCTTCGAGCTGGCCTTCTGGGAGATGTGCTGGCGCGGCCAGGCATGGCCCGGCTGAGCGTCTGCCAGCAGCGGAATCCGGCCCTGGACGCTCGCTGGTGTGGCACGGTTGGGGCATGTCCAACCTCGTGCCCGTCGTCGTCGAGCAGACCAGCCGTGGCGAGCGGTCGTTCGACCTCTACTCACGGTTGCTGAGCGGCCGGATCGTCTTCCTCGGCACCCAGGTCGACGACACCAGCGCCAACCTCATCATGGCCCAGCTCATCCACCTGGAGAGCGAGGACCCCGACAAGGACATCAGTCTCTACATCAACTCCCCCGGCGGCTCGGTCACCGCCCTGCTCGGCATCTACGACACGATGCAGTACATCCGGCCGGACGTGTCCACCACCTGCCTGGGCTGGGCGGCCTCCGCCGCCGCCGTCATCCTGGCGGCCGGGGCCACCGGCAAGCGGTACGCGCTGCCCCACTCGACGGTCCTGCTGCACCAGCCGTCCGGCGGCGCGCAGGGCCGGTCGGCCGACATCGACATCCAGGCCCGCGAGATCCTGCGCCAGCGCGCGCTCGTCGACGAGATCCTCGCCCGGCACACCGGCCAGCCCGTGGAGCGGATCGCGCGCGACACCGACCGGGACTTCATCCTGGACGCCGAGCGGGCGCTGGAGTACGGGCTGGTGGACGAGATCCTGGCCGACCGCCGGGCCGTCCCGGTCCTCGGCGCGACCGTCAGGTGAGGTCACACGACATCCCGCGGGTGCCGGCGCTGACCGACGCCGAGTGCTCGTTCATCGACCGCTACCTCGCGGTCGTCGACCTGGTGGCGCGCATCAACCCGGCCCGCAGCACCGGCCACGCCTACGCCTGCCTGCGCGCCGCGCAGGCGCTGGCCGGCGAGGCCAGGGCGCTGCTCGAAGCGGTCGAGCTGATGTGGGAGCGGGGCGAGCGCGAGATCCACGTGACCACGCTGACGCAGGCCCTGCGCGCGCTCGACGGCGACCGCCGCGCCGGCCGCGTCACCCTGCCGCCCTAGGGTTGCCGTCGTCCCCGTGGTGGTCGAAGATCGCGAGCATGTGCCGCAACATCACCACCCTCCGGGGCCTCGAGCCGCCCGCCAGCAGCGAGGAGATCGAGGCCGCCGCGCGCCAGTACGTCCGCAAGGTCAGCGGCATCACCCGCCCGACCGCCGCGACCGACGAGGTGTTCGAGCAGGCGGTCGCCACGATCACCCGGGCGACCGCCGAGGTGCTGCGCGCCCTGCCGCCGCGCCGCCAGCCCCCCAAGAACGTCCCGCCGCTGCGCCGCCCCGAGGTGCGCGCCCGCATGACCTGAGACGGCGGCGGTCAGCGGTCCCCGGTCGCCGGTGGGACGTTCTGGTTGAGCCGGAACAGGTTGGTGGGGTCGTAGCGGCGCTTGACCGCGGCCAGCCGCTCCCAGGTCGACTCCGGGTACGCCTCGTGGACCCGCGCCTCGCCCTCGTCGCCGAGGAAGCCCACGTAGGCGCCGCCGTCGCTCTGCCGCAGCGCCGCCGCGAACTCGTCGACCCAGGCCTGCCGCACGGCCCGGTCGGCGGGACCCTCGTAGAACGCCGCGACGTTGGTCATGATCCGCGACCCGCGGTGGGCGAACGCGGTCGCGTCGGCGGGCACCCGCGCCATCGCCCCGCCCAGCACCCGCAGCTGCGCGACCCGCACCTGTGCGTCGGAGGCCTGCAGATACTCCAGGATCGTCTTGGCGACCTGCTCGTCGACGGTGTCCATGAACATCGTGTGGCCGATCGCGGTCGGGTGGAAGCCTTCCTCGTCCGGCGGGTAGATCTCCGGGTAGGGCATCGGCTTGAGCATGTCGGCGAGCGGCGTGGCCAGCCCGCGGAACGGCGGCGCCACCGCGCGCTCGCCGGCGTCCGGGTCGCCGGCGTAGACCAGCATGGCGATGATGATGAGCTTGCCGTGGTGCTCGGCGGGCACGAACGGCATCGGCGGCGCCACCATCACGTTGGCGATGCCCGACAGCTCCTCGGGGGCGGCCTCGGCCTCGGCGACGAAGGCGGCGATCACCTCCGGCGTCGCCGGCAGGAACAGCATGCCGCCGACGACCTGGTCGACCGGGTGCAGCCGGTACCGGAAGCGGGTCGCGACCCCGAAGTTGCCGCCGCCGCCGCGGATCGCCCAGAACAGCTCCGGATGCGACCGGTCGTCGACCTGGAGGAGCTGGCCGTCGGCGGTGACCAGCTCCGCGGCCAGCAGGCTGTCGATGGTGAGGCCGTGCTTTCTGACCAGGTAGCCGACCCCGCCGCTCAGGGTGATGCCGCCGATCCCGACCGAGCCGGTGTCGCCGAACCCGGTGGCCAGGCCGTGCGCGGCCGCCGCGACCGTGTACTCGCCCGCGGTCAGCCCCGTCTGCGCCCACGCGGTGCGCTGGTCGGGGTCGATGTCCAGCGCCCGCATCCCCGACAGGTCCAGCACGATGCCGCCGTCGCTGAGACTGTGCCCCGCGGGGCTGTGGCCGCCGCTGCGGACGGCGAGCTCCAGGCCGCTGTCACGTGCCAGCGCGATGACCCTGGCGACCTCGGACTCGTCGGCGGGCCGGACGATGACCTGTGGCCGCTGGTCGAACCCGCCGTAGAAGATGGTGCGGGCCTGGTCGTAGCCGGCGTCGTCGGGG
>WNGB01009833.1_pt1 | contig 15848 bp, 15 predicted proteins | sample 5400681 | NCBI WGS metagenome assembly WNGB01 (sample SAMN13153367, study PRJNA577476) | soil metagenome | isolation source: 115 cm soil or saprolite under grassland replicate 2 | place: USA:California | collected 2016-06-15 | reverse complement strand
AGGCGAGCGCCGTGAACTTGCCGATGCCCAGTGTCAGGAGCGCCGCCACGACCACGATGAACCATACCAGGATCGAGTACTCCTTCCTCATGAAGGCCATGGCCCCGGTATGGATCGAGTCGGCGATCTCGATCATGAGACCGCTGCCCGCGGACTGGGCGACGACGTAGCGGTAGACTCCCAGCGCCATCAGCAGCCCGAGGATGCCGAAGAGCGGCGCGAGCTGGCTCAGGGCCATGCGGTGCTCCTCACCGGGAGGGGGCCGTCGAGGCCCCCTCCGATGTCACGTGTGGGTTTCCACTAGCTTCAGCGCGAGCAGGGCGGCCTCGGCGCAGGCCGTCTCCACCGCTTCCCGCTCATCCGGATAGAAGGGCGACAGCACGTGGTCCACGACCAGGTCTTTCTGCCGCCCCGGTGGGGCCGGGCGCCCGATGCCCACCTTGACCCGGCGGAAGGCGTCGGTGCTCAGCGCCTCGATCACGGACCGCACGCCGTTGTGGCCTCCCGCGCTGCCCTTCATGCGGGCGCGGACCTTCCCCAGCGGCAGGTCCAGGTCGTCGAACACGATGATGAGATCGGACGGGCCCAGGTGGAGCTTGCGGCTCAAGCGCGCCACCACGGGCCCGGAGACATTCATGAAGCATGCGGGCTTGATCAGGTACAGCAACTCGCCCTGCCACTCCGCCCGGGCCACCTGGTGGCCGCCCTCGCGAGAGAAGCGCGCGTGGACCCGGCGGGCCAGCCTGTCCACCACCCGCTGCCCCACATTGTGGCGGCTGTCCCGATACTGCCGCCCAGGGTTGCCAAGCCCGATGATGCCCTGGGCCACTTACTTCTTCTTTTCTTCTCGACCGCCTTTCTCTTCGCCCTCTTTTTCTTCCTTCGGCTTGCGCTCGGTGAGCACTTCCGGCTCTGCCGACGCTGCAGCGACCTCGGGCGCGGCAGCAGGCGCTGCCACTTCCTCGACCGCGGGCGGCGCCACCGTGGCGACGGTCTGATTGGGATCGTTCAGGATGCGCACCCCTTCGGGTGCCTTGAGATCCTTCACGGTGAGGACGTCGCCGATGCGGAGGCTTGTGACGTCGGCATCGAGCACGGCGGGGATATTGGCCGGCAGGCAGGAGACCTGGACCTCGCGCAGGATCATCTCGAGGATGCCGAAGGTCTCCTTCACGCCGACGGCCTCGCCCACGTGGTGCACGGCCACTGTGACCTGGATGGCCTGATCCATGGCGACTTCCTGCAGATCCACGTGGACCAGGTCCTCGGAGACCGGGTCGTATTGGAGATCGCGGATGATGGCCATCCGGGACTCGCCCGAGTCCGCGAAGGAGACGCGCAGCAGCTGGGTGCTGCCCTCGTGACCGTGGATGAGACGGTAGATGTCCTGGGGCGTCACGGCGATGTTCACGGGCTGGGCGCCGCCGTAGAGAATGGCGGGAACCTCGCCCGCGCGCCGCAGGCGCTTGGCCCGGCCCTTGCCCACGCCCTCGCGCCTCCGGATGGTCAGCTGACGCATTTCCATGATCTTCTGCTCCTTCGCAGTGGGTTCAGACGAACAGGGTCGAGACCGACTCCTCGTCGTGGATACGCCGGATCGCCTCGGCCAAGAGCGGGGCGACCGACAGCACGTGGATATTGGGGAGCCGCTTCTCCGGCGGCAGCGGGATGGAGTTGGTGATGATCAGCTCCTCGAGGTCAGAGCCGGCGAGGCGGCTCATAGCCGGCCCGGAGAGCACGGGATGGACGCCGCAGGCCAGCACGCGCCGCGCGCCCTCGCGCTTGACCGCCTCCACGGCCTGGATCACCGTGCCCGCCGTGTCGATCATATCGTCGATGATGACCACGTCCTTGCCCTTGACCTCGCCGATCAGGTACATGAACACGGCGACATTGGGGCCGTCGCGACGCTTGTCGATGATGGCGAGTCCCGCGCGGAGTCGCTTGGCGATGGCGCGGGCCCGCTCGACCCCGCCCGCGTCGGGAGACACGAGGACGACGTCCTCGAGGTCTTTCTTCGCCAGGTAGTCGATGATGACCGGCGCCGCGAAGAGATGGTCCACCGGGATATTGAAAAACCCTTGGATCTGTCCCGCGTGGAGGTCGATGGCGAGCACGCGCGTCGTCCCTGCGGTGGTGATGAGATCGGCGACCAGCTTGGCGGAGATGGGGACGCGGGACTGCGCCTTGCGGTCCTGGCGCCCGTAGCCGTAGTAAGGCAGCACGGCGGTGATGCGCCGGGCCGAGGCGCGCTTGAACGCGTCGATCATCACCAAGAGCTCCATCAGGTTGTCGTTCACCGGCGGGCAGGTGGGCTGGACGATGAAGACATCCTGGCCTCGCACGTTCTCGTTGATCTGGACGTACACCTCGCCGTCGGAGAAGCGCGAGACGTCGGCGTCACCCAGCCGCACGTGCAGCTGCTGGGCGATCTCGCCGGCGAGAGGCAGGTTCGCGTTGCCGGAGAAGAGCTTCAGCTCATAGGACATAGCGTCCCCCTCACCTGTACGCCCGTGCCGTCGTCAGCGCGCCCGCGCTCGCACACGCCATGCCATCTGCGGCTCGCCCTACTTTGGCTGGGGCGGGAGGGATCGAACCTCCGTTGCGGGGTCCAAAGCCCCGAGTCCTACCGCTAGACGACGCCCCATCGTCATCCTCAGCACACCCAAGGCATGTTGACCCTGGTCGAGACGGTCGCGACGGTCCCCACATCGCCACTCCGCCTCCGGCCAGCGAGCATCCCCCCTCGCTCACACCAGGCGGACCGCCGGGCCGGAGCGCGTCCGCACCGTCCAGCAGGCCCAGTCGGCCCGGCTGACGCGCCGCTGGATCTGTCGAGCATGCTCGAGCGAGCGCGCCATTCCGAACACCGAAGGCCCGCTGCCCGACATCACCGCGCCCAGGGCGCCGGCGGCCAGGAGCGCCGCCTTCATCCGGCCGATCGCCGGCAGGCGGGCGGCCACGAGGCCCTCGAGGTTGTTCGTGAGCGCCGCCGCCACCCGGACCGCGCTCCGGGTTGCCAGCGCCTCCACGAGCCGCCGCGTGCCGGTGGGCTCGGCGCGCCATCCCTCCGGCACCCGGTCGTACACCTCTCGCGTGGAGAGCGGAACACGTGGGTTCACGAGCACGAGCGCATACCCGCCCTGGGCCGGCAACGGCTCCACGCGCTCCCCACGCCCCGTCGCCAGCGCGGGGCCCCCGGTCAGGAAGAACGGTACGTCCATGCCGAGCCGCGCCGCCAGTTCCGCCAGGCGAGCGCGCGGCCACCGGAGTCCCCACAGCCGGTTGAGGCCCCAGAGGGCTGCCGCGGCGTCGCTCGAGCCGCCCCCCAGCCCGGCCGCCACGGGGATACGCTTCCTCAGCCGGATCCGCGCGCCCGCCTCCACGCCGGAAGCCTGCCGAAGAAGTATCGCCGCGCGGACGATCAGATTGCGCTCGTCGATGGGGAGCGCGGGGTCGTCCGCCTCCAGCGAGATGGTCGGAGCTGTCTCCAGTATCAGCCGGTCGAAGAGATCCACCGTCTGCATCACGGTCGCGATCTCATGATACCCATCCGGTCGCTTCCCCAAGACCTCGAGGGCCAGATTGACCTTGGCGGAGGTCTGGAGCACGAGACGACGAGAACTCCCCGTCCTCTTGGACAAGGGAGAGAAGCCTACCACGCAGCGCGGCGAACTGTCAACGGAAGTCTTGGATTCTAACGTGTTCCGGGACAGTCAGGTCCATCAGCCCGGCATCGAACCCGGTATTCATTTTGGGGTCCCGGTACTTCACCACAACCTCGAGCTTGCCGTCCGGCGTCGTCAGGGTCACGTCCGCCGGAGGCGAATCTGGAGCCCCGTCGGCAAACACCACATGCGCCGGATTGGCGCCGCCCGTCCATTCCACTGCTCTCGCCTGGCCACTCGCGGGATCGAACCAGACACGCTGCACGCCATCCGTGCTCCGCAGCGTGAGGGACGGCCCCACCCGGTCGGCCGGCAGCAGCTCGAGGGCCAGCGGATCTTTCGGCGGCCGGACGCGCCCGGAGAGGAGCGCCACCAGCTCGTCGCCGCCCAGCGCAACCCCGAGCCAGCGGCGGTTGGCATCGGGCGAGGCGGGCAGGATGTAAGCGCGCTCGTCCAGGACCTCCCACACCGTGAGCGCCTTCGCGTCCCCGGCGACCACGAGGACGGGAATGCCGAACGGCGAGAGCACCTCGATGCGCAGGGACGAAGGGGCGCGCAGCAGGAGCACGCAGTCGGCGAAACGCTGCACCCGGCCGTCGCGCCGGATCTTGATTTCCGCCCGCGAACGGAGGTCGCTGAACTCGTCCCACCGCCGCTCGAGGAGGGCGCGCGCGGCTAGGGCCTCGGGCGAGATCGGCTGGCGCGCCGGCGGCGCCGAAGCGCAGCCGCCCAGGAACAGAGCCCAGCCGAGTCCCAGGGCGAGAGCGCGCGGGGCGACGAGATTACTTCTGCTCAGCCTTCGGCGCACCACCCTTGGCCCGGAACTGGTTATCGCGCGCCTCCTCCAACTTCTTCTGCACCGCCTCGGCGGAGGGGCCGTTGGGATCCGCCTGGAGCGATCGCTCCCACGCCGCGATGGCTTCCGCGGCCATGCCGTTCTTGATGTAAGCGTCGCCCAGGTGATCGTAGAGGATGGGGTCCTCCTTGGCCAGGCCCACTGCCCGCTCTAGCTCGCGGAGGGCCTCCGGATACCTGCCCTGCTGGTAGTAGGCCCAGCCCAGGCTGTCGATGAAATAACCGTTCTCCGGCTCGATGGCCAGGGCCTTCTCGATCAACTCCACCGCCTCGGCGAGGTTGATCCCCTTCTCTGCGTACATGTAGCCGATGTAGTTGTAGGACTCGGCATGCTTGGAATCGATCTGCAGCACCCGCCGGAAGGCGCGCACGGCGTCGTCGAAGCGTTGCTGCTTCTCGTAGACCACGCCGAGCTGGAAGTGGAGATCCTTCTGCTTGTCGTCGAGCGACAGTCCTTCCTGCAGGACGGCGGCGGCGCGCTCGTACTGGCTGGCACGCTGCAGCGCCGTCCCCAGGTAGAGGAACAGCTCGGGACGCTTGGGCTCCAGGTTCACGGCCTCCTCGAGCATCTTGATGGCCTCGTCATAGCGCTTCGCGCGGCCGTAGAGGAAGCCGAGCTGGATCCGGGCGTCCACCGAGCGGGGATCGGCTTTGAGGATCTTCTCCAGCTCGATGCGGGCCTCGGATTCCTTGCCGGCCTCCATCAGGGCCGTGGCGAGGAAGTACCGCGTGCGCAGATTGGCCGGATCGAGCAGCACCGCCTGGCGGAAGGCGGAGACGGCCTGCTCCCAATGCTTCTGCTCGTAGTGGATAGCGCCCAGCTTCATCCACACGCGCGGATCCCGCGGGAGCGACTCAGCGAGGCTCTCGATCTCCCCTTGCGCTTCGCCGAGCCGGCCGAGGCGCACCAGCAGGTCACCCAGCCGCTCCACGAATCCCGCGTTGTCCGGGTTCGCCTTGATGGCCTGCTTGTAGGTCTTGACGGCCTCCTCGGGCTGGTTGCGCGTCTCGTACACGTAGCCCATCGCCGACCAGGAGGCGTCGTGGTCGGGCTCCAGCTCCGTCGCGTGCTTCAGCCGATCGATCGCCTCGTCCCATTTCTCGTTCTCGATGGCGACGCGGCCCAGGAGATAGTAGGCCTGGGCATTGTTGGGCTGGAGGCGCACGAGCCGCAGTAGCACGGCACCGGCCTTATCGTGGGCCTTCTGCTCGAAGTACTGCTGGGCCAGGGCGAGGTAGGCGTCCTGCGACTGCGGGTTGAGCGTGATGGCCTGCTCCAGCTCCCGCTCGGCGTCGGGGAAGAGCTTCTGGCGCCGCAACAGATCGGCCAGAGTCAGGCGCGCGGTCTGGCTGGTGGGCTCGAGCGCGACGGCCTTCCGGGCCGCTTCCAGAGCGCCCGGCATATCAGCGCTGCGAAGCAGCCACTGGGAGAGCTGCACCCACAGGAGCGCCGTCCCCGGGTCTTCCTTAAGGGTCTCGCGCAGCTCGCCGATGGCGTCCTGGATGCGGCCCTGCCGCGCCTCGAGCTGGGCCACGGCGTAGTGGTAGTAGGCCTGGGCAGTCCGGTCGCGGTGCGCGGCGCGCGTGACCGGCGGCGCGTCGGGCGGAGCCTCGAGGACGGAGGGAGTGTTGCGGGGGGAGGCGGTCGTGCATCCGGCGAGCCCGAGCGTGACCCCGATCGCGGTCCGGATCACGACGGTCTTCAAGGTGATGATGTGAGGTGTCCTCGCGCTCATGAGTCCTCTCTCTCGGCCGGCCGCGAATCCTCGTGAGGACGGCTCAACCCATGCCGTCGCCGCGCCAGCAGGTCCTTGGTCAGGAGTCGCCGGAGGGAACCGGCGAGCGTCGGATCGGGCAACGAAGCGACCATCGCCTCGACCACGCGGGTTTCCTCGTGGCTCAGCCGTGCCTGGGGCTCGGGGCGCGGGCGCGGCGTCACCGGATCGACGCCGGCCGGCACCACGCCAAAGCCGAGCCTCACCGAGGCGACCGCGGAGCCAAACCGAGTCTGGAGCGCGGCCGTCAGCTCACTGGATCGGAGCGTCATCTCGTGAAGCCACGGCGAGTTGTCGATGGTCACGTCGAGCACACCCGCCTTGAGCCGCCCCGGCCGGGAGCGGCGGCCAAGCTCCAGCCCGACCAGCCGGTTCCAGTCCTTGCGGATGCCCTCCTCCAGCAGGCGATCACGTAGGCCCGGCAGCGCGACGACCAGCACCTCCCGCACCCGTACAGGGCTCGACCCCTCGGACGCGCCCATCGTGACCTCCATGATACTTGAGCCTCCAGGCTCCCGCCATACGCAAAGCGTGGGCCAAATTGACTCCGCTTTGACGGGCATTTATAGTGTCGCTACCATGGCCCGGCCCAAGCGCGGGGACAGTGTCTCGCTGACCATCGACGATCTTGCATTTGGCGGCGAGGGCGTCGGCCGAGCCGACGGCTACGTGGTCTTCGTTCCCGGCGGCGTCCCCGGGGACCGAGTGCGCGTGCGGCTCGAGCAGGCCCGCTCGCGCTTCGGTCGGGGCGTGATCGAGTCCGTCGAGGAGCCGTCGCCCCACCGCGTAGAGGCGCCCTGCCCCTATTTCGGGCGCTGCGGCGGCTGCCGCCTCCAGCACGTGGCCTATCCCGCTCAGCTCGCCTTCAAGTCAAAGCAGGTCGCGGACGTGCTCCAGCGTCTGGGCGACCTCGCCGGGTTCGAGCTCCGGCCGATCATCGGGGCGCCCGAGATCTACGGCTACCGGAACAAGATGGAGTTCACGGTGACCCGTGCGCCCTCGGCACGGTTCTCCCCGCGCGGAGACAGAGAAGGGGAGATCGTCGTCGGGCTCCACGAGGCGGACCGGTACGACTCGGTCCTCGACGTCGAGCGCTGCCTGCTGCAGTCGGACGGGATGAACGCGCTCCTGGATGAGGCCCGCCGCTTCTTCGTGCAGCGGGGGCTCTCCGCCTACGATCAGGAGGGCGGCGAGGGGCTCCTGCGCTTCCTGATGCTTCGCGAGGGCCGGCGCACGGGCGAGGCCATGGCCAACGTGGTGACGGCGGCGCCCGCCGTGTCCGAGCTGGCTCCGCTGGCCGAGCGCCTGCACTCTCGGGTTCCGCAGACCAGCAGCGTGGTGATGAACGTGAACCCGAAGAAGGCGAGCGTGGCGGTGGGCGTCGAGGAGCATCTCCTGGGCGGGCGTGACCATGTCCGCGAGCAGATCGGCGGTCTCACGTTCCAGATTTCGGCGAACTCGTTCTTTCAGACCAATACCGTGCAGGCCGAGCGGCTCTTCGAGCTGGTCCTCCAGTCCACCGAGCTCGGCGCCGGCCAAACCGTCGTCGATCTCTACTCGGGTACCGGCGCCATCAGCCTCCTCCTGGCGCAGCGGTGCCGTTGGGTGTACGGCATCGAGGTAGCCCAGGCGGCCGTGGACGATGCCGCCCTGAACGCGGCCGCCAACCGCATCACCAACTGCACGTTCTTGGCGGGCGAGGTCCGCTTCGTGCTGCCCTCCCTGATCGCCGGGGGCGTGAGCGCGGAGGTTGTCGTGGCCGACCCGCCGCGCGCCGGCTTCCACCCCAAGGCCTTGCATGCGCTCGTGCAGCTCGCTCCGTCCCGCATCGTGTACGTCTCGTGTAACCCCTCGACGCTCGCGCGCGACCTTGGCGAGCTGGTCCGCGGCGGCTATCGCCTCCGGTGGGTGCAGCCAGTCGACATGTTTCCCCACACCCCGCACATCGAGGCGGTCGCCCGCCTGGACAAGAGCGCCTAGCAGGCTGCCGAAAAAGCCCCACATGCTTCGTTGGCGCCCTCGGCCGCACGTTCGACGTACGGGGAGTACGCCTCGCGTGCGGCCGTCGGGCGAAGCCGCCCTCCGAGTGAAATGAATTCGTACCTGGTGCGCCGCGGGTGGCAGTCGGTCCTGGTGCTCCTCGGCGTCTCGGTGGTCGTCTTTCTCATCCTCCATCTGACCGGCGACCCGGCGCTCCTCCTGCTGCCGCCCGACGCCACCGCCGAAGACATCGCCAAGTTCCGCCAGGCCATGGGGTTCGACGATCCCGTGGCCGTGCAGTACCTGCGGTTCCTCAAGGGCGCGCTGCGGGGCGACTTCGGCGAGTCACTGCGTCACGGCGAGCCGGCCATGGGGCTCGTGCTGGAGCGGTTGCCCGCCACCTTCGAGCTGGCGGGCGCCGGGCTCCTCCTCGCGCTCTGTCTGGCGATCCCGGCCGGCATCATCTCGGCGGTGCGGCGCAACACGGCCGTGGACTACGTGTCCACGGTCGTGGCGCTCCTGGGTCAGGCCATGCCCACCTTCTGGCTCGGCATCATGCTGATCCTCATCTTCTCGGTCCGTCTCAACTGGCTGCCGTCTTCCGGTCGCGGCGACCTGGAGCACCTGATCCTGCCGGCCATCACCCTCGGTCTCTTCACCACGGCGCGGATCACGCGGCTCACGCGTTCGGGGATGCTGGAGGTGCTGGGGCAGGACTATATCCGCACGGCCCGCGCCAAGGGCGTGAGCGAGCCCCCGGTCGTGTGGAAGCACGCGCTCAGGAACGCGTCCATCCCGATCGTGACCATCGTGGGGATCGAGCTTGGCACGCTCCTCGGCGGCTCGGTCATCACCGAGACCATCTTCGCCTGGCCCGGCGTGGGTCGCCTCTCCGTCCAGGCCATCTTCAACCGCGACTACCCGGTCGTGCAGGCCGCGGTGTTCCTCCTGGCCGGCACCTTCGTGATCGTCAATCTTCTGGTGGACGTGGTCTACACCTATCTCGACCCGAGGATCCGGTTCAGATGATGGAATTCCCTCGCGCGCCGTCGCTCTCGCGGCTGCGGCTCGTATTTCGCGAACCATTTCAAGCTCGCCCGGTGGCGCTCCTCGCCTGCGGGTTCTCCGAGCCATTTCACCGCTCGGCTCGCGCCGCGGACCGGCGCTCACCTCGCACCGGCACGGCCGCCGCGGGGCTCGCAGGGCCATGAGCCCTCCGCCGTCGGTAGCGACCGAGTCGGTGGCCCTGGCGGCCCCGCGCCCGTGGGTGGAGCGCGAGTGGGCGGTGCTGCTGGTCCGCCTGATTCGGCGCCGCACGGCGCTGTTCGGCCTCGTGGTCGTGGCGATGGTGGCTCTCACCGCCGTCTTCGCGCCCGCGCTCTCCCCGTTCGATCCGCTCGAGCAGGATATCGGCCAGCGTCTCAAGGAACCGGGCTGGCAGGATGCCCAGGGGCGCGCCCATCTGCTCGGCACGGATCACCTGGGGCGCGACATCCTGGCGCGGATCATCTACGGCTCGCGCGTCGCGCTGATGGTCGGGCTCTCGGCCGTACTCATCTCGGGGCTCCTCGGCATGGCCATCGGGCTGGTCGCCGGTTACTTCGGCGGGCGCGTGGACGACTTCTTCATGCGGCTGGCCGACATCCAGCTGGCCTTCCCGTTCATCCTGCTCGCCATTGCCGTCATCGGCGTGCTGGGGCCCAGTCTGCGCAACATCATCGTCGTGATCGGCGTCTCGTCCTGGGTAGTCTACGCCCGCGTGGTGCGCGGCGAAGTGCTGTCCATCCGCGAGCGCGAGTTCGTCCAGGCGGCCATTGCGCTCGGCAGCCGGGACGGGCGCATCCTGCTCCGCCACGTGCTGCCCAACGCCTTCACGCCCTGGCTGGTCGTGGCCACGCTGGACATGGCGCGGGTGATCGTGATCGAATCGGCCTTGTCCTTCCTCGGGCTGGGCGTCCAGCCGCCGACGCCCACGTGGGGCGGCATGCTGGCCGACGGGCGGGTCTATCTCTCCACCGCGTGGTGGCTTGCGACCTTCCCGGGGCTCGCCATCCTGGTCACTGTCCTCGGCATCAACCTGTTCGGAGACGGGCTCCGCGACACGTTGGACCCGAGATTGAAGGTGTAGGAGGGCCCCGCGGACTCCCCGATCCTCACGGGCGCTCGTCGACGGCACGAGCGCCGAGCCGGTTCGCGAACGCGCGGTGGCCCGCCCATGTCGTAGACGAACCTGCCCATGAGCTCGTGCTTGGCCTCGTCGATTGGTCCCTCCCGTGATTGGGGCCTGACCGAGACGTCAGCGTGATCAAGCGACGCCCGAGCGGTGGAAGCTTCAGAACCGGGCGCCGTACAGCCAGCGCGGGAAGGCCAAGCTCAGCTCGGGCACGTAGGTCACGACGCCGAGGGCCGCCACCAGCACCAGCATCCACGGAAGGGACGCCCACATGACCTCGTAGAGGCCCCGGCCGGTGATGCCGCTCGCCACGTAGAGGTTCAGACCCACCGGCGGCGTGATCATTCCCACCTCCATGTTCACCGTGAAGATGATGCCCAGGTGGATGGGGTCGATGCCGAGCTTGATGGCCGCCGGCAGAAAGATCGGGGCCAGGATCAGGATGATGGAGCTCGGCTCCATGAAGTCGCCGGCGAGGATGAGGATCAGGTTGAGCACCAGCAGGAATACCCAGGGGGTGAGACGCATGCCGATGATCCAGTCCGCGAGCGCCCTGGGGATCTGCTCGCTCGTGAGGATGAAGCCGAAGAGCATGGCCGCGGCGATGATGAACATCAGCATCGCCGTGGTCGCGACGGACTTGATGAGCACGCGCCGGATGTCCCTCCAGCCGAGTTCCCGGTGGATGAGGGCGCCGACCAGGAAGGCGTAGACCACCGCCACCGCCGCGGCCTCGGTCGGGGTGAAGATCGCCCCGCCCTCGATGCCGAGCCGGCCCGCGACGCCCTCCGGGATGCCGTAGATGCCACCGAGGATCAGCACCGGCATGAACAGGCTCCAGCCGGCCTCCCGGAGCGCGCGCCCCCGCTCCCGCCACGGCATCCGCGCCTGGAGGCGGAACCCCTTGCGCCGGGCCACCACGTAGGAGACGCCGATGAGCATCAGGCCCAGCACGATACCCGGGGCGAACCCGGCCATGAAGAGCTTGCCCACCGACTGCTCGGTGGCGACGGCGTAGACGATCATCGGGATGCTGGGCGGGATCAGAATGCCGAGCGTCCCCGCGTTGGTCATGGAGCCGACCGCATAGTTCCAGTCGTAGCCGGCCCGGACCATGGCCGGGATCATGATGCCGCCGATGGCGATCACCGTGGCGGGCGAACTGCCCGAGATGGCCGCGAAGAACATGCACGCCAGGATGCCCGCCGTCGCCAACCCGCCCGTGAAGTGCCCCACGAAGGCCGTGGACACGCTGATCAGCCGCCGCGCCACGCCGCCCGTGGCCATGAGATTGCTTGCCAGCACGAAGAACGGGATCGCCATGAGCGGAAACGAGTCGAGGCTCGTGTAGAATTTCTGGGCCACGCTGAGGAGGGGGAGCGGGACGAACAGCGCGTAGGCCACCAGGACGGACAACCCGAGCGAGATGGCGATCGGCACGCCGAGGTACAGGAAGAGGAACAGGAGAGCGAACAGCGTGAGCGTCAGCACTACCGGATCTCTTCCACGCTGATGTCTCCCTCGTAGAGCGGCCGGTCGCGCCAGCAGCGGCCGATGATCTGCAGGAACCGGAGCGTCATGAGCACGAAGGCGATGGGCAGGCAGAGATACGGGATCCACATGGGGATCTCGAGCCCGATGGACATCTGGCCGCTCCCCATCTGGAAGAGGACGAACCGGATGCTCAGCACGGCCAGGACCCCGCAGAACCCGAGCCCCAGGCCGAGCCCCAGGAGGGTGAGCGCCTTGGCCACCCGCGGCGGGAACTTCCGGACGAAGATGTCCACCCCGATGTGGATGCCCATCCGGAGAGCCAGCGAGGAGCCGATCAGGCCCGCCCAGATCAGAAGATTGATGATGAGCTCCTCACCCCAGGAGAACGTCGTGCCCAGGACGTAGCGCATGATCACCTGGGTGAAGGTCAGGAGAGACGCGATGATCAGGAGGACGGAGACGAGGATCTCCTCGAGCCGGTTCAGCACCCGCCCGAGGACGTCCATGGGCCGTCCGCCCGCCACCTACCGCGCGAGGCTGTAGACGATATCGAGGAGGTCCTTGCCGATCGCCGGCTCGAACTTCTTCTGGACGGGCTGGAAGGCCGCCGCCCACTGCTTGCGCTGCTCGGGCGTGAGCACGGTGATCTGGAGCTTACCGGTGGCCTTGGCGTACTCCTGCATCTTCTTGAGCGCCTCTTCCTGCTCCTTGGCGTTCAGCTCCCACTGCCACTTCGTCACCTCGGCCAGCGTGTCCTCCAGGACCTTCCGGATGTCCTTGGGGAGCCCCTCCCAGAACGCGGCATTGGCCAGCACCACGTAAGCAATGTAGCCGTGGTAGCTGATCGTGAGGCACTTCTGCACCTCGTGCATCTTCTGGGAGTACTTGTTGGTCAGCGTGTTCTCCTCACCGTCGACCACGCCCCGCTCGAGGGCGTTGTACACCTCGCCGAAGGCCATGACCTGCGGGTTGGCGCCGACGACCCGGAACTGCTCCTCGAGTACCTTGGAGGACTGGACCCGGATCTTCTGGCCCTTCATGTCCTCGGGTTTGACGATGGGGCACTTGTTCGAGGTCATGTGCTTGAAGCCGTTGTCCCACGCCGCCAGTCCCAGCATCTGCCTCTGCACGGCGCCCAGCTGCAGGGCCTCGATCTCCTCGCGATCCTTGTAGAGCGAGGAGTTGTGGAAGACCTGCACCTCGACCTTGCCCTTGAGGCGCTGGTTCACCAGCTCGGCGAAGCGGTCGGCGGCCTTGCCCTTTGGCGCCTCCTTGGCAACGACGTGGGAGAACTTGATGACGATGGGCTGCTGCTGGGCCTGGCCGGCCGAAGCTCCTCCGAGTGTGATCGTCACGACCAGCGGCAGGAGCGTTCCGAGGCGTCTCATGTAATTCTCCCGTGCGGCAAGAGTTCGGTCGCGCTACGAGTAGCACGCAGGCCGGAGGTCTGTCAACGAGCCATCCGCCTCACGACATTGGTAAGGCCGCTCAGTTTCCGAACAGCGCGAGGAGCTCGGCCGGTCGGATCGCGACCTCGGCCACCAGGGCGGCGAAGAAGAGTCCGCAGGCGGCTACGGCTACCTCGCGCCAGAGCGAGGGCCTGACCTTGCGCGGCAGCAGGCGCCGGTTTACCCAGAGCGTGTGGAAGGCCAGGATCACGAAGTTGAGCGCGGCCAGATTGGCGCCGATGAGGATCAGGGAGAGGGGCTCGGCGAGGGGGAGCGCCAGGCACCCCGCCAGCGCGAACACGGCGAGCGCCGAGTAGTAGAGCGCGCTCGCATCGGCGGCCCGGCCGGGCCGCGCGCCGCTCGTCCACAAAATGTCCGTCACGCTTCGGGTGAACCCCGAGGTGATGCCGAGCTGGTTTGACACGAGGATCCAGAGCCCGGTCAAGAGCGCGAGGACCCAGAAGGCCAGGCCGTGACGCTCACCCAGGGCCTGGGCCAGCACGGCCGCCGCACCCGGGCCGCGCGTGTCGGTCTCGGGCCGGACGAACGCGACGGCGAGGAGCACGGGCAAGGCCATGCCGATGAGACAGCCCGGGATCCAGAGAAACCAGAGATCGGCGCGCAGGTAGTGCCACCACCTCCGCCACTTGGCCAGATTGGGCTCGGTGGCGGGGAAGATGGCACCCTGGCCGGCCAGCGGGATCGTCTCCCCACCGATCGCGGTGGGGATGACGCCGACGGTGCCCGCCATGCCGAAACCCCTGTCCCGGAGCCACTGGGTCAGCGTGGCATTGATCACGCCTCCCGCCCCGGAGTAGGCGGCGAACGCGGCCAGCAGGAGCCAGTCCACCTCGGCCGGAAGGGTGGCCTGTCCCAGGAGCGGGCTCAGGAAGCCGGCCGTCACCCGCGCCCAGATGTCCTGCGGCACGAGGAAGATTCCCACGACGAGGAGGAAGGCGAGCATCCAGCCCATCATGAGCCACTCGGCGCGCTCGATCCGCCGCTGCGCCCGCGCGCCCGGGAGCGCGATTGCGACCGAGGCCAGAAAGACGAGGTAGCCCAGTGCCAGCACGACGTCGCGATCTTCCCCGCGCGGCATCCGCCCGAGGAAGAGCCCGGCCAGGGCCGAGCCGCCCGCCGCCGCCCAGCCGGGCCAGCCGAGCTGGATCAGATTCAGGAGCGCGTAGGTCCACGCCCAGAAGCGGGGCCCAGGCGGCGTGCGCATGAAGCCCGCGTAGACGGATTCTCCCGTGGCCAGGGTGTAGCGGGCCATCTCCGTGTTGAGAAGGGCCTGGAGAATCACCGAGAGCGTGCAGATCCACAGAAGCGTGGGACCGTACTTGACGGCGATGGCGGGACCGAGGAGCCAGTCGCCGGCACCCAGCGAGAGGCCTAGCAGGATCGTGCCGGGCCCGATGACCCGCACTGCGTTCCGTACGCTGAACACCGGGGGATGCGGCAGATCGCCCTGCTGCCAGGCGGGAAGGTGGCCCATCACACCCGGCGTCGCCCGAGCCAGAGCACGAGCGCGATCCAGGCCGCCGGGGTACTGCCCCAGAGCCAGCCCGCGGGCACTCCCGCACTCCAGTCGAGCGCGATGAGGGCGGTGCCACCGGCGGCCGCGACCCAGAGCAACGCGCCGGTGAGCCATTGGAGGATCGCGCGGATGCCGCAGCTCAACACGATCAAGGCTGTGCCGGCTCCCGCCGAGTCGAGGAGGACGTCGGCCGGGCTCGCCGTCCGCGTGAGCGTCGTCGACTGATGGAGCTCGTCGAGCGCCGCGGTCAGGATCGACAGGCCGAGGGGCGCGAGCCAGCGCGGCCGCGCGTCGCGGCCCCCGACCGCCCAGCCCCACAGTGCCGCGAGCACACCGTACTCCACGGCGTGAGCGCCTTTCCGGGCGAGCCAGTGGAGGGCCTCGAGCTGCTCCGGCGCCGCCCAGGGCAGGAGCCGCTGCAGCCACGGCAGGAGGGTGGCGCTGGTCTCGGTGGTGCTCCAGCCGCCGGTGGAGAACCAGGCGATGAGAGCGGTCCAGGCGAGCGGCGGTAGGACTCGGAGCGCCGACATCCCCAAAGCGTTACACCAGGGCCTGGAAGTTGACAACCTCGAGTCACGAAACATAGGATGAGCCATGCCACTCCCGGAGCTCCTCGATGAGCTCTTGACTTCGCTCGAAACCGGTTCCCTCATCACCGCGGTTCGACATTTCGAGGCCAGGCCCGCCGTCTTCGCCCCGTTCCCGTCGTCGCTGGATCCGCGCCTCGTGGAGTCCCTCAGATCACGCGGCGTGCAGCAGCTCTACAGCCACCAGGCCAAGGCCTTCGAGGTCGTTTCCAAAGGGGAGAACCTGGTCGTGGTCACCCCGACGGCCTCGGGCAAGACGCTCTGCTACAACCTGCCGGTGCTGCAAGCCCTGGTCCAGCAGCCCGACAGCCGCGTGCTCTATCTCTTTCCC